>Ga0209754_1000129_pt1 | contig 119185 bp, 109 predicted proteins | sample MesohylBB_FD_187295 | JGI IMG/M metagenome (GOLD analysis project Ga0209754, IMG submission 187295) | Host-associated microbial community of the marine sponge Aplysina aerophoba from Gulf of Piran - sponge mesohyl, lysed by bead beating... | ecosystem: Host-associated > Porifera > Sponge >... | reverse complement strand
TCCGTAGGTAAACTTATGTTTGCTACTTTGAACCGTTTCCGGCGGCAGATAGCAGTTCTCGCGGCCCTGGCATTGGTGTCCAGTGTTCTGGTCGCGGTGCCGGTTGTTGCTGCCGACGACCCGGAACCGAACTACGAGGCTACTTTTGATGCGTGCGGTGACGCGCCGTCGTCGGGTTTCGAGGATGTTCCCTCGGGTCATGCCAACGCTGGTGACATTGACTGCATCGCCTATTACGGGATTACCAAGGGCACCTCGGCGACCACCTATTCGCCGTTGATGTCGGTCACCCGTGAGCACATGGCGCTGTTTTTGGTCCGCTTGGCCGACCTGGTGGGGATCGATGTTCCCGAAGCTGGCGACACCGGCTTCACTGACACCGCCGATCTGTCCGCCAACGCACAGGCTGCGATCAGCCAGTTGCGCCAGTTGGGCATCACCCAGGGCACTTCGGCGACCACCTACTCGCCGGCTGATTCTGTGACCCGCGGTCAGATGGCTCAGTTCATCTCGCGGTTGATGAACCTGATGACGCCGTTGACCGATGGCGACCCGTCGCTGGATGACACCACCTTCTATGGGTACACCCCTGCGTTGGTGGCCGAGAACGAGAAGGTCACAGTAGAGAATCAGGATGGTGAAGAGGAAGAGCCTGAGATCAAGTCTTCGTTCACCGACCTGGGGCCGGTGAGCAAGAACCAGTATGACGCTATCACGCAGTTGTACGAGTTGGGTGTTGCTTCTGGTATTTCTGACACGGCTTTCGCTCCGTCGGCTCTGATGACCCGCGCCGCGATGGCCGGTTTCATGGCTGCGATGTTGGATCATTCCAACGCTCGCCCGGCCGGGGTCAGCGCCCAGGCTGACAAGACCTTCGACTACGGTGAATATGTCGCCACGGTGATGGTCTCGGTCCGCGATGACGAGTTCGGCGCCACCGCTGATCAGTTGGTGGACATTTTCCAGAGCGACTGCGTCGACACTTGCGGTGAGGCCGCTCACTTCGTTACTTCCGGCGACGACGCCGGCAAGTGCAAGACCGACAAACTGTCGGCGGGTGACTGCATGTGGAACACCGACGATCACCAGACCGACGGAAACGGCAACATCTTCTTCGGTGCTGACATCGGTGAAACGGACGACGACGATGACTCCGACAAGGCCCACACTGTTTATGCGTGGATCGGTTCTGAGACCGGTGACGAGTTCAACGTGGACGATGACGACTACGCGTCTGTCACCGCTATGTGGACTCCCGAAAGAGACTCGGTTGGCGTGAGCACCTCGATCAACAAGGAGGCCGCCGACGCCCTGGACAGGACCACAACTGATGCTCCTGCCGATTCCGGCAAGTTGGTGCACCTGGGATCGACCCGTTCTGTGGTGGTCACCGGTCAACTCCAAGACTCAAGCGATGGTGCTGTGAAGCAGGGTGGTGTGGAAGTCACGGTCAGCTGGGTCAGGTACGTGTTCGACCGTGGTGAAGACGGCACTGCCGCCGCCACGGACACCCATGCCATCACCTATGAGAACAGCGACGAGGCGACCCTAACCACCAACGACGACGGTAAGGTCACCTTCACGGTGGACGCTCCCCGCGACATCAAGAGCCAGGAAGACCAGGACGTGGTTGACATGGTGACATTCACAGTGGACGCCGACACTGAGGGCAGTGTGGTCAACACCACAGGCTCGACTACGTTCAACTGGGTTGAGGACACACGGATCTATCAAAAGACCACCATTGAAGCTACCAACTATGTGCTGGTCGACGGCGACGGCGACGAAGACGACGACGCCAACATCAACGTTTCTGCCAGGCTGTATGACCAGTACGGTAACGGTATCCGGGTGGACGAGAACGGCAACGCCTACCGGATCACCCTGACGCTGGGAGGCGCCAACGGGACCGACTACTCCATAGATACTGATCCAGACACTGCTGGTGTCCAAGCCGTTGGGGCTGTTACGAAGACGCCGAGCATCAGTTCCAGCAGCAGCCGCCGTGGCATGGCCAGGGCACTGTTCGCAGTCAACAACATCGCAGTGGGCACGCACGGTCTGGACGTCACCTTCCAGATCGAGAACGCCGATGTGGACGCGGACGGTGAACTGACCGACAGCGTAGTGGATGATCCCGCCGACCCGACCACTCTGGGTCTTCAGATCGGTTACACCAGTCTGACCGACGCCGAGGTCTATGGAGAGGCGGCTGCGGCCACTGGTACCACCGACCCTGACACCAATGAAGAAGGCATCTCCGGTACCTACGTCTATGTAGAGGCCAAGGCCAGCGACGGTGACAATAAGCAAGTCGACGTCCATCAGACCTACGGAGGCGATGCTGAGAAGAAGATCCCAGCCACGCACTTCGCAACCGCAGGCGGCGATGACGGTCATGGTGTGCTGTACGCCATGGACGACAACGACACCTACATCAAGGACGGCGAGACACCCGCACCATGCGTCACTCTCCGACCCGAAGTAGACCAGCAGGTGAGAGTCGTTATCTACGCCACAGACAGCGACAAAGCCAGCATCTTCGACATCGACACAGAACTAACACAGGGCTAAGACGGTTCAGTAACAAGTTCTGAAATAACCCAGGAAGGGAGGCTCCCACCCCAGGGAGCCTCCCTTCAACCATTTAAGGAGGGCAAAGTGGTCGGGGCGGCCCTTCTCCCCCTAAAAGAAGAACTGTGGGATGCTCCTATATTTGCAAATCCGGTTTGAGGGTGGTGAGCCATGTTTGGTATTGGGTGGCGAGGTGGTGGTTGTGGTCGAGGCCTCGTTCGAGTCGTGAGATACGGGTGGCGTGGCTGTGGAGGGCGGTGGCGGCCTGTGCGAGGGTGGTTTGGGTGTTGTGGCGTAGACAGCGCAGATGGGCGCCTGAGGGTGTTGGTGGCGGGTTGGTCAACAGGTGGTAGATCTCTCTGGCTATGTACCTTTTCAGGCAGCGGATGATCTCTCGGCGGGTTTTGCCTTCCGCCTGGCGTCTTTTCACGTAGGCAATGGTGCGCTGGTCCCTGGCGGTGCGGATGGTGGCGATCCGCCACAGGGCCTGGTTGGCTTGACGGTTCCCTCCCCGGTTAAGACGATGACGCACGATACGTCCCGACGAGGCTTGGACGGGGCTCACGCCGCACAGGGCGGCGAACGACGCTTCCGTGGCCATTCGTTCGGGGTTGTCACCGGCGGTGATCAACAACGCGGCGGCGATGTCAGGACCGATCCCGGGGGTGGCTAACAACGCCGGGTTGGCATGGGCGCAGAGACGCCGGATCTCGGTATCGAGCTCTTTGATCTCCGAAGTGAGGTTCTGGTAGCGGCGGGCCAACAGTCGAAGGGCTTGTTTGGCGTATCGGGTGGTGGTGTCAGCGGTACCGGGCCGGAACGCGGCACACATCTTGACGCGGGCTTTGGGAGAAAGACCTACAAGGTGATCTTTGACCTGGTCCGCAGCGGTAACCACCAGAGCATGAAGTTGGTTGATGGCCTGGGTACGGGCCTTGATCGCCGACCGGCGAGCCACAGACAGCATCCTGATCCCCTCGACTGGTCCGTCACCGCTTTTGGGCGTCCCGCTGGCCTGGCCGTTGAGAGCAGCCCGCGCCGCGGCCTGGGCGTCGGTAGCGTCGGTCTTGCCCCATCGGCGGCGGAGCTGACGGTTGGGACGCTTCACTTCCGCCACCTCGACACCGACGCTCAACAGGTGACGGGTCAGGCCGGCGCCGTAGCTGCCGGTGCCCTCCACCCCAACCCGGACAATCTGCCCGTGGGACCCCAACCAGTTGCCCAGCTGTTCATAACCGGCCTTATCGGCCGCGAATGGCGCCGAGCCCAGGACACGACCGGCGGTATCCACCGCCGCAGCCACATGAACATCACGGTGGGTGTCCACCCCACCGAACACATCAACCCGATCAACCTCGGACATGAGCCTCATTCTCCTTCTTGTAGAATCTGTTTCTGTTTCCCCTTGACCTGAAAAAGCGGTGGACAGAACACTCCGGTGGCAAGAGCAAGGCTCCTATCAGGTCACATCCGCTCTGTCAGGGGAAACACGCCCCCAGGCCGGGAGCAGGCCGACAGATCCCACAAAAGGCACCAAGCCGAATTTCGATCGGGTCAGACCCGCCCCGGCCCAGGGGCCCACTTAAGTATGGAGTGAATTTTCTAGGAGCGGTAGTAGCGAGCCACCGCGCCTCGGAGGGCCGCCTGCGAGCGGATGTAGCACACCGACGGTGGTTGCCTTGATCGCCATCACCGCTGCGACCTCATCCTCGCCATGCTCAAAAACCAAACCCCCTACAACCCCCAACACCCCAAAACCGATTTGGAAAAAAGATAGAAACACCCCCCAGATCATCTCGTCGGTGTTGCCTTCCTGGCGAAGCTCACCGTTCACGTAGGTGCGGACCCCCTGCCACTCGGAAACCAGACCTGACCCCAACGGACAGAGGGTGTCGGACCCCCTCAACCGCAGCATCGAACCGGCATCTGTGTCGCTAGAGTCGTGAATTCCGACATCGTTGGGGACCATTTAGCCACCGATGTAATCAACCCCATCCTCGTGACTCACATTGCGGCATATCCGACCTTAAGAAAGAAGGAGGCTCCCCGGGGGGGAGCCTCCTTCTAGGTCGGGGTAACTAAAGGCTTTTAGCCACCTGAAGTAAGTGCGAAGACGCTTGAGCCGTCGTCGTCGTAGACCAAAATGTCCACAGTGTCGTCGTCACTCAGTTCCTTCTCGAAGGCAGCCATGTCAACCACCTTGTTCCCGATGAGGAACGTGTCATCGGAATCGTAGGTGTAAAGCGTACCTTCGATGCGGAACCGGTTGTCCTCAGCATAAACAGCACTGATGTCACCGTCGGGAACCGCCGGACCGTCGTCCACAGCGTGGCTAACAGCCATCACATCATCATTATCGATGGTGGTAGCCACACCAGTTATTTCAACAGCCACTGTCACGTTGGTGCCAGCAGTCGTTGTCATGTTGGCGCTGTAGGTAGCAACGCCGCGGCTGCTGATCGGACGTTCCACAGGAGTGCCTCCAGCGACAGTTATATCCGCGGTTTCGTCGGTGCCGATCGGATCGCCGTACTGGTCATACAGTCTGACCGTGACCCGGAAACCGACCGCACCATCGTCGATCACCTGATAAGCGGGGCCCGAATCAACCGTAGCATTGTTCGGCACCCGTTCATCGTCCTGCCAACGGATCCGCGCTGTACGGAAGATGTCAGTGGTGGTGTCATCGCCGTCATCAATGGTGAAGGTGATGAGGTCGTCCCGGGTGTCGTTGTCATTTTCGTCATCGCCGCCGGGTCCTTCGACAGTAAAGGTGATTGAACCGCTGTCATCAGTGGTCACCTTCGCATACGATGCGTTAGCGAAGATCGTCCCGCCAGGGCCGCTACGTGTCACACCAACGGTGATCTCCACGCCCGACTTGGCAACATCTGACTGATTGTCATTATCCAGATTCACCGGATCGTCCTCATCGCTCTGCAACTGGGCAGTGATGGTCACACTGCTGTCATCATCACTGTTGATCAGCAAACCATCCGCTGCGGCATCAGCGGTAAGAGCTCCAGCCGCCTGCTTGTTGGCGTCAGAAGAAACCGCGATCAAGTCGGCATCTGTGCTAGAAGCGATAGTCACCGACACGGCGTTAGCGGTGTCAGAATCAAACTCGTTGTCGTCCGCGTCCGCATCGCCCATCCACGCATAGTAGGTCGCGCTTTCGCCATCAGCAATCGCTGCAACGGCAGGCAGGATATTGCCGTCCGTGTCGGTGGGCTCGGAGTTTTCGCTCCAAGCGCAGTCCACTCCATTGGGGCAGCCGCCGTCCTCATCAAACTCCTGATTCTGGTCAAGGGAGAATATCTGAACAGCGACACCTTCTACCGGAGCGAAGCTGTCATTGCGGTAGGACACCACAACTTCCGGTGAAAGCGGCCCAAACCCGGAAGTGGGGTTGGCCTGGATGCTCAAACCAGCGGGCCGCAGGTTGGAATGATTCATCACTCCCACCATGAACTCGGCCATCGCTGCACGGGTGATCAAAGCCGACGGAGCATAGGCGGTGTCGGAGATACCCGAAACAACGCCCAACTCCCACAACGCGGTGATGGCGTCATAGGCAGTCTTGGTGGCCGAACCCAGATCGGTGAACGGCGACTTGACTTCCATCTCGCTGTCAGCCACATCGTCGGTTGAGGAACCACCGGCTCCCGCGGTCATCTTGCCCATCAGCCTGTGGATGAACAGCGCCATCTGGCCACGCGTCACCGAGTCGCCCGGTGAGTAGGTGGTGGCCGAAGTGCCCTTGGTGATGTCAAGATCCGCCAACTGCGCAATCGCGGTCTGCGAGCCCTCACTCAGGTCACCAGTGTCGGTGAAGCCTGGATCATCAGGTGTCGAGGTCACCTCGATGCCCACCCGGTTGGCCAGGCGGATCAGGAACAACGCCATGTGCTCCCGGGTAACCGACATCAACGGTGAGTAGGTGGTGGCAGAGGTGCCCTTGGTGATTCCGTAATAGGCGATGCAGTCGATGTCGCCAGCGTTGGCGTGATTCTCCGGAACGTCCTCAAACCCTGAGGGTGGGATATCCACACAGGCCGTGTAAGTCGCAGTGAAATCCGCTTCCGGATGCTCGTCAGCAACAGCAGGCGCCGCGGCCAGCATACTGGCCATCAGTGCGAGCGCCGTCAGAACTGCTACCTGACGCCGGAACCGGCTAATAGAAGCAAACATAAGTTTACCTACGGAATGGAAGATTCGGCAGGCCTGGAGTCTCATTCACCCACCTAATGCCCGTGGGAAGTCTCGTTGCGCCCCTCGGTTACGGTGGACGAACACATGAGGATCGGCTCATCCTCGCGGAGTTACGGCTGCTATCTGTTCAACAATCTGAGTTGTTGGTAGCACTGCACCACCGCGTTGTGAGACTCAGCGCCGAGCAGTTTGATTAGCTGTAGGTCACCTGGGGCGGCGGGAACGTCTGAATCTTCAAGCCGAACCGCCCGCTCGCGGACCTCCGGCGCATAACTACTAGGTCTTCCCATAAATCTCCATCCTCTCAAGACAGAAACCCTCCGGGAAACACTCATACTTGTAAGGTCTTCCCGGGGCGATTCAGGCAGGTACGGAGCGGCCTCGTTGGGAATGGTGTCAGGGTTGAGACCGCGAGCCCCAAACCACCAGAACCAGCGAGATTAACAACCCCTACTTCATCAAAGTCGGAACAAACGGCCAACGACTCCTCAACTCCACGGGAACCGGGGCTTGATGAGGTGGGCCTGCCGCGCTTACCTCACAGAAGTTCGGGTGATCTCTTGCATTTCACCTACGAAGAACTCTGAGGTCGTCAACGCCTGGGCGGCTTCTTCCTCCGTCCAGTTTCCCCTGGCAAAGCGGTAGGCTGCCTCATTACGCATTGCCAAAAGCGGCTCAAGAACATCTTCCATGCCAGATGCCAGAGTGCCGCCAGCCACTAGATCATCTATTCTCTGCCGAACGCTGTTGTGGCTCTTGGACTTGATCCCCTGATGAAACAGAATGGCTTTGGCGGCATAAAAGGCAGCGTCGTAACTTTCGCGGATGCATCTGATAAATTCTCCCCACTCAATGAACTTTCGCGCCCACCCTAGGGAATCGAGGGACCGTTTCTGCAGTTGCACCACGAATTTCTCATACATCCAGGCGTGTTCCCTCCAGCCTTACAAAGTAATGGAAGTCATCGTTGCTTGACTCAAGTTCCCGAAGCGTGGTGGGGTGCCCGTCGATGCAGACTCTGTGAGTAAGGCGGATGGGTTTTGCCACAGAGTACAGCAGATTCAGTTCCGCGCCGATCGCTCCCTCTTCGTGGAGGACCACCAAGAGGTCCACATCGGAATCGGGGCGGTGAGTTCCAAGCGCTCGAGACCCAAAGAGCCAGACCTGCGCCAAACGGTTCCCGAACACGCGACGGTATCCATCCACCGCTTCGGCAATAGCGACTTGCACCGTATCCTCAGATGGCAGCCTTCGGACGGATGACTGAACGGCTGCGTTGACGGACGATTCCATCTGTCAGGGCAAGTATACCGATACCGGCGATGCGAGCCCACTCATCCAGGAGACATTGCGGGTGTGGCGATCCCCTCTCCGCGGGGTCGCGCCTGTTCGGCCATCCTTTCAAGACAGTTCTCCCAAATGTGGAGCCTCGGGCGTTTGGATGTGGAGCCACACCTAAGCCTCCACAAAAGCCACTCGGGGGGATTCACTAACCGGCTGAGGGTTGTCAACATGCCCAAAGGGACAGCAATTCTGAGGGAGGCTTCCCTTGGGTTGCCTCCCTCATTCAATTGCACTGCTGTCCACGTCAATGGAGGATAAGGGGATTTAAGGGTAGGCCAAGGGCTTGACACCTACTGAAAGAGCACCATTCAATATGTAAACTTATGTTTGCTACTTTGAGCCGTTTTCGGCGGCAGATAGCGGTACTCACAGCCCTTGCCATGGTGGCCAGTGTGCTGGTGGCGGTGCCTGCTGTTGCGGCTGACCCGAAAGCGGACTACACGGCTACTTTTGATGCCTGCGTGGGTGTTGGTTCGTCGGACTTCGAAGATGTTCCCACTAGTCACGCCAACGCGGGTGACATCGACTGTATCGCCTATTACGGGATCACCAAGGGCACTTCGGCCACTACCTATTCACCGTTGATGTCGGTTACCCGTGAGCAGATGGCCCTGTTTTTGATGCGCCTAGCCGGTAAGGTGGGCATCAGCATCAATGACGATCCGGATGATCCTGGGTTCTCTGACACTGGTGATTTGAGTGCGGAGTCGCAGATGGCGATTGCTCAGTTGGCTGATCTTGGGATCACCAAGGGCACTTCGGGCACCACGTATTCGCCTGCTGATGATGTGTCCCGTGGGCAGATGGCGTTGTTCATCGCTCGGTTGATGAACAAGATGACCCCACAAGCTGATGGGAAGATCGGTCTGAGCAGCACCACCCAGTACGGATACACGCCTTCCGATGTTGTGGACAATGACATGGACGCCGACATCGGTTCGCCGTTCACGGATGTGAGCGGTCAGACTCCCAAGGAGCAGTACGACGCTATCACGCAGTTGTACGAGTTGGGTGTCGCTACTGGGGTGTCGGACACTTCGTATTCGCCGGATGCGGATATCACTCGTGCGGCGATGGCCGGGTTCATGTCCGCAGTTATGGATCATTCCAACTTGCGTCCCGCCGGTTTGAGCATCCAATCCAACCAGGCCACGGTTTGGGGTGACACCGAACCGGTGGTGGTTGCTTCCTTCCGGTCGGATACTTTCGGTGCGGTGGAGGAACAGGCCATTGACGTGTTCAGTTCCGCTTCATCCGACAAGGCCCTCCGCGACGACGGAACCTGTAACTTCGGTGATGATCCTGATGATGTTCTCGGTGGCGACCTGATCTCTGGTGACTGTGTTTGGGACACCAACGATGACAGCACTGACAAGGACGGCAACCTGTTCGTCGGCGAGACGGATATTGATGCCGGTACCACTAGGACTTTCTTCGCTTGGGTCGGCGACTCGGACGGACAGAAGTTCGACGACGATCGGGTGGACCAGGTCACTGTGGCTGTGACGGCTAAGAAGGCCCAAGAGTCTCTGATGCCTGATTCTGACATCAACGAGAAGGCTTTGGACCTTTACGGCATGGGTCAGGTCGTTGATCTTCGGGCGGATTCCAGCGTAACTGCTACGGCCACGCTCAAGGATGAAGACGGCAACACCGTGGAGCGTGAAGGTGTGAGCATCCGTGTGCACTATCAACGTGGCAGCAGCTACACCAACACTCATGAAGTGATCCTGACCACCGATGCCGAAGGAAAGGTGTCCTACCCGGTCACCGGTCCGTCCAACACCAGTGCCACAAACGATCGGGCAGACATTGTCGAGTTCGTGGAACTGGACTCGGATGGTGCGGCGACTGATCGGACTGCTGAGTTGAAGATCCATTGGATCGAAGAGGACGTGTTCCTCGCTTCTGACAGCATCACCCTTCCCGACTATGTGCTGAAAGGCACCCCGTCTGTCAGTATCAGGGTCCACCAGTGGGATCAGTACGGGAACCCCTACCGTTCTCACAGCAGACAACAGACCGCAATCAGGGTCACCGGAACAGATGAGGATGGCACCACCGCCTTAGCTGATATCGGAACCGCTGACGGCGAGCAGGGTAACCTCATGGCGCGCCGTCAGGTTATCAGCCGTGGCTACTCCAGTTGGAGTCCCCGCGTAGTTGTTGACGCAGAGGACGCAATCGCTGTCGCTTATGATGTTCGGCAACTTGCCCGGAACAGCAAGGGCGCAGCAGTTCGCACCGCCAATGCGCAGCCGGACGATGCCCCTCCCAACGTAGTCGTGGGAGCCGATCTCGCGGCGCAATTCGCTGAGTGGGTTGGTTTTGGTACGAGTTCTGCTCAAAGCCGTATGACGGTTGTTGATGCGCTGCGGACCACCTACAACGACGCCAGAGTCCTGATTCGCGGAGCAGCTGGCACCCTTGGAACCGCGGATGATATCTTGCATCCCGACGAGATTGACGACGATGCTGGCGCCGGTAATGCTGACGCCACGCCGGTATTGACGGACTATGCTTCCCCGAGAGGTGATAACACCACCACTCCGGACCCAACCGTAGGTTCAACGGACCCGTTTGTGTACGGTGCTCCCCGCAATGCTCCAAGCGGATATGGCGCTGAATGGTCAGGTATCCTGAACGCTATGGCCCTGGACACCTACCAGGACTATGAAGGCGAGACCAAGACCGCACAAGGTCTTGTGGACACTCCCGTTCCTGTCGACCTCACAGCCGACAATACCGGTGACGGTTCCGGTTCGGTTCTGGTTGTGGAGAAGGCAGACTCGGCCGACAGAGGACGCTACAACGTCGATTTGGTCGGAAAGGCCTCTGAGGCCACCGAGTTCCTCGCTGACACCGAAGACGCTACTAATGACGCTGACCCCAGGCCGGAATTGGTGTTCTCATTCGATGATGATGACATCTACATTGACAACACCAAGGCCGAAGGCCGGATAATCACCATGAAGGCGTTCCGTAACATGCTGAAGGACAGCACCACCAGTATGGGTCTCGAAGTGGAAGTGCTCACCTACGACATCGACGGAGTAAGCACCTTCGTCGTGAAGAGCAACACCCCCACCGGCTAACCCGTTCCTGTCCCTCTACCTAAGAAACCCCTCGGCCACCCGGCCGAGGGGTTTCCCCTTTAACAGCGCTTCGATGGTCCTATGGTTCGAATAGACCGGGCTGAAGTTATAGATCGTCTGGTCTGACACTCCAAGATTCTTCGACAACGACGCGACCGACCTACCAGCTGCAATCCGATCCAACTGAATCCCCCCGGGATGCTTGGAGGCTTTCTGTCTTGAGAGGATGGAGTCTCATGGCTAGTAATAATTCTGTTAGGTATCCGACCGAGTTGCGTGAGCGTGCGGTGCGGATGGTCCTGGAAGGCACCCGTGAGGGGGTGTATTCCTCCGAATGGGCGGCTATCTGAATCGCCCCGGTTTTCCCGGAGGGTTTCTGTCTTGAGAGGATGGAGATTATGGGAAGACCTGGTAGGTAGGCGCGATTGGGTTCAAGGGGACCTGCTACGAAATTGGAAGGGGTGGAATCATCAGAACAGGGAATGGAGGCTCATTCCTAAAATGCCGCCTATGGTGATCTCCGATGACAAGGTGGCGTCCTGTCTGCTCAGCGCTGCTGACTTGCCACCCTTCCTCACCCATGAGTATGACAAACGGGGTGGTTGGGTGGCGCTTGCCCAGTTTGCGCAGAATTGGAATCGGCATCCCGATTGGCGCCACTTGATGATCTGTGACCCCCTACCTTCTGAAACCGATCTGAGAAGGGGCGCCTCGGTGGCAGCAGTAGTTCATGCACTTTGTGTCCGAGACGGAATCCCAGTTCCGGACTGGGTGTTGAACTGGAGGCACCACACTCCTATCGCGCTGGCTTCAGGAATTGGCACGGAGTCTCCTTTCGGCCGAAGTGTCAGGGTCCGTTCACCGGCCGTTTGCGAGTACCACCGCGTCTTTTTCGAGATTAGTTTCCGAGATCACTGATGACCCGTGCGCTTGATCGGGACACCCTCGAGCAACTATTCAAAGAGATAGACGGGGAACTTTCGGAACCCTGGGAGTTCATTTGGTGGTTGTCGGCGGTGCTGCTCTGATTTTCGCCGGGGTCCATAGGGCAACAGAAGATGTTGACTCCCTGTTGAGAAGACTCCCCGAACAGTTGATGGCAGCAATCCGAACCGTTGGCCTGCGCAACGGTTTACCAGAGGACTGGTTCAACACCGAGCCTTGGCATCTCATGCCTAAGGTGTTCTGGCGATCGTCGTGCCATTTTCGAGGGTGAGAACATTGTCATTTATCGACCGGACCTCACGTATCTTCTGGTGATGAAACTCCATGCTGCCCGCGACAAAGATGTGGAGGATGTGCTCTGGCTGATGCGCCAGACAGGGAGAGAAACAAGTGGGACCCTTCTCTACCTGGTCGAGGAGGCATATGGCATTGAAGCCTTGGATGACGGAGTTAGGGCTTTCATCGAGAAGGTGGCAGAAATGATCGCAGATGAATCTCGCTGATAATCCCCGATGGAGAGAGGCCTGCCAGAGGGTGGATGAGGCGGCTTCGCTGATTGAGAACGCGCGCCTTGGGATATTGGACGGAGTTTGGGAGGCTCGTGAGTATTGGAGCGCCGCGGCATGCAGATGGCTAGAGGGCGAGGAAGACTTGGAAGTGGTCTTGGAAGCCGCCGAGGGATTTGTATCGGCGGTGGAGGCGGTAGTGCCCCCCTATGCGCTGAGACCCGTCTATCCCTTCAACGATTCGGACGAACCCGTCCTGCTGTACGCAGGACCCATGTCCGTGATGCTGGAACAGACGTCCGCAGAGCCGATCCAAGGCATCGAAGCGCGAGGCGAGAGTCGGGTGTATTTTGAATTCCTACCCACTCCGCGGGTGACCTGGCAAACCGTAGTGGAAGTTGTACATTCAGATTTGCTGGGAGCCTTTTTTAGTCCAACAAGGGAGAAACCGGTCTTCCCGCAGTTCGGTGAGCCCCAATTCGCAGTTCCGCCGGACTCCGGCACAGTGGCAGACCTGCCGAATGTCAAGGACCGTGGAGGAATGGACCTGACTGGCATTGTGTCCTCCGAACAGGTAGGTGACTCCGATCAGCTTTCCACAATACGGTTCAACCTGATCAACTTTCCATTGGAACGCGGAACCGATCTCGTCTTGCATCCGTACGGTGACAGGTCTACATCTGAAGAGATCTCAAAGGCGCCGAAGTACTGGCTAGCGTCACACCGACTGCGGCTCCACGCCGATGGGTGGGAAGTTGATATCGATGCCCGTCGGGACATCTCTGACATCTGGAAACAAACTGAAGACCGAGGTTCTTTCGCGTTTACTCACACCGGTCGGGTCAGGTGTCTTAACCTCTCTACGTTCTCCTTCGAGCAGGCAAAGGACCTCTTGAATGCATTGCACTGGTTCTTGTCGTTCGTGATGGGTGCCCGGGTTGGCATCGCTTTGCCGGTTGGATTCGATCACTGCGGCATTCCCATCTGCACGGAGTGGTCATCGCCAGTTGTTGATGCACCCATGTCCTATATCGGCTGGCGTCACGACTTGGTATCAGCCGATTTGCCCGCTCTGTTCGAGGTGTTCCACCGCTATTGGAAAGATGAGTACTGGCAGGGGGTCATAAGGCAAGTTGTCGATGCCTACACGTTTGCGAAAAAAGACACGCCTCGGGACAAAGTAGTCACAACTCAAACGGCACTGGAAACCCTCGCATGGGCCGTTCTCGTCATAGATCACAAATGGCTCACCAAGAGGGAATTCAAAAGCCTGGCGTCAGCAGCCCGAATTCGACGGCTGTTGGAATGGGCAGGCGTTCCGACTGAGGTGCCTGCGGACCAGAGTGCTCTTGCCGTCAAAGCTCAATCGATGAAAGGGCACAGAGATGGCCCACAGGCGATCGCTTGGGTTCGGAACAAGATTGTTCACCCTACACCCTCGCCTGCAAAGGGCCGGATCAGCAGGAAGGTGTGGTTGGAAGCCCACCGGGTGGCACTCTGGTATCTGGAAATGGTGTTGCTGAGACTATTCGAGTACCGCGGCGACTATGTCAATTGGCCGAAGGGGATGGGAAGTGGCGCTGGATTGAGTGACTGCATTGAAAAGGTACCCTGGGCTACCTCAGAGCCATAGCGGCCGGCTTGGGTGCACGCTGAGCCGCAGTCCTTGTGGCTGGGTGCTCCCACAGCCTCTGCAATATCGGGCTGGGCCGGGAGATCGTCGGGTCTCCTCCACCGGCAGTTGGTATCCTCCCCGATCTAGATGGATAACCGGCTGACTCGCTTGACGCCCGGCATGGCCATTCCCTGGAGGGAACCGGGTAACAGTGGTGAGCGAAGAGTTGGCTACCGCTTCTACACCGAGAGATCGCCTGGTGGTGGTGCAGTCCACTGGAGATCTGCTGTGCATCCCGCGGCTGACTGGGAGATCGCCTCGGCGGCGGGTGGACGGTCCACTATCTGGAACTTGCTGATATAGACAGGTGCCCTGGCAGGTAATAAGCCCATTGGAAACTTGTCCTTAATAAGGAGAAGAGGCTCCCCGTGGGGAGCCTCTTCTTAGTTCAAGGTTGAACCTATTGGTTCGTGGATTTATCCGCCTGATCCGTCGTCGGTCACTCTGAATACACTGGTGCCGTCAGCGTTGTAGATCACGACTTCAACCGCAACGGCGGCATCTGCGGTAGTATCGCCGTTTCCAACGGTGTTGGGGTCGTTGTCTTCGTCAAGCAACGTCTCGAACTTCTCCATGCTGACTGCACGGCCCTCGTCTTCAGTGCTGTCGATGAAGGTGTCGCCGTCGTCGTAGGAGAACACCAGGGTCGGGTTACCAGCGGTTTCGCCTGCAATCGCGAGGAACTCGTTGTCGTCAGCGATAACGTGCGTCACGATGTGGTCTCCAGTGCTTGCAGAACTGGCCTTGTTCACAACATGAACGCTGCCCGCTGCGGCACGGTACTGATGCCCGCCATCCACGTTCGCCGGTTCAGTGTCGCCGTACACCTCATCTATGTCACTCCAAAGAGTGGGCGGATCAGCGTCGGGATCCGAATAGATCGTGGTAGTCGGCTGGGTTCCGGTGGCGGTCTCGTCACTGTCGACCTGATCACCATCCGTTTTCAGCACGTAACCGTTTGTGTCTCTGGCGTAGGCGGTGACGGCGTCGTAGGAGACCGGAACCGGAGTACCAGCACCAGCGGTAACTTTGCGCGCCCAACGAGCATAGCCCCTGCTGATCACATTCCTTGTGTCCTCGCTACCGTCGCCATCGCCGATGGTGATGTCGGCTGTTTGACCAGCGCGTGAACGGTGAGAGTTACCGTACTGGTCCCACAGGCGCACTATGGCACTGACCGACGGAGTCCCATCCAACACGTAGGTGGGATTCTCGAGGGTGGTCTTGGTGAGAACGGGGATCTCTTCGACCCAGTTGATGTCCTCAGAGCTGACCCTCATTGTCGGACTCCCATCGGAGTTGAGTTCGGTGAACATGATGCCATCCATCCGAGAATTGTCGCTGTTGGTGTTGGTCGGTCCGGTAATCGTGAAAGACACCTGTCCCATGTCGTCGGTGACCAACTCATCCTCGTGGGTGTTGGTATAGGTACGACCGTCTGCGGGTCCCTGGTCATAGCGGACACGGAACTTCACACCAGCGCGTTCCACATCGGCGCTCGCAGCCATGTTTCTCAACTGGACGGTGAAAGTCACCGTGCTAACCGCACGCAGGTCAACCTTCTGACCGTCAGCGTCGGAGAAGGCATGCCTGTTGATATTCGAGCTGATCTTCAGCATGTCCTGAGCGTGCTTAGCGCTGGCCATAGCAATCTGCGCGGTGAACTTGTCGGAATCGAACTTGTCACCGTCTTCGTTACCAATCCAAGCGTAGAACGTCCTGGTGGTACCAGCAGCCACATCATATTCCATGATGAGGTTGCCGTCCACGTCGGTGGCGTCATCGTTGTCATCCCACACACAATCGTCTTCGACAAAGTCTCCGCCAAGCACATCATCCGGATCCTCGTCGAAGTTACAGGTGCCGTCATCGCGGAGGGCGTCATCTCCGGCAGTGCTAGAGAAGATGTCAATAGCCTGGTCCTCGACCGCTCGGAACATGTCATTTCGCATGGAAGCTATGACAGTGACCGATGTCTCGCCCCAACCGGTGCTAGGCGTGGCCTGAATGCTCAAACCAGCCGGACGCACGTTGGAGTGATCCAACACCGCAGCCATGAACTCGGCCATTGCTGCACGGGTGATGGGGGACGATGGGCCATAAGACGTATCGGAAATGCCCGAAGCAACACCCAACTCGTACAACTGCTCGATCGCGTCGTACTCGTTCTTGGTGGCCCTGCCCAAGTCGGTGAACGGAGAACCGATGTCAGCCTCCATGTCATTGTCCGCCACATCGGAAGGCGTGTAGCCATACTGGGTGGTAGTGCTCAGACCGATCGCACCATCAGCCATGGGAGTCATCTGATCCATCAACCGCGAGATGAACAAAGCCATCTGACCACGGGTCACAGAATCAGACGGTGAATAGGTGGTGTCCGAAGTGCCCTTGGTGATGCCCAAGTCGGCCAACTGCGCAATCGCAGTCTGCGACGTTTCAGACAAATCACCGATATCAGTGAACTCGGGATCATCGGGATCATCGGCGACTGCGATGCCCACCCGATCGGCCAAACGCGTCAGGAACAACGCCATCTGCTCACGAGTCACCGACATCAGCGGTGAATACGTGGTGGCAGAGGTGCCCTTGGTGATTCCGTAATAACCGATGCAATCGATGTCACCCGCGTTGGAATGCGCCGCGGGAACATCCTCGAAGCCCGCACTGGGCACATCCACGCATGCATCGAACGAAGCCTCAAAATCGGGCTCCGGATCAGCCGCAACGGCAGGCACAGCGACCAACACACTCGCCACCATGGCCAGTGCGGTCAGTACCGCTATCTGCCGCCTAAAACGGCTCAAAGTAGCAAACATAAGTTTACTTACCTCCTCTAAATAGATTGCAATCTTCCTTTGCCGAGAGCCTGCAACTCAACAAACGCCACACACTGCTCCCGACACATACCAAGACAAAGGAACCCTCAAATCGTTACAAGCATTCTCTCGCATGTGCGACCGGACCGCTGCCCCCCTTTCACTCGGGAGGGGGCGCCCCGCGTTTCAATGTCAGTCAAACTGGCTGAGGCCTGAAACCCCCTGCAGCGAGGACTGCAAGAACTGGGGGACGGAAGCAACGAAACCGCGACGATCGCCACCCAACGGTAGTGAGACCAGAGAGTTCATAACCCCTTTTGACGTGGGGTCATAGGGGGGTGGGCAGTTAGCCACCACCCCTGACCTGGGGTGCTGTAGGGGGTTCCGAGGGCGTGTCACACATTTACGGGGAGCGTGTCACACCTGAGCAACCAGGTTTCCTCTTGACCCTAGCCCGAATTGAGGTCTGATCCGTACCGTTGTGGGAGTGCGACGTGGTGGGGTGGCCGGTGGGTTTGTGCCGTGCGGACGCACTGGTGGCCTTCTGTCTCTTCTTGGAGTGCTCTTTGCTTGCTCGACTTGAGGTAGTCCATAGCTTCTTTGGCCCACTGTCCTCCGTCCGGTTACCTGTCGTCGAGGAGGATGGACACGACGACGCGCCGGTCATCGGGATTCGCTTCCGAGAAGAGCAGCGTCAGCGTCTGAGCGGCGGGGCCGCTTCCGGTGGAGGCTTCCAGATAGTTCAGCATGTTCTTGACCGCTTCTGGCAGTGGGTCCAGCGTCCCCGTGGGGTCGATCTCGTGTGCTGCGTATCTGGCGGCGGTTACCAAATTGGGGATAGTTGCGGGGTCGCCGACAGTGAGGATGGCTCCGCCGAGAACGCTGCCCACTACTGCGTTCCTGGCTGGCGGGGGAGCGGCGGTGCCCCACCCGTAGCACGCTGCCTGGACCAACCCCGAGACCCGTTGCCGGTGCGGGCCGCTATGCAATTCGGTGACACGGTGCAAGGCCCAGGCGAGGGCGATCTGTGGGTTCTCGACCCATATACGGGGGCGGGCCAGGAAGCTGTTCACGGCGATGCGGTCATCGTGGGTGTCGCCTGCTGCCAGCGTCAGCTCCTCGAGGGAGATCGGCACGTCGGCGATCTGCGCTTTCAGCAGCCGCATTTTCGTTTCCGTCGTCGGTCCGGGCAGGGGGTTCTCCGGATCGGAGGACAGGGCTTCGAGCAGCGCCCATGTACCGAACGTGGGGATGTCCCACTGGTCGGCCAGGGTGCGAAGAGCAAGGTCGTCGCACCAGAGAGCGCAGCCTCCCCGCGAGATCGCCACCAACAGGGATGCGCCCCATGGCTTGAGCCTTTCCGCCGCCTCGTGACGGTCGGACGGTGACAGGTGGCCGCTCCTGATCTTCTGCCAGCCGTTCAAGGTTTCCGAGACCTTTTCGGCTTTCTCGATTATGGCTTGTCGTTGGGCCTGGTCGATCTGGGTGAAGGTGAGACGGTCCGACAGGGAGTCGTAGCCGGCGAACCCCTCCACGGGTTCTCTCGCCCACAGGATGGCTGCTCGGGCGTCGTTGACCAGTTCGTCCGCTACCAGCACGGACTTGAACCGGGCGCCCAAACCGGGTGTGTCGAGTTCCGACGCCACCCCCATGACGACCACGCTGGTGTCAACGGCGACCTCGCCGCCTATCGCCTTCCGGGCGGCCTGCCAATCCTTGACCCGTCCCCTGCATGCCGGTAGGTTTCCCAAGTTGGGATGAGTAAAGCCGAAAAGCGGCGACCGGAGGAGCTTTTGGCTCTGGGGGTGATCCAAACCGTCGGGGGACTGGGCGACACCGAATGGGAGTGGGTACAGCCCGGTCGTTCTCCCACTCCTGACCTTGAGGTAACTCTCGGGAAAGGCCGCACAGCAGGTGTGGAGATCACCAGCCACGTCAACAGCGACGAAATGGCCTTCCAGAAGGCATTCGAGAGTCATCGGCTAACCCGAAACACCTTCCGAAACGGCCAAAACCCCAAAACCAACCCAAAAATGGCAAAACCGTAATGATGGCTGGTTGCACATCTTGAGCTGGGATACACTGTCCCGGTTGACGTTCATGCTGGAACGTTGAACACCAACACTGTGAGCGTGATCGTCTTGCCGGGGTCATCCTTGTGGGTGAAGGCGTACCGGAATCCGGTTTCGTGGTCGTAGTCGTAGTTGGATTGCCAAATTGGGGTGTTCTTGGACCGCTTCGGGGACGTTCTTGACCACGGTGGACATTTCGGTGTCTCGATTGAAGATCAGCAGAGCTGCTTTGGTGTCCCTCCAACTGGTATAACCCAGGAGTTGGTCGATAGCGTTCTTCAAGTCCGCTGAACCTCTCCAGAACTTGCGCTCAGCGATGAAGATGTTTCTACCTCGTGCTCTCACCAAGATGTCCGTTTCCTTCATAATTGAAGGTCTCACCTGTTGCCTGCCCTTCGTACTGGCCATTGAGTGGGACGAGGAAGTGCTGTCCGGGTCGCTGAGAACAGCGGGTTCGAGTGGGAGCGACATGGACCCGTTTTCTGGCAGAGTCAACCTGACCCCATGCTGCCCTGCGACCTCCTCGTAGGGTCGGTTCCGCATTCCGACGGCTGGTGGCCTGTCCTGTCCCTGTCAGCGGGAGTTAGGGGTGGGGGCAGGTACTGGCAATTCAGCACCCACCAGGGAAACGACCCTCATATTCCTTTAGGGGTAGCGCCCTCTGCCATGGCGGTCATGTTGGAAACATATTTGCTGCTTTGTCCGCTCCGAAGTGTGGCACCCCTCCGATGTTGAACGACGCGAGGCTATGTTCGGAACTCGTTAGCCCACATTCCCTATGACTAAGCGGCTTTTGTCGATGTGCATGCCTAGAAGAAGGGGGGGTATGCGGGAATGAAATCCGACACCCACAGAAGATACCCGAAGGCGCCTTCATAGTCTCGCTTCGTGCCCGAAAATAGGCAAAAAGGCTAGAAAATGGCCTAACTGGCCCACTTATTATTGATAAATGGACCAGAGGCCCAACCCCAGGGTGGGCACTTTCGACGATCGACTCTGGGTACTTTCGCTGATCGCCATCACCTCACCTGGGACTCTGGAGGGGTTCCACACAGGACTCCACATCCAAACCAAGAAGGTTTCACATTTGCTGACCGAAGTTCTGATAGCGGGTGCCTATGTTGTGTGCTAACCGGCACTGTCCGCATACTCCCCGGCCCACCGCCCCTATGACGGTTCCGGTTAGAGATACCGGGCATGAAAAACCGAACACTCTTCGTGCGGCTTTCGGAGATCCTGACGGAAACCGATTTCCAGCAAACATCCACCAGAAACCTCCGCAACGGCCATGGTTGGGCGAACGATCCTTATCCCCCCGCTGTACACCTCGTCCCATATGGTTGGCCTTCCCTTATACCTACGCACTTCAGAGGGATGCAACGCAAGGATATCCTCGATGTCCGCTTTCGAAACGCCGTTTTTGAAAGCGGAGGGACGATAGATGATCTTTGCCACGTCTGAGGGCCAGTACATGTAGGAAGGCACCAGAGTCCCCTCTTGGTTTTAGTCCTCCAGCAGGGGAACGGTTTGTTCTGGTCCGTCGTAGTGCTGAAGGAAGTGCTTAGCAAAGGAACGAGATAGCGATCGTTGTTGCTCTCTCTGATCCTCAGGTATAGCGCACTCCCTCATGATGTCATCCAAGGTCACCGTTAGGATATCGAACCACACGTCCCTGTCTTCGGTGCAGTGTCCAATAGCGAAAAGCGTGTCCCCTGGAGTGAAAGCTCCGTTTTCTGTTATGTAGTCGGAGTACTCTTCCAACCCCTTGTCGATTTCTTCCTCAGACATGTCGTGGCTCAGATCCACGGCGGAGGTGTGTAACGCTGGACTGGTCATAGCGCACAGCATAACGCGCTCAACGGCCAACGGTATTCGACATTCAGGTACCGACCTGGTCGGTTTCAGCAACGGTAGGCACCCAAACAGTCCGCCCGCATAGGCGGACTTTGCCCGAGAGTGCCCCCGAAAAGGCCCAAACCAGCCACCCCAACTTCTCACAGCACGCCAACAGGCGACGGAAATGCCCAAAAAAGGCAAAAGAAGACAAAAGTGGCCTAACTGGCCCACTCATTTTAGATAAATAGACCAGAGGCCCAGGTGGCCTGTCGGCCACCACCCCTGACCTGGGACTCCGTGGGGGCTCTGCGGTCGTTTGGCAACACCGACCCGACCGTGGTGTTTCACCCCTCAAACATCGAACAGTGGACCATGTCGGTATGCGCGGACAGGTCGATGAGGTGGCGGCAAACCACCCGGAGCAGGCTCCGCGCCCTTGGACGGATAGTCAATCCCGAAGGGTGGCCCTCTCCCGCACGGAAAGTGGGCCGGCAACAGATCGCCCAGCCGTACACCACGCCTGAGGAAAGGGTGTTCCGCCTCGCTGGCAGGTTGCCCGGTGGAGCTAACCGTTCCCTGCGAATGTGGATCGTATGCGGTTCTCTGGGAGCGGGTCTACGAGGACCCGAGATCGCCTCGATTCGTACCAGCGACATCGAAAACCTCGGCGACGGGCGGCTAGCAGTGCGGGTGAGGGGACGGCCCTCCCGACTGGTGCCCATCCGAAAGGATTACACCGACCTCGCCAGGGCTGCCGCCGGCGCATCCGCCACAGATCGGCTTGTCCCTCCCGACAGTAGCGACGTTGTACATACAACCGCCCGCAGGCTAAGCCCGGCCTTGTCGTTCCGGCGGGCCCGTTCAACATGGCTAGTGGCCCACCTGGTCGCCGGGACACCCCTGGGACCGCTGCGCAAAATCTCCGGGCCGCTGGCACTGAGCACCCTGGACGAATTGCTGCCCTTCGCCACCGACGCTGTCGACGAACAAACCGCCGCCCTAGGGGGACTCGGCGCATGACCCTCAAACACCACCGTCGAAAAGCCGCAGCCAACGGGCACACCACATCCGAACCCGTCGATCTTCGACCCCGACTGCCCGACGATTTCCCCAACGAAACCACACGCAATCCCGAAAACAGAGCCCCGCAGTACCCGAGAACAGTGGACAAGCGACTCGTCCAGCGGATCTTGCGAATGTTGGAATCGACCATGGTTATCCAAGAAGTCGACCGGTTCCTCCGCGATCACCCGGAACGACAATCCCGCCTCAGCACCAAATCGCTCCTGCTCGGCATGATCCTCGACGCCTACGAAACCGGACGGTACCTCCGAAGCGACACTTGTTCGTTCCTCAACGGCCTGGACCATCGCATCGGAATCGAACTGGGACTGTGGACCTGGGACACCCGCCAGCCCGTCACCTACACCATGACCCAAAAACAAATCAAACGCATCGAAACAGCCATCTTCGAAGCCCGCTGGTCTTCCAACGAGCGACCACGTTCTATCGACTGGTTCATGGACGCATTATTGGATCACACCATCCCCGCCCACGCCAGAAAAGCCATCATCGCTGTTTCGTTGGACTGGACACCCATGCCAACCTGGGCTGTCACCCGCGACTTCCGCATCGAGGAAGAAATCCGCAAAACACAAAAACCCGAAGACACCGGCGAGATCGGCACCCTCGACCAAAGAAAACGGGCGATCCGAAGCGCCGACGACGGCGCTCGGAGCGGGTACCGCACCGCCACCAACAAAACCCCCGCCGGACCGTTCACCGGCTACTACGGGCACATGCCTATACCCACCCGCGGAGCCAGTTGGAACGGAAACCCCAAACACCTAACCCTCGGGGGGCTCCCACCAAAACACGTGGCCCACGGCAGAGCCATACCCGCCCAAAACGACAACGCTCTCAACGGACTCCACGCTGCCCTCGCCGCCCACGAGGCTTTCCCCAACCTCGAAGAAGTCGTCGCCGACAGAGGCTACACCATCTTCGGAAAAGACTTCGTGCGACCTCTCCACCGGCTCGGCATCAACGTGGTCATGGAGTACCCCGACGAACACCAAAAGACAATCGAGATAGTCGAAATAGGACCCGAACGCGAACAACAACAAATACTGTTGCTCCACTGCGGCACCTTCCTCGTAGAGTGGACACCCGAATACTTCTGGACACCACCCCTAAACCTGACCGGCGAAGCACTATCCGACTGGTACGCCGAACGGGACAAATACACATGGAAACCCATCGGCAAACCCGACAAAAACGGCAACATCCGGTTCCGGTGCCCCCAATGCGACGGCAGAATCAAAACCAACGCCAAAACCCGCATCCGCAGCAAAAGATCCCAACGCAAAGCATCCCACGCCACCAACATCGACCAGGAATATTGCTGCAACGGCACCATCACCATCCCCGTCGAAAAACTCGACACCTACCAACGCATTCCCTTCGGCACCGCCGCCTGGAAAAAAAGCTACGGCCGTCGCCTTCAAATCGAGAACCTCAACAGCCTCGTCAAAAACGACGGCGCCCTCGAAGACGGCTGGTGCCGCGCATTCGGCAAAGCCGCCCACAACTTCGGACTCCTCGCCGTGCTACTCGCTCACAACCTGCGCCAACCCAACAACTTCGACAACGAAGACGAAACATCCAGCGAACCACCCTCCACGACCACCAGCAGCAGGCAGCGTCCGCGCAGCACACCCAACGGTGCCAACGGACTGAAAACCCGAGACCCGCCCGGCTGACACACCCCGAGACCCAGCACCGACAGCAACCAACCCCGCTGTCGGCTTTGCCGCGCCCCGAAACCCCGAACCCCACCCCCGGAAACCACCAAAAAGCCCCCAGCTAGGCCACAGCCCCCTCCGAAACGGCCAAAACCCCCAAAACCAACCCAAAACGAGTAAAACAGCCTGTCAGCGTCCTAAATCGCCAACGAAATTTAAATAAATCGCAGACTGCCCATAGGGGGGTGGGCGTTGACGGAATCGAACCGCCGACCTCTTCCTTGTAAGGGAAGCGCTCTCCCATCTGAGCTAAACGCCCTGCTGCCTACCCATTTTACGGCCTGGAATCAAGCGCTCTTTTCCATGGGTGTCAGCTTGTGCACCAGATCCCACAGTTCCTCTTTGGAAGCTTCCACCGGGAGGGAGGCTTCGTCGGCCCTGGGGCGACCGGGGGGTCTCTTCCGGTAGTAGGCATCGCCGTCCCAGAAGAGAATGCCTCCCCACACCCCGTACTCCATGCCGGTGGTCAGGGCGTATTCGAGGCAGGCCGACCGGGCTTGCATCGGGCAGGAACCGCAGATCAACTGGGCCACCCGCACGGCTTTGCTCTCGTTGGTGAAGAAGCTTTGAGTGTCGCCAGTGCCATAGCAGGCGCCATTTTGCTCCATCGTCTGTCTTAAGATTTCGAGTCGGGTTTTTTGATTCATTTCATTCTCCAAACAAAAGAGCCGCCTTCCGGCGGCTCCGCAAGCGATGGCAGTCCGTCGGTCAGGTCATAGGCTTGCGGTGCGCGCCCTGTCTTGTGATAATCGCCGCACCATGCTTCGCGCTTGGGTGCGCTACATGGCTGGAGGTAAGGATCGTCCAAGCACGCACGGATGGCGATCCCATCTCCTGTGCTACGTAGTGCTTCAAATCTGCTCCTCTTCTGGCTAGGGCCTTAACTTCCGTTCGGGGCCTCTCTATTAAGTATGACACAATTAAAACGTTTTCGTTTCCCTTTTTCTTCCCATTTCGGTGGTTTGCTTTCAAGTGAGGATTTCTTTCATCGCCTGCAGGCCACCGGACCTGTCCGAACCCACCGAGAGGCGAATCACTCGGCGGCCCGCTCCCCGAAGGGCCGCGTAATCCCCTTCCGCCTGGGCCGAGATCATCTTGCCGAAACCATATTCCGCGCCGGGCACCTTCAATTTGACCTGGGGGTCGTCCACTATCTGAATGAACACTCCTCCGGGAGGACCCCCTTTGTGGACCTGCCCCGTGGAGTGAAGAAACCGGGGACCGTATCCGAAGGTGGTGGCCACGCCCCTCAACTCGGTGACCTGCCGCCGGAACTGTGCGATGTCCCTGTCGATGGCGGGGTCGGGCGGAAGGTAGGCATGGATTCCCAGGTACTCGCCAGACTTCAAGCCGCCCACCAACCCCGCGACCATCTCCCGGGCTCGGGTTGATTGGGCGGGCGCCAGGTCAACCCGGGTCACCCCGCCTGGGCGGCTCATCGCTTTCGACGCCAAGCGTTTGGCATCCTCCACGTCGGGTTGGTCAAAGGGGTTGACACCCAGCACCTCACCCGCTGATGCCACCGCCAACTCGGCTCGAAAAAGCTCGGCGCCCAGATCCAGTTGATCCGCCATCCGGATGTGGATATCCTCACCACCGGGAATTCGCACCCGGTCATCGCCGGCTACCTGCCAGGTGGAGATGATCCGATCCGACCCGTACGAGCCGACGGCCAGGACCGGCTCACCTGCGACTGGCACTATGCCCCGGCCGTCCTTGCCGAGACTCTCGGCAACCAACTGCTCCATCCAGGCAGGAAAAGCCGACAGGCTTGTGGAAGTGCACAGGGTGATCTTGTCCATCCCGGACACCGCTGCGGCTCCCATCGTCAACCCCAGTCCCACCGCCGGGTTGTCCTCCGGATCACCGCGACCGCTCTCTGCCATCTGCCGGGCTCTTGCCAACAGTTCTGGAAGGTCGACCCCGATCAGAGCGGCGGGAACCAGCCCGAACACACTGAAGGCCGAGAATCGCCCTCCCACGTCACTTGGTGCGTTGAATACCGCCCGGAAGCCCTTCTCCCGCGCCAGCCTGTCCAGCGGAGTGCCTCGATCGGTGATGGCTGCAAATCGTGCTCCGTCTTCGGAACACTGCTTCCAGAAATACCGGAAGAACGACAGGGTCTCCACCGTGGTCCCCGACTTGGAGGACACCACAAAGAAGGTCCGGGTCGGATCTATTCGATTTCTCAGGGAGGTGACGGCCTCAGGATGCGTGGAGTCGATGACCGAGAGGCGGGGATGGCCCGGAGCAGAGCCGAATACCGAGGCGAACACCTCGGGCGCCAGGCTCGATCCCCCCATTCCCATCAGCACCACGTCTTGCGTCCCCTCGGAGATCAATCCTTCAGCCATCCGGGCAAACGCCCCCAGATGGGGAGCCATGGTCCGGGGAAGATCCAGCCATCCCAACCTCTGACCTGCCGACGGGGCCGCCGCCCCCCACACCGACGGGTGGCGGGCCCACAGCCTCTCCACCAATCCAGCCGACCGCCAGCGTCGGTGAGCTCGCTCTCGCGGTTGCAGACTCAAGAGGCGGTCGGAGTAGCGGGGGAAGTTGACAGACATCAATCCACCGGGGATCCCGCTACGTACGAACCGGCGCCGCTGTCCAGTTGGGAGGTCCACACCACGGCAATCTCCCCGTCAGCATCCACCAGGTAGCCGGGAAGGTCTTCCGCCAGTCCGCTGAGTCTTCCCAGGTCAAAAGGCAGCACCGACTCCGAAGAGATTGTCACGTTGAATGAGAAGGCGCCCTCGGCGACGCCCGAAACCGACACCGACACCGGTAGACCCGAGGGATTCAACAGCCACGCCACGTTGAGTCTCTCCTCGTTGTCGCCTGCCCCCGGGAGGAACCAACGGGCGGATGTCCCCCGTGCTCCCGGTCCCACGGCAAGCAGGCCCTCACCCTCTAATCTCAACCCGGCCACCATGCCAACCGTGCTCGACACGCCGATTCCGGTGACGCCATCCGGAAACTCCGAGAGCCGAGTCTCAATCAACTGGCCGGGTAGGTATTCGTCCTCCACAAACCCGACGATCAGCCCTGTCTCGGTCATCAGGTCAACCCGATAGGTAAAAGAAGAACCGGAAGGAGAAGCCATCAGCAGGTACGTCTCCGCCTGTCCCAAATCGGGAACCGGCAACCACCAGTCGGTGTGGGGGATGACTCCCTCAATCATCGCGGTGTCCCCGTTTCCGGTCTGCTGCAAAAGAAGCGCCACCTTGCCCGGGGAGGAAGTCGCCCGAAGCCCCAGGGACCTGCGGAGGCGCAACGGCTCGTCCAGACTGACTTTCACCGCTTTACCGGCAGCCACGAAGATCTCCTGCAGGTTCGGAGGCGTGTCCTCTCCCAACTCGCTGATGATCTCCACCCGTGCGGAAGCATCCCAGATGTACGGGTTGTAGAGAACCAGGTCCAGCCGTTGGTCGGCGAGGGTGGAACCACCCAGGGCCATCAGAGTCTCCGACGACTCCCCGCACCCCCAACTGGATATCGCCTGGGTGGCGTTGTTGGTCATCCCCGCCCCCGAACCTGTCGACCCGCTCTCCACCAGCAGGACACCCAAACCTGATGGCACCTCGCCCACCCAACCTCCCGTATCGCCCAGATCGGCCTCGCCAAAAGATGCCCACGCGCCACCGGAGACGTCCCACAGATCCACGCTCCCTCCCCTCGATGCCATCAGCGCCACCTGGGTATCGGAGCGGATGAAGTCGGTGAGTGGACAGACCAGATGATCGGCTCCCTCGGGTGCGGGGATGTCAACCGCCTCCGGAGAAGGGACCGCAGAGGGCTCCATGGCGATCGCCCACGTCAAAAGCCCCAAGACCAGCCCCAGCAAGCCGACGGCAACTCCTCTCATCGGAAGGCTCCCCTCCCCCACCAAACCAGACCGGCCAGGATGACAGTTGCCATCGCTCCCCACCAGGCCAGGGCGCGTCCCATCTGGTACGGGGTGAAATAGGCGGCTCCTTCCCCTCCGGACACGGTATTCCACCAAGAGTCCTGGGACCAGTCGGGACCCCAGCGAGGATGGGCATTGTCCGCGATCCGGATCCTTCCCCGGGATTGGCGGCCCTCCACCCGGTCGGCGGACACCGATTCCCAGTCGCCCTCCCGGGGACCGACCACCCGTGGCAAGGCCACGAGGTTCTCATACACGACGGCCTCCTCACTGGCGGACAGAACCCGCAGGTCCACCTGGGCGGTCAGCCGCTGGGAGAACCCGGTGTCCTGGGAAACGACCACCCATCTTACGCCGAACGGCGCCAGGAGTTCGCCCGGACGGAGGGACCGGGAGACTGAAAGGGAGTGCAGGACTTCGGCCAGCGCCTGGTCTCCAACCGCCGGGAGCGACAGCCAAGCCTGTTCCAGAGTGGGTGGTCCTGCCTCCAGGAGTCGGTAGGAAAACCCCTCCCCGTCCCTTTCCATACCCGGCAGGGAGCCTTTCGAACCCACCAGCAGGATCCGGCTTCCCTCCCCGGGCTCAGACAGACTGGAAGCAAAATCCAACTCTCCGCTCCATCGATCCTCCGGCAGACCTACCCGCCCCCCTTCCAACACCACCGCGGTGGAGGCGAGCACCACCACCCCGCATACCAGCGCCAGCAAACCTCCCAGTCGACGCCGACCCTCGCGGTCGCGTCGTCCAGACCCCACCGCCGCCGCAGCCACCACACCCCCACCGACCGCAGCCACCACCGCTCCTCCCAACGCCACCTCCCAAAAGGGAGCGGATCCCACCCACAAGCCGACTCCCGACAAGGCAAGGCCCATGCCTGCCACGGCCCGCAAAGAACGGCCACCGAACAACACGGCGAACACACCAGCCACACCCACCACTGCCCAGAACACCCAATCCGCCTCCCATGCCAGCGCGGGTCCATGCGACCAAACATCAAGACCGTTCGCCCAAAGGTAGGAACTCACCGTTGACAGTCCTATCGCGGCGCCTGCCATCACCCTCGAAAGCGACCAGAACGACCATCCGACGCCGGCCAGCCAACCCACCAGGACCACCAACACCGGCACGGCCGCCGCCACCGGCGAAGCCGCCGCCAACACCGCAGAGGCCAAGGCGATCATGGCCAGGTCTCCGACCCGTTCCCGCCAGGCCTGCGGCCAGGGTCGCACTGCGGCCACCACCCCCCAGGGCAGGGCGCCCAAGGCGATCACCGCCGGCCAATAACCCTGAGAGAGGACCGAAGCCGTAGCGGAACCCAGCAGGTAAACCACCCCCCCGACGTACGAGGCGCCGGCGCCCACTCCCGAACTGCGAAACAGCCGCGCAGAGCCCACCAGACCGGCCCACAGGGCCAAGGCGGTGATCAGCAGTTGCGAACCAGACCATGCCCTCACCAGCCAGTGGATACCGGCTGTCATCGCCACAACCGGATGGGGAGGGAGGGTGGTGCCCAACCCGGCCCCACTCCATCCCCCCGCGAAGGCGGACAAGACACCGGCGGGATCATCACCCACCGGGAGAGAGAAACCGGTGACCGGCAACCCTCCGATCCAGATCCCCCGGGAGGCGGCTATCAGATACAGAAGTGACACCACAACGGCCAAAGGCGCTCCCTGGCGCAACCGTTTGGTGATGGCCGTCGTCCACGACTGGTCCTTGGCGCCGAGATCACCGATTCTTCCCCCGATCTCCGACGCCACATCGCGCAGGATCACCGAACCAGTCATCTGGTACCGGAAGAGGTCCTCGTCCCCGACGGTTCGGGTTTTTTGAGAATGTCGCCGAGCGGCCAGGGTGGAAGGAAGTCGCGCCACGCTGAACCCCATGGCAGCCAGGAATCCCACTACTCGGCCGGGCCTTCCCCTCACCAGGCTGAACAGTCCCTCAGCCAGGTTGATCACGATGTCGAGTGGAATCGCCCAGGCCAAGGTGATCATCCGATACACCTTGAACATGGCCCGCATGCGTCCCGCCCGCTCTCTCCAGTCGCCGTAGCCAGGGAAGCGGTCAGGGGGGTAGAGCACCCGTGAGGACGGCGCCACCGCCACCCTGCCTCCGGCGAGACGAACCCTCTGACAGAAGTCAATCCCCTGGGATACCGCAGGGATGGAGTCGTCGAATCCCCCCAAAACCGCCAGCAACCGGCGGCGGGCCAGCAGGGAGACCGTTGAAAGGGTGGAAACCTCCCGGATAACGTCATACTGGGCAAAATCCAGTTCCGATTCATCCAATCCCGAGGAGGGAACCCCGAAGAGATCCGTGGCGCCTCCCACCGACAGCAGTCGCTCGTTGTCCTGGTTCGACAGGATCTTCGACCCCACCAACGCCACCTGATGGGCGACGGCCACCTGCAGCATGGCCGCCAGCGCCCCGGGCCGAGGTTGGGCGGAGCCTGCCAGAATCCACACATAGTCGATGTCGGCGGGGACTTCTCTGATGGCCTTATCCAGTGACTCGCAGTGCTGTGCCCCCGATTCCTCGGCTTCCTGCTTGGTCTCCGAACCTTTCCCGACCACTATTAACCTGGTGTCACGATCCTGTTCCCCGACGCCCTCCAAGGCTGGGCGAAACTCCCCGCCTTCCGCCATGATCACCACCGCCACGCCCGGCACGCGGACTGGGCGTACGACGGGTTCGGAAGAGGTAGTCGTGCTGGCCATCAACAACCGACAATGCTAGGGAGAGAACGCCGCAATGAACGCACTCTATGATCACCCCGAGGTGGTGCTCCTGTCCGGGGGAGTGGGCGGGGCCCGCCTGGCGAGGGGCTTCAACCAATTGGAGGAATGCCGGACCACGGTGGTGGTGAACACCGGTGACGACGACTGGGTTTACGGTGTCCTGGTCTCCCCCGACCTGGATACGGTGGTCTATACCGTCGCTGAACAGGAGGGGCCTCACGGATGGGGAAGGGCCGAGGAGACCTGGAAGGTGATGGAGGCGCTTGCCAGGTTTCCGATCGACACGACATTCCTGCTGGGCGACAAAGACCTGGCTCTCAACCTGTTCAGGACCATGCAGCTCAAACAAGGCCGATCCCTCAGTTGGGTGACGGCACGGGTCGCGGAAGCGTTCGGGGTACGCATCGGCCTGCTCCCGGCCACCGATCAGACTCTTCGGACCAAGGTGCGCACCGTATCCGGTGAGTGGCTGGACTTCCAGGACTACTTCGTCCGCAGGCAGCACCGTGATCGGGTCACTGAGATCAGATTCGATGGCGCCGACCAGGCCGTTGCCGCACCAGGGGTGGTGGAGGCCATCGAGGACGCCCGCGCCGTGATCATCGCTCCTTCCAACCCTCCTCTGTCCATCTGGCCGATCCTGGCGGTGCCCGGCATCCGCCAGGCCCTTCAGGGAACCTCCCAGGTGATCGCGGTGAGTCCCCTCTTTGGAGGTAAGGCTTTGAAGGGTCCCGCCGCGGAGGTCATGGCCGGCCTGGGACTCCCACCCGGCAACCGGGGAGTGGCGGAGGCCTACCGAGGTCTGCTCACCGGCTTGGTGTTGGACGAAAGCGATGCAGAGGACGTGCCACTCCTGGCGGCGGAAGGCCTCGACGCATGGGCCACCGACACCAGAATCGCAGAACCGGCGGCGGCCGCCCGTCTCGCCGCCTGGATCCTGGAGTTGCTGTGACAATCACCATCCATCCGATTACCGGCCTCCCCGAGATCGCCCCGGGCGACGATCTTGCCCTGCTGGTCGGCGATGCCCTGGCGGCGTCCGAGGTCGGCCTGGAGTCCGGCGACGTGGTGGTAGTCACCCACAAAGTGGTCTCAAAAGCAGAAGGCAGGGTGGTGGAGTTGGATGACGATGGCCCCCATAGCCATCGTCACCTGGTGGAATCGGAGTCAGTGGCCACCCTGCGACGGCGTGGCGACCTGGTCATCACTGAGACCAGGCACGGCTTCATCTGCGCCAACGCCGGAGTGGACCGGTCCAACGCCGGCCCGTGCCGGGCGGTGCTCCTGCCTCTCGATCCCGACCGTTCCGCCCGACGGCTTCGCGTCCGGCTGATGCAACGATTCGAGGTGAAGGTGGCGGTGGTGATCACCGACACCTTCGGCCGTCCCTTCCGGCGGGGTCTCACCGATGTGGCGATCGGGGTGGCCGGATTCAAGCCCATCCGAGATCTGAGGGGGGTGCCCGACGATCACGACCGCATCCTCGAAGTCACCGAGGTGGCGGTGGCCGACGAGATCGCAGCCGCAGCAGATCTGGTGAAGGGGAAGGCCCGGGGCATCCCCGTGGCCATCGTGCGCGGCCTGTCGCTGCCAACCGAGGAGGGAGCAGCCACCGACCTGATACGCAGCGCGTCCGAGGACCTGTTCCGTTGACCCCGACGCCGCTCTCGGATTGATCAAACCACCGGTCTCGTCGGTCCGGCGGGCACTGGTCAGTTCGAACCGTCCACCAACCGGACAATATCAGCGAATGTCCATATTCTGCTGGTGACACCGGCCGCCATCGCAGGGGCAACTCTGCCTGGGAGGGACTGATGCACGCCAACGAAGTTGTAAACCATGCAATTCAGCGCAACCGCGTGGGCGTGGTTCACGAGCTTCTTCGAGTGGGCGTCGGTGGTCCGCTGGTAGCGGCGCATCGACATGCGCATCGTCAAGTTCTGGCCTTCGATATAGGCGGTGCGTCCCACTTTGGCATCCGGGTAGTGGCGGTTTAGGACGCGGTGTTCGACCATCCAGTCGGAGAAGGCATCGTTCACCGCGTCAAGGTAGGTGGTGAGCCCGTCGGTGGTTAGTTGGATGGGGTTGGACATACGGGCTGCGAGGTCTTCCATGAACAGGATCCCGGTTTCGTAGGAACGGTCGCCGATCCACCAGGCCGGCACGAGTTTGGTGTCTTCGCAGATCGCTACCCAGGTCCACACGTCACCGGCGTCGGGGGTCGACGTGCGGGTGGTTTTCTTGGCGTACACGAACGACCAGATCTCGTCCGCTTGAATGCGACGGCATTCCAGGTTGCGGAGGTTTTCGTCTTGATAGGCGGCGCAGGCCTGTCCGGCGTCTCGGAGGAGTTTGAGGACGGTGTTCTTGGAGCATCCCACGATTCGGGTGGTGGCGGTGACGCCCATGCCCTCAGTGAGAAGTTGGAGAATGAGTGCCCGTTTCTCGGTTGCCAGCCTGTTCACCATGTGAACAATGCTACTAGTAGGGTGTGACAACAACTAGGACGGAGTCCGGGGCCGACCTACCGAATCAACAGCCCGCCGGTCGGCCCCTTTCTCATGCCTCGGAACCGCCGCCGTCGCGGGTTCCTACCCCCCAGCCCGCCGACTGGGGAATCCTCTAAGTCTGTTGTTTAGCGAGTCGCGCCGCCCTGTTCTGAGCCTTGACGTGCCCGCCTTTACGACCGTTCTCGCGTCGTTGCTCAAGACTAACAACAGCGTTGCGAGCGTGCCCGCCGACCTCCTTGCCCATAGGCGGCAAAGCATCAATCTCCTCCTGGGTGATCGCCCCAGTTGACAAATCCACGATCAACTTCGCCTGTTGGGTGAAATCACCAGGCCGACGAGGGAGTCTAGATGCCATCAGCGCGGACCCTGGTGGATGCAGTGGTCATACCGAACCATGATAGCAGAGCGAGTTGTTATGGTTGGAGGTGATGCTGTGTGGGTCATCGCGAGCACAAACTGAACCAGTACCGTCGGGCGACCCTCTTCACCTCTCGACTCGCGAAAAATCCCCCTGACGGGCCCATCCCCCACCTCCACCATGCCGTTGGTCAGGGAGGCTTCACCCAGCGTCAAGCCGGGTTTGCCGGTGTGACCATTTGATCCCTTGACTCGGCCCGAACGACGTCGGAGCGGACCGTCTCGGTGTTTAGGTCCTATCACTATGCACCGTGGGTGGGACAAAGTCAACCCGTAAGGCCCCAGATTTGTTGCCAGACTCTGATCAAGTCGCTCCCCCCGCAGCCCATCGAGACAGACGGGACTAGGAACCGGTTGCCCACTCCCAGGTTCGTCGCAGACCGGTGGCCAGATCGGTGCGGGCGCTCCAACCGAGGACGGTCCTGGCGGGACGGGGGTCTACCACCGAACGGCGGATGTCACCCGGTCGGGCGGAGCGCCGCCGCAGAGTTCCCTCCCAGCCGGTTATCGCCCTCATCTGCCGGATGAGGGCGTTCAGAGAAGTCTCCACTCCCCCGCCCACGTCGATGGCCGTGACGCTGCCTCGCTCGGCTGCGGCAATGACGGCCTCCACCGCGTCGCTCACATAGAGAAAGTCCCTGGTCTGCAGGCCGTCGCCATCCAGGAACAAGGGTCTTTGGTTCGCCATGCCCCAAAACCAGGTGGCGACCACCGCCGACTCTCCATCACCATGCTGGCGGGGCCCGTAAACGTTGGCCGGCCGGAGCGTGATCCAATCAATCCCCGCTGAAGCTGCCTGCCTGCGAACATGGTCCTCGGCGGCCAACTTGCTCAACCCGTAAGAAGCACCCGCCGATCCGGGCGACGCCCCATGCACCGCCAACGAGGAGATGTTCACCAACTTCTCCGCTCCGCTGCGCACCGCGCTTTCCAAGACCCGGGCAGTGCCCTCAGCATTGACCTCCCCGCATCTGCGGGGATCCTTCTCGCACTGTCGCACCGACGACATGGCCGCCAGGTGGAAGACCACCTGGGGAGCGGCGTCGGCCATCACTCCCTCCAGCCGGGGATCGGTGATGTCCACCCACTCTGCGCTGACTCCCTTGGCCCTCGCCGACTCCAGATTGCAGAGCGCGCCGGTGGACAAGTCGTCAACAGACACCACCTCCCATCCCCGCTCCGCCAGGGCCTCGCACAGGTGGGAGCCGACGAAGCCCGCCCCGCCGGTCACCACCGCCCGCTTACTCAAGACAGCACCGCGCGGCTGGTGGATGCCATGTGATAATGAGTGAGGAATTCCAACTTCATGGTGTGAAAATAGCTGACCTTCGGGCCGCTACCCTATCGAATTGATGCCAACCCAGGACGGATAGCTTTGGCGGTCTTGCCCCACGAGGGGACATACCCGGTTATGTACGGTACCTACTCCACGCCGGCAGGGAGTTCTTATCGGTCCGACTACCTGGCCCGGCCCGACGCGGTGGGCCGCTTTCCGGTGGTGCTGATCGTCAGGGATGAAGGGGCGATCTCCTCCCACATCAAGAGCGTCTCCCGGTTCCTGGCCCGCAGGGGCATCGCCGTGCTGGCCCTCAACCTGGCGTCTGACGGTTCCGGACGTTTTCACAATGGAGCAGGGCCGTCCGATACCGACACCGACGTGCTGTTGCAACTCGACGAGACTCAGCGCTTCCTTGCCGACGAAGACCTGCGATGGGCATTGACCGACCCGGTGGGAGTGCTCGGGATCCAGTCCGGCGGCAGGCTCGCCCTGATGGCGGCTGCCCTGAGGAGGTGGGTGGGTCCGGTGGCCGTGTTGTATGCCCCCCTGGACGGCGACGAACACCGCCGTTACCCGGTTTCCCGGCAACTGGAGCGGCTGTCCGGCCCGGTGCTGGGCATCTACGCAGCCGACGACGACACCATACCAGCGGCTGCGGTGGACGCCGCCCAAGGCAGCAACCCGCACGGACAGTGGTTGCTGTATGAAGGAGTGGGGCACGGCTTCGTGAACGAAAACCACCCCCACTACAACGAGGCGGCCTCCCAGGATGCCTTGGCCCGCCTGTCCGGGTTCTTCACCGCCGGCCTTCCCAGTCCTCAGGTGGAGGACACCGGCTAAGACCCCCCTCCGGCGGTCCGAACGTGAAACACCTCCTCGGAACGTAGTGTTCTCCGTCCCGAAGACCCTTCAACCACCAATGCTCCTTCCGGGTCGACGTCGATCGCCCGTCCGGCGCCGCCCCCAGCCCAACTGACCCGTTGACCGATGGTCACGCAGCGCCGACGGTAGTCATCCAGCGAGAAAGCGCCGCCTCCGGGGTCCCGGGCGGACGCCACGAACCCTGCGGCCCAGGCGTGGGCGATCTCGTCCCGCCGCCGGGATCCTGGAGGTCGGCCGTCCAGGCCGGCCATCCCCGGGGGGGGATCCGGCCACCACAGGTTGAACCCGCAACCGGCCACGACCAGTGAGCCCGAGGCCTCCACAAGGATCCCTCCCACTTTGTCAGGTCCGACCAGCAGGTCATTGGGCCATTTGAGGACGACCCGGGCACCCAGAACCCGCGCCGCCTGCCAGCCTGCCATCAGCGGCAACAATCCCCACCTTTCCTTCTCCCACCTGGGCTCGCACGCCACCGAAACAGCCAGCGCCCCGGGAGCATTGACCCATTCCCGGTCGCGTCTTCCCCTACCATGATTCTGACGGTCCGCCACCACCACCACCGGCCTTCCCCGGTAGGCTCGGCGGGCGTCGTCCTGAGTGGATGACGTTACGGACAATCGAATCAAGCAATATGGTGTAGCCAAAGAGGTTTACCCCAAGTCCAAGTACGAGAAAGCCTATACAAGAGGTCAAAAGGGTGGGAACCGAGCAACGAATTGAGAACCTTCGCAGGATGCGGGGACAGGCGTCCGACGCCGACCGCCGGGCCATCGACCGCCAACACGAGCGGGGGAAACTCACCGCCCGGGAGCGCATATCTCACCTATTGGATCAGGACACCTTCTGCGAGGTGGACGCTTTCGTTCGCCATTCGGGCCGCGGGTTCGGAGTCGAGAACCGCAGGCCCCTGGGCGATGCCGTGGTCACCGGGTGGGGCAAGATAGACGGGCGCACCGTGTTCGTCTTCGCAGAGGACTTTACCACCTTCGGAGGGAGCCTGGGAGTGGCGGTAGCCGACAAGATCTGCAAGATAACCGACATGGCGTTGCAGGCCGGAGCTCCGCTGATCGGGCTGAAGGACTCCGGTGGCGCCCGCATCCAGGAAGGAGTGGCTTCCCTCGACGGCTATGGGAGGATTTTCGAGCGCAACGTCCGCGCCTCGGGGGTGATCCCCCAGATCTCTGTCATCATGGGACCCTGCGCGGGTGGCGCGGTGTACTCGCCCGCTCTCACCGACTTCGTCATCCAGGTCAGCGAGACGAGCCACCTGTTCATCACCGGCCCCGACGTGATCAAGGCAGTCACCGGAGAAGAGGTCACTTTCGAAGAGTTGGGCGGAGCGATGGTGCACGCCTCCACCTCCGGGGTGGTGCACTTCGTCTTCTCCGAGGACGCCCTCGCCCTCGACGGGGTCCGCTACCTGCTTTCCTTCCTCCCGCAGAACAATCTGGAACTGCCTGCCTACTTCACCCCAACCGACCTGCCCACCCGCACCGATGACCTGCTGGACCAGATAATCCCAGACTCGTCCAACCAGCCTTATGACATGACCGCCCTTATCGAGACCATCCTGGATGACGGGGAGTACTTCCAGGTGCATGAGCACTGGGCTCGCAACCTTCTGGTGGGATTGGGTCGCCTGGACGGCCACACCGTGGGAGTAGTCGCCAACCAGCCCTCGGTCTTGGCCGGGACACTGGACATCGACGCCGCCCAGAAGGGCGCCCGGTTTGTGAGGTTCTGCGACGCTTTCAACATCCCGCTGGTCACTTTCGTGGACGTGCCCGGGGTCCTTCCAGGAGTCGATCAGGAGCACAGCGGGATCATTCGCCATGGCGCCAAACTCCTGTACGCCTACTGTGAAGCCACGGTGCCACGGGTCTCGGTTATCACCCGCAAGGCGTACGGGGGCGCCTATCTGGTGATGAATGCCCGCGGCATCCGTGCCGACCTGGTCTTGGCGTGGCCGTCGGCGGAGATCGCCGTGATGGGCGCCTCCGGGGCCGTCAATGTCATCTTCCGCCGGGAAATCGCCCAAGCCGCCGATCCCGAAGGCCGCCGCGCCGAACTGATAGGGGAATACGAGGAAGAGTTCAACAATCCCTATAAGGCGGCTGAACTGGGCTTGGTGGATTCGGTGATAGAACCCCGCGAGACCCGACCTCAACTCATCACGGCGCTGGAGATGCTCCGCAGCAAACGGGAGGCCCTGCCGAGCAAGAAACACGGAAACATCCCGCTGTGAAGTCGGTACTGGTCGCCAACCGGGGTGAGATAGCGGTCAGGATCATCCGCACCGCCCGAGAGATGGGCCTTCGCACCATCGCGGTGTACTCGGAACCCGACCGGGACGCCTACCACGCACAGTTGGCCGATCAGGCTTGGAACATCGGACCGGCGCCCGCCGGCCAGTCATACCTGGACATCGAACGGATCCTGGAAGTAGCCGCCGAGACCGAAGCGGAGGCTGTCCACCCCGGCTACGGGTTCCTGTCGGAGAACGCCGATTTTGCCCAAGCGGTGACCGACGCAGGCCGGATCTGGGTGGGACCGCCACCTGCTGCCATAGCCGCAATGGGCGACAAGGTGGCTTCCCGCAGGATCGCAATCGAGGCGGGAGTGCCGGTGGTGCCGGGCACCGAATCCCCCCTGGTGGACCCCGCTGAGATCGTGAGAGTCGCCGAGCAACTCGGCTATCCGGTGCTGATCAAGGCATCCCGAGCAGGAGGAGGCCGCGGAATGCGGATCGTCCGCCATCCTTCGGAGATCCAAGAGGCGTTGGCGTCCGCCCAAAGAGAGGCAGACGCCTTTTTCAGCAGTCCCGAGGTCTATCTGGAGAAGTTGCTGACCGACGTCCATCACATCGAAGCACAGATCCTGGTGGACAATCACCACAACTATGTGTATCTGGGAGAACGGGACTGCTCCGTGCAACGCCGCCACCAAAAGCTCATCGAAGAGGCGCCTTCGGCCATCCTGAACCTCGCCCAGAGTCGGGAACTGGGAGAGGCCGCCCTGAGAATCGCTCGGACCTGTGATTACCGCAACGCCGGAACGGTGGAGTTCCTTGCAGATTCTTCAGGCGCCTTCTACTTTTTGGAGATGAACACCCGCTTGCAGGTCGAGCACACCGTCACCGAGATGGTCACCGGAGTGGACTTGGTGAGGGAACAACTTCGCGTCGCCGCCGGAAAGCCGACGTCGGCCATCGGTCTGCGAGCGGACGGCCACGCCATAGAGATGCGTATCAACGCCGAGGACCCCTACAACAACTACATGCCCACCCCCGGTCGGATCATCGGCTACCGGGAGCCCTCCGGTCCGGGAGTGCGTGTGGACGGATGGGTAAGCGCGGGGGTTACCATCCCGCGTTTCTACGACAACCTGCTGGCCAAACTGGTGGTGTGGGCGCCCACCCGCACCCGGGCCATCGGCCGGGCGAAACGAGCACTGCACGAATACCAGATCACGGGAGTGCCCACCACCATCCCGGTACACCGGGCGGTCCTGGACCATCCCGACTTCATCTCTGCCCGCCATCACACCAGTTGGCTGGAGAGCGAGATCAACCTCACAGCCCGCGAGCCGGAAGCCCCCGGGTCGCTACCCGAGGAGGAGGGTGTGCTCCGCCAGGACATGACCGTGGAGATCAGCGGCCGCCGTTTCGTCGTCTCCTACTGGGAGCCCGATGTCGGCCAGGAAGACCAGTCAGCCAAGGTGCGCCGGCGCCCGCCCAAACCCGCCAAGGGACCGGTCGCGGCCGGCGACGGCGCCGTCACCTCCCCCATGCAGGGCACCATTGTGAAGGTAAACGTCAAGGTGGGCGACCGGGTTGATGCCGAGGACACCATCTGCGTGCTGGAGGCCATGAAGATGGAGAACGCAGTTGCCGCCGGCAGAGAGGGAAATGTCGTGGAACTACGCATCGAGGCAGGAGACTCGGTGGCCGCGGGGGCGGTCGTGGCGGTCATCCGATAGGCCCGAGCAGGCCCTTTCCGGAGAGAGCATTCGACTCGGGATTGTTGCTGGACCCACTCTTTGCACAGAAAGCCTCAACCCGGCCCTGCTTTAAGCTCAAAACCCCTCTACACTGAGCATCGCTGGGACGATCTCCCCGGTACAGAGCCCAATGCCGAAAAGCCGGTGCGTTGTCGAGCCAGACCATACCGATCAAGAGAAGGGGAGTCTCGCCAAGAGAAAGGATGGGGTAGTAGATGTATAGGAACAAGAGATATCTGAAGCTTGTAGCCTTCGTCTCGGCCATCGCGCTGGTGGCGGCAGCCTGTGGTGACGGAGACGAGGAAGAAGAGGAGGTAGCTCCGACCACTCAAGCACCGACCACCACCGCTGCTCCTACCCCCGGCGATGAAGAGGAGATGGCGGCCGACGCCCAGTTGGTGATCGGCACGTTGTTGCCGGTCACCGGTGATCTGGCCTTCTTGGGCCCGCCGGAAGTGGCTGGCGCCCGGCTGGCCGTGGCGGACATCAACGCGGGTGGTGGAGTGTTCGGCGCCGACGTGGTGTTGCATGAGGGCGACTCGGGTGACACCAACCAGGACATCGCCAATCCTGAGGTCGACCGACTGCTGGCCCTGGACGTGGACGCCATCATCGGAGCGGCCAGTTCGGCCGTTTCCAAGCTGGTGATCGACAAAATCACCGGCAACAACGTGATCCACTTCTCCCCGGCCAACACCTCACCGGACTTCACGACCTATGACGACAACGGTCTCTACTTCCGTACCGCCCCCTCCGATTTGTTGCAGGGCAAGGTCCTGGCCGACCTGGTTGCTTCAGAGGGCAACGAGATCGCCGGGGTGATCTACCGGCAGGAGTCCTACGGGCAGGGCCTGGCAGATTCATTCCGCGATAACTTCGAGAGCCTGGGCGGAACGGTGGATCCGTTCATCGCCTACGCTCCCGGAACCGACAACTTCGACGCCGAAGTGGACCAGTTGGCGGGCGCCGGTCCCGATGCGGTAGTGGTGATCGGTTTCCAGGAGTCGGCCACCATCCTCACCACCATGCACGAGCGGGGCATCGGCCCGACATCCGCCACCAATGTGTACGGTGTTGACGGGAACATCGGCGGGATCGGCGCCGAGCTTTCTGATCCCTCCATCATTGCGGGGATGCGAGGCACCGAGCCTTCGGTGGACCTGAGTTCCATCTCGGACTTCACCGCCCGGTTGGACTCCGCCTACGAGGGCGGCATGCAAGAGGTCTACGCCTACGGTGCGGAGACCTACGACGCCATCGTGATAGTGGCGTTGGCCGCTTTGGTGGCCGACTCCGACGACCCGGTGGACATCGGAGCAGAGATCAACGGCGTCACCGGCGGCGGCAGCAAGTGCATCAGCTTCGCCGAGTGCAAGGACATCATCGAAAGCGGCGGCGATCCCGACTACGACGGTGTCGGCGGACCCTACGAATTCGTAGAGGCCGGCGAACCCGCCGCAGCCAGCTTCCGCATCGCCACCTACAGCGGCGGCGACAAACCCGACACAACACTCGACGAATACGTCTTCGCCGGCGGCTGAACCAACCAACAACGCCAAAGAGAAGGTGGGGGGCCGACACACCGGCCCCCCACCTTCTTGATTCAGCGGACTCCTCGGGGGAGTCGGGAAGCCGTGGAAACGAAGGGAAGTCCTGCGGAGGTCGGACGGCAGGCGAGGCGCCCTTGGGGAGCAGGCGCCAGACCGGCAAAAGTCGACCACGGCACCGACCGCCACAGCGTGGATGGCCGCCAACCGACTCGATACCCGGGTGCTCCGGTTCGTCGGGCTCGGCACGCCGATAGTCGACGACGCCTCTTTCGAAGCAGGTTTGGCTGCCGGCCAACCTCCGGCAACTGCGGAGCGTTGCTCAGTCTCGGCGGGCCAGGGTCCCCAGGTACAGTTCGACCACTTTGGGGTCTTTGAGCAAGCTGCGTCCGGTGCCCGTGTAGGCATTCCGGCCGTGGTCAAGCACATAGCCGCGGTGGCAGATCTGAAGGCAACGGCGGGCATTCTGTTCCACCATGATCACAGCCACTCCGAAGCGATTGATGTCCCGGGCCCGGGCGAACACCTGGTTTTGCAGCACCGGGGAGAGTCCCGCCGAGGGCTCGTCCAGCAACAGCACCTCTGGATCCATCATCAAGGCCCGTCCCATGGCCAGCATCTGCCGTTCTCCCCCCGACAACAACCCGGCTCGCTGCCCGAGGCGCTCACCCAACCTGGGAAACAACTCGACCACCCTCTCCGTGCGTTCGACAGTCTTGTGCGGCTCCAGATACGCTCCCATCTCCAGGTTTTCCATCACCGTGAGCGCCGAGAACACGTTGTTGAGTTGGGGCACATACCCAACTCCCCTGGCAACCAATTCATGAGCACGCAGACCCGTGATGGATTCTCCCTTGAAGACCACATCCCCCGAACGCACCTCGAGCAGACCAAACAGGGCCTTTAGGAGAGTCGACTTCCCCGCCCCGTTCGGGCCGATTATCCCGATCATCTCCCCCGGGTACAGCGCCAGGTCAACCTGGCGGAGAATGTCCACCCCCGGCAGGTAGCCCGCCACCAACTGGCGCAACTGGACCAGTGGCTGCACGGAACCGTTGTCGTCAATCATCGGGCTGATCCTTCATCCAACTCGTCGCCGTCGTGGTCTGAACCAAGATAGGCATCAATCACCGCCTGGTTCTTGCCGATCGACTCGGGATAACCCTCGGCGATCACGGCTCCCTCCGCCATGACCACCACCCAATCGGAGATGTCCCACACCACATCCATGTCGTGCTCCACAAAGATCACCGTCACGCCTTCGCCGGGAAGTCGCCTGACGTGCTCCAAGAGCGACTGGGTCAAAGCGGGGTTCACTCCGGCCACCGGTTCGTCCAACATCACCACCGCCGGTGAAGCCATCAGGGCCCTGGCCATCTCCAACAGTTTCCGCTGACCTCCCGACAAGGTACCGGAGAACTCATCCGCCATGTGGTCCAGCCTAAAACGCCTCAAAAGCTCCCGCGCCCGCTCCTCTATGGCGTCCTCCTGGGATTTCCACAGGAAAGGGAAAAGCGACTGCAGAAAGTGCTCCCCCGTCTGTCCCCCGGCCCCCAGCTTCATGTTCTCAAGCACCGACAGTTTGGTGAGCGCCTTGGTGAGTTGGAAGGTGCGGACCATTCCCTCTCGGGCCCGGCCGTGAGACTTGAGGCGTTCCACGTCCCTACCGTTGAACACCACCGACCCGGTGTCTGGCCGATCGAATCCGGTAAGGAGATTGAAGAAAGTGGTCTTGCCCGCCCCGTTGGGACCGATCAAGGCAGTGATGACCCCTCGCTGGACCTCCAAGTGGTCCACGTCGACGGCCACCAGACCCCCAAAGGCCCGGCGCATCTTCTCCACCACCAGGACCGGGTCCGGTTTGGCCACCCCCGGGACGTGTTCCACACCGGCCAGGGAATGCCCGCCATCGGTGCTGCGTTCACCGGGCATCCAGCATCATCTCCTCCCTGGATCCGAAAATACCCTGCGGCCGGAAGACCATGAGCAGGGCCAGTCCCACCCCCACCAGCATGAATCTGATCTGGTTCACCTGGGTGGGATCCATGAGGCCGGTGGGGATCAGTCCCTCGTTCACCATGGCGATGAGCGTCCCCTGGAAGAAGGTGAGCATTGCCCAAAAGATGATGGAACCGATCACCGGCGACCAGATACGACCCACCCCACCGAGGATCAGCACCGTCCAGAAGAAGAAGGTGTAGGCGGGCACGAACGAGTCGGGCTGGATGGTCGCCTTCCCCACAGCCTGCACCATCCCGGCCATTCCTCCGATCACCCCGCCCAGAATCAAGGCCTGCAATTTGTACCAGTAGGCATTCTTTCCAAGGGCGCGAGCCGCGTCTTCGTCCTCGCGGATCGCCTTCACGACTCGGCCCCAAGGGCTTCGCATCAATTGCCACACGACCAGGAGCGCCATAGCGGTCACCCCCCATCCCAACATGATGGCGAAGAACTGGTTGCCGCCCACCATGAAAGGACCGATCCCGTATTCACTGCCGGGGTCGAAAGGATTCAACTCGCGGAACGGACCGATGAAGGCATGCAGACCCTCCGCTCCCCGGGTGATGTCCCCCAACGTGGTGGAACGAGCCAGAAGGCGAATGATCTCGGCAGCGGCGATGGTGACGATCGCCAGATAGTCCCCCCTCAGACGGAGGGTGGGCACCCCCAGGATGAGTGCGAACAAGGTGGCAAAGCCCATTCCCACCAACACCGCCAGCCACGGATTCAGATTCCACAGGGTCACCGACAAACCCATGCCATAGGCGCCCATGGCCACGAATCCCACCTGCCCGAAGTTGAGAAGACCGGCGTATCCGAAGTGGATGTTGAGCCCCACCGCCGCCAGTGCATAGACCGCCGCCTCCAGACCCAACGATGTCTCCACCGTCTGAATCACGATGAAACCCCAGTCGATCGCCGCGAATGTCATAGCTACCCGAACCGCTCCCTCCTGCCCAGCAGGCCTTGGGGGCGCAGCACCAACACCAGAGCCAGGACCACCAGGGCGCCGATGTTCTTCAATTCCACCGGGATGAACAACGTGGACAGTTGAATGCCCACACCCACCAACAGACAGCCCAGCAGCGCGCCGTAAGCAGTGCCCAGCCCTCCCAGGACCACCCCGGCGAAGATAAGCAGCAGCATCCTGAATCCGATCAGCCAACTCAACTGCTCCGCCAGCCCGATGAACACGCCGCCGAGTCCCGCCAGAGCCCCCGCCCCGATCCACACGATCTTGATTACCCGCTGGACGTTGATTCCCGAGGACTCGGCCAGGTCACGGTTGTCGGCCACCGCCCGCATGGCCTTCCCCGTCTGAGTGCGCTGGAGGAACAATCCCACCGCAATCAGGAACAGGACTGAAAGGACCACGGTGATCAGATCCTTGGGTGTGATGTCGACTATCCATATCTGTATGGCGCTCTGTGCGGAGTAATCCTTGAAGAACCGCAGATTTCCCCCGAATAGAAAGAGGAATACATAGCGAGCCAGGATCGACAGGCCGATGGTCACCACCATCTGGGCGATGAGACTCACTCCCCGGGTGCGCAGTGGACGGAAGATCCACCGGTCCATGCAATAACCGCTGGCCCCTCCGATGATGACAGCCATGACCGCAGCCAGGATGAGATTCATCCCCTGACCCAACGGCGGCCACCAACCTGCCATGAACCCGAATGCTCCCGCCAACCCGTAGTAGTTGAAGAAATAGGCAGACAGCATTCCCCAGGTGACCATCTCCCCGTGGGCGAAGTTGACCAACCCGGTGGTGCCGAAGACCAATGAGAGGCCTATTGCCGCCATGCCCAGGAACAGACCCAGCTTGATCCCTTCCGTGGTGAGCTGTGCCACTCGTCGCACCGTTATGCCGCCACTCTCCACCACAGGAGCATCCCCGCTGATCAGGGAGAAGATGGCCCTTGCGGAACGACCCTCCCCCACCTCCACCTCCACATTGACCCGGTCCGGTTCCCGCAACCGGATTCCCACCGGAAGGGTCTCCACATCGATGCTCACCAGGTACACCGCGGGCTGGGGCACCGGCACCGAGAACGCTCCGTCAGCGTCGGTGACGCCCGATCCGACCTCCGACCCATCCACGGTGGTGACCGAGAGCATCACTCCCTCCACCGGTATTCTCTCCCCCTCCTCGTTCTGGTAGCGCAGGCGAGTGCCAACCGTTTCCGATGACTGGCCTGCGACGGGGCCTGCCTCCAACAACAGGATCCCCAGTATCAAAAGAACGCCCGCCGCAACGCGACGCCGGGAACCTCGCCTTGGCAAAGTTCTCACAACATGAAGGGGATGGTTGCCAGGAGAATGGTCTGAGGGAGTCCTGCAAATCTCTGCATAGACGGCCCCTTATACCCTAGGGGCTGATTCGGATCGGGCGTGGGTTTTGCCTAAATGAGGTCCTGCTGCCGAATCCCGTAGGAAGGATGTCGCAGCCTGCACAACGCCAGCTTCTCCAACTGGCGAATCCTCTCTCTGGTCAATTGGAAGTGACTGCCGATCTCGTCCAAGCCCTTGGGTATCCCATCTTCCAACCCGTACCGCAATTCCATGATCTTCCGCTCCCGGTCGGGGAGCTTCTTGATGGAGTTGCGCATCGCGATTGCCACACTGGTGGCCTCGGCGATCGCCTCGGGATCCTCAGCATCACCGTCTTCGATGAAATCTCCCCGCTGCGCCCCATCTTCTCCAACCGGCTCCTCCAACGAGACCGTATCGGAAAGAACCAGGGCCTGCTCAACGTGATCGATACGAATTCCGGTTTCCTGCGAGATCTCCTCGGGTTCGGGCATGCGGCCGAGCTTCCCCTTCAGTATCCCCTGGGCGAGGCGAACCTTGGCCAGGGTGTCGTGAAGGTGAGCCGGGATACGGACCGTGCGAGACTTGTCCGCGATCGCCCTGGTTATCGCCTGCTTGATCCACCAGGTCGCATAGGTGGAGAACTTGAACCCCTTGCGCCAGTCGAACTTCTCCACCGCCCTGATCAGGCCCAGGTTGCCTTCCTGGACCAAATCCAAGAAATCGATTCCCCTAACCCCCTGATAACGGCGGGCATTGTGCACGACCAAGCGAAGATTGGCCTGCACAAAGCGGTTCTTGGCATCTGCCCCGCGACGCATCTGCCTCTGCAGGGTTCTCTTCTCCGACAGCGACTCGTATTCGTCTTCTTCCAGCTTGATCTCAGCCTGGCGGCCCCCCTCCATCAACTGGGCCAACTCGACTTCCTGCTGGGCATCCAGCAGGTCGGTCTCGCTGATGGCCGACAGGTACTGAGCCACCAGATCGGAAGTGAGCCGACCCCGCTCATCGGTGATCTGGTTGGTCAATCGGGTCTGTCGGGCTCTTCTGGCTTCCGAGCGAGCTTGTCGCGCAGCAACTGCCGAGTTTCTCTTACTCATACATCAATTCTCATGTAAGATGACACCTTCTACCTTCACTATGTCACAAGAACCATAAATCGGGAACCCCTTTTTTCAAATTTGCGGGGTTCAAATCTTGCGGGGCTCGATTTCCAGCATGATCATCAACTCCCAAACCCGCCTCTCTATTTCATTGAAAGCCATCCTCATCCCGTCCAGGCCCTTCCCCGCCGGCGATTCGATCTCCCATCTCAGGTAGCGCTTGCCGGTGACCGCCGGCAAACGCTCCTCCCCCAGGTCCACCACTACCTCGGCCGCTTCAACCATGGCGGCGCTCCACTTCACCGGGTGGTTTCCGCCAATGTCGATGCCCCGCTCCGCCAGCACCTTCACGGTACGCGGATCCACCCGGGAGGAGGGAGCCGATCCTCCGTTGAACACCTTTACCTGACCGGCCGCCATGGACCGCAGCAAGGCAGCGGCCATCTGGGAACGGTCGGCGTCCCCGGCTTCCATGAAAAGGACAGAAGGGGACCGGTACACCGGCGCTTCATATGGCTTCCTTCCCTCCTCTTTGAGGAATTGCTCGAACCGCCGCCGGGCCCGGAGCATCGCCACTCTGACCGAACCCTCCCTTTTGAACAGGCGGCCACCGATTTCAGCGTAAGACAGACCCTCCACTTCACGCAGCCATAGCAACTCCCTGTCCCGTGCGGCCAACCTACCGTAGGCAACTCGGACCGTGCGGAACTCCTCCTTGTCCAGCGTGTGTTCATCAGGAAGAACATGGGTCGTCTCCAATTCGGGAGCAGGCAGTGGACGGTGGCGTTTTCGCAGGTAATCGTGGAACTTTGAGCGGGCCACTCTCCAGAACCACGCTTCGAAGGCCTGCGGAGATCTCAGCTTCCCCAACGAACGGATAATGGCTTCGCAGGCGTCACTCGCCACGTCCTCGGCATCGGGCAGATCCAAACCCTGGCCGCGATAGAAAGCCACCAACCTCGGCAGGCCCTTGGTGAGAATCGAGGTGAGAGCAGCCTGATCGCCGTCGCGCGCGGCGGTAGCCTCGGACAGGGGAGGAGGCCATGCGGAGGAGTCCGTGGGCAGCATTCAACCTTAAAGCTATTGCCTAAGTGCCTGGTGTTGGGGTATTGACCGAGATTTCGAATTATAGGTGCGGGGAAGGCGATTCAGATAACAGCCCGGCCCAGCCGGCTATTCGTCTTCACCATCGGAGGGGAACATGATGGTGGGTTCGCCCCCGTAGTCCTGGATTTGCTGTGCGGCGTTCCTGGCGTCCTCCGCCTCCTCGGCAAGATTCTGGGGATCCGCAGACAGCAGTTCTTCCACTTCAACTCTCAGAACCTGGCCCAGTTCCTCAATACTCGGCTCCAGGTCAGATGTCGTCGAGGTTGGGCCGTCCTGCTGAGGCGGCGTTGCATCGGCTTCTGTGGTCTCCGTCTCAGGATCCCCGGCTTCATCCGACCTCGATCCGTCTGCATAGGTGCTCTGCTCCGGGGGAACAACTCCCACGACAGAGGAAGCATTGGGCCGATCCTGCTGTTCTTCGGCAACGGCGGGTGCAGGAGAGGCGGAGAGCACATCCGGGTCCTCGGGACCCACCACCGCAATCACCATGGAGGAGAGGGCTCTCACCACCACATCGGCGGCTTCCATCTCTCTCTGCTGCTCGAGAAGGTTCAACGCCTTCTCAAGCTCTTCCTTAGGCAAGGTTGGAGTCTGGAGGGTGCTGACTTCCGGGGTGGACACCGTCGAAACCGGGCCGGAAGCCACTGGATCGACAGGATCGGGATCCGAGCCTGCAGGATCTGAATTGACCAGCACGATCAACCCCAATGCCAGCACCGAGACGGCCAGCGCCGCGCTCGCAGCCAAGGCCCCGAACCCCTTGAACCGGGGAACAGGTTCTACGGCACGCGCCATCGCTCGGCTTACCAACTGCTCGGCCCGGGCCGGGCCTACGTCATCCCGATAAGATTTGGCTAGCGCCCTGAGAATTTCTCCGGGAGAACCCGGTTCGTCCATATTCCTTCCAACCCGCTTACCTCCCAAGACGACGGGGGTGGTCAAGCGTTACGGTGATTACGCCGCCAAGGTGGCAGGAGTCGATCCCACGCGGTAACCTAGCCATTTGTGAAAGCAGTGCTGTGCACCGACTGGTCAGGGTTGTCGGGCTTGAGGACCGAGGACATCCCGGAGCCGACCCCCGGACCAGGCCAGGTCAAGATCGCCATTGGCGGGGCGGGCCTCAATTTTGCCGACATCCTGATGGTGTCGGGTCTGTACCAGGTGAAGCCCGACCTGCCGTTCGTACCGGGATTCGAGGGGGCCGGAACGGTAACCGAAGTGGGACCCGCCGTCGATGGGATAACAAACGGTCATCGGGTGATGGTGTTCGCCGGGATGGGCTGTTACGCCGAGTCGGTCATCTCGGATGCAACCCGCACCGCCCCCGCTCCCAGGAATCTGACCGACACCGAGGCGGCGGTGTTCATGACCGCCTACGGCACCTCCTACCACGCCCTGATCGACCGGGCCCAAGTGGCCGAAGGGGAGACCGTGGTGGTGCTGGGCGCCGCGGGAGGCGTGGGAATCGCCGCCGTCCAGATCGCCAAGCTACTGGGATGCCGGGTAGCCGCGGCGGTCTCCTCGGACGAGAAGGCGCAATTCGTCTTGGAGCGAGGCGCCGATATGGCCATCCGTTATGACCGAGATGACTTGCGCGCCGCCATCCGGGACTTCACCGATGGCAAGGGCGCCGACGTGGTCTACGATCCCGTGGGAGGTTCGGTCACCGAAACCGCTTTCCGATCCCTGGGCTGGAACGGGCGCTTGCTGGTGGTGGGCTTTGCCGCCGGTAAGATTCCCCGCCTGCCGCTCAACCTTCCCCTGTTGAAGTCCGCCTCGGCGGTTGGAGTGTTCTGGGGCGATCTTGTGGAACGCTTTCCCCAACAAAACCGTGACAACCTCGCACGACTTCAACAATGGTGCGAAGCCGGGCTCCTCCGACCTCACGTGGATCGCGTCTATCCCTTCGAAGAAGCGACTGCGGGACTCACCTACCTAGCAGATCGCCGGGTGATGGGCAGGATCTGCTTGGCGCCGTAGCCCGCCACGTCAGAAACCAACCGGTCAGGCCCTTCTCGCGATTACCAACCTAGAGTCGCGAAAAACGCCCTCCGCGCCGCCCCGACTTGGGTTCCCTCCCCCGACACCTCACAGGGACATATAATCCCAGGTCAGAGACACTGTTCTTCTGTTTGATACCAGCTTGGTGTGCAGGTTTCCTTGGGTGGGAGGTCCGTTCCGGTTGGCGCCGAAGGTTGTTTGTCGGGAAGCGACATCCAGCACCTTTAGCACCTTTTCTAGATAAAAGTGGTGGGATCCGGGGGTGATTCGGTTGGGGTTGTGTTTGTTAGGCGGTGGGGTCGGTCAGGCGTCCGATGAACAGGACGACTTTGGTGTTTTGGTGGATGATGGTCCACAGGAAGGGCCGGTCGGCGATGATGGTGAGATCGGCTGGGGGTGATTCCTCTACTGGGAAGCCCATGCCGGTGGCGGCGGCTGCCTCGGTGCCTTTTTCGTCGACGATCACTTTGGCGCTGTGAAGGGCGGCGGTGATGAAGATACCGGGGGCGATGCCATCGAAGGGCGCTCCCGCGCAGAATCGTTGTGGGCAGAGCCATTCGAACAGGTCGGTGGGTGGCAGGGTCTGTTCCCATTTGGGCATGGTGAGGTCGACGAGACCCTGTTGAGCGGTGTCTGCCAGTGCGGTCAGTGCTTGGGCGTCGAGGGATTCCTCGACCGCTCCGAGGCCGCTGCGGTGGTGGGGGACGATGAGCCACATGGCCAGTTCGCCGCCCTGGTAGGCAAGTTCGACGGCGTCGGCGTTTTCGAGGCGGACGTAGCGACGATCGATCGGTTCTAGGTCGTGCATGAACGGTACTGTTACCGATCGGTTGTCAATGGTGGTGAACCGGCCGTCGCTGGTCAAATCCGCTGGGAAAGGGTCGGTCCAGTCCGCCTTCAAGTACACCGTGTTGGCGAGGATCATCCGCTGGTCCCGGACGACGTCTTCGGTGACGATGGCGGGAATGAGACCGCGGGTGGTTTCCGATACCCACTGGTTGATGCTGTCGACCGCGGCGGGTGGATCGGCGGTGTCGATGGGCTGGATAGCCGCTCCGTATCGGGCGGAGGCGATCTCGAGGAACTCGGGCAGTGGCGAGAAATCGTGATCGGGGAAGAGACGGTTGGCGATCTCCAGGATGGTGGGATCCGTCGATGCCTGGGCAAGTGAGAGATCAACGGTGTTAGCAGCGCTGTGTACACCAACCCGGGGGAACCCGAAGATCTTGTCGAGCGCCGCTTCGGAACCGGACGACGCCCCGGCCCGGGCCAGGCTGAACGCAACCCCGATACTCACCGGACTGGAAACCGCGTTACCCCCCAGATGCCGGTGGAAATCCCACCCGGCCGTGTTGACACCCCTCACCCAGTCACCGGTCGGAGCCTGAGGATCAGAAAGCGCCCGCTCGCCAACCGGTTCAAGAACTGCCGCGGTTGTGTCAGAGGGACCGCACGCCCCCGCCACAAGACACACCAAAACCACAAACCCGAACAGTCGCATCACAAGAAAACAGGATTGTACAAACCCTCTCGAACCGCTGATGGCGATGGGTCTTCCCATAAATCTCCATCCTCTCAAGATAGAAACCCTCCGGGAAACACTCATACTTGTAAGGTCTTCGGATCCGGGCGGGTCTGACTCTCTCTGAAACTGGCCTTTGGTGTCTTGCCCAGGATCTGTCGACCTGTTTTGGGTCTGGGGACGGGATGCCCGCCCCGGGAGCGCCGTTCATCCGAGAAGCGGTCGCCCGAACCCCGGCTGGCGTCACCATTGCGTGACATAACATCCTGATTCGCGCCTTCGGACGACCCACACCGACCGACCAGGACCATCTCGTTCCCTCAAACTTATACCACTACTTGGAATATTCCAGTCAGCGGATCGAATAGGGTCTATGCTTTACGGTTTGTAAAGAAATGGGGGTCCAATTTGAAAACTGTCAACCAGTCGATTCGTTTCTTTATTGTCCTCTTGGTTGCTGCTTTGGTTGTCGTGTTTTTCTTGTCATCGATGGCACAGCTCGCATTCGCTCAGCAGGACAAGTCTGCCGACCCTATTGTGTTGGTGGGCAATATTGGCAAGGCGCGGGCAAAGTGGGATTGGCCTACCAATGACTATGTGCTGGCGCAGGGGTTCACGACGGGGAGGGCGGTTACCGCGTTGGAGAGCATTGAGGTGTCCATAGGTGAGCAGCAGTTTCACATGGCACACTTAAGTACAATACGGGCGGAGCTGTGGTCGGCTGCAGAGGGGGGCGAGCCCGAGTCCAAGCTGGCGGATCTGACAGTTCCGTCTTCGATTGAGGGAACCGAGACGGCCTTTTCGGCGCCGCCGGACACGGTGCTGTCCGCAGATACGAAGTATCACTTCGTGTTGTACACGACCGGGCGCGTCGATCTGCGCCTGGGGATCACCTATTCGCAAGACGAAGACTCCGGCGTCCAAGACGGTTGGAGCATCTCCAACCGAGGCCATTACATCAAGGCGCAAACGCCGGGCGGGAACTGGACAGAGGGTGAGGCCAGGGAGGGTGTTATGTTGATGCGCGTCAACGGCTGGGTGGACAACGACGGTCCAGCCGGAACGTCTGACGAGGATAGGGGTGGAGATGGCGTAGAGGGGGAAGTGACGGTAGTGCGTAATAGAGGGAGCAGCGCCGGTGGAGGGAGCAGCGCCGGTGGAGGGAGCAGCGCCGGTGGAGGGAGCAGCGGCGGTGGAGGGAGCAGCGGCGGCGGGGGGAGCAGCGCCGGCGGGGGGAGCAGCGCCGGCGGGGGGAGCAGCGCCGGCGGGGGTGTTGAGGAGACGCCTCCTTCGGCTGCGGATTACTTCACCGACGTCCGGGCCGGGATCTGGTACGAGTATCCGGTGACGTGGATGATCGAGAACAACATCACCCGAGGATGCACCACCACCATGTTCTGTCCCGAAGCCAACCTCACCCGCCAACAGTTCGTCACTTTTCTTTGGAGAGCAGCGGGAGAACCAACTCCCCGGTTCTGGGGTTCGGCAGCTTTCTCCGACGTGTCAGAAGGCAGCTTCTCCGATGAGGCGATCGGCTGGGCGGTCTCCAACGATATCACCAATGGATGCACCTCCGGAACCTTCGGAGACGGCGCCTGGCAGTTCTGCCCCACAGACCACGTCACCCGAGGAGAGATGGCCACCTTGCTATACAACCATGTGGAAGCCACCTACTCGGGGTCCCCACCCCACTATCTCGACGTGGAAACTGATGCGTTCTACACCACCGGTATTTCATGGCTGACCGACTTCTCGGTGGCACCCGGATGCGACCTGAGACTGTTCTGTCCCAACCGGGCAGCCACCCGCGCCGAGGCCGCACAGTTCATCAACGGAGTGGCCATCCGACCCCACACATGGGGAGAAGGAAACACCAGATTCCCAACCCCACCCAACTAAACCTAAATCTGAACCGCTCCGGGTTTACCGGAGAGGCCAGGTGTGCCCCACCTTGGTGGAATCGGATTATTGGAATTGACGGTGTGACCGACCCGGAAAAGAAGGGTCTTGATGCCGTATCGCGGCCACAGATGCCGGGTGCTTCTGACCCGAGTTTGGCGGGTCAGGGGGTTTGGTGGTGGTGAGCTCCTATGTCAAATCGGGGGTTGGTTTTGGTGGTTGGAGGTGGGTCCAGACGCGGTCTGAGATTCGGCGTTTGAGGACGCGTAGGGCTTCTCTGTGGGTCTTTCCTCGGGTTTTGAGTCTTTCGTAGTAGCGGCGGCCTTCGCTGTCTTTGCGGGCGATCTGGGTCAAGGCAGCGGTGTGGATGGAGCGGTTTGGGTTGGCGGTTCAACCCTCCCATTCAAACACGCATGGGTACTTTCGCTGATCGTCATCACGGTCGAGTTCCACCGTCCTCCCCCCGGCAAAGACCCGATTTTGGCCGGCCGGTATCGGTGGATCCTGAAGCGCAGCGGTTGGTTCCCACGCTCATTATCATTCTGCTGGGACGGTGCCCTGGAGGTCGGTGTTGTTTCCCGTACCCTTTGGCAGGGCACTAGATCCATCTTGGAGTGACGAAGTTGGCCATAGCAGCAAGAACCGCAGTGCTTTCGCTGTTGTTGCCCTTGGCCGTGGCGGCCGCCTTCGTTATACATTTTGCCATCGGGTGGACGACCTTTGAGCGAGAGGACCTGGAGTTCGGGGTTGCCTTTTTATCGGCGTTGATGATGGTGGTCTGGCCGACATCCATCCCCTTGAGCCTGGCGTTGGTGCTGCTCCACCGCCGGTCCCGCCTGACAGCCTACATCTGCGCGGCGGTGCTGATCCCGCTTTCATTTGTCGGCTTTATCGTCGCCGGCCTGCTGCAATCGGAAGTTGCCGCCATTGTTGTGGCAGCATTTTCCCTGCCAGCATGGATCGCCCTGCTGGCAGTCACCCGGCGGCAGGACCGAACCCGGTGTTCCGTGCCCACCTGACCCAATCCTGCCCCCTCCATCTAACCCGTTCACACCCCACAATAACGCTCGTTGCCCGCCGTCCCGGTCTGGAAGGTGTCCAAGTTGGGCGCAGGCCTCTGTAGGCCCACGCCGATACCTGAACCCAGCCTCTGTGCTCGTGGATGCCGGAACTGCCGCTGCCCCTCCCACCGCCGATGACCACGAGGGAACAGCCCGTGGCCTGTGCCTCCGGGAGGCATTCGGTGAGATTCAGAAGGAAGAGTTCTGTCCGGCGGAGAGTTCAAAGAGTGATCTGGGAGAGTGGTGAATGCAAAAAAGAAGCTCCACGATTTGGAAGACTCGCCCGATGGGAGGTACCCGTTCATTTTTGGGGTCAAGCTGCAGGTCAGATAGCCAAACTGGCCCACTGCGGGGTTTACGGTTTCGGCCGGTAACTTCGCCGGTTCGGGTTTGTTGGGGGCGTTAGGATTCGAGGCGTTGTGCGAGTTCTGTTGATGGGTGTGTGCCTGGCTGGGGTGTTGGTGGTTTCGGGTTGCGGGGCGCCGGAAGCGACACCCACGACTGCCGTTCCCACAACGACCTTGCCGCCGACCACTACCGCCACAAGCGCTACGACCACGACCACGCTTCCGCCCACTACCACGCTTCCGCCCACTACCACTACCACCACCACGATCCCTTTCCCGGAGCGTCTGCGTCCCGATATCGCCGCTTTCAACCTTCTGGTCGCTTGTTTGGAGGAGACCGTTGCCGAGATGGACGTGGCTGCTCTGTTATCTGCCATTGTTTCGGAGCTTGCTGTTCATAACAGGGCTCAGTTGAATAGTGATATTCGGTTTTTCGAGCTTGAGACCAGTTTCTTGAGATGCCTTCCGGAACTACCTGTCTACGCTTCGGCTCGGGTGGAGTTAGGAGAAGCTCTTGATGGTGTGCTGGACCACCCCGACGACCTGGATGCGTTCGTCTTCGAGGCAGCCGCGGGCGAGTTGTACGAGATAAGCGTGGACCATGGTACCCTTTCCGACTCGTTTGTCACCGTGTATGACAGAGACGAGACCCGACTGACGGGGAACACCTTCCACGAGGGTTCGTTGGCGTCGTATCTGTTGTGGAAGGCACCGGCCGGCGGCGACTTCTACGTTGTTGTGGAGGGCTACGGTGCCGGTTCCTACACGGTGACGGTGGAACTCTCCGATATCGTGGACGACCATCCGGATCAGATCGACAGCGGCGCCTCCCGGGTGGAGTTGGGAGAACCTGTTGATGGTGTTTTGGACTACGCCGACGACCTGGACGCGTTCGTCTTCGAGGCAGCAGGGGGTGAGTTGTACGAGATAGGGGTGGACCTGGGCACTCTTCCCAACTCGGTTCTCACCGTGTATGACAGAGACGAGACCCGACTGGCAGGGAACGCCTTCTACGAGGGTTCGTTGGCGTCGTATATGTTGTGGAAGGCACCGGCCGGCGGCGACTTCTATGTTGTTGTGGAGGGTGAAGACCCTGGGTCTTACACGGTGACGGTGGAACTCTCCGATATCGTGGACGACCATCCGGATCAGATCGACGGCGCGGCCCTGTTGGAGATGGGGGAACCCGTGGATGGTGTTTTGGAGTACGCCTCCGATGTGGACGTGTTCGTCTTCGAGTCGGCAGCGGGCGAGTTGTACGAGATAGGGGTGGAGCTTGGCACCCTATCCGATTCAATCGTTGCGGTCTACGACCACAACGGCACCGAGCTTGGATGGAACGACGACCAAGAAGGATCACTGGCGTCGTATCTGGTCTGGGAAGCGCCAATCACAGGGGCCTCCTATGTCGAAGTGTCAGGATACGGCAGCGGTTCCTACACCCTCACTGTCCAACCCACCAACACCGACAATGACGGCGGGTATGCCGACCAGGGTGAAGACGAACAAAACCCTGAAGGATAGATTCTCCCACGCGAGGTCGGACTCAGCCGCTTCAAGAACGCTCAAAAAAGCGTAGATTGTGGCGGTAGCGCCTGAAACGATGAGGACGGCGGCAGTCTTCCGCGGTGCTGGGGTCATTCTTGTTGAACGGTGCTTGGGGTTCAATCTAATCGAGGATCGGCCTCTTTGGAGGTGTTTTAGTTTGTGGGCGCATCTCGACCACACGTTTGCACGAAAGCAGTGCCCACACCAGAAATCGGGTGGGCAACCACCGACAACTCGGGGTGGCGCCAGTTGATTTGAGGGTGGATGGGGATGTCTTCCACAAAACGTTCGTCGTGTACTCGCATGGCTCCTCACGGGAGCGTCCTCGGCGAACGGTTTCGAACGGTTGCGGTTTTGGGTTGGTGTTTCCCCAGGTCAGATGTCAAACGAACGGTTTGCGAACGCTTGGCGTTTGAGTAGGTGTTTCGGCGCCCCGGGGAGGTCGTGGTTCCGGAGGCCGTAGTGTACTGCCTAGGGGTGTTACGGTCGATTTGCCTGTGCGGGGCGTTGAGGAAACCAACGGATGTCGCGGGTCTAACGGACGCGAATTCCATCCATCCAGACCGCGCTAACGCGGAGTTGTTCATCAAGGGCTACCACGTCGGCGCGGGCTCCTGGCTCGATACGACCCAGGTCAGGTCGGTTGATGATGTTGGCGGGCACGGTGGATGCCGACCGTACGGCGTCATGCAAAGATATCCCGCAGTGATTGACCACGAACCGGACTGCCTGGTCCAGGGTGATGGCGCTGCCTGCCAGGGATCCGTCGGCCAGACGGGGGGCGCCGTCGATCAGTTGAGTGGGTTGCGATCCCAGGACCCCTCGCTCCCAGCCTGAGGCGTCGGAAATGAGGGCGACCCTGTCCGGCCCCTTGGCGCGTATGGTGATCCTGATCACATCAGGATGAACATGTACGCCGTCGGCAATCAAGCTCACGAAGACATCGTCACGGGCCAGCGCCGCGCCGAGGATGCCGGGAGATCTGTGGTGGAGGGGCGGGTTGGCGTTGAAGCAGTGGGTGAGCAGGGTGGCGCCCTGATCGAAGGCGGCGGTCGCCGTCTGGTGATCGGCGTCGGTGTGCCCCAGCGCCGCCACGATGTTCAGGGCCCGGAGTTCGTCGATGGCGTCGAGGGCGCCGGACCGCTCGGGGGCGAGAGTGACCACCTTTACGTGGTTGGGCAGTTCTTTGATCCAGTTCACATTCACCGAGCCGGCGGCGAGGTCAAGATGTGCTCCGGCGCGACTCCCCAACCACGGTCCCTCCAGGTGCACTCCCAGGATGCGGGCAACGCCGGGGTTCTGGAGAGACATCACCTGGGCCGCTCCTTCCAGCCACCGGGGGTATTCGGCCAAGGGCCGGGAGACCAGGGTGGGCAACCAAGATGTCACCCCATGCCCGGCCAGTTCGTCGCCGATTCTTGACCAACCGGATGGGGGTGTTGTGGCCAGATCGATGTCCCGAAAGCCGGTGACCTGCAGGTCCACATAGGCGGGTATCAGATAGGCATGGCCGGGACGGTCCCCGCCAGCCGACACCGTTTCTATCCATCCGTCGGTTATCTCAACCGACGCATCCTCGACCCAGCCGTTGGAACCGAACACGCGTCGAGCCGACACAACGCTCATAGGAAATCCGAAACCGGCGCGACCCTCACTGCGATCCGGTAGTCATCGACATATCGAAGAAAGCGGGAAGCTATGACCTGCTGGGTTCGGGAGCGGCTTGCCTCGCCATTCATCCAATGTTGGATGGGGTCCTTCCAAATGCTTCTACCGATGGCGAAGCCGGTGTAGGCGCTTGCCGATGCCGCGCCCTGGAACCACCTGTTGATCCGGTCTACGCCAGAACCCGCCCCCAGGACCACGATCGGCGGGACGGAACCTGCGCTTCGGGCCGCTTCGACAACCATGTTGCAGGCCGCGGCTGACTCTAGGCCCTCAACCTTCCAAAGGTCGGGAGGCCCGAGGAGGCTTGTCAGTTCATGTATGGCTTCGGGCATTCTGTGGGGGAGCAGTTCACGGTCGAATCGCTCCTTGCTGCCACCGCACCTTCGAAGGTCCTGGGGTGTGGCGGGAACGATGAGTTCCAACAGGAAGTCAATGCCCATTGCACGGCACAGGGATTTTGCTGTCTCGAGCGTCTGGATGTTCCTGGCTTTGCGATCCTCGGTGTCTCCAGGATTCCATCGGAGCAATGTCTTTCCCCACTTGACGGTTTCCAGACTTTCGATTGCCTCCTTTAGCAGGCTGGTATCTAACAATGACAACTCCCGCTGGCCGGAATGTTCCATGGCCAGGGCCACATGCAGTCCGGCTTGTGAGGCGAGTCTCCCAGCGGCGAGTCCGTATTCGGGATCCACGAGGGTCGAGACCTGAGCCTCCGGCCACACTTGCGGCGCCGCCCATAACACGCTTGCCGCGATCAGCGTCTTGATGTCCTCCAACTGTGATCGCTGGCGGGAAGAGATGTCCGGCACGCCGAAGAGATCCCTCACCATCGACGTTCTGTGGTCGAATGCCAGCATGAGAATGTCGGTGGTCGATGTGTGTCTTTGCACAGCTTGGATTCGAGTGGCGCTACGCCCCTGCAGTTTTGAGAGCGCATGTAGCGCCGCGCCTCGGGCGCCGCTCTCGTTTCCGAATGCAGAGAGGCGTAGCCTCGGCGCTTCTCTTAGCGGGGAGAGCCTTCTTTGCAGGGCCAGTTCCAACTGCTGCCCCAACTGAGCGCCGGCCTGTCTCAGCCCACCGCCGACGACAATTGACTCCACGTCCACGGTGAGCACCAAGCTCTCCAACATCCAGGCGATACGTTCGATGCAGGTGTTCCAGGCGGCCCGCGCCTCGGGATTCCCCTGTTCGGCGGCACGGGCGATCTCATGGGCTGGCTCACGTTCCCCGTCTGGGGTCCAGGCCGCGTACAGTCGCTCCAATCCTCTTGCCGAAGCCGCCAACTCCACGCACCCGGATCGACCGCATCCGCACTCTTCCGACCCGGCGCGAGCATCCAGATGACCGATCTCTCCTGCGAATCGCGTCGATCCCCGCCAGATCCGCCGGTTCAGCATGATGGTGCACCCGGTGCCCGTTCCAAGCGGCACATAGGCGCTGGACTGGTCGTTGCGGGCCGCTCCCATTGTGAACTCCGCCAGGGCTCCGAGGTAGACGTCCTGTTCGACGAAAACCGGCAGATCCAGGTGGCGCCCAACGGTTTTCCCAACCGGGAAGTCCTTCCACAACAGATTGGCGGAGGCCTTACCCACCCCGGCCTCGGCGTCAACGGCGCCGGGGATACCTATCCCCACGGCTTTCACGGCCACTTCCGCCCGTTTGGCGGCTTCCACCAAGTTCTTGGCGAGTCGAATCACGTCGTCGAGGATTTGGCGGCCGTGCGCCTCGGGGCCTGTGGGCTCTTGCGCCGTTGAGACCAGGACGGACCCGGCGCTGGCCACCAGTCCCTTGATCGCCGTGCCTCCCACGTCGATCCCGATGGCACCGTCGGCAGATGTTAGAGCTTCAGAACCGTCCACCATTCACCTGCTTGGCGAGCGGCGGCGACCCGCCCCTTCCATAGCCCAGCCCGACACTGCCGCCAGCCTGTCTGATGGCTAGTGAGCACGCATCGAGAGGCCGGAGTCAGCAGCAAAGAAGTGCGTTAGATGGAGGTCAATTCCTATCCCTACGACAGCTCCTTCCTGCGGCACGGCGAGCGGAGCGCTGGTGGCCACAATGTTGCCGCCGTCCGGTAGAGTCAGCGACTCGTCGATGTCGAGATGAACATGCGTTTCCTTGCCAAGGTGTTCCACCAAGGCGACCCTGCCGGTCAGCACTGCAGCCTCACTCTCGGGAGATACGAGTTCCACGTCTTCGGGCCTGGCGCCTATCAACACCTCGCCGTCCCCCATATTTGGGGCCTTCTGCCGGACGGGTCTATCCCCTATGCGAAGGGTACCGCCCCGGCAGGTCCCGCGTAGAAGATTCATCCTGGGAGCACCGATGAACCCACCGACGAAGACATTGGCGGGGTTTTGGTACAACTCGACCGGAGGCGCCACTTGCTGAACCAGCCCTTGGTCGAGTACCGCCACCCGATCACCCATGGTCATTGCTTCTGTCTGGTCGTGGGTGACATAGACCATCGTCGCTCCCAGTCTTCGCTGCAGGCGCGATATCTCCGCCCGCATCTCGACGCGGAGCTTCGCGTCGAGATTGGAGAGTGGCTCATCCATCAGGAACGCCGCCGGTCTACGCACGATGGCCCGGCCCATGGCCACTCTCTGGCGCTGCCCTCCGGAAAGTTCGCCCGGTCGGCGATCCAGGTATTGGTCGAGTTCCAACAGCTCGGCCGCCTCCCGGACCTTCCTTTTCCGTTCGGCTTTGGGAACGCCCCGGATGCGCAGTCCAAAGCCGATGTTGTGTTCCACCGTCAAGTGGGGAAAGAGCGCGTAATTCTGGAATACCATGGCAATGTTGCGGTCCCCCGGCGGCACTCTTGAGATGTCCTTCCCGTCGATCAGGACCCGCCCTTCGGTGGCTGACTCCAGCCCGGCCACTATTCGCAGGAGCGTCGTCTTGCCGCATCCGCTCGGACCGACCAACACGACGAATTCTCCATCTCCTATGTCAAAGCTGACAGATGAGAGCGCCTTGACTTCGCTGCCCGGGAAACGCTTGGTGACCTTGTCAAAAGAGATTGATGCCATTTCCTACCTCGTTGCTCCAACCGTCAAACCTTCAATTATCCGACGGGACATCCACGTATAGAGGACGGTCATCGGCACGATCATTATCACCACCGCCGCGAAGAGTCCCACCCAGTTGGACGTGTACCTCATGGCCCCGAACGTGTTCAGCAATCCAATACCAATGGTTCGTTTCGCCTCGTCGAACGTCAGGGTCAATGCCAATAAGAACTCGTTCCAGAGCCCAACTGCCACTATTAGCGAGGTGGCGACCATTCCGGGCTTGGCCAGCGGGAGCATCACGGAGAAGAAGACCCGAACCGGTTTGGCGCCTTCCATGGTTGCCGCCTCCTCCAATTCGGTCGGCAGAGATCGGAAGAATCCGGTCATGAGAAACACCGCGAAGGGAATGGAGACTCCCACATAGGCGATGGTGAGGCCCGTCAGGCTGTTGGACAGCCCAACTTCCGAGAGCCCGAGGAACAGCGGGATCACTATGGAGTGCACCGGTACGCCTATGCCAAATGCAAAAAAGGCCGTCAAACCACCTGCCCCCCGAAAGCCCATTCTGGCTAGCGCATAGGCGGCCGGCGCGGAGACCGCCATGGTCAGGAAGGTACCCCCGCCGACAGTCAGAACGCTGTTGAAAGACGTCCGTGCGAGATTGAGGAGTCCCCAGGCGTCACTGAAATTCTCTCCCTCGATGCTGTCGGGCAGAGACCACAGATCGGCGAATACCGTGTCGTTCCGCTTGAAGGCCGCCAGGATGATCCAAGCGAGGATCCCAAGGCTGAAGGCCACCCACAACCAGACGAACGCCCCGCCCAGACCCCGCCACAACCAGCGGTACAAGCGTTTGGCCACACCAGTCTGAAACCGGTTTGCCCCGCTTCCCGTCATCAGAACTCCACCACCCCTCGCCGCATCAAACGCCTTAGCAGCACTACCAGCAACCCAACCATTATCACCATTATCACCGCGATGGCGCTGCCTTGTCCCAGGGCGAGTATGGGGCTGCGATTGCCAAGAGCTATGACGTACATGTGGACGGGAAGAGTCCAGGATGCCGCCGATGGATCGGTACCCGAACCTCCCAACGCGTAGATGAACTCAAACGTCTTGATTGCGACTATCACCCAAAGCACCGCCGAGACGCTGAGCACGTCCCATGTCAAGGGGATCGTGACCCTGGTGAACAACTGCCGGGAAGAAGCGCCCTCGAGTCCGGCGGCTTCGTAAAAGTAGTTCGGGACCCGGTCTACACCTGCCATCAGGATGGTCGCGAAAAAGCCTGTGTAGATCCAGATGAGGCCAGCCATGATCGACCCGAAGAACAGATCCGGGGACAGCCATGTCTGGGTTAGCGAGGAGAGCCCTATGGCCTCGAGGAACCCGTTGAGAAGCCCACTCCGGGGCGCCAACAGAACGCCCCAGGCGATGGCGAGGGCGACGGGAGGAACGATGTTCGGAAAGAAGATGACCGCTCGGACGAACTTTCTGGAGCGCAGTTCCCGGAGGAGCATCGTGAACACGAATGCACAGGCAAAGACAATTACGCCGCCAACCACCAGGATGGTCAGGGTTCGGTTGAAAGACGCCCGAAACGTCTCATCCTGCCACAACCGCCGGTAATTGTCAATGCCTACGAACGTGGCCTCGTCGCCGATCCCCTTCCACTCGGTGAGGCTGATCCAGATCGTGGCGACTGTCGGCGCCACAATGATCAGCAAGTAAATGATCAAGGCGGGGGCAAGGAAGATCCCGGCCTGCCGAGGCACGGACCTTCCAGGTTGACGGTGGAGACTCGTCCTGGGTCTCCTCATCGAACCTGGGAGCACGCCCACGCTCTTGACCATCGTACTTGCAGTTTTTCTAACCGGTCATTCCATTATCGGGACGCCCAGTAGTCGGCGGTGGCTGATGTGATCTTGTCGATGAACTCCTGTGCCCCGATCTGTCCGAAGAACAACTGGTCGTCAAGTGGCAGGAAGACCGTCTCCCAATACTCGGGGAAGTCGCCCTGCACACCGTCGTAGATCCGATGGACCGGAGGCTCCGAAGCGAATATGTCAGCGGCGTCCTGGATCTCGGGAGGTACGCCGATGTCGGAGCGGGGGGTTATGTTCTTCGCCACATCCGCGATACCGGCAAGACGTTCCCGGTTCAACGAGTAGGCGATAAAGTCCATTGCGGCATCCGGGGTTTGCGCCGCCCTGGGGACAACCCAGCCGATCTGATACAGCTCAGCCGAATCAAACCCGCCCGGCACCGTTGGGAAGGAGAGGAGCCTGTAATCGAAGCCCTCGGCAGCGTAACTCGACGTTTCGGACGCCAGCCATGTCCCGTTCACCATGAACGTTCCGTTGCCGACCGCCCATTCCTGCTGAGCGAGGGGATAATTGCTGCCATCGTATCCCTCAGCCATCGCTCCCGACTCCACCAACTTCACCAGGTCGTTCACCGCATTCACGATGGCTTCTGACCGCCAGGCCTCACCGGTCGGATCGGAAGCGGCTTCGTAGAAGACGCCCGGTCCTCCATGGCGGACCATCAGCCAGTACAGCCAGTAGGCGTTATAGAAGTTGATCAGCCCATCGGCCTGAACGGCGTTCTCCCCGGCTGCTACGCTGGCGGCGATGAACTCGTCCCATGTCTCCGGAGGATCGATCCCAAGGGAAGCGAGACGCGAACCGTCGTAGTGGATCCCCGACGATATGACCTCATAGGGAATCAGATGAGGTTCCCCATCGATGGCATAAACGTCCAGGAACGCCGCGGGGATGACGTCACCCACGGTGTTGTTCTCACCGGGAATCTGCATGTCCAGCACCCCGGCCAGCGAAACAGTCTCGCCGGTGTTCACCAGCGCTCCAACCAGCGGTTCAGCGTCCAGGTCCACCAGGTCGACGGGATCTCCGGCCGACAACGCAGCCCGGACACTGGTCAGTATCTCCCGGCCTCCCCACAGCACATCGACTTCGATCCCGGTCTCGGATTCGAAGTCGTCAATGATGCCTTGCAGCACCACCTGCTGAGGCTCGCCTTCGTTCCACATTGAGAAGTACCTGACGGTTTGCGGCTCTGCGGGTGCGGCTTCCGTGGTTTCGGTCTCCTCGGGTTCGCTCGGTGGGGCAGCGGTCGTTTGAGGCGGCGCTTCGGTGGTGGGGGACGCCGAGCTGTCGTCGCCTCCGCAAGCCGCGCTCACCATTGCCAGGACAACCAAAACGGTGAGGATCTGCCTCAGCGACCCTATTCCGCGGATGCCCTTGATTGTGACGAATCTCATATTGCACGTTCTCCTTTACGTATCGACAGATTTTCGAAATCAACGCCTTGCCGGAATGTGACGCACCCGGTCAAGAATGACCGACCTGGTCAGGTGGCGGGGTTTGTCAGGGTTGTGGCCTCTTTCGGCCGCCATCCGTAGACCCAGCCGCTGAACGCCGACCAAGGAAGCCAACGGATCGCACTCAGGCCAATGAACGGCTGCTCCGGTGGCGGACGAGGCCTTTATCAATGCCTCGTCCCTTTTCCCGAATCCCCAGACAAGAGTCCGGGATCCGGCCGCCGAGATCGGCCCGTGACGAAACTCCATTGCCGGATACGACTCCGACCAAAGGTGGGCCATCTCCCTCAGTTTCAGGGCGGCCTCGTTGGCGATCCCGTAGGTCCAGCCAGTGCCAACGAAGACGAAATGTGATCGCCCCCCGACATCCGCGGGCCGAGGCTCGACCCCGTTGCCGGAGAGATCCGCCGCCGCCCTTTCGATCTGATAGCCGACACTGGTCAGAAGGACCAGCAAGGCCATGGTGGCGAATCGGGTCTGTACCACCGACTGTTCATCGGCGAAAGGCGCTATTAGACTCACATCAGCCTTCGATGCGATAGGGCTCCCCTCGGTGGCGGTCAATGCAACCACCTTGCCGGCGCGACTCCTTCGTATCGCCTCCACAACCTCGGTGGTGGTGCCCGACCTGGAGAGAGCGATCAGAACATCCCATTCTCGCTGTGGCGCCAGCGAAGCGGGGAAGACATCGGTCAGGCCATGACCGTTGTCTTCTCGGAAAGCCGCGTAGGACTGGGCGACGTGCAATGATGTTCCACACCCGGTTATGCCGACCCATGCCCCCCGCTCCGGCAAGCCACGCGCCAATTCCGGGACTCGAGAGTCGCTCCATACCTCTGATTGGCTGTTTATCTCTGCACGAGTAATGCTCATTTACGCTCAGTATAGAGATAATATGCCTAAATATGCGCAATAACACCAGAAAACTTAAGCCGATCAGAACGATGGTGGGGCCAAAAGGAGACCTCGCGCACATCAATGACTACGCCAGGTTCAACCGGACAAGACTCAAATGATGCGGTTGCTCTGTGTTTGCCCCAATCCGGCGATCGATCACACCGTCATAACGGACCGGTTGCAGAACGATGAGACTACCCGAGCCGGCCAAAGCCGAACCACCGCGGGCGGAAAGGGAATCAACCTGGCCAGGTTTGCCGCCGCCTTCGGCCTCGAGGCTCAAACGGTCGCCTGCTGCGGTGGCCTCGGCGCCGAACTCCTGCAAGCTCTGTGCGAACAAGACCGGCTGACGTTGAGAACGGCCTTGGCGCCTGCGGCCAAGGTGCGCATTTGCCCCATCCTGGTCTCCACCAGCGACGCGCTGGTGATTTCCACCAGCGATCCACCGCCGATCATCGATCCCGCTACCTGGGCCTCTTTCGTGGACCTGGTGTCAGAATCAGCCGACGATGCCGACGTCATCTGCGTTTCCGGGAGTTTCCCCACCGTGAAGGGTGTCCCGGCCGCTGAAATGCTCTTCAAGGCATTGGGCGGTCACACCGAGATCTGGGTAGACACATCGGGAGCGCCACTTGTCGCAGCGGTACGGCACCTGGGAAAGATATCGATCAAGGTCAATCTGGCCGAAGCCGTTGACTTGGCAATGCGGCTTGGGCTAGCCGTTGACGAAGACATTCCTGTTGGTAACACAAAGGCCCGAACGCTGGGAGCATGTGAGGTACTGGGCGGGTATATCGATAATTTGATCGTGACCGCCGGTAGGGCCGGAGCGGCCCACAAGACATCTGGAGAACTCCGCTGGCTCACATCTCCTACCGTGGAGACCCGAAACCCCACCGCCAGCGGTGATGCCTTCCTAGCCGGCTATCTCGCCGCCGGCCACGGAACCCTCTCAGAAGTTGCCGATCCGCTCCTAGCCGGCGTTTGCGCAGGCGCGGCCAATGCCTCTACCTGGTTCCCCGAGGCCCGTGCCGAGGTGGTTGCGGACCTGGCCCGTCTTGCCTAGGTGGTTGTCGTGCCGAGTGTCTGCGCAAACCGACATCCCACGGGCCGCTATCTGGGGACTCGTAACCGATTAAGGGTTGGAGCGGCCGCAGCAGGATGCGCCGTGGCAGCCGACGATCACACAAGTTCCACCTCAACGCCCAAATCCACCAGTCGATCTATCTGAGACTGGTTCGCCGTCCGGCTGGTAATGAGGGAATCCATTACCTCGACTGAACCAACCACCACAGGAGCGACCCGCCCGAGTTTGTATCCTTCGGCCAGAATCACCAATCGTGGAGCGTGCGCTACCACTGCCCTATCCATACTCGCCTCCGGTACGAAGCTGTTGGTCAGGCCAACGTTTGGGTCGATCCCCTGGATGCTCATGAATGCAGTCTCGAATTCCAGGCTGGTGACGCTCTCTTCGGCGATAGCACCGATTAGAGACATCTCGCCTCTCCTAAGAGCGCCACCGGTCATACACACATCGACGCCGGTGGCTGAGGCCAAGGTCACCGCAACATTGCAGGCATTGGTGATAACAGTCAATTCTCTCCGCACAACCAAGGCTTCAGCCAAGAAGGACATCGTCGATCCACTCCCGATGAAAACGGTGGCGCCTTCCGGAATGCGTGACGCAGCGTAAGCCGCCAAGGCTATTTTCTCCTCGGCATTTTTTCTCCGGCGGGCCACCACGGGGGGTTCCACATCTTCCATAAACGCCGCGCCTCCATGGACACGGCGTAGGCCGCTAGTGCCCAACAGTTCCTTGAGGTCTCGCCGAATTGTTGCTTCGCTCACCCCAAGTTCCCGGGCCAAAGCACGCACCGTCATCTCGCCCCTATCCCGAAGGAGATCCTTGATCAACCGGTGCCGAGCGCCCTTCATCGCACAGAACTCTACTTGTAGCAGATCAACACCCCGCATACACCCCACCCTGCCGTCTGATGCCTCAAGGAACTTCCTTCAACGCGAACCACCCCGACTCTCCTAATGGTGCACCACAGCCACTATTCACTCTGAAACTAACAAACAGACTCTTGGTCACATTACGAGAAACCGTTCAACTCAGTTATGTCTCTCATCGGTTGATGGTGACCCGGTTTTGTGGAGTCAGCTCACTTGGATCAGCGTTACGACGGTTTGGGTTGTTGTGGTAGTGGATTCTCTCGTATTCGATCGGCGTCAGCATATCCAAGGCGGTGTGGCGGCGTTGGCCATTGTGGAAGACTTCAAGGTACTCGAAGATAGCGTTGGCGAGTTCGATACGGGTCAGCCAGCGTCTTCGGTCTACAAGTTCGACTTGCATACGGGCCCAGAACGCTTCCATCAGCGCGTTTCGCAACTCATCGATATCCCGTCGCTGGGTGCTGGGATCCAAGGGAACATCGACACGTTGGCAGGACGCCGGAGGCGCCTTTGGGTTGAGTTGGTCCTGCTAGAACCCAGGCGACTCGCTTTCAGCCAGCCGGCGCGCTTCCTCGATGGCCTCGTCGCGGTCCCCGGCGGTGATCTTGGCACGGTCGGTCAGCAGGGTGACGCGGTTCTCCACGACCTGCATGAATCCCCCGTGCACCGCAATGGTGGTCCGCTGGTCGTCATCATGGTCGATCAGCACCGCACCAGCGGCCAGAGCGGCCATCAACGGCTCGTGACCGGCCAGTATTCCGATCTCGCCTTCGGTGGTGCGAGCCACCAAGAACTGAGCATCGCCCGACCAGAGGGTCCCCTCCGGTGAGACCACGTCGACACTGAAGGGACGGGCCACAGCTAGGAGGCCAACCCCTTGGCCTTGGCTTCCGCCTGCTCGAGGTTCCCGACCATGTAGAAGGCCTGCTCGGGGAGATGGTCAACCTCTCCCTCGATGATCCGGTTGAAGTCGGAGACCGTCTCAGTCATATCGACCCAAGTACCGGGAATACCGGTGAACTGCTCGGCCACGTAGAAGGGCTGGGAAAGGAAACGCTCGATACGGCGAGCACGTGACACCACCAGCTTGTCCTCCTCCGCCAACTCGTCGATGCCCAGGATGGCGATGATGTCCTGCAGGTCCTTGTACCGCTGGAGTATCTGCTGAGTCTCCGTCGCCACCCGGTAGTGCTCCTCTCCCACGTACTGGGCGTCGAGCACCCGGCTGGTGGAGTCCAGCGGGTCGATGGCCGGGTAGATCCCCAACTCCACGAGCTTCCGGGAGAGCACGGTGGTGGCGTCCAGGTGGGCGAAGGCGGTGTGTGGCGCCGGATCGGTCAGGTCGTCGGCCGGCACATAGATGGCCTGCAACGAGGTGATCGACTTGCCCTGCAGGGAGGTGATCCTCTCCTGCAAAAGTCCCATCTCGTCAGAGAGCGTGGGCTGGTAACCGACCGCCGAGGGCATCCGGCCCAACAGGGTGGAGACCTCCGATCCCGCTTGGGAGAAGCGGAAGATGTTGTCGATGAACAGCAGGACGTCCTGGCGCATCTCGTCACGGAAGTACTCTGCGATCGAAAGGGCCGCCAGCGCCACCCGCAGGCGGACTCCGGGGGGCTCGTCCATCTGCCCGAACACCAAAGTGGCTTTGTCGATCACTCCCGACTCCGTCATCTCCAAGAACAGGTCGTTGCCTTCGCGAGTCCGCTCCCCCACTCCTGCAAACACCGACACACCGCCGTGCTGGGTGGCTACCCGGTTGATCATCTCCTGGATGATCACCGTCTTGCCGGTCCCCGCACCGCCGAACATCCCCACCTTTCCTCCCTGGATGTAAGGCTCGAGCAGGTCGATTACCTTGATGCCCGTCTCGAAGATGGTGTTCTGTGGCTCCACCTCCTCATAAGGGGGAGGCGGACGGTGAATGGGCCAGTACTCATCAAATTCCAATGAGTCGGCGGGGACATCCAGCGGATCGCCCCACACATTGAAGATGTGCCCCAGGGTGTTGGGTCCCACCGGGACGGTGATAGGACTGCCGGTGTTCCGCACTTCGGTACCCCTCACCAACCCGTCGGTGGAGCGCATGGCAATCGCCCGCACCTTGGAGTCGCCCAGATGCTGGGCCGTTTCGCACAACACTGTCTGCCGACTCCCGTCCACCTCGAAGTCGATCTCCAAAGCGTGCAGGATCTCGGGCAACTCTCCCGGGGGGAACTCGGCATCCACCACCGGGCCGGTAACTCTTACCACCCTTCCCGCGCTTATCGCATCTGCCACGTTGTCCGCTCCTTTTTAATTCGTCTTAACGGTCGGAGGCCATGAGCGCTTCGGCGCCACCCACGATCTCTGATATCTCGGTGGTGATCTCGGCCTGCCGGGCCTGATTGGCCACCCTGGTCAATACTTTTGTGAGTTCTGCGGCATTGTCGGTGGCCGCCTTCATCGCCCGCTGCCGGGAGGCGTGTTCGGAGGCCGAACTCTCCAACAAGAACCCGAAGGTGGCCGCCTCGATGTAGCGGGGGAGAATCCTGCTCAGGATCTCCTCGGGAGAAGGTTCGTAACTGTAGGACACCGATCCCGCCTCTTCCTCGCTCTCTTGTGCCGGGGGATGCACCGGCAGAAGCTCCACCCTGGTGGGGACCTGGTGGAGAACCGACCGGTAGTCGGTGTAGAAGACCTCAACCGCGTCCACCTCTTCTGAAACATAGGACTCGATCACCAGGTTGGCCACCGCCCGGGCATGCCCGTAGTTGGGCTGATCGGTCATGCCGTTGAAGGATTGATCGATCCGGTATCCCCGGAATCGCAGGTAACCCTGCGCCTTCTTGCCGATCACGAACAGGCGGGTGTCACGACCCTCCAGGGTATGATGGCCGATCGCTCTCTCGGCCATGCGAATCAGGTTGGCGTTGTAGGCGCCTGCCAGTCCCCGGTCGGAACTGATGATCACCATCCCCACTGTGGAGACGTCTCTCACTTCCGAGAGGAGATGCCCCGAACCCCCCGAATCCCGTCCCACATTGCTGATCACTTCGATCAGCCGGCTCACGTAGGGTCGGGACTGCAGCACTCTTTGCTGGGCTTTGACGATCCGCGACGCCGCGATCAACTCCATCGCCCGGGTGATCTTGCGGGTGGCCGAAACGCTGGCGATACGCCGGCGGATGATTCGCAGTTCGGCGGAAGCCACAGGCGGACGCTCAGTCTCCGGAACGGAAGCTCTTGGCGAACTCCCCTATCGCGGCATCCAGAGTTGCGGTGTCCGGAAGCTTCCCGGTCTCCGCGATGCCACGCAGCAGGTGCCCGTGGCGGCGGCGCAGGTGAGCGTTGAGTTCCCGTTCGAACCGTTGGATCTCTGCCACCGGCGCTTCATCCATGAAGCCATTGGTGACCGCATAGAGGGAGACAACCTGGTCTTCCACGGCGGCCGGACGGAACTGCGGCTGCTTGAGGACCTCAACCACCCTGGCGCCCCGCTCCAATTGCGATTGGGAGGCGGCATCCAGTTCCGACCCGAACTGCGCGAAAGCCTCCAGCTCTCGGTATTGGGCCAGGTTGATCCGGATCGGGCCGGCCACCTTCTTCATGGCGCTCAACTGGGCGGCGCCCCCCACCCTGGAAACCGAGATTCCGGCATTGATGGCGGGACGGACCCCCGAGTAGAAGAGGTCGGTCTCCAGATAAATCTGCCCGTCGGTGATGGAGATCACATTGGTGGGAATGAATGCCGAGACGTCTCCGGCCTTGGTCTCCACGATGGGAAGTCCCGTCATGGAACCTCCTCCCAACTCGTCAGACAGCTTGGCGCAACGCTCCAGCAACCGGCTGTGGAGGTAGAACACGTCGCCCGGATAGGCTTCCCTGCCGGGCGGACGGCGCAGCAACAAGGCGATTTCCCGGTAGGCCACCGCCTGCTTGGAGAGGTCATCGAAGATCACCAATGCGTGCTCACCGTTGTACATCCAATACTGGCCGATGGCCGACCCTGCATAGGGCGCATACATCTGAAGCGCCGGGGGGGCGGCCGCGGAGGCGTTCACCACCACGGTGTACTCCATGGCGCCGTGCTCTTCAAGAGAGGCGACCACCTCGGCCACAGTGGAGGCCTTCTGGCCTATGGCAACGTACACGCACTTGACGCCGGCGTCCCGCTGGTTGATGATCGTGTCCACCACTACCGCGGTCTTACCGGTCTGGCGGTCGCCGATGATGAGTTCCCGCTGTCCCCGTCCCACCGGGGTCATGGCGTCGATCGCCTTGATGCCGGTCTGCAGCGGCTCGTGGACGGGTTGGCGTTCCACCACGGTGGGCGCCTGCACCTCCAAGCGGCGGCGAGCGGTGGTGTTGATGGGACCCTTGCCGTCGATGGGATTGCCCAACGGGTCGATCACCCGACCGAGCAGTTCGTCGCCCACCCCAATCTCCAGCACCCGGCTGGTCTGGTGGACGGGGTCGCCCTCCTCCACATGGTACGACTCTCCCATCATCACCACCCCGATGGAATCCTCGTCCAAGTCGAGCACCACTCCCAGCAGCCCGCCCTGAAATTCCAACAGTTCCGACGACATGGCCTGAGGGAGGCCCTTCACCCGGGCCACTCCGTCCGCGATGGAAGCAACATAACCCACCGTTTCACGGGAGATGGAGGGCTTCCAGTCTTCGAGGGACCTTCGGAGCGCCTCGGTTATGTCGTGGGCGGTGATCGTCATCTGGGCCATGGGCTACTCCTTAGATTCAAACATCGGCCAGCAGGGCGCGTACCTGGTTCATCCGGGAGCGAACCGTCCCGTCCACCACCAGATCCCCCACCCGGGCCACCACTCCCCCCAGGACATCGGGATCCACGACGGCTCTCACCTCGACGGGATGACCCACGGCCTTGGTTAAGACTTCTTCCAGCCGGGCGATCGTCTCCGGTGACAGCGCCACCGCAGACCGCACCTCGGCTATCTTGCGGCCCCGGGAAAGCGCCGCCTTCTCGGCCAGGCGGTCGGCGATCGCCACCACGTCGGAGAGCCGGTTCATGCGGATCAGAAGACTGACCGCCTCCCGGGTCACCGGCGCCGCCCGGACGGAAAGCAGTTCAGACATCAGGCTCTGGCGGCGGTCGGAGGGCAGGTGTGGGTCTGACAGGGCGTCGGTCAGTTCCGGGGAACTCTCCACCGCCCGCGCCAGGACGTAGAGTTCACTCTCCACCTGTTCGAGTTGCGACTCTGCCGCAGCCAGTCCGAACAGAGCGTCTGCGTAGCCCTCCGTGACTTCGCTCATTCTGCGGTTTCTCTCTCCAGTTCCCGGATGTAGTCATCCACCAGTGTCTGGTGGGCGGAAGAGTCGATCTGGGACCCCACCACCTTCTCGGCTATGTCCAGAGAAATGACGGTGATTTCCCGGCGGGCCTCTTCACGGACCCGGGCATGCTCGTTGGCCGCCTCGGCCCGAGCCCGCTCGGTTATCTGTGCAGCTTCGGCAGCGGCGCGGTCGACCGCTTCCTGGCGAAGGCTCTCGGCGTCCGACCGGGCCGCATCCAGGATCCGGTCCGCTTCCTGCGCGGCCTGGTCGAGTTCCTGCTGGCGGGTGTCGCGCAGGCGTTCCGCCGCTCCCTTGGCCTGCTCGGCCTCTTCCAACTGGGAGACCACCGCCGAACGGCGAGCCTCCAGCGTGCGGTCGAGGGCCGGCATGGCGAACTTCCAGATCAGGAAGACGATCACCACGAAGCTCACCGCTCCCCAAACCAGTTCGGCCGGGTCGGGAAGAATCAGGAATAGACCCGACTTCTCTTCCGAGGCGGCCAGAATGAGGAGATCCGGCGACATTCTCAACCTCCGGCGCCGAACAGGATGAAGAAGAGCAGCAGCCCGAAGAGTGCAAGCGCTTCAGTAAAGGCGATCCCCAAGAACATGGTGGTTCTCACCTGCCCGGCCATTTCCGGCTGACGGACCATTGCCTGTACGGCATTGCCCACCACTATTCCAATTCCCACGCCCGGCCCGATGGCGGCCAGTCCGTAGGCGAGTCCTGCACCTATCAGTGCAGCAGCATCAGCTTCCAACGGTTCCTCTCCTTTACAGCGAGTCGGGGTTAATGCTCCACATGAATGGAGCTTTCAATGTAGACAGCAGTCAACAAAGTGAAAATAAAAGCCTGCAGCACCGCCACGAAGATCTCGAATCCGGTGATGACGATGGCAAAAGCCAGGGGTATTACGAAAGCCACCGCCTTGGGTTCCAGCACGAAATAGGAGGCGGAGGTAAGGAAGAACACGGTGAGCATGATGTGCCCGGCGATCATGTTGGCAAAGAGCCGGACGGCGAGGCTGATAGGCCGGATCAGGAAGGTGGAGATCAACTCGATGGGGATCACCAAGATCAACAGCGCCTTGGGAACTCCCGGGGGTATCAGGGAGTTCTTTATGTAGCTCAGTCCGTGTTTGCGAAGCCCCACAAACACGAACACCACCCAAACCAAAACGGCCAAGAATGCCGGGATCGCCATCCGGGAGGTGACGGGGAAGTTGATCAGCGGGGTTACCTCGAACAGGTTGAGGAACAGGATCCAAAAGAACATGGGTATCAGCAGCCACTCGTATTTGGCCGACTGGGATCCGATCGTGTCTCGGGCGATGCCGTTGCGGACGAAGTCGACCAGGCTCTCCACCACCACGCCCATCTTGGTGGGCACCACCCGCGCTTTTCGCACCGGCAGGTACAGGAACAGGAAGGTGGCCGCCGTGGCCAGGAACATGAGCAGCACCACCCGGTTGATCCCCAGCGGAAGTACGTCCGGCCAGTCGAACAATACGTTTACGTCGCTTGGTACCTCCACCACCTGGGCCACAATCGGAAACCTCATCCGGTGGCCACCTGTCTACGAGCCTCGATGGTGAGCGATCCCAGCCAGGCTGCTCCCACTCCCAGGAACATCCCGTACAGGTGGGCGTCCCAGATGGCCACGGCCGCCCACACCAGCAGAGTGATCAGCGCCAACCGGATCACAAAACCTCCGAACGCCACCGCTCCCAGGGTGACGAAGGAACGACGCGCTGCCAGGGAGAGCCCCCAACCGGTGGCCGCGAAAGAACCGGCCGCCGCCAAGGCTCCGGCCACCGCCCAACCTCCTGCCGCCGCGGTCCACAGTGCCCATGACACCACTGCGGCCAGCGGCGATATCAGGAGCGCTCGCCCCGCCAGGCGGCGCCCGATGATTGCCTCTACGTCCAAGACCTCTCCTGTGCTGTGAATACCAAGACCAAAGGTTATACGGATTCGCCGTATCCTCGAAAACCAACCGGGTACGGCTGGAAGGATCCTGCCAAGTCCGAAACCTGCCCTCCGATGGCCCGCAACGCCGACTCGTCGTGACGCTCCTGCAGGGCCCTGACGATCAGGGACCCCACCTGCTGGGCCTGTGGTTCGGTCATGCCCTGGGAGGTCATGGCGGGAGTGCCGATACGCAGGCCCGACGCCCGGTAGGGAGGGCGTGGATCGAAGGGAATGGTGTTGAAGTTGAGGGTTATTCCCAGCCCGTCCAGCAACCGGGCCGCCGCCCGTCCGGTCAGGTCCTCGTCAACCGATCTCAGGTCGATCAGGAACAGGTGATTGTCGGTGCCTCCCGACACCACCCGGGCCCCGGCTTCCTGCACGGCGCCGGCCATGGCCGAGGCGTTACGAATGATCTGGGTGGCGTAGGAGTGAAACAGTGGCGTGGACGCCTCCAGAAAGCACACCGCCTTGGCGGCCACCTGATTGATCAGAGGCCCGCCCTGGGCGTTGGGGAACACCGCCTTGTTGATCGCCCCGGAGTACTCCTCCCTGGCCAGAGCCAGGCCACCGCGGGGACCCCGCAGGGCCTTGTGGGTGGTGCCGGTAACGATGTCGGCGTGGAGAACCGGATTGGGATAGGCCTGGCCGGCCACCAACCCGATGAAATGAGCGGCATCCACCATGAATATGGCGCCCACCTCGTCGGCGATCTCCCGGAACCCCTGGTAGTCGAGATGCCGCGAATAGGCGGAGTATCCCGCCAGAAGGATGCGAGGGCGGTGCCGCAGCGCCAGTTCCCTGACCTGATCCATGTCGATCTGCTCGGTTTTCGGATCAACCCCGTAGGCGACGAAGTCGTAGTAGAGGCCGGAGAAGTTGACCGGAGACCCGTGGGTTAGGTGCCCTCCCTGGTCGAGTCTCATCCCCAGGACCCGGTCTCCCGGTTTGAGCAACGAGAAGTAGACGCTCATGTTGGCCTGTGCCCCCGAATGGGGCTGAACATTGGCGGCTTCCGCGCCAAAAAGCGCCTTGGCCCTGTCGATCGCCAGGGTCTCGATCTCGTCCACCACGTGACATCCCTCGTAATACCGGCGGCCCGGATACCCCTCGGCGTACTTGTTGGTGAATATCGACCCGGAGGCGGCCATCACCGCCGGGGAGGCGAAGTTCTCAGAGGCGATCAGATGAATGTGGCTGTTCTGCCGCTCCACGTCGCTGCGGATCAAAGCGGCAGTGCGGGGATCCACCTCGGAGAGAGGACGCATATCGATCATGGGGATTCCTTCCGCCGGGTTCCCGCCCCTGCTGAAGGGAGGGACGATGACCCCACGAATTCTACCTTCCCCCCAAAGGGTCCGACTCCACACTTGAGGCGTCCCATCACGACAAGAGGGTCTCACCCGAGAAGCCATGGGGCAGCAACTCGGAGAGGGAATGAACACGGTGCGGCCCGCCGCCGGCGGCCACCAACACGGTCTGCACCGCGAACTCGTTCATCACCTGCCGGCAGCCTCCGCAGGGATAGGCGTCATCGATCGAATCCGCATCGAGACAGACCACGGCCACCGTGTCGATTCTTCGGACTCCTTCCGCCACCGCGGTGTTCACAGCAGTCACCTCCGCGCAGTTGGATACGGGGTAGGCGGCGTTCTCCACATTGGTACCGGTGTAGACCGTGCCATCCTCCGCCAGCAGGGCGGCTCCCACCCTGAATCCCGAATATGGCGAGTAAGAGTTGAGGCCGGCTTGACGGGCCCTTCGGACCAGGTCTTCGTGTCCCGTCATGAGGGATCTTCCTCCAACAGGGCGCGAACGAAGGTCTGGGCGGAGAACGGGGCCAGGTCCGTAAGGCCCTCACCGGTGCCCACCATCTTGACCGGAGCCCCCAGGCGGCGTTCCACCGCTACCGCAACCCCGCCCCGGGCGGTGCCGTCCAACTTGGTCAGAACCACCCCTGTCACCCCCACCCGGTCACAGAACTCCCGGGCTTGCGCCAAGCCGTTCTGACCGGTGGACGCATCCAGGACCAGCAGCACCTCGTCCACCTTTCCGGCCGCATTGACCAGAACTCGCTTGATCTTCTGCAACTGGCTCATCAGATGGGTCTTGGAGTGAAGGCGCCCGGCGGTGTCAATGATCACCACCTCCCTGCCTCGGCTCTTCGCCGCCGACCAGGCGTCGCGGGCCACCGCCGCCGGATCGGCGCCTTCCCTACCGCCCACCACATCCACCCCCAACGACTGCGCCCAGACAGCCAGTTGCTGTTGGGCTGCGGGACGGTAGGTGTCCGCCGCTCCCAGGAGACACTCCTTTTCCTGTGAGGCCAGCAGATGAGCGATCTTTGCCGCGGTGGTGGTCTTTCCGGCGCCGTTCACCCCCACCACCATTACAACCCCCGGGGCACCGTTGCCGGAACAAGCCAGAGTTCGGTCCCGGTCGGTGAAGGAGGCCAGCATTTCCTCTGCCAGCAGGGATCGGGCCCCGGCGCGATCGGAGGGCTTACCCCGGCGCACCGCCGCCACCAGTTCGGTGGAGACCTCCACACCGATGTCAGCCGACACCAAAGCTTCCTCCAGACCCTCCCAGAAGTCGCTGTCGAGACGGTCACCCCCCGCGATGGACCGCAGCATCTCGCCCAATGCACGTCGAGTCTTGGCCAAAGCGGAAACAGTCGGATCCACCCGGGTAGGCGGTCTCCTTCGTACAGAAGAACCGCGCTTTCTCCACCAGCCTGTCAGCCAACCCACTCTTGAGCAGTTTAATGATGCCGGCGCCGGACCATCCCGCCCGTGACCAACCGCCGCATGACCTTTCCCTGTCTCAACCAACCCACCCCGCGTGGAAAGGCAAGGACCCCTCCAGAATTGCGACATAAGTCTCTAAGCCGCGAAAAACCGACCCAAACTCTTCAGCAAAGGCCATCCACCGCCAACCACCTTGTCAACGTTGGGACAGGCTTCCGCCACCTGCCGGGGGCGGGAACGAGTATCTGATCCCAGGGCGGCGACCCCGTTAAGCGTCCCACGGGTCGCGCAGGTGTTTTTCGACTCCAGACAGCATGAATCGCCGATGTGACACGGTCAAGGCTCAGCGCGTGATTTTTCCCAACCTCTTTCGAGAGAAGCCACTCCACCCGGTTAGACGTCAAGGCACCCATCCATTGCCCGCGCGACACTGTCAATCCCTACCTTTCCGTCGGTCACTCTGTGACCCACAACGGATCCTCCATCGGGAAGACGTTATTGATCTGCAACCAGTGTCCGAAACCGGGGTAGCGAGGGACCGGCCAATAACGGGTTAGCCCGACCGCCACCATGCAGTCAGGGGAGTGGGCGAACAGCACTGATCCCCCTCTCTGCTGGGGTCACATGATCGGGTCTCCACATCCTCAGATCTGTCACTTTCAATGAGAGGATTCCTAAGTCGGGATCTTCGAATGTGCATCTCACGGAGGATCCGTCAGACCGGATATCAAGATCCTTCCCACCATCAATCTTCAAGACCCCCAGAGAGGCGACCCCCTTTCCCTTGGGAACCGCCGCGGCCGTTTCGCTCAACCGGACCAGTTCGTCTCCAAAGATCTCTTGAAGGGAGTCTTTTGCAGTCATCTCCAATAGTTCCCTGAAGACGACTGGCTCCAGCGCCTTCTCCCACCGAACCTTCCCTGGAGTAAAGACGACGTCCTCTAACTCGGGAACAACCGGTCGGGGATCTATCGCGCCCAGGTCGACAACCGATCCCAACGAGAATGGTCCTCCGTTGCTACGCAATAGATCACGACCCAGTTGGGTACCTTCAAGCACAGGACGTACATGCGAACCGTCTTGCCGAATCCCAGCTACACATATAGGGGTATCTCATCCGCGTCAGATGGTTGATCAGGATGCGCATTGTTGGTCCCTACAGATCAACAGCCTGCACATCTCCCCAAGACCCATTCAAGTATTCCACCACCAATCGCCGGTGGCAGAAGGCGGGAGTGGGTTCGCTACATAACAGCACGGTGCGCGGCAAGAAGAGATCTCCTGGGATCTCGTCCTCGATCTTGCGCTCTGACAGGAGATTCACGAATGCCGCCTCGTATTGACCCCAGTCGAGTTGTTTGGTGCGGTAATCCTTCAGAAGTGCCTTTGTGGGCGCGAGCAAGGGTTCGTGGTGATAGTCTGCTCCAACCAGTTCCCTCAGCAAATAGGCAAGATCAAGTTTCTTGGCGAAACCTGCCAACTGGGAGTTGTTGCTGACCCGTACATCCACGAGTCGTTCGATCCCCCAGTTGCTCAGCGATTCGAAGAAGTCTTCAGCCGACCTTTTGGTAAAACCGATCGTGTAGATCTCCATGAACTCCTCACATCCTCTCCAAAGAGAGAAACTACCTTGTGTTCAGCATCAAAAGCGGAAATCTCCTTCGTTCCCTGGACAGCACCGTCACCCCGAATGTGTGTGACCTCCACGCCTCGGTCGTCAAGAGCACGGGTGATAAGGAGAAAGCGATGGCACTCCGCAGGATCCTCTTCGCTGCAAAGAATGGCTGTCCTGAACCGCCTTGCCCCGTCACAGAGCCGATCCAGCCCGGTCTGGAACCACTGGGTCTCCGCCACCCGTCCGTAGTGAACGTGCCCATCGGTGTCGTAAAACCTGGCCCCCTCAGGACGCCCTCCCAGTTCCTTCCCCAAAAAGACATACCGAATACCCGTTCCCTCCAAGCCGTAGCGAAGATCGCGGCTGTTGAATTGCGGGTTATACCTGGAGTAAGGCGAAGTGCGCACATCTGCCACTGCCTGCACTCGGTGCTCACCAAGCAACCGCACTAATTCCTCGAAACGGTGGTTCGAGTGACCGATCGAGAACAATCCAGTATCTTGTCTCCCGGCAAATTCATCCTCGGTCACATTTACCATCCCTTATCCCGGGTCATCCCCAAGTTTGGGGGAGACAAAGAGAGATCCACATCACTCATCCCTTCAATGTACCCCACTCCAGCGGAAGGCGGGGCGCTAGGCGGACCGGGCTTGGGGGTTCAACTCGGTCATTGCCACCTCGGCTCGGTCCATTCGCCGGGAGACCACTTGGGTGGTCCCTCCGGGCGGCATGGTCACGCCGTAGAGCACCTCGGCGAACTCGGCGGTCTGGGGTTGGTGGGTGATGATCAGGATCTGCGCCTTGGACCGCAACTCCCGCACAATCTCCAGAACGCGGCTCAGGTTTGCCGAGTCCAAGGTGGCATCCATTTCGTCCAGGAGATAGAAGGGAGACGGACGGGTCTTCATCAGAGCAAACAGGAAGGCCATGGCGCCCAACGCCCGCTCCCCTCCCGACAGCAGGCTCAACCGAGACACCCTCTTGCCCTGGGGTCTGGCATGTATCTCCACCCCCGATCCCAGTGGATCAGCCGGATCGACGATGCGAAGACGCCCGCGGCCGCCGGGAAAGACCCGCGCGAATGTCTGCTCGAAAGCGCGGGCCGCCTCCCTGAAAACCGCCATGTAACGCTCCGTGGCCTCTTTCTCCAATTCCGAGATCACCTTGCCCAACCGCCGGGCGGATCCCACGATGTCGTCGCGCTGGTCGCACAGTTGTGACAACTCCTCGTCTAGAATCGCCAGGTCCGAAGCGGCATAGTGGTTGATGGGCCGGGCCCTTTCCAGTTCTCCCACCAAAGCCGCCAAGGTCGCCGCGGGGTCCTCGCAATCCGGCGCCGCGGCTTCCAGCGCCTGTTCCGGGTCGGCATCCATCTCATAAAGGCCCTCGGTGATGGACTGGCGGCGGGCCTCCAACCGGGATATCTCTGCTATCAGGTGCTCTATCTCGCCGGTCGCCAGGCGTTCGTTGTGGTCGGCGCGGCCCATCGCACTCCTGGCCTCCGCCGCTTCAGCAGCAAGTTCCCTCCCCCGCCGTTTGGCCGCCCGGTCCAACTCTTCCAGAACCCCCCTGCGATCCGTCAGCAAACGCAGAGCACGAGCGGCCATGTCAGCTACCTCCTCGGACCGGTCCGCCGGCAGGTCCTCGGGCAGGAGTGCCACCTGCGACATCTCCATCATGACCTGCTCCAGGCGGATCTGCTGCAGCCGACGACGTTCTCCCAGTCGCGTCAGCCCCATGGTCTTGGATCGGTTTTGCTCCTCGGCCGCCATCTTGGCCCGGGACGCCTCTTCAATCCGGTGGGCCAACTCCTCCGCCTCTCCCTTCTTCTCGGTGGCGCCCTCCTGCAACCGCTCGATCCGATCCCTCAATTCGACCAACCGGGCCTCCATCGACAGGTTGGCCCTCGACAGAGACTCCCGTCGGGCCCTCAAATGGCCGCCCTCTCGGGCGATGTCCCGGCGACGGGCAAGCGACCGGTCGAGACTCCGTTGAGTGTCCGCCACCAGTTGGCGGCGGCGGTCAAGATCCGAATACATCCCTTCGGTTTCCTTCTCCAACCCATCGACCTCCGACCGCAGTGCTGCCACTCTCTCCTCGAGAACGCGGCTGGCCAAGGCTGCCTGCTCGGCCCTGGTGGTGGCCGCCGACAGGTCCGGCAAGCGCCTTCCGCCCCCCAGCGAAACCCCGCGAACCGTGATCAGGTCACCCCTCAGGGTGACGGCGCGAAGATGCGGATGGCTTCCCACCACTTCCCATCCGCTCTGCCAATCCTCCACCAGGACCACATCACCCAACATGCGCACCGCAAGGGCGGATCGGTCGCTCGGGTCCAGTTGGTCGATCAAAGGCGTCACCTTGGCGCCGGAGGCGGCCACGGTGCGGGCCAGGCTGTCGGCGCCGCCGGGAAATCGGGCGCTGACCATTAGCACCGGGCCCCCCGTGGCCGACACCTCCCCCATCCTGTCTACCGCGTTCCCCAACGCCACCGGACCCTCGAAGGCCGCCGCGTCGGCCCACTTCTCCAACCCGGCCTCCACCGCGGCAGCCAGGTCCTCGGGAACCTGCAGCATCTGGCCGACCCAACCCGCCCAACCGGTGAGAGACTCCACCACTTTCCTGCGGCGCGGATCCTCGAGCATCAGGGAGAGACGGGCCGCCTCCAACCTGCCGGACGCCTCCCCAAGCGCGTTGCGGCCCTCAGCCGCCCGGGTCTCGGCCGCCCGCAGATCAAGCCTCTTCTCCGCCAGCGCCCGCTTCGCCTCTTCCATCTGCTTCTCCTCCTCCCCCAAGGCCTCCTCCTGTTGAGCAAGGCGCGGTTGTTTCTCCCCGGTCTCCGCATCCGCCAGCTTCGCCGAAGTTGACAACTCAGCGAGCCGGGACTCCACACCCTGCAATTCCCGGCGGTCCCGATCAAATGCCGCCTCCAGGGCGGCCCGCTCACCAAGCAACCCCCCGATTTCCGCCTCGGCGTCGGCGCCCCGAAGCTCCGAGAGCCTGTTCAGTTCTCCGGCCAATCGGACTGCAGTCATCCGGGACTCCTGCACCTCAGCCGTGGCGGTCTCGATCAAGACATCCATCTCTGCCAGGTCCTTCTCCAAGGCGAGACGTTCCTCGTCCAAGGCCAGTCTTCGCCGATGCGCCTGCATCCGAAGGCGCCGCTCCCGGGATCGCAACGCGGCCACCTCCGAGATTCGCCGCATCCTCTCGGACACCATCTCCCAGTCCTGTATCAGGCCAGCCGCCGAGTCGGCTCGTAATCGCTCCTGGGCGGATTCGACTCCGGCCAGGGTGGCAAGACAGGCCTCCCGTCGGGCGGCCGCATCCGACCGCGCCTTCTCCAGAAGCGCCCGACTCCTGAAGGCTGCCTCAAGCCTTCCATCGATTTCCCGCAGCCTCGCTCCCTCCAGGTGCAGACGCAGGGATCTGATCTGTTGGACGAGGCGGTTGTAACGTTCCAAGGCTTCGGCCTGGCGCCGCAGCGGACGCAGGCGGCGCTTCTTCTCGGCAATCACGTCCTCGATCCGATCCAGATCCACCCGGGTCGACTCCAGGCGCCGGACCGCCTTTTCCCGCCGCCACAGATGCTTGCCCACCCCCGAAGCCTCCTCCAACACCTTGCGGTGCTCGGTCGCAGACGCATTGAGTATCCGGTCCACCTGACCCTGCCCCAGCAGGGCATGACGGCTCTTGCGCAGTCCCGCGGCGGCCAGCAACTCCGTTATGTCCATCAAACGGCAGGAATTCCGGTTGATCTCGAACTCCGACTCTCCGGACCGATGGAAACGACGGGTGATCGAGATCTCCGGGCGATCGATGGGCAGCAACCCCGAAGTGTTGTCGAAGACCAGGGTCACCTCGGCCCGGGAGGCGGGAGGGAGACCGGCGGTCCCGCAGAAGAGCAGTTCCTCGGTCCGGTCTGCTCGAAGTCCCCGGGTCGACTGGCCCCCGGTGGCCCAGGCCACAGCATCCACGATGTTGGATTTACCGGATCCGTTGGGGCCCACTATCACCGTGATCCCCGGATCCAGTTCCAAGGTGGTCCGACCCCCGAAGGACTTGAACCCCGCCAAGGTGATGGACTTTAAGTACATGGGGAACTACCCAACTTAACCGGTGTGCTCGCCAATTGGTGGTTTATTACGTGAAAGGGGGTCTCTGGCAGCGGGGACAGAAGAAACATGACCGTGCCCTGATCACGATCCGCCGGATCGCAGTGTGGCAGGTCCGACAGGGGCGCCCTTCCCGACCGTAGGCCTGCAGGTATTCGAGGAAGCCGCCCGCCCGCCCATCCGGCAACAGATAGGCCAGATCGTCCAAACTGGTCCCACCGCGCCTGATCCCGTCCCGCAGCACCGGTCTCACCCGGGAGTGGAGCATGCCAACCTCCGACCCGGAAAGGCTCCCGGCCGGCCGGGCCGGATGGATCCCTGCCCGGTGCAACACCTCGTCGGCATAGATGTTCCCCAGACCTGCCAGAAAACGCTGATCCAGCAGCAGGCTCTTCACCGCGATGGACCGGCCCTCCATCCGCATCCCCAAATCGTGGGCGGAGGGCAACTCATTCCAGGCGTCAGGGCCCAGTTTCGCCAGGCTGGAGGAGGACATCTCTTCGGAGGTGAACACCGCCACGAACCCGAAGGTCCGGGCGTCGATGAAACGAAGCGAGGGCCCCGAATCGGTCTCTGCCCAGAACCTGGTGTGCACCTCCTGGGGGTCCTCCGGTGGGACAAGACGGATGCGACCGGACATTCCCAGGTGGATCACCCAGGCCAGGTCGGAGTCCAACTGCAGAATCAGGAATTTCCCGATCCGATCCGTGCCTGTGACCCGCCTCCCCACCAGGCGATCCTCCACATCGGTGGAGCGGGCATGGCGGCGAGCGGTGCGGGCGTGACAGATCCGCGCCCTTTCCACCCTGCGGCCCACCAACTCGGGATGGATAGCCCGCCGCACTGTCTCCACCTCTGGCAATTCAGGCATGGCGCCTCTGTCAGGACCCCTCTCCAGCCCTCCTGTTTCCCCAATCCCGGATCCGGCGCATGATCGGGGACCCCAGTGAGACAGCAGGGGTGGGTACGGTCGGCGACGGCCGGGGGACTGAGAGAGACCGGTCGGGATACAGATTGTGGAGGGTGTCTGCCGCCGCCCGTTGCTCGGACAACCGCCGCGAGGACCCCTCTCCCCTCCCCTCGGGCTTCCCGCTGATCCACACTTCCACATGGAATCGGCGGGCATGACTCGGCCCCGTCTCGGTCCTGCGGTATTCGGGGGCCTGACCTTCGGGGGCGAGCACCTCCTGCAGGCGCGTCTTGGCATCCCGGGCATCGGGCACGGCAGCCTGTTCGGCGATTATGTGCTCCCAATGCTTCATGATCAGCTTCTGCGCCGATTTCCACCCCCCGTCTTCATACACCGCTCCGATCACCGCCTCCATGGAATCGGCCAGGATGCTGGGCTTTTGTCTCCCTCCCGATTGGATCTCCCCCTTGCCGAGGCGAAGAGCCTCCCCCACCCCGAATGCGGTGGCCATCTCCACCAACGTCTCCTTCCTCACCACCGCCGCCCTCACTCGGGTCATCTGGCCTTCTTTGAGGTGAGAGTATTCCCTGAACAGGTGCCGGGTCACCACCAACTGCAAGACGGTATCGCCCAGGAACTCCAGTCTCTCGTAATCCTCAATCCCCCTCTCGTTGGCATAGGAGGTATGGGTCAGAGCGGTCAGCAACAGTTCCCGGGACCTGAAGCGATGGCCCAGGCGTTTTTCCAGGCCGGCTACAGGCAGTGAAACCTCTCCTCGATCTGCTCAGAAAGCCGGCTCTCGGAACCCTCATGGGCCATCTGTAGCGCTTTTGCAACGGCTGCGCTCTTGGCATGCCCATGGGCTATGACCGCAATCCCCCGGGCACCCACCAGATGGGCGCCGGCGTGGCGATCATCCATGAGTTGTCGGCCCTGAGCTGAGAATTGAGGGCGCACCTTCTCCTCGGCTTCCGGGTCCTTTTTGGCCAGCATCGAAAAGAATGCCTTGGCCACCATCACCACCGAGGCCTCCACGGTCTTCAAGAAGACGTTTCCGGTGAACCCATCGGTGACGATCACATCCACCACCCCGGTGGCGAAGTCGCTTCCCTCGACATTTCCCACGAAATTGACGGGCGCCTCCCGCAGAAGCGCCAAGCCCTCCCTCTCCATCTCCCTTCCCTTCGAGTCCTCCGAACCATTGTTCAACAGACCCACCCTCGGATTGGGGATACCGGCAGTGGTCTCCGCCACCACCGATCCCATCACCGCGAACTCCACCAGTTGGCTGGGACGCACCGCCAGGTTGGCTCCCGCATCGCACAGGACCGTCGGGTTCCAGGGAATGGGCATCAGGCTGGCGATAGCAGGCCTGGAGACCCCCGGCAACCGACCCATCCCGACCGCCGCCACCGCCAGCGAAGCGCCGGTAGAGCCTGCCGAGACAAAACCCACCGCGTCACCGGTGGAGACCAGCTTCCCACAGATCACCACCGACGCGTCGGGCACTTCCCTGATCGCCCTGATCGGGAAGTCCCCCATCCCCACCACCGATGGAGCGTGGATGATCGGCAACTCCACCCCGTGATGCTCCAATTCGCCCTCTAGGACAGGTCGATCCCCCACCAGCAGCACATCAATGCCATCGGCTGCCGCCGCCACCGCACCAGCCACCGTCTCCCGCGGGGCGAAGTCGCCCCCACCGGCGTCCAGGGCAATAGTCGGCACTACTCGATTTCGACTATTTCACGTCCTCGATAGTTACCACACTCCGGACAAGCCCTATGTGGAATCTGTGGAGCATGACATCGCGGGCACTTGGAAACGGTGGGAGGATTGACTTTCCACGCCGCTTTTCTTTGCCTGGTGCGCATCTTGGAGCTTTTTTTCTTGGGAACAGCCATTGGCGACTCTCCTATAGCAATTCGGACAAGACAGAGAACGGAGACTGCCGGTCTTCGTCGACACACCCGCATGCCTCTGCGTTCAAGTGGACCCCGCATCCGGAGCAGATGCCTCGGCAATCCTCATCACACAATGGCGCGGTCGGCAATGAGAGTACCACCTCATCGATCACAATCCCATCCAACTGCAGCAAACCGTCCTCCGCAAGGGTGTAACCGTCGCCATCGGGTTGACGCCTGACCGTGCGGTCCAAGCGGATCACCTTCTTGCTCCGCCACCCCTCCAGACACCGGTAACAGCTCATGTTGACGTCTGTGGCGACCGTTCCCGTGATGCGGATCCCGTCATCGCTGCCCTCCAACCAGATGTCCACGGTGGCCTCTTCGGCGACGGCCAATGGCATTTGCACCATTAAAGGCATCACCCAACGCCGGCGCTCGCCGCGGCCCGGTGCGTTGAGAAAATGGCTGACATCCACTTTCCTGGGGGATCGCATCAGATGGGCGGCGGCGGATCCACAGGCCTGGCCCGATGGAGGTCGGAACGGGTGGAACTCACTCTTGCCGCCAGATCCCCGATCAGTGTCTCCAATGACTCCATTACCGCGTCGGCCATGTCCTCGGCCTCCAAGCGGGTCCGCCGGGCTTCCCCTTCGGCTCTTCGCACCAGGGCGTTGGCTTCGGCAACCGCCTCCTCCAAGATGTGAGACTGACTGACCAGGCGCCTGGCCTCCGACCTGGCCCTGTTCACGATCTCCTCGGACTGTGCCTGGGCGCGCTGCATGAAGTTCTCCCGTTCCCGGACCATCCAGCGGGCCGCCCGCAACTCGTCGGGAAGGCCCCTCAGCAGGGCTTCGAGCCGGTTCAGCATCTTGTCCCGGTCCACCAGGGCATTCTGGGAGAGAGGGAGGGAACGGGCATGGCGCACCTCGTCGATCAACTCCTCCACCAGCCCGAGCAAGCTGCCAACCGAAGAACGGACTGGGACCACCTCGGACTGTTGGAGGTGAGGGATTTGGTCATCACTCATGGAAGCGCTCCTTCATTGCTTCGGCGACACTGTCGGGAACCAGACCAGCCACGGACCCTCCCAGAGAGGCAACCTCGCGGATCAGGGAAGAGGAAAGAAAACTCCAGGCGGGACTGGTTGGCATGAACATCGTCTCTATCCCCCCCACGGTCTGGTTCATCTGGGCCATCTGCAACTCGCTGTCGAAGTCGCTCACCGCCCGCAAACCCTTCACCAGCACCTGTGCTCCCTCACGGCGGGCGAAGTCCACCAGCAGGCCCTGATGGTGACGGACCACCACTTGCGGCAGGTCCGCAACGGCTGCCTTCAAAAAACCCACTCTCTCCTCGAGGCTGAAGAGGGACTGCTTGGAAGGGTTGATCACCACCCCCACCACCACCCTCTCAAAGAGGCGGGCGCACCTGCGAATCACATCCAGGTGTCCGCTGGTGGGCGGATCGAAACTTCCCGGGCAGAGAGCGACGGTCATCCTTCACTCTCTGCTGTATCTGATAACTTCGGCATCACCATGACGACGCTGATCGGCAACCTCCATCCCGCTGACCGCCGGAACATCGTCGCCCGCTCTCCGGGTGACGATTGCCACAGCGTCCGGGTTCATCCAGCGGGAAACCAAAACGAGTATCCCCGCCAGTGTCTCTGATGATATATCCCAAGGGGGGTCCGCGAAGACTATATCGAACCGGCGCCCTCCCTCCCCTCGCGTCACGAACCTCTCCACACTGGTGGCGGCCACCTCCGCCCGGTCACCGATCCCCATGAACTGGAGGTTGGACCGCAGCGCCGCCAACGCCGGACGGGACCGTTCGACGAACAACGCCGACCTTCCCCCCCTGCTCAACGACTCGATCCCAAAGCTCCCGGAACCGGCGTAGAGGTCCAGCACCCGAGCCCCCACCACCACGGAACCCAGCGCCGAGAAGACCGATTCCCGCACCCGGCCGGTGGCCGGTCGGGTCCCCGGCCCGCGGGGAGCCCGGATGCGCAATCCGCGGTACTGACCGGCGATCACTCTCATGAGTCGAACAGCCACTTCACGTCATCACCCAGGATGGTGCGGAGTTCCTCTCCCAGGTCGGGATGCCGTCGAAGGCCGGGATCCGACCGGATCAGTTCCGTGGCGGTTTGCCGGGCCCGGTTCAAAGCGCCACGGTCTCGGAGGATGTCGGCCAGTTTCAGGTCCCCCATCCCCGACTGACGGGCGCCGAACACTGTCCCCTGCCCCCGGATTCTCAGATCCTCCTCCGCCAATTCCAAGCCGTTGGTGGTACGGGCCATCGCCTTCATCCGTCGTTCGGAAGCCGGGGTGGCGGGTTCTGCCACCAGCAGGCAATGGCCCGGGTGTCTACCCCTACCCACCCGACCCCGCAACTGATGGAGTTGGGAGAGCCCGAAACGCTGGGCGTCGATGATCAGCATCACGGTTGCATTGGGGATGTCGATTCCCACCTCGATGACGGTGGTGCTCACCAAGATGTCGGTCTCCCCGGCGCGGAACCTGGCCATCACCTCCTCCTTGGCCGCGCTGGACAGTTGCCCATGCATCCTGTCGACCACGAGGTCCCCGAACACCGATCGGATCTGGCGGTGCTGGGAGGCAACCGAACTGACCTCCAGCTTGTCGCTGTCGTCGATCAGCGGGCAGATCACAAACGCCTGCCGGCCCTTGCGGACCTCGTCTCTGATCACCTGATACGCCCTGCTGAGGCCCTCAGGGGAGTTCTGGACAACCCGGGTCTTCACCGGGGAACGTCCCGGCGGCATTTCATCTATGTAGGAGAGCGCCAGATCCCCGTAAAGGGTCATTGACAGGGTCCTGGGAATGGGAGTGGCGGTCATTATCAGCAGATCCGGCTGCCATCCCGCCGCCTTGTACTTGAGCGTGTTGCGCTGTGACACTCCGAACCGATGCTGCTCGTCAACCACCGCCAGTCCCAGCCGATCGAAGGTGATCCCCTCTTGTATCAGTGAGTGAGTACCCACCACGATCTGGGCCTCACCGGTCGCCACCGCCTCCTTGACCCTCGCTCGGCCGGGAGAGTCCAGGAAGTTGGCCGAAGCCCGCGAGGAGGTGAGAAGCGCCACCCGCACCGTGACCTCCGACGCGGATTGGAAGAGCGAGCCCATCTGCTGGCCAGGTCCCAGGGCGCGGGCCACCGGTGGTGACAGCCCGGCATGGCTGAGCATCTCCCGAAGCACCATGTAGAGTTGCTCGGCCAGCACCTCGGTGGGCGCCATGATGGCAGCCTGGTGCCCCGATCCCACCGCGGCCAGCAAGGCGACCAGGGCCACCACCGTCTTGCCCGACCCCACCTCTCCCTGCAGCATCCGGTGCATCGGGCGAGGCCCGGCCATATCCCGGGCTATCTCCTCGATCACCCGTTTCTGGGCGCCTGTCAGGTCGTAGGGAAGGCCGCCCACGAAAGTGGCCACCACGGGACAATGGACCTCCTGGGAGACCCCCTCCTGCTCCTCCACCAGGCGATGGCGGATCAACGCCAGGGCCAACTGGATCCTGAACAGTTCGTCGAACACCAACCGCCTGCGGGCCCTTTCAGCCAGGTCCAGGCTCTGGGGGAAGTGGATGTTGGCAAACGCCCGGTCCCGGTCCATCAACCGGTTCTTCCTGACGATCGAACCGGGGACCGGGTCGGAGATCGGGCGGGCCCGGTTGAGGGCGTTTTGCATGGCCAACCGGACTCTGGAAGGCGTCAAGTCCCCCACCGCAGAGTGCACCGGGACCACCTTCCCGGCAAACTCCTCCTCTCCGGAGGACATCACCTCCACATCGGGATTGGTCATCTGGGGACGGGCCCTGAAGAGACTGACCTTGCCCGAGAAGGCGGCGACGGTGCCCGGCTGCAGTTGGCGGCTGCGGTAGGGCTGGTTGAAGAAGGTGATCTCCATCCTGGGTCCTGCCAGCAACACCCGATCGGACCCCCGCCCTCCCGAATCGGGGTCCGCCACGGTGACTTTCAGGATCTCCCTGGGTCCCCGTCGACCTGCCGACCGTGGCCGATATGTCCTCAACACCTCCGCGAACAAGGTCACCTCCTCGCCCACGGGAAGCTCGGCGATCGGAACCACCAGGGTCCGGTCCATGTATCGATGGGGGAAATGCTGCAACAGGTCGGCAACCGATTCGATGCCTCCCTTCGCCAGGACGTAAGCCTGTTGCGGACCGATGTAGCGGACCCGTTCCACGCCGACCCCGTGCAGATAGGCAAGACTTCGGCCCGCCGCCGCCGCTGACGGCGTGGGCGGGGACTGCCTGGGGGGTCCGGGTGCGCTCACTGTTCAGTCCGGTTGGTTATCTGGTTGGTAGGTTTACTATTCTTCCACTCAGGAGGAAATCCATGGCGTACCAATGCGAGGTCTGCGGGCGCAAACCGTCTTTCGGAAAGACCGTGACCTTTTCTCACAAAAGAAACAACCGTCGGTGGCGTCCCAACATACAGCGTGTTCGGGTCCGCCGGGGGTCCAATACCCGTCGGGCCCGGGTATGCACCTCTTGTATCAAGGCAGGCAAGGTGGAAAAGGTCTAAGTAGTGCAGGGAGTCGTCAAGACCTACGATCCGCAGACCGGGGTCGGAGTGATCATTTGTGACGACGACCGGAGTGCGGTCCTGCTCAGACCGGGCTCGCTGCAAGGCTCCATCTTTCGCTTTCTCCGACAGGGACAGCGGATTGTATTTGAAACCGAAAGAGAGGGAGAGCACTCTTTCGCCCATACCGTGAGGATGGGTCAGGACGGATACTGATCTTTGGAGGAGGAATAGTGGCCACCGCGTACATACTGATACAGACCGATGTAGGTAAAGCCCAGCAGGTAGCGCAGAATGTGCGCTCCATCGCGGGCGTCGAGGAGGCCGATAACGTAACCGGCCCCTACGACGTGATCGTCAAGGTGCAGGCGCCCAACATGGATGCGCTGGGACGGCTGGTGGTGTCCGAAATCCAGATGCTGCAGGGGATAACCCGCACTCTCACCTGTCCGGCGGTTCGCCTCTAGACCACCTTTTCGAACCCAGAGTGGAAGGCCGGGCTCCGGTTCCCAGCTACCCGCAGCGGGATGAGCGGAGCATGTTGCTCAGAAGAGACATCCGCCGGCTGGGCCATCAACTGGGGGACACCCTGGTGCGCCAGCACGGCGAGGACCTGCTGGACATCGTCGAGCAGGTCAGGGCGGTGACCAAGGCCATCCGATACCGGGAGGAGACCGAGGCAGGTCAGCAACTCGATCAACTGCTGGCCGGTTTGGGGCTGCCCGAAGCCATCAATCTGGCCCGGGCCTTCAGCATCTACTTCTACCTGGCCAACGTGGCCGAACAGGTTCACCGGATCGACGACCTGACATCGCGGGACGACGACCGGCTGCTGGAGAGGACCGTGGACCGGATCCTGGAGAGCAACTGTGAATCGTCGCTGATACAGGAGGTCGCCGGGCGTTTGGAATGGCGGCCGGTCTTCACCGCCCATCCCACCGAGGCGGCCCGCCGAAGCCTGCTCACCAAGCAGAAGGCCCTCTCCGAACTTCTGGCGGAGCGCAACGATCCGCGCGCCACCGCCTCTCAGCAATTCCTGCTGGACCGCCGCACCGCCGAGTTGATCGACCAGATGTGGCAGACCGACGAGTTGCGGGGGGTCAGGCCGCTTCCCCAGGACGAGGCGGGAGCGGTGCTCTTCTATCTCAACGACCTGTTCGGGGAGGTGATGCCGGACCTGGGTGAGAAGATCCATCACCAATTCTCCCGCCTGGGCATAGAGAACCACGGTCGCCCACCCATCCGGTTCGGAACCTGGGTGGGCGGAGACCGCGACGGAAACCCCAACATCACCGCGGAAGTGACCTTGGAAGTGCTGGAGCGGCAACACCGCCAGGGTTTGAGAAACCTGGTCACCGCCGTGGAGAAACTGGCCTCTGAACTTTCCGTGTCCAGCCTCATCCAGAAGGTCTCCGAGGAACTGGTGACGGCCTTGGAGCGCGACAAGGTCATCCTGCCCCATATCTGGGAGCGGTGGAAGCGGCTCAACGCCACCGAGCCCTACCGGCTGAAGCTGGCGTTCATCCACCAGCGCCTGCGGAACACTCTCAAACGATTGGAGGACGGCTCCAAGCATGTCCCCGACGCCGACTACTCCCACCCCCGGGAGCTGTTGGATGAATTGCGGTTGATGGAGTCCTCGTTGCGAGACAACGCCGGAGAGTTGATCGCCGAAGGGGCTCTGGCCCGCCTGACGCGCAATGTGGTGACCTTCGGTTTCTGCCTGGCCGTGATGGACGTCCGGGAACACGCCGGGCATCATCACATGGCGCTTTCCAAGCTCTATGAGCCCCTCTCCATCAACTACCCGTCCCTGGACCGGGAGTCACGGGCGGCGCTCCTGTCCCAGGAATTGGTAAGTCCCCGCCCCCTGTCCACGGTGGCCACCAAGTTGGGCCAGCCTGAAGACACGGTGGTGGAGACCTTCCACACCATCCGCAAGGCGCTGGATCGGTTCGGACCGGAGGTCATCGAAAGCTACATCGTCTCGATGACCCGGGGCGCCGACGACATCCTGGCTGCCGCCGCCCTCGCCCGGGAGGCAGGCCTGGTGGACCTGCACCGAGGGGTCGCCCGGATGGGATTCGTCCCCCTGTTGGAGACCATCACCGAGTTGCGGGCCGCTCCCCAGATTGTGGACCGACTGCTCTCCGATGAGGGCTACCGGCGGCTGGTAGCCCTGCGAGGCGACTACCAGGAGGTCATGCTGGGCTATTCCGATTCCAGCAAGCACGGGGGTATCACCACCTCCCAGTGGGAGATCTACCAGGCCCAACAGAAGCTGTTGGAAGTCACCCAGCGGCACGGAGTCCGACTGTTGCTCTTCCACGGGCGGGGAGGAACGGTGGGCCGGGGGGGTGGCCCCACTCACCGGGCGATACTGGCCCAACCCGCCGGCACGGTGAACGGGACCGTGAAGGTCACCGAGCAGGGCGAGGTCATCTCCGACAAGTACGGGCTTGCGGCTTTGGCGGACCGCAACCTGGAGTTGGGGCTGTCCTCGGTGTTGGAGTCTTCGCTTCTGCATCGCGTCCCCCATCACGGCGAAGCCGAGCACCAGACGTGGTATCACGCCATGGACGTGGTGTCGGAAGCCAGCTTCGATTCCTATCGCCGCCTGATGGAGACCGATGGGCTGGTGGAGTACTTTCTCTCCTCCACCCCGGTGGAGGAGTTGGCCTATCTGAACATCGGTTCCCGCCCGGCCCGCCGACCGGGCGGGCAGAAAGCGGAACTGGAGAGCATGAGAGCCATTCCCTGGGTGTTCGGGTGGACCCAGTCCCGGCAGGTGATCCCGGGTTGGTACGGACTCGGGTCGGGTCTGGCTGCCGCCCGCCGAGCCGGCCTGGGCGGCATCCTCGAACAGGCCTTTCGCAAGTGGTCCTTTCTGGACACGTTCGTCTCCAACGTGGAGATGACTCTGTTCAAGACCGATCTGGACATCGCCACCCGCTACGTCTGCGAACTGGTCGATCCCGGCCACCATCACATCTTCGCCACCATCGCCGAGGAGTACCACCTCACCTGCCGCGAGGTGGCGCGGCTCACCGGCGGACCACTGCTTCACTCCAGCCCGGTGCTGCGCCGTACCCTGGAAGTCCGTGACATCTACCTGGATCCGCTCAACTTCCTGCAGGTGTCGCTCCTCAAGAGGTCCCGCTCCGCAGATTCCTTCGATCCCCTCTTGCAGCGCGCCCTGTTGATAACCGTCAACGGAATCGCGGCGGGGATGCGTAACACCGGATAAGGTTTAAAGGCATGACAGCCTCCGACATGCAACCAGCCACCCTCATAGTGGTGGATCACCCCCTGGTGGTGCACTATCTGACCGTCCTGCGAGACCGGCGGACCGAGGTGCGGGAGTACCGGGACGCCAGTCGCCGAATCACCCGGTTGCTGGTCGCCGAGGCGGTGGCAGATCTGCCTGTGGCGCCCGTCGAGATCGAGACCCCCATGGAAGGCGGCTTCATGGGTGGTCGGTTGGGCAAGCCGACCGTGCTGGCGCCGGTGCTGCGAGCCGGGGTCGGCATGCTGGACGGCGCCCTCGACGTCCTGGGGGAGTCGTCGGTGGGCTACGTCGGGCTGCAGCGGGACCCCGAGACCGTCCAACCGGTGGGCTACTACAGCAAGTTCCCTGACCTGGCCGGCGCCCGGGTGCTGGTGCTGGAGCCCATGTTGGCCACGGGCGGATCCCTGGCCAAGGCGGTTGACCTGGTCAAAGAAGCGGGGGGTGAGGACATCGTCTGCCTTTGCATGGTCACCTGTCCCCCCGGGGCGGAGACCATGGCCCGGCGACATCCCGACACACCGGTGCTGACGGCAGGTCACGACCGCGGCCTCGACCCCAACAGCTACATCCTCCCCGGCCTGGGCGACATGGGCGACCGGCTGTTCGGAACCCCCCACTGAGACCACGGATGCCGCCGGTGGCAGATTTCGAGGGGGCCGTGCTGGAGATCCTGGCTGCCGTGCGGGAGGGGGAGGTGATCAGCTACGGCGAACTGGCCTCCGCCGCCGGCCACCGGGGCGCGGCGCGGGCGGTCGGCAACCTGTTGAAGGGCACCGCCGAACCGGTCCCGTGGTGGAGGGTGGTCAGGGCCGACGGTCGGTTGGTGGCCCCCAATCTCGCCGAGCAGGTCCGCAAGCTCACCCGGGAAGGGGTGACGGTAAGGGATGGAAGGGTGGTGGCCGGGGGTCCCCTGCCGTGAGCACCCCACCCCTGGAGCGGGCGGTGGTGATAGTGCTCGATTCCTGCGGGGCGGGCGAAGCCCCCGACGCCGACCGGTACGGGGACACCGGATCGGACACCCTGGGCAACGTGGCCCGGGCAGTGGGAGGCCTTCGGCTCCCCAACCTCGGTGCAGCAGGTCTGGGCAACCTCCACCAACTGCGGGGAGTGCCGCCTGCCCCCCAACCCACCATGGCCTTCGGGCGCATGACCCCAAGCTCTGTGGGCAAGGACTCCACCACCGGCCACTGGGAGATAGCCGGACTGCGCACCACCCGACCTCACAGACTCTTCCCCCAGGGATTCCCTGCCGAGTTGACCGCCCCCATCGAGGCCGAGTTCGGACGACCCTTCCTCGGCAATTACGCCGCCTCCGGAACGGTAATCATCGAGGATCTGGGCGCCGAGCACCTGCGCACCGGTCATCCGATTCTCTACACATCAGCCGATTCGGTCTTCCAGATCGCCTGCCACAACGAGGTTCTGAGCCTCTCCGAGTTGTACCGCCTGTGCCGCATAGCCCGTCGCCACTGCAACCGGCGCCGGATCGGACGGGTGATTGCCCGTCCCTTCGTCGGGAAACCGGGTAGCTTTCAGCGCACCTACGACCGTAAGGACTTCTCCATGCCTCCTCCATCTGCCACCTTGCTGGATCGGGTCTGCGACGCCGGCATGACGGTGTGGGGGGTCGGCAAGACCGAGGACTTGTTCTGCGGACGCGGACTGACCAGAAGCGAGCACACCGAGGGGGACCTCGACGGCCTGCGAAAGACCGAGGACGCGCTGTCAGGCATGGTGGCAGGAAACCGCACCGGGTTGATCTTCGCCAACCTGGTGGACCTTGACATGAGATACGGACATCGGCAGGATCCCCACGGGTACGCCGAGGGACTGTCTTTGATCGACGACCGGATCCCCGTGGTGGTGGACAACCTGGGAGAGCAGGACCTGCTGTTCATAACCGCCGATCATGGCACCGATCCCACAGACGACTCCACCGACCACACCCGCGAGTTCGTCCCACTGCTGGTGGCGGGCCGCAAGGCAGCGGGAACCGACCTGGGGGTACGCAATCAGTTCTCGGACGTGGCGGCGACAATTACCGAAGGGTTCGGCCTTCCTGCCTTCGGGGAGGGCTCATCCTTCTGGAGCGAGGTGGCATGAACTACACCGCAGTGGAACTGATAGAACGCAAACGGGACGGCCTGGAGCTGAGTTCGGACCAGATAAGGTGGCTCATCTCGGCCTTCACCTCTGGTGAGGTGACCGACTACCAGATGGCGGCGATGGCCATGGCGGTGTACCTGCGGGGTCTTGATCACCAGGAACTGGCGACGTGGACCGACGCCATGCTGCACTCGGGTGAGACCCTGGACCTGTCGGGGCTGGAAGGTCCCAAGGTGGACAAGCATTCCACCGGCGGGGTGGGCGACAAGGTGACCATCCCTCTCCTTCCCATGGTCAGGGCCTGCGGCGTGCTGGCTCCCACCCTGACCGGACGGGGACTGGGTCACACCGGCGGTACCCGGGACAAGCTGGAAGCCATTCCCGGGCTGAGCACTTCTCTGAGCTCCGAGCAATTCATGGAGGTGCTGCGGTCCCATGGCATGGTCTACGGCGGCCAGTCGGAGAACCTGGCGCCCGCCGACGCCAAGCTCTACGCCCTGAGGGATGCCACCGGCACCGTCCCCTCCCTTCCCCTGATCGCATCTTCCATCATGTCCAAGAAACTGGCCGAAGACCTGGACGGCTTGGTGCTGGATGTCAAGACCGGCGCCGGAGCGTTCATGCCCGACCCGGCCCGGGCCCGGGAACTCGCCGCCACCATGGTGGGACTGGGCAAGGCCCATGGGGTGAGGACCACCGCCTTCCTCACCACCATGGAGTCTCCCCTGGGAAGGCAGGTGGGCAATGCCTCGGAGATCAAGGAGTCCATCGCAGTCCTTCGGGGCGAGGGACCCGGGGACCTGTGGGAGGTCGTCCTGGCCCTGGGCGCCGAGATGCTTCTGCTGGCCGACCGGGCGCCCGACGAACCACGGGCCCGGTCGATGCTGACCGAGGCGGTCAGGTCCGGTGAGGCGCTGGCGGTCTTCGAGAAGGTGGTGGAAGCCCAGGGCGGGGATCCCCGGGTGGTGGAGAATCCCTCCATCCTCCCCCTGGCCCCACGGCGCGCCGAGGTGGTCGCCCCGGCGCCGGGATGGGTCACCGGATGTCATGCCCTGACGGTGGGGGTGGCCGCCACCCGGTTGGGGGCGGGCCGGGAGCGAAAGGAGGACTCCATCGATCCGGGGGTGGGGGTCACCATCCTGGCCAAACCGGGTGATCGGGTGGAGAGAGGCCAGGCCCTGGCCGAGGTCGCCTATCGAGAGCAGAGCAGATGGCAGTCGGTGCGGGGCCTGCTGGCGGGAGCATGGTCGATCGGGGACGAACCACCGGAACCTGTTCCTCTGATGGGAGAGAGAATTCGAAGCAGCGAGATGGATTGAGGTTGCCATGACCGATCTTTACGACAGACTCCAAACGGCGGCTCAGGCCATAGCCGAGGCCACCGGACACGCCCGCCATGACGTGGTGGTGGTGCTCGGCTCGGCGTCGGGAGACTTCCCCGAGCATCTGCAGGAGTCGACCGCCATCCCCTACCCGCAGATCCCCGGGTTTCCGGTTCCGGCCGTGAAGGGCCATGCCGGCACTCTCTATTCGACCACCTTCGGGGACAACCGGGTGTTGCTCCTGTCGGGGCGGGTCCATGCCTACGAGGGATACAACCCCGACGTGCTGACTTTTGCGGTGAAGGCATGCCTGGCGGCCGGTTGCCACACCCTGGTGGTCACCAATGCGGCGGGGGGATGCGGAGACGGGATGACGGCCGGATCCATTGTCCTGATAGCAGACCACATCAACCTGGCGGGGATCAATCCCCTGATGGGTCCCAACGATGACCGGTTGGGGACCCGGTTCCCCGACATGTCGGACACCTACACGCCGGGACTGCGGCGCCTGGCCCTGGAAGTCGCCGCCGAACAGGACATCGCCCTCTCCGAAGGCGTGTACGCCTGGTTCCTGGGGCCGACTTTCGAGACGCCCGCCGAGGTGGAGATGGCCCGCCGGTTGGGCGCCGACCTGGTGGGGATGTCCACGGTTCCCGAAGTGATCTGTGCCCGGCACATGGGACGGAACATCATCGGACTCTCGGTGGTCACCAACCTGGCCGCCGGCATCGCCACCCACCGGCTCACCCACGAGGACGTGACGGCCACCGCCAATCTCGTAAAAGAGGACTTCAGGCGGCTGCTCTCGGCCCTCCTGCCCCGGATTTAGTCAAGTTCGAGGACGGTAAACTGGGCTTTCTCATGCGGATATTGGTGTGCGTCAAGCAGATTCCCGATCCTGCCAATCCCTCTCGATTCGACCCGGTCACCCATCGACTGGTCCGTACCGAGGACCAGATCCTCGACGACACGGACCGGTACGGCGTGGAGATGGGGTTGCGCCTGGCCGAGGCGAGTGGAGGGACGGTCACCCTGCTGTCCATGGGCCCGGTGGGCCGTGCCCAGGGCATTCGCCAAGCCTTGGCGATGGGCGCCGACCAGGCGGTGATGGTCGAGGACGAGGCTCTGGAAGGCGCCGACGCGCTGACCACCGCCCGGATCCTGGCGGCCGCGGCCCGGCACACCGGATTCGACCTGGTCATCTGCGGAACCGAGTCCACCGACGGGTACTCCGGTGTGGTTCCCCAGATGATGGCCGAGTTGCTCTCGGTGGCGGCCATGACCTACGCCACCAGCGTGGAGGTTGCAGACGATCAGGTGACCATCCACCGCCAGACCAGCGCCGGCTATGACGTGGTGGTCTCCGGTCTTCCGGCGGTGGTGTCGGTGACCGCCGGAGTGGTGGAGCCTCGCTACCCCACTTTCCGCGGGATCATGCAGGCCAAGCGCAAGCCCACCGAGACGCTGAGCGCCGACGACCTGGGAATCTCGATCTCCATCGGCCAGGAAGTGGTAGCTGTCTCGCCGGCGCCGGAGAGAGAAGCCGGAGTGATAGCAGAAGACGAGGGAGAGGGCCACCTGTTGATCGTGGAGAAGCTACGGGAAGTGAAGGTCATATAGCCATGGCCGAAGTCTGGACATTTTGCGAGGAGACCGACGGCGGCCCTTCCACTCTCGGATTGGAATTGCTGAGCAAGGCCCGGCAACTCGGGTCCGCCACCGTCCTGTACGCGGGTTCGGGGTCCCCGCAAGCCTGGCAGACCCTGGGAGAGCATGGAGCAGCCCGGGTCTTCCACTTCGACCCCGGCGACATGCTGGCCGCGGCGCCGGTGGCAGCAGCCACCGCGACCCTGGCTGCCGAGCATGCTCCCCATCTGATTCTCTTCGGCCAGGCCTACACCGACCGCGACGTGGCTGGTCGCCTGGCAGCCCGCATGGGCCTGCCGGTCCTGTCCAATGCGGTGGACGTGACCTTGGACCGCAGCGGTGCAGTGGGCTCCCGCCACGAGATCTCGGGAGGCTCGGAGATTGCCGAGGCGGTCTTCTCATCTCCCGGTCCGCACCTGGTGATCGTGCGCCCCAAGTCTTTTCCTGCCGAACCGGTCGCCGGACCCCCACCGCAAGTGATAACCCTCGACCTGCCGGAGGTCGGCGAGTCCAACGCAGTGGTCACAGAACGCCATGTGCGGCAGCGCAAGGGACCGGACCTGGAGGAAGCCGCGGTGATCATCTCCGGCGGCCGCGGTTTGGGAGCGGCGGAGCACTATTCATTGGTGGAGGGCGTGGCCGCCCCTCTGGACGCCGCCACTGGAGCCACCCGCGCCATTGTGGACGCCGGATGGGTTCCCTACGCCAAGCAGGTGGGACAGACCGGTAAGACCGTCAAACCCGACGTGTACATTGCCTGCGGCATCTCCGGAGCCATGCAGCACCTGGTGGGTATGAAGGACGCCAAGACCATCATCGCCATCAACAAGGATCCCGATGCGCCTATCTTCACCATCGCCGACCTGGGGATCGTAGGGGATGTCCACAAGGTCATGCCCCGGCTGATCGAGGAACTCTCCAGCGGCTGAGGCGCCGCCACGGCGAGAAACCCACCCCCTTTCACCCCGACGGTGGCGCCGGATTATCCGGACGGGCCCATGTCGACAGTTATCATCACATGTCAGGGGTGAGTAGTCCCGGTGGAAAGAACGGTTTCTTTCGCCGACAGCATCACCACAATCCGTAAGAGAAAGGATTCGTTTTGGGAACTGGAGACATTGCATGGATGATCACCGCTTCCGCCTTGGTGCTGTTCATGGTGCCGGGACTGGCGCTCTTTTACGGCGGAATGGTGAACACCAAGAACGTTGTCAACATGCTGATGATGAACATCGTCACCATCCCCATCGCCACCGTGATCTGGGTGATCGTCGGGTTCTCGCTGGCCTTCGGCGCCTCGGCGGGCGGACTTGGTCTCATCGGAGACCTCAGCAAAGCCGGATTGGACGGCCTGGGTAGCGACGAGACGCTTTTCGCCTCGTTCCAGATGATGTTCGCCATCATCACTCCCGCCCTGATTGCCGGCGCGGTGGCCGGGAGAATGAAGTTCGCTTCCTGGGTGGTCTTCGCAGCCCTGTGGTCTCTTCTGATCTATCCGGTGGTGGCCCACTGGGGCTTCGCCGCTGACGGCCTCCTGTTCTCCTGGGGCGCCCGGGACTTCGCCGGCGGATATGTGATCCACATCAACTCCGGGATCGCCGCTCTGGCGCTGATCAGAGTGTTGGGACCCCGGCAGGACTTCGGCGTCGAGCATCCCCCGCATTCGCTTCCGATCACTCTGATAGGGACCGGCATCCTCTGGTTCGGGTGGTTCGGTTTCAACGCCGGTTCGGCACTGGCCGCCGATGGAGCCGCCATCACCGCCCTCCTCAATACGCAGGTGGGCGCTGCCCTCGGAGCGTTCGGATGGATGGTCTCCGACTGGGTGCGCCATCGCCGTCCCACCCTGCTGGGTTTGGTGTCGGGAGCGGTGGCGGGACTGGTCGCCATCACCCCGGCAGCGGGGTTCGTCAGCCCTTCGGCCGCCATCGTGATCGGCGTGGCAGCCGGTTACGTGTGTTCCCTGGTGGTTGGGCTCAAGGAGAGGTTCGGCTACGACGACTCCCTGGACGTGGTGGCAATCCACATGGTGGGCGGCATCATCGGCTCGGTTCTCACCGGGGTGTTCTCATCCACCGCCTACGGCGAATTCAACGGCCTCATCTACGGCGGCGCCGCCTTCTTCGGCAAGCAGATAGTGGCTGTGCTGGCCGTGGTTGTATTCAGTTTCTGCGCCACCTGGATCCTGGCCAAGATCCTCGACAAGACCATCGGCCTGCGAGCCAGCGCCGAGGACGAGATCATCGGCCTGGACATCGCCCAGCACGGCGAAGACGCCTACTGGATCCGATAGCAGACCAACCAAACAAAGGGTTTTCGACTCTAAACAGCCCGCGTTCGCGCTGGCCTAAACCCGACCGAGGCAACAAGTCGCTGGCGGCACTCGCCTTCCTCCTGCGGGCAGGTTGCCTCAAAGCCCTGAAATGGGCAAGAAGACGAACAGGCTCCTCCCGCGCCATTTCAAGACACAACCACACCTAACTCGCGAAAATTCGCCTCCATTCATGGGAGCCCACCCCCGCCACCGCCGCCATCGTGGAACGGGCGAAGTCCCATCACGAAAGGAATGGCCTTCGCCTCTTTGGCCTTTGTCGCCCTCTGGAACCTTCGGTCGGTGAGCTCGGTGTCCGGACCGGTGGCTTTTTCGTGTCGTCTTCCCATCATGGGTCGAAATCAAGGAGAGAGACCCTCCTCAGGAGTGGTGATGTTTCGCGGCTTTGCCATCTTTTTTAGCCACCTCGATCCTCCCCGAGTCCCCTGCATAGGGCGTCCAGTCCCTGCTTGCGGCTAGTCCTCCAGGTACTCCATCAGGCTCCTGGTCAGGCGCTGGTGGCGGATCTTGGACAGCGCCTTTCTCTCCATCTGCCGGATCCTCTCCTTGGTGACCCGGAATTTTCGGGAGAGTTCCCCAAGCGTCCACACCCTGCCGTCCTCCAAACCGAATCGCAGCCGCAGGATCTCCTGCTCACGCCCGCGGAGATTCTTCAGCACGTGGGCCAGGTGCCTCTGAAGAAACGCCAGGGTGGCCGCATCGAAGGGATCCTGGGCGGTCAGGTCCTCGACCATGTCTCCCACCGTCGTCCCGTCTTCCTCCGACCCCACCGGGTCTTGGAGCGACACGGTGCGTTGGGTGATCCTCACCATCCGCTCCACTTGGGCGGGGTCGATCTCCAGCCGGGCCGCCAACTCGGCATTGGTGGGCGGCCGGCCCTCCTGCTGGGTGAGTTCCCTCTGGGTCTCCTTGAGCACCGGGACCATGGCGGCCAGATGGGCAGGCAGCCGGATGGCCCGTGACTGTTCCGCAAACATCTTGATCATGGGTTGTCTGATCCACCAGCCGGCGTAGGTGGAGAAACGGAACCCCCGCCGATGATCAAAACGCTCCGCAGCCTTCATCAGGCCCATGTTTCCCTCCTGGATCAGGTCCAGCAGGGTCGCCCCGTTCATCGATCCGAAGGTCTTGCGAGCGATAGAGACCACCAGCCGCAGATTCGACTCCACCAGGGTGTTGTAGGCCTTCTCACCCCGGGCAACCCGCCTTCTCATCTCCCTGCGGTCCCGTCGTGACAACCCTTCTCTCTGCAGAGCTTCCCGGGCCAACACGCCACTTTCGATCTGCACGGCCAACTCCACCTCCTGCTCGGGCTTGAGCAGTGGATACCGTCCGATCTCCTTCAGGTAAAGGCTGACCGGATTGGACAGCTTCGAAGATCTACCCGAGCCCTGGCGGCCCAGTTGCTTCTCGACCTCCGCCACCTCCTCGATCACCTCGATGCCCTCCTCCCCCAGCCGAGCCATCAGATCCTCCCATCTCTTCCCCTCGTCGGCCGCCGCGTCGTCCAGGCTGTCCAGGTCCGCCATCAGTTCCGATGTGGTGACGAACCCCCGCTGCCGGCCCCGGCGCACAATCATCCCCACCCGCTGATCGAAACCCTCTCCCCCTCTCGTCACGGCAGATCTCCGGCAAGTTCCTGGCGACGGCGATCCAGTTGCACGATCTGATTGAGGAGGCGGGGCCGCTGAGGATCGTCGGCGGCCAACGCCCTCATTCGGGCGTCGATCATGCTTCGCTCCCTGCCGAGCGCCTCCCGCCGGCACCTGATGACCATGGGACGGGGATCGCCCGGCTCCGACGGATCGGAGGAGATCTCCAGCAACGCCATGGTCACCTCATCCGACGGAGAGCGCCGGCGGGACTCCTCCCCGGCCTGCTCTTGTTGCCATGCGATGGGAGTACGCCTCCCCATGGGGGTGGCCCTCCAGTCGGCTTCGATGGCTTCGAAGGCCCGCCGATACAGGCCTTCACAAAACAGGTTGCTGTCCACTTCCAGTTCCCGCAGACCGGGATGGTTCAACAGCACCGCCCTCAGAAGCTCCCGCTCCGCCGGGGATCCCCGGCGGGTGGATCTCCTCGGTGGCCGAGGGGGACTCTGGCGACTCTCGGTGCGAGTCTGCGTCGGTCGTCCCTTCGCCCTGGAAACCACGGCTCGTATCTCTTCTATGCCCACTCCCGTCCTCCTTGATAGTGTCTGTTCGTAGTCGCCCCTGGTGGTCCGATCACTCACCGCCGCCACCAGGGCCCCCAACTCGTTCACCGCCCGAGCGCGTGACTCGGGGTCGGTGAGGTCCACTCCCCGCAGGCGCCGCTCTATCCGGTATGCCAGCGCCGGGCGGGCATCATCCACCGCCTTGCGAAGCTCATCCAGGCGACCATCCTGCAGGAGGTCGGCCGGATCCTTCCCATCGGGCAGTTCGGCCACTCGCATGTCCAACCGGCGTCCACTGCGCCGGCTGACCCGCTCGCCCCGGAGCACCGCCTGGGTCCCCGCCTGGTCGGCGTCGAATGCCAGCACGATCTGCTCGCCCAACCTGCCCAGCATCTCCAGGTGGTCCTCTCCCAGGGCGGTGCCACAGGTGGCCACCGCCGACTCCATTCCCGCCTGGTGGAGAGCGATGACATCGGTGTATCCCTCCACCACCACCGCCCGGTCCTCCCGGCTGATCTCCCGCCGCGCCATGTGCAATCCGTACAGCAACCGGGACTTGTGATACAGCGCGGTGTCCGGCGAGTTGAGGTATTTGGGGCCGGTTCCCTTCAGCAACCGGGCTCCGAACCCCACCGGGTCGCCCTTCAGGTCGTGTATCGGGAACATGATACGACCCCAGAAGCGGTCCCGGGATCCATCCCCTCCCCGGTTGATGACCAGACCGGCCCTCTCCATCACCGCATCCGAAAAACCCGCCGACCGCAATTCTGTCCGAAGCGACGGCTCGCCCAGCGGGGAGAACCCCAAGCCGAACTTCTCGATCAGTCCCCGGTCATAACCGCGGGACCGCAGGTAGGCGCGGGCGGGGCCGGCGTCCGGTCCCGAGAGGAGCCGCTGGGTGTAGAAGTCGACCGCCCGGCGCATCGCAGCCACCAGACGTTCCCGCTCAGCCGCTTTGCGGCCGTCAACCGGGTTGTAGTTCAGCGTGATGCCCGCCTGCCTGGCGAGGGTCTGCAGCGCCTCCGGGAAGGACATCCCCTGGGTCTCCTGCACCAGCGTGAAGACATCCCCTCCCTTGTGACACCCGTGGCAATAGAACAGGCCTCGCGCAGCATCGATGGAAAGCGACGGTGTCTTCTCCTGATGGAAGGGACACAGGGCCATGTGGTTGCGCCCGGTTTTCTTCACTTTGGTCACAGTCGCGAACTGTTCCACCAGGTTGACCGCCGCTCGGACCCGCTCCCGGTCTTCATCCCCCCTGTTCATTTCTTCACCCCCGATTACGGACCGCCTCTAATCCCACACCGCCTTGGGCAATACATTCAGGTGACCGTCATCCTAGCCCGACCGGCCCGGCAATGAAGTCCAATTCCAAGCCAATTTCGTCCGCCACATTGGCCACGAACGGCACCGACGGAATGGAGAGATTGAAGTCGGACCGGAACACGGTCGCCGAGGCCTCTCCTTCCAGCACATCCCCGTCTTCCAAGCGGGCGACCACGTCGAAGGTCACCGGCTTGGTGATGTCTCGCACCGTGAGTTCCCCCTCAACGGTGAAGCTCCACTCAACCCCTGGTTCGGCGGCGCCCGACAGGCCGATGATCGCATGCGGACGGAAAACGATGAACTCGAACTGCTCGGCGTTGAGAATCGGGCCCCGGATGGCGCGATCCCGATTCCCGGTGTCGGTGACAAAGGTCCGGGCGTTGATGAGGATGTCTCCCATCTGCGATGCGGCCAGGTCGGCCCGGTTCACGTTTATCCTGCCCACCACTTCGGTGGTAACCCCCACCACCGTGAACGGTTCCCCCCGAAGGTCCTCGTAGATCAGGAATCGAGCCTCGGTTCCGTCGGTCAATTGCAACTCCACCGTCTCCCCCGAGGCTGCTTCGGCTTCCTCCTGCGGTTCGGGATCCGGGCTCTGGTCGGCGCCGTCGGCAGAGGCCTCGTCATCCTCCGCTCCCGAAGAAGCCGCGGTTGTGGAAGGCGCCGGGCTCTCGGTGGTGGTCGCCGCTGGCGCTTCGGAAGTGGTCGGCGATGAGGGTTGTTCCCCGGCTGCAGTCGCAGTGTCGGCCGTGATGGGCGGAGCGGTCACTTCGGTGGGGTCACCAACATTCCCAGCCACGTAGAACCAGATCACCCCACCGGCCGCCGCCAGCGCCAGCAAAGCCCAGACGGCGATCAGGATCTTGCGGGTCATCCGTTCAACCTCTCTGCCAGGTACCCACGCAGGCGATCCACACCCACCCGGTCCTGCTGCATGGTGTCCCGGTCACGGACGGTGACCGCCTGGTCCTCCAGTGAAGCGAAGTCGAAGGTGACGCACAGGGGAGTGCCGATCTCGTCTTGGCGCCGGTAGCGCTTTCCGATCGACTGCGTGATGTCGAATTCAACCGAGAACCGTTCCCCCAGGTCGTCGGCGATTCGCGAGGAGGGCTCCACCAATGCCGGTTTTCGGGAGAGGGGCAGCACCGCCACCTGGTAGGGCGCCAGACGAGGGTCCAGTCCCAGGACGACCCGCTGTGCGCCCCGGACCTGTTCTGTGCGGTAGGCGTCGATCAAGAATGCGAAGGTGGTGCGGGTGGCCCCTGCCGCCGGTTCGATCACGTAGGGGACCACCTTCGTTCCGGTGGCCTGGTCGAAATAGCTGAGGTCCTGCCCGGAGTGCTCGGAGTGTTGTCGCAGGTCGAAGTCGGTCCGGTTGGCGATCCCCTCCAATTCGTCCCATCCCCAGGAGAATCGGTACTCCACATCCACCGTCTCCTTCGAATAGTGGGACAATTCGTCGTCGCCGTGGGGTCGGATCCGAAGATTCTCCGGGTTCATGCCCAGGTCCAGATACCAGCGACGCCGGGCATCCACCCAGTACTCGAACCACTGCGAGGCCTCCGACGGCAGGCAGAACCACTCCATCTCCATCTGCTCGAATTCCCGGGTCCTGAAAACGAACTGGCCGGGAGTTATCTCGTTGCGAAACGACTTGCCGATCTGCGCCACTCCGAACGGGAGCTTGCGGCGGGAGACCCGCAGCACATTGGCGAAGTTGATGAATATCCCCTGGGCCGTCTCGGGACGCAGGTACACCAGATTCTCCTCGGTCTCCACCGGTCCCATGTGGGTGCGAAGCATGAGGTTGAAATGGCGGGGCTCGGTGAAGGTGTCACGCCGCCCGCATGAGGGACACTGCTCGGGTCGGGCCAGCTTGTCCTGCCGGAATCGCTGATGACATTGACGACACTCCACCAATGGGTCGGTGAACACCGACTCGTGCCCCGATGCCTGCCACACCCGGCGCGATTGAATCACCGCCGAGTCGATCCCCACCACGTCCCGGCGGGTGTTCACCATCGAACGCCACCACTGGTTCTTTACGTTGCGGAGCAGTTCCACCCCAAGCGGCCCGTAGTCGTAGGCGGATCGCAGCCCGCCGTATATCTCCGAGGATGGAAAAGCAAACCCGCGGCGACGGGACAGGTTGACGATGGTTTCCAAACTGGTCATAGGGACAAAGGAAAGGCTAATCGAACCCCGAAGCTAGGAGGGGTCCCGTATTCGGCCGAAACGCCGCTCCCGGCGCCGGTACTCGGCAAGGGCTCTTTCGAATTCGGCCCGGTTGAAGTCGGGCCACAGCACGTCGGTGAAGTACAACTCGGCGTAGGCACCCTGCCACAACAAAAAGTTCGACAGGCGGTTCTCACCCGAAGTGCGGATGATCAGGTCGGCATCGGGCATCCCGGGAATGTGGAGCCGGGCCGCCAGGGACTGCTCGTCCACCTCCTCGGGTCGGATCCTCCCTGCTGCGGCGTCGGCCGCCAGTGACCGGGCAGCCTCCACAATCTCGCGGCGTCCCCCGTAGTTGAAGGCCACCACCAGGTTCAATCTGTGGTTGGGGGTGGTGACTTCCAGGGTCTCCCGGATGTTGAGGCGCACGCTGTGGGGTATCCGCGGATCCTCGAGGTCTCCCGCAAAGTGAAGGCGCGCTCCCCGCTCCGCCAGTTCCCGGCCCCGCCTCACCAGCAACTCCTCACAGAACTCCATCAAGAAACTCACCTCATCAGAGGAACGATGCCAGTTCTCGGTGGAGAACACGAATATCGTGAACCACTCGATCCCCAGTTCCAGAGCGCCTTCCAGCACGTCCAGCAGCGCATCCTCCCCTGCCACATGACCGGCCACCCGGGGCAATCCCCGTTGTTGCGCCCAGCGGCCGTTGCCGTCCAGTATCACCCCCACATGACGGGGAACCCCTTGGGTCATGACAGCGCCGCCACCGGGCGAAAGCTGCGATCCAGGTGGTACTCCAAGAACCGGCAGACCACACTCATAGCCTGTTGTGACACATCAACCGTGGTGAAGGGGAGATCGTTCAATTCGGCTCGCGCCAGGTCCCGCAGGTGTTCGGTTACTCCCCCCACCAGCCGGACCGAGCCTTGCGTTCGGCATCGCCCGCATACTACCCCCCCTCCCTCGAAGTGAAACCTGGCCAGCCCTGCTTCCCGTCCGCAACTGGCGCACCACTCCAGAGCCGGCGCCACCCCCACCGTCTCGGCCAGACGCAGCAGGAAGGCGGTAGTAAGACCGGGGATGTCGTCAGAGGTGCATAGCACCCCCAGGCTCTCGGTCAGCAAGCCAAAGAGCGGACCCGAACGCTGCTCCTGCTGAGCCACCGCGTCCACCGCGTTCACCATCATGGAAGCGCCCAGCAAACGGTCCAGGTCGGACCGCAACTCGGGATAGGCGGCCACCACCGTCACCGAGGTGATCAGATCCAGTTCCCGTCCGCGATGCAACACCAATTCCACCCAGCAGAATGGCTCCAGCCTTCCCCGCAACCGGCTCTTCACCCGCCGGACCCCCCGCGCCACGGTGCGCAACTTACCCCTTCGGGGACTGAGCAACACCACCACCCGGTCCGCCTCGCCAAACGGATAACTGCGGAGCACCACCCCCTCCTGGTGGTTGATCTTGCTCATATGAGTGGGCAGTCTTCTGCGATATGAAACGGTGCGCCCCACCTGGGCGGCGAGGTCTTATACAACCAGATTAACCCACTCACCCTCTCCGCGGAAGGCTCGCAGATTGGTGGCGAAAATGTCCGCCAGGCGGTCTGCGTACTCCGGCGAGAAGCCCCCCAGGTGTGGTGTGAGCACCACTTTGGGATGCCGCCACAACGCAGAGTCCTGGGGAGGGGGCTCAGGGAAGGTGACGTCCAGCCCGGCGCCACGCAGTTCTCCTGAGTCCAGGGCATCGAGCAACGCCTCGGTGTCCACCACCGAGCCACGGCCGACATTGACGAACCAACCGTCGCCCAGGGCCGCCAGTTCGGCGGCGCCCACCTGGGGAGGGGCGCCTTTCACATGGGGTAGAGCGCTGACCACCGCATAGGATCTGCGAAACACCTCCACGGTCTCCTCGGGAGGGAATACGCGGCTTGCGCATCCTCGGTAGGAGCCGGGGCGCCGCTTGGTGCCGATCACCTCCATCCCCCATGCCTTGGCCCGCCAGGCTATTTCCTCGCCAACGGTGCCCAACCCCAATACTCCCAAGGTCTTGCCCACCAGTTCGAATCCCATCCCTTGCCGCCACAGGGCCCGCTCGGAGTACCGCACCGACTTGCCGATCCGCCGGGTGACCGCCAACAGCAGGGCGAAGGCGTGCTCCGCCACCGCCGGCGCATTGGCTCCCCGGCCGGATGTCAGGCGGATTCCGGCTGCGGCCAGGTCTTCGAGTGGGTAGTAATCCAGTCCCGAGGCGATCGACTGGATCCAGCGCAGACCCACGGACAGGCACTCGTCGGTCCAGATGAAGCTCACCAGAATCTCAGAGCGGGGATCAGCGAGACATTCGGACAGGGAATCCAAGTCCGGTGGGGTGATCACCTCCACCCCCGGGACTCTTGCCAGGCTCTCGGGCACTCCCCAAGGGTGCGAGGGGTGCACCACCACCCGAATGGCTTCAGTCACGGCAGGGCGGGGCTCATCAACCGAAGACGGCATCCCAGAGAGTGCCCAACTCCCCCCAAACTCGTCCCGCTGCCCAGATCAGCAGCAGACCCAAAAGGGCCAGTCCCGCACCGGTGAGCAGGAACCGGATCCGGTACACCCATCGTTCTTCGGGAGGGTTGTAACGGTAGGAGAACAACCCCGATGGTCCTCCAGACGGCTCGGCCGGGGCTGGCGGGAGAACAGGTAGCAGTTCCTCCTGGAGATCCATGGGATGCAAAGTGGCCTCGTCCTCCGGACTGGCCAGGGAGGCCAGCGATTCCTGAATGGTCATCTTCGGCTCATCCGGCACCGGCGCCGAGAAACCGGCGGCCCGAACCAGTATCCCCTCCGGTGTCTCCAATATGGCCTCCAGCGAGCGTAGCAACCCGGGATGGATGGGTATCTCCGCACCACGCTCCCAGTCCTTCACCTGACCCTGGGTAACTCCCAACTGCCGGGCGATCTGCCTTCTCTTGAAACCGCGCCGACGTCGAAAACTCTCCAGAATCTCCCCAAAGGTGGGCCCGGCACTGGGTCGACGGCTAGTGCGCTGAGTCATAGTGGCAAAGGATACGCCACTGCCGACCTTTTCCTGAGGGACCTATCCAGGCACAACCGGCTGTTGAGAGGAACGATTGGGGAGTGGGTGCGGATCATTTTCTTTGTTTGATGGGGTGTTTGCGGGTGCGTCGCCGACGGCGGGGGTGGTGGTTGGTTTGGCGGGAGGGTCGTCGCCAGTCGGTGATCGGCGGCCGACGTAGCGTGTACTTCCCGGTTGGGGTTTGGTGCACGGTCCAGTCTTGGTCATGAACCTTGTGGTGACACCGGCTGCACAGCAGGCACATGTTCTCCAAACTGGTGGGGCCTCCGTCCTGCCAATGAACGATATGGTGAGCCTGACACCAGGACGCTTTGGCGCCGCAACCCACACAGTGTCTGTCGCGGGCAACCAAAGCAGCGCGTTGGGAACCGCTGGCGGTACGCCGGGCCCGCCCCAGGTCCAGCGGTATCGAACCACCCGAGAAGACAGCAGGCAGTACCTGAGCATCACACCCCAAACGGCGCAACGTCCCCGCCGGAACCGGGGTGCCGTTCTCCAAGCGGGGGTTGCCCAACCGTCCGCTGACCGCGTCGTAGTCGGCGATCAACAACAGTCGCACATCCTGAGAACGACCCTCCCCGCCCTTCCCTTGACGAGTAAGAAGTTTTGCTAGGGCGTCGGCCATCCGCTGTGGAGCCGTGGCCCGATCGGTGGGGTCCTCTTTGTGCCACAACTGGTTCATCATCGCCGACACCGCCGTTTCGATCCGAGCGCCCGTAACAGGGTCGAACCGCCCATACAACACGGTCATCCCATCGTCGGCATCGGTGGTGATCTTCGCGAACCGGTGGGAACGCTGATGCTCCAACCTCGAAACACCATCATCACGGGACTGTCGTTGTTCGTGCTTTCGGACCGACCGGGCGAACTTATCAGGAGACTGAGAACGGGCATCATCCAACAACTCGTCCTCTTTGATGGTTCCCCGCTGGTTAGCACTGGCCAGGATGCGGGCGTTGTCCGCAGAGATGTCTCCCTTTTGGAAACCCTCCCGGGTCTTGGGCAACTCTTCCAACTCTTTGGCAGTTTCCACCTCCGACCGGGCCCGCCGTCTGCCCAACAGCCCATCCTCCCGCAGCACGGTTTCCACCAATTCTGTACCCTGGCGTCGATCCAGTTCCGCTACCGCTTCGGCACGGTCCGCAGCAGCCTGGTTCTGAACGCGGATCGTGGACCTTATCCGCTGTCTAAGCTGTTCCACCGACGCCTCGGCCACCGGCATGGTAGGCCTCAGCAGACGCGCCCTGTTCACGGCCGCCCGGTTCGCAGACTCTGTTTTCATATCCACCAGTATGCACAGGTCCTGTGACAAAACACCTCTACACAACACTAAGTTATGAAAACAAACACTAATAACTTAATGTTTGGAGTCCTCCCCTCAGTCGACTTTTCGTCTCGGTACAGGGCAAAAGCCAGAACAACTCCCAACGACACCCGGAACAACCGTTACAAATCAACCAAGAAGTGCCCCGAGACGCGTAACCAGACAGAACGACTCTCAGCAGACTGAAGAGGCCTACAGGCGGACAGTTCCCCCGTTACGAAGACTTGCCATCGTGGACCTCACCGTCGTCATCTCAACCCTCATCACGACACCCACCGAAGCGTGTCCACGCCTCAGTGGGTCGGATTGGCAGGCACGCTGTCAGGCTCCTGTTCAGCGGTCACCCGCATCTCCCCCACCCCCTTCACGTTCCAGCACAGGGTGTGGCCGCCCGGCACCAGCATCCGGAAGGGACCTCCCCTCTCCCTGGGAAGTTGCCCGTCGCCCAACCCATATACCACCACTCCCTTGGAGGACAACTCCTTAATCGGGATGGAAGCCCGGTAGGCACCATCTTCGCTCTCCACCGACACAAACCCGCCCCGCGGCCCACTGGCCTCCAAGAGAGAACCGGCCGAGACACCCCGTCCCCCGGCCTCGGCAACTTGCCCCGAAAGCCCAGAGATTGCCTCCAGATCCCACCGGCGGGGCGTGTCCACCAGTCCGGTGACCCGCAGGGCCGCCTGCTGATCCTGCATCTTCTCGGGATCGCCCATGATCTCATTCACAGTACCACCCTCCCACCGGTTACCCTTCCACACTGGAGGCGAGCGAGCGCCTGGTGGGCTCCCCGGTCTTCAAAACCGGTGGGGGGTCAAACGATCCCCGGCGGGTTCGATTCCCGTCCGCCTCCGCTATGATCTCAACATAATCCCAGGTCACAGCCACAGTAGAGTGCCTTAATACTACTTATAGTACCAAAACTTACCGTGACCGACTGCTCTGTTCCACTCTTGACCTGAGAGAGAGGGTACATCAGTTCGGATGGAGTACAGGCATTCGTCTTCGACAGAGAAAGACATTAGGTCCAGTTGAAGACACAGGGCGGCGGGGCCGTAAAGTCAGAATAGCGATTTGACGGATTCTTAGCCTCAATCCACCGATGGGGTGTGGTTGGTGGGTGGGTGGATAGAGGCGGAGAGTGCCTCTGATCTGGGACAATAGCTGTTAGCGAAGAAGCTGTTGGTCCACAGTTGGGAGGCACTTCCTGTGAGTGGAGTATTGCAGAGTATCGAATCGTTTTGGGGTGGTTTTCGATGATGAGTCTTTGGTGGCTGACGCCGGGTTGTTAACGGCGGGGACGTTGGTTGATCGGTTGGGGTTGGAACAGTTGGTGGATGGAACGGTGTGGATCAGCTTCGGGCGGGTTTCCACCAGTCGGGTGTTGCCGTTCCGGGTGATGGCTCCTTCTACTGTGGGTACGTGCCCATGAGATGACAGTCCGTCAGGATACAGTTACACCCGCCCCCAGGAGACTCTTGACAAAGAATCGCCGACTCCTTACAGCGGCCTGTTGCCACCACTCTCCAACACGGATCTGGACCTAGCTCGTTGTCTCCCAATCAAGATGCTCTCCAAGCAAATATCAGGAGCCCCGCATACATCCGAACCGCCCATCCTGACGGTAGCCAGCCCGAACGCCGCCTACCAAAGCAATGCGGGACGGGCAACAACGCTGTCCCTTTAGGACCGGTCTGTCGGTGAGCAATATTGGGTTATGTTTTGACCGCTCGGCTTCTTATGGTAAGATAATCTTACCTGCGGTAAGGAGGTACTTATGAACAAGCAAGAGATCCTGAAGAGGGTGGTTCAAGTCATCGTCGAGGTCCAAGAGGTGAGCGGGCGGTCAAGTGCTGGCATAGATGCGTCAACGTGCCCGGTGTTTGGGGTGGAGGGCTTCGACAGCCTTAGCGGGGTGGAAGCGACCGTCATGCTTTCGGAGTCCCTAAAGGTGGAGCTTCCCGGCAACTACAACCCCTTCATTTCTGAGGATGGGAAGCGTGCATTGTCGGTTGGCGAGATAGCGGACTCCCTTTGTTCCTATGTCGGCTCTGAGGCCTAAAGGATGACCAAATACGAAGAGAAGCGAAAGGCAATCGCATCACGTCTTCGCCTGTCGAGAGAGATGGCAGGTCTCACCCAAGGTCAGGTAGCCAAGAGTCTGGACTGGCACCGTCCTACGGTTTCCGAGATCGAAGCAGCTCGCAGAAGGGTATCTGCCGAGGAACTCACTGCGCTGGCTGAGATGTACGGGGTCAGTATTTCTTGGATCGTGGGTGAGGGGGACGAGGAGTCGAGCTTGGCTGCGGATCGCGTGAAGCTAGCGGCGAGGGAGTTGAGCAAGTTGCGAGAAGAGGACCTTGACCGCATTCTCCAGCTTGTCCAGGCGCTCCGCGCTCCGAGAAATCACATCGAATGAGCAACCGGCGATTGATAGCCCGAGAGGCAACGGCGGCGGCCCTCCGTACCCGTCTTTCGGTTGGCTACGGGCTTGACCACGCTGTCTCTGTGTACGATCTCGCTCAGAAACTTGGCATTGAGGTTCGGTTTCTGGACCTTCCCAGTATGGAGGGAATGTACCTATCTGTTTCCACTCCCACTATTATCGTCTCCTCGTTACGCCCACCCGGCCGCCGGGCGTTTACCTGTGCCCACGAACTTGGTCACCACAACCAGAGTGACGGAGTGGATATCGACGAACTGGTTGGGCAATGGGACAACCCTCGTTTCGATCCCAAGGAGTTCATGGCGGATTGCTTTGCGGGTGCTCTTCTCATGCCCAAGTTGGCGGTATCCAAGGCATTTGCGCTTCGAGGGTGGAGCATGGAGGACTGTACACCCGAGCAGGCTTTTATGGTTGCCGGCTACTTTGGCGTTGGATACGCGACGCTGGTTCACCATCTGCGAAGCGCGCTCCAAGTGTTACCGGGCATGCGGGCTAGGACGCTGTTGAGAGTGGGCTCCCGTAAAGCTCAATCGCTGCTCCTCGGGTGGTACGCGTCACAGACCGCCTTGGTGTTGGATACCCACTGGATCGGGAGGGCCGTGGATGTGGAAGTGGGTGACCTCATATTGGTCCTAGGTGGAGCGCAGCCAGAGAGTGTCTGCCTCGAGCCCTTTTCAGACATTGAGCAGGGCTCTATCTTCATAGCGACCAGCCCAGGAGTCGGCCGGCTGGAAGCCGGCAATTCTTGGTCTACGTTCGTCCGCGTTTCGCGACGCGGGTATGTGGGGCGTGCCCTGTACCGGCACTGGGAAGAAGCTGGGGATGGGTAGATCACTTACGATTGAAGAGGGCAACCTCTCCGTCGCCTGGGCTAGGGCGTTCCTCCACTTGATGGCCAGGAGTGAGATTGCGCCTCTAACAGTCGTGATTCGCGGGTTCGACCATGGGGAGCCCCTGGAAGTAGCACCAATACGTGAACTCCTTGATGATGCCTTGGGTGCCGAAGCCAAATCCCTCTCCTGTCACAAGGTCGCCAACACCATTTTCCCCGTCTCGCTCTGGAACCCGGAAGCAGATCGTCAACAGCTATACCGACGTTACAGACAAATCATGCCGCGTGTGCTCAAGGACGCTAGCAACAGGAACGGCGTCTACTTCCAACGCCTCATCGCCTACGGCCGCAACGCCGCCAACGGGGACAGCGTCAACCAACTGGAACACATCATCCAAACATGGCACAGAGGCAACCATCGCAGGTCAGCATTACAAGCGGCGATCTTTGACCCACACAGGGACCACACCAATCAGCGTATGAGAGGCTTTCCCTGCCTTCAACAGGTAGCGTTTGCGCAGCAAGGCTCAGACGGGTTGACGGTGACAGGGTTCTATGCCACGCAGTACATCTATGAACGTGCCTACGGTAACTATCTGGGCTTGTGCCGGCTCGGCCGTTTCATGGCCCAGGAGATGGGTAGGCAGCTAACCCAGGTGACCTGCGTGGCAAGTCCTGCGAAACGCGATCGCACAAAGAGATCCCTTCAGAAACTGGCACGGGATGTCGAGAGAATCTTGGAACAGTTAAAGGCGGGCAAATGACAGAGCAGCAAACCCCGGGCAGGCTCATCGTGTTCGAGGGGCGCGACGGCGTCGGTAAGAGTACCCTTGCCGAGCTATTCACAAACCGCCTCCACGAGGCGGGCGTTCCCTGCGAAAACCTATCCTTTCCAGGGAGGCAGTTAGGCTCTCTGGGCCGTCTGGTCTATGACCTCCACCACGACGCACCCAGCTTTGGCCTCGGCAAGGTCAACGCGACAAGTCTTCAGATCCTGCACATTGCGGCTCATATAGAGGCCGTAGAAGAGCACATCCTGCCTGCCCTCCGTACAGGCTCTTGGATAGTCTTGGACCGCTTCTGGTGGTCCACACGGGTCTATGGCGGTGCATTTGGAGTGTCAGAGCCCTCGTTGGAGGCGATGATCGAACTGGAGCGACTCCACTGGAAGCAAATCAAGCCGGACATGGTGTTTCTGGTAGAGCGCGAGAGTGCGGATTCAGACAATGGTGATGACCTGCGGGACGGGTATCGGGCGCTGGCGAAGCGAGAACAGATCCGCTCCCATGTGGTCACGCTACACAACGACTCGTCTGTTGAGCACGCCCTTGACATGGCGTGGAAGACGATTATTTCTACCGTACGCAGATTCAGCGAACGGCAAGATTCTCCGGCAGTGGCTCAGCTAAGTGGCCAACCAGCACTCCTTGATGGCAGAACACTCCAGCCACCGAAAATGCCACGCCTCTCACCGGCGAAGCCGACCGTTGTCTATGACACCTATTGGCGGTTCGCGGTGAAACGCCAAGAAGTGTTCTTTCGCCGACTCGAAGGCTGTTCACCTCCCTGGACGGACGACCCGATATTGGCCCGCTTCAAGTTCACTAACGCATACCGAGCCTCTGATCGGGTAAGCCAGTACCTCATCCGCAACGTCATCTACCAGGGTCCACAATCCTCAGAAGAAGTGTTCTTTCGTACCCTGCTATTCAAGGTTTTCAACAGGATTGGGACTTGGGAGCTGCTCAGAGCCGCCTTGGGGGATGTTGAGTACTCGTCATACTCGTTCGACGCCTACAACGGGGTGCTGTCGCAAGCACTCGCCGAGGGTCGACCAATCTATTCCGCCGCCTACATTATGCCATCGGCCGGGCGCGTCTTCGGACATTCCCGAAAGCACCGCAATCATCTCCGGCTCATCGAGCGGATGATGGCAGACGAGTTACCCAAGAGGATCGCAGGGACACGCAGGATGCGGGACGCCTTCGGTTTGTTGCGCTCCTACCCGTCCATCGGCGATTTCCTTGCCTACCAATTCGTGACCGACCTGAACTACAGCGAAGTTATCGACTTCTCAGAAATGGAGTTCGTCGTTCCTGGCCCCGGGGCGATAGACGGCGTCCGTAAATGTTTCACTGACCTGGGCGGTTTGACCGACGCTGAACTCATAAGAATGGTCACCGAACGCCAGGAAGAAGAGTTCGACCGCCTCGGCCTGCGGTTTGTAGACCTTTGGGGCAGAAGACTTCAGCTCATAGACTGCCAGAACCTCTTCTGCGAGGTCTCAAAGTATGCCCGCGTTAAGCATCCCGATTTCAAAGGCATCGGCAACCGTTCCCGTATCAAGCAAATCTATCGCCCCTCAACAGAGCCAATAGAGTATTGGTATCCCCCCAAGTGGGGCATCAACAGCCTGATACCTCCTCTCGGAACATCTCATGATTAGGGCGTTTGAAGGCCAAGACGCAGATGAAGTCTGGGAGCAAGTCGTGGAGGCATTCCGGGCAGGCCATGGTGTCCTCCTCCAACCAAGTAGAGGTGGTGCAACCAAAGAAATCCTCCATGCAGCCATCACCATCAATGATCCGCGACAACGATGGGTGGTTTCCCGCCAACCTCCCATGAATGTTGCCTTCGCCATTGCCGAGATCGTTTGGATCATGACAGGTCGTAACGATCTTGCTTTCCTCCGGGCGTGGAACAGCAAACTCTCCGACTATGTGGGAGAAGGCCCCCACCTTCATGGGGCCTATGGGCATCGACTCCGCTACCACATGGGGGTAGACCAACTAACTCGGGCCTATCAGGTGCTAAGCAGTAACCCGGACACCCGGCAGGTTGTACTGCAAATCTGGGACTCGTCCGTCGACCTTCCCGACCCTGAGGGTTTGCCCACCAGTCGGGATGTCCCTTGCAATGTGTTCGCACTGTTGAAGGTCCGCGAAGGGAAGCTGGAGTGGCTTCAGGTACTACGAAGCAATGATCTCTTCTTAGGGGTTCCTCACAACTTCGTACAGTTCACCAGTCTTCAAGAGGTTGTGGCCGGGTGGCTTGGCGTCGATTGTGGTCCCTATCACCAACTGAGCGACAGCCTGCACATGTATGAACATGACGAAGAGAATGTATTCGCCTCACAGACGCCGCCAAACCGGCTACGAAACACAGACTCGCTTGCGCTCCCCAAGGAGAAATCAGAAGCGGCATTCAAAGAGTTGGGCCGAAGGATGGAGCGACTGATCGCGCCTGGCCTACGGCGCCCACAACTGGAAAGAGTCGTCCGTTGGGATGAAGGCCCGGAGGCATTCCGTAACATGCTTGCCGTGCTGGCCAGTGAAATAGCACGGAGGCTAGGGTGGGATGAGATGCATGATCACGCTATGGCCACCTGCACCAATCCTGTGTATAGAAAGTTATGGCATCGTTGGTTGAGGAGGGTTAGCATAAGCTCGCAGAACGAACGTCAACAATACAGGTCAGTGGGCCGAGCAAGATGAGGTGCGATGGAACTGGTTGTGCTGGCTTCTCAAGCTAGGCTATCCCTCACCCAATTCCAAAGCGGCCCTGTGAACCCCCAAGATCCCGAAAGACCTGAGCAATCGGTCGAACCGCCCCTAACACTATGTTCACCGCCCCGGCGTCGCACTCCAGCGAGTGCCTTCTTATGGACTAGGCAAGACCCCTCCGCAAAACACCCCTCCGCAAAACACCCCTCCCACGACATGGAGGGAGCCCAAGACAGCCGGATTGCACAAGTAGGAATTGCGAAACCGCGAAGTAATCCTAATCTATGTAGCAGGCGGTTAGATAGTAAGGCCTTTCCACCTTCCGAATCGATAGGTCCTAATAGCTAAGGAGATAGGAATGTCCGGTTTCTGGAGTAGTGAGACCCTCAAGACAAGACTACCGAGCTTGATCGAGCCATACGATGAGTCACACATTAAGAACTGTTCATATGAACTCTCGATGGGAGACGAAGCATGGGTTACCAATAGTTCCAACGCAGGAACCAGGATCAGAGTCAAAATAGATGATAAGGAACGAGTCAATATTCCCCCTGGACAATTCGCTCAACTCTTGATCTCCGAAGTTGTAGAAATCCCCGCCAACGCCGTCGGATTGCTGTCAATGAAATCGAGCAAGAAGATGCAAGGATTGATAAATGTCTCTGGCTTCCACGTTGATCCTGGCTACAAAGGCAAACTGATCTTCGCCGTGTTTAATGCAGGCTCCAAATCTATCAGCCTTACACAAGACCAACGGACTTTCCAGTTGTGGTACGTTTCTCTCGACAAGGCAACTGAGGATCTATATTGTGGTCCGCGACAGAATGCAGTTAATATTAGCGATTCTCACATCAGTAACCTCAGAGGCCCAACCTATAATCCCACTGCGCTTGCCGAGAGAGTATCCGCATTAGAGGACCGTCGTAAATGGTGGAGTATGGCAGCCATCACCTTGTTGAGTTTGATAGTTGGCGCCATATTGAACGATGCCTTCGACCTAACAACGTTTTTCGAAAACGAGTGAGGAGTTGCAGTACGCCCCAAGTAAAACCCCTCGATAGATTAATGCCCAATCCAGCAACCAAATCCCAACATATCACTTATAATAGGGGTGCCCCTTGCCAGGGGACGTCTGACTCTCAACATTTCTGGTTGTTGTGCCTTTGTCGCGATCTGTCGGCCTGCCTTTTGGCCAGGGGCGGTTTTCACCGACCTGGACTGGATGTGACCTGATAGGAGCCTTTGGTTTACTGGTTCTTCGGACATCTCAGGGGAGTCGGGAATCCATCGAACGTAAGGGAGGGCAAGCTCTAGCGGTGGTTGCCCTCCCTAGTTGATTTGTAGAGGTCGTGGGCGCTGTTCCAGTTGTGTAGTCGTCGGGGGCATGAGATTGAGGTTGTCTTCGATTGAACCTCCCCGGGTTTCATGGAGAGTGGGTTGTTTGTGTGGTTGCGGGTTTTCTGGGGGTGGTTTGATGGTAGGCGGTTTCGTGGTCGGCGGGGGTGATGTAGGTGTTGTCGGGGGTGATTCCTCCGTGTAGGCGTCGGTGGTTGTACCAGTCGATGTACTCGAGGGTGG
>Ga0209754_1000127_pt1 | contig 121837 bp, 99 predicted proteins | sample MesohylBB_FD_187295 | JGI IMG/M metagenome (GOLD analysis project Ga0209754, IMG submission 187295) | Host-associated microbial community of the marine sponge Aplysina aerophoba from Gulf of Piran - sponge mesohyl, lysed by bead beating... | ecosystem: Host-associated > Porifera > Sponge >... | reverse complement strand
TGGACTGCAAGGGACGATACGAGTCGGAGATACCCTTGGAAATGGTTGTCCAGTATTGTGTTACAACCGCACTGGCATACCCTAATGGACTACACGGGACAACAGGTATCTAGTTCGGGCGGAATCGTGCCGATCAGGTTGTTTTCCTGGAGACGCAGGTCACTCACCTTGCCCTGGCGGGTGCCCACGCCATGCCACTCCCCGAGATCCCTTTCCGTCAGCCAGTTCGAGTTGTCAGCCCAGCCATCGCCCCCCGTGGCCTCGTAGAAGATCTCGAGGATCTCCCGGTCGGTGAGCGGCAGCGCGACCTCGACGGTGGCCTCGGCGGTGGCGGAATTGTAGGTAGCCGTCACCTTCGTCGTCCCGAAGCCGGACGCCGTGACCCGCCCCACCGCGCCCCCAGCCGCGTTGACCGTGGCGATCGCCGCATCGGCGCTGGCCCACGTCACCTGCGGAGCGGCCACCGCGTTCCCGGCGGCATCGGTCACTCTGGCCGTGAGGATGCCGGTCGCCCCGATCGTGTCGAGGGTCAGCCAGTGGGACTCGATGACGACCTGCGTGCCGTCCTCGGCCGCTCCCATGGCAGTCTGGGCTGACGCGTCCTGGTCCGCGGGCAAGGTCGGGGTGTCATCCACGCAGGCTTCCAGGAAAACCATGGTGAGAACGGCCCCCAAGACGCCGATCCATCGAAATCCGAACGACGAGAGGGTGGCCGGCCCTCGCCGGTCGTGGCAACTGGACGCCGGGCGGCGCTGCGGATGCTCCATCTGGCCCATCCGTCTCTTCCGAATCGTGAACGCGATCAGAAAACTACATCATCATGCATATTAACGATTATTGCATGATACTTTAGTGATCTCATATGATTTTATCACGATACGCGAGGATGGAGCAAGAGAGATCGCGGCGAGAGCCTACTTGCCGTACTGCCTTTTTGCCGCCAAGCTTCCCGGTGGACCCGACGCGGACAAATTGGAGGCAACAGTGTCGCATTACCTGAAGACGGTCGCCCGGCCTGCGATTGCTGCCCTGCTGCTGTCAGTGCCAGCCGCTGCAGCGGCGACTGCCCAGCAAACGGGAACCATCCGAGGCACGGTCGCCGACGTGTCCGGCAACCCTTTGTCCGGTGTCTCGGTGACTGCGACCGGTTCCGGAGTGAGCGAGCAGGCAGTCACGGACACCGCCGGTGCCTACGAATTCACGGGTCTGGCCGCCGGCGACCATGTCGTGGCCTTCACCCTGTTCGGCTATGGATCACGGGAGATCCCGGTCACCGTCCGCGCAGGCGCTGTCGAAACCGTCCAGATCGTCCTGCAGCCCGTTTTCCAGCTCAACCCGCTCAGCGTGGTGGCGGAAGAGCCCACGGTCTTCGCGCGCAATTTCGTGGCGGAGCCGATGATGAGGCAGCAGTCGAGCATCACGGCCGTCACGTCGGTGATCGACAACCTTCCCGGCGTCTCGGTCCAGGAGGGGGACGGGTACGCCTTTGACGACTGGTCGAGCAACGTGGTCATGCGCGGGTTCCAGTCGACGATCAACGATGTGCAGATCGGCACCACGATCGACGGATTTCCCAACGGCACGTCGGACTACTGGAGCGGCGCGAAGGCGAGCCGGTTCGTCGACCCGATGAACCTCGGAGGGGTCGAGGTGTCGCAGGGGACCGCCGACATCGCGTCGCGGTCGGTCGAGGCGCTGGGCGGAACGCTCAACTTCCTGACGGCCGACCCGGCAGAGGAGGCAAGCCGGACGGCCTCGGTCACAATCGGCGAGAACGAGGGCCAGCGGTTCGCCGCGCGGGTCGAGACCGGATCGCTGTTCGGCGGCACGACGCGAGCCTGGGCCGCCGCGATCCGGCAGGAGGCGACCGACTGGATGGAGGGCTCGGCGAGGAACGAGCGGGAGCACCTCGCCGCCAAGATCGTGTCCACGCACGGCAACCTCGACCTTACCGGCTACGTCTCCCACGACGACATCCACGAGGATGTCTACCAGCGGCTTTACAGCGACGCCGACTTCCGGGCCGACCCGCGCTGGGACCGGCTGATCGGCCACTGGCCCGGCGTGCCCTATCTGAACCAGTTTTACCGCCCCGGCTGGCAGACCCGGCGCAAGAACACGCTTGCCTACCTCAAGGCCGACTGGTCGTTCAGCGAATTGATCTCCGTGAGCGCAGGCGCATACAACCATCGCAACTCGGGGCGCGGCGACTGGTTGCCCCCCTATATCGTGGACGTGGTGGACGACGGGGGCGGTCCGGAGTCGGAGCTGGCGGGCCTCGCGCCAGTGCAGGGCGGGAGCCAACTCGGAGTGATCCGGTTCGTGGACAGCAACGGCGTGGCCGTCGGTCCGACGCCCGGATGCGAGTCGTCCTACATCTTCAACTACTACGGCTCGGGCGGACCGGACGTCGACCCGGCATGCCACCCGGGGGCGAGCGCGGTGCAGTCGTACCGCCACAGCCACTACGGCAAGAATCGCGTCGGCGTGACCATCGACGGGGAGTGGTCCGTGCTGTTCGGAGGAGGAGGAGGAGGCAGCACGCTGCGCACGGGCCTCTGGTACGAGGACTCGCGGCGCGACCTCGGCCGCGACTGGCACCGTATTCTGGACCCTGCCATCAACTTCAAGTGGGACTATGAGGCCTACTGGCACCAGTACGAGTGGCAGTTTCCGCAGAACGTCTTCAAGTGGTACGCCGAGGAGACGCTGTACTTCGGCTCGTTTGAGTTGGCCGTCGGCGTCAAGCAGTACCTCGTCTCCGTGTCGCGCGAAGACCAGTTCGGGGTCGACCGGACCCTTGATGTCGAGTCAGACTCGAAGCTGCTCCTCTCGGGCGGAGTCACCTACGAGACGCCCGTCGATGGCCTCGACCTGTTTGCGGGCTACGCCGAGAACTTCCGCGCGATCGGCAGTATCCTGCTCGAGGTGCCGGGACGCAGCCTGGACCAGCTGGAGCCCGAGACGGCCTCGAACATCGATGTAGGCGCTCAGTACTCCGGCGAGCGGCTCGCGTTGAGCGCCACCCTGTACTCCATCGCTTTCGACAACAGGATCTTCTACCTCGGCCCTGCAACGTCCACGGGACCCAACTACCTCATCCCCGGAGGAGGGGCCTACTTCAACGCGGGCGGCATCGAAACGAGTGGCGTCGAGTTGGCCGCCACGGTGGCGTTGTCGGACCGGTCATCGCTCTACACCGCCCTCACGCTCAACGACTCGAAGTACGTCGGGACGGACGATCCGCTCGTCGACGCCAGTCAGGGCATCGTTCCCGGCACCGACGTGACGGGCGTGCCGCCGCGGTTGTGGGTCGTCTCCCTCGACCGCACGGGACCCCTGGCCGGCGGACTGTCCGCGAAATACACGGCATCGCGCCGCGTCAGCCTGACGGCGGACTGGCAGACCGACGCCTACTGGTCGGTGGACGCATACGTCAGCCTCAGCGGCGAAGAGGTGAGCAATCTGTTCCGGTCGACGGAGTTCTCGATCGTCGCGAACAACCTGCTCGACACACCCTACCTGTCCGCGATCACCGAGAACGCGGCCTGGCTGGGCGCGCCCCGCACCATATCCATGACCACGACCGTCTCCTTCTGACGAACCCCCAGGACCCCACTCCAGTCCGGCGCCTCACCGCTCTCGGTTGCTCGCGCCGGTCTTGCCCCGGACCGCCGACCTACGCCGGCCCGGGCGCCAGATGCTCCATGAGATACCGCACCATCAGCATCCGAAGGTGGACGGCCGTACCCTCCCCTTCCGACAGGCCGTGGTTCCGGTTGGGGTAGGTCATGTAGTCGAAGGTCTTCCCAAGCTCCACCAGACGGTCCACCAATCCCTCGACGATCTCCAGGTGCGTGTTGGTCTCCCCGGTTCCGTGAATGATGAGCAGGTCCCCTTCCAGCCCCTCGGCGTAGTTGATGGGAGCGGAGACGCGGTAACCCTCCGGGTTCGTCTCCAGGGTCTCCATGTAGATCTCCTGGAACCACGCATTGTAGAGGTGCGGCTGGGGTTTCGGGACCACGGCGATCCCCACGTGGTAGACATCGGGCTTTCGGAACAGGGAGTTCAGGGTGTTCGATCCGCCGCCACTCCACCCCCAGATCCCCACCCTGGACAGATCGACGTAGGGGAGGATCCTGCCGAGCTCCCGGACTCCCGCCGCATGCTCCTCCGTCGACTGCACGCCGATTGTCGGAAAGGGCGCCCTCCGCCACGCCGCTCCCTTCGGCGCCGGTGTGCCCCGATTCTCGATGGAGGCGACCAGGTACCCGAGGTCCGCGATGGCGCGATGGTAGTTGTTGCGGGTCGACCACCGGTCGAGGACGGTCTGGCCGTGCGGTTCACCGTAGACGTAGATGAACACCGGGTAGCGGTGGGAAGGATCGAAGTCCCGCGGCTTGATCATCCACGCGTCCATCACCACGCCGTCCCCGATGTCCAGCTGCAGGAACTCCGCGGGGTGGGAGATCGTGGCCTCGGCCCGGCGCCGGACCTCCTCGTTGTCCTGCAGGACCCGGACGACACGGTGATCCGGGAGGCTGATCAGCTCGGTTACCGGTGGGGTGTCGAAGGTGGAGTACGTGTGAAAAGCCCACCGAAGGTCGGGAGAGAAGTCGTAGAAGTGGGTTCCCGGCTGGTCTTCAGGGGTGACTCGCTCCGGCTCTTCGGCACCGTCCACCCGGACCCTGTAGAGGTAGCGCTGGGTGGCGTTGCCGGGCGAGGCGAAATGATAGAACCAACCCTCCTCCTCATCGACCGGCCCCCGCTCCATGACGTCGCCGGGTCCCGGGGTCAGCAGGCGTTCCTCGTGCCCCTCGCGCGAATAGACGTAGGAGTGACGCCACCCGTCCTTTTCGGTCAGGAAGAGAAACGAGTCGCCCCCCTGGATCCATTCCAGGCCGGCGTTCAGGCGATAGCTGGCGATCACCCAGGCCGGGTCCGACTCGTGGTAGATCCGGTCTACCGCACCCGTGGTCACGTTGGCGATGAAGAAGGCGCGTTCGTCCCGAAACCGGCTGAACTGCTCCACCAGCAACTCCTCCGAGTTCCCGGCCCAACTCACCTGCCCGAGATAGAAGCCCTCGTTCGGGGACGGGATGGAAACCCAGCGGACTTCCCTGCCCTGGGCGTCCACCACTCCGACGCGGAGCTTGGCGATGGTCTCACCCACCCTCGCGAATCGAACCTGCCGGAGATCGGGGTACGAGGGATCGGTGGGGACGAGCATGGACCTCATCCGCACTCCGGAGGCATCGGACTGGACGAAGGCAATGCGGGTTCCGTCGGGGCTCCATACCGCCCGGCCATTGGAAATCTGTTCGGCCGTAGTCCAGGTCAACCGGGTGGTTTCGTCGGCCTCCAGGTCATACGCGTGCAGGTCCCCGTCGCGGCTGAAGAGGATCCGGCGCCCATCCGGAGAGATCGCGTTGCCGCCTCCCCCGTCCACCTTCTTCAGCGTGGACGCGGCCGCGTCGAACATCCAGAATCCGTCCCCCCCGGTGCCGAGAAGCACCCAACCGCCGTCCGGGGCGAACTGATAGCCGGAGATGCTCAAGGGCTCGGAAGCGCCCGAAGGGGTGAGGTCGGAGAGGGAGGCGAGGACCGTCCGGTCGCCGCTCGCGGCATCGTAGCGGACCAGCTCGCGTTGCGAAGCGCCTGAGGGGGCCTCCAGTGTTGTGTAGGCGGATCCGTCGGGCAGCCACGTCGCCTGGAAGGAACGGGCGTCGAAGTCTCGGGCCTCAAAGATCGACCGGAGCCGGGCTTCCGTCTCCGCGGGGACCTGGGGGGAGGCCGGGGTTGGGGAAAGGGCGGGCGCGGCGAGGACGCCGAGCAGCCAATAGTTCCGTGCGATCCGTTTCATGGTCATTTCACCGTCCCTCGGTCCAGGCGGAGATACTGTCCGACTGATGTTTTCGGGAGGATACTCGCACGTCAGTTGGGCCGCAACGGTGCTTCAGTGCAGAAACGCTAAACTACTTTGTTTAGTGTTCACGGCTGTGACGAGTGATGACCGCCGGTGGCCTCGAATTGCCGGACGCCCTAATTCACACGAACCGCGTCGGTCGTCTCGCCGGCCTGATCGATCACAAGGCCGGTCACGTTCCCGGATTCGTCGGTGTGGAAGGTCAGGTACACCGGCACGACCGCCACCTTGAACCGCTCCATCGATGTCGCGTACAGCTCGTAGGTGCTGCCTTCGAGCTCCACGGCGAGCTCCTCGCCCGCAAGGACGAATCGAAGCCTTTCATCCGGATCGTCGGGCACGACATACGTGCCCACGTACGACTCCAACACGCTGACCGGCACGTCCACGGTCTCGGGGAATTCGGAGAGGTCGACACCGTATTCCGTCAGCTTCTCGCGGGCCGGACCGTTCCTCGGGTCGACCCGAAGGGCGTGCCGATAGTGTTCGATCGCCAGGTCCCGGTGGCCCATCAGGGCGTGCGCTTCAGCCAGTCCGTTGTGCGCCGGCGCCAGGTTGGGGTCCATCTCGACCACGCGCGAGAAGATCGCTTCGGCGTCGGCAGCGTCCCCGTCTTCAAGCGCCCTGCCCCCGATCCGGCCGAGGACGCCCGTCGACGGTGTTCTTTCGTATCCGAACCTCGCCGATGCTCGTGCGAAGTGCCGGTCGACGGCCTCCAGGCCGCCCGCCACGTAGAGGCCGACCGGATCGTGCAGATTCCAGCCTTCGAAGATCTTCTCGAGCCCGTAGTAGGTCGACCTGTGCGGCACGGAACCGTGGCTTTCCTCGTCCATGTGCTTGAATTCCCAGCGGAAGTCCTCGGGGGCCTTCGCTTCGAGAATACCCGCAAACTTGAGAGCGCCACCGAGCATCGGACCGCCCTCGTTCCCCATGGTCATGTAGAAATCGCCGACCAGGTCACCGACGTCGTCGAATGCGGAATCGGCCTGCGCAACCAGACGCTGTTCGTCCCACCAAAGACTCGGACTGATCGAGATGTACGCGTTGAAGACATCCGGTCGATGCACCAGAGCGTGATTCGCAAACAGCCCCCCGAGCGAGTGCCCGATGAGAATGGCGTACGGCCGTGTCCTGTAGTTCTCGTCGATGTACGGCTTCAGCTCGGCGCTGATGAACTCCAGGAAGTTGTCCGCTCCACCTGCACTCGAACGCGCGGGACCCGCGTCGGAGTAGACGGGCGGCGACAGGTCGCGCGTCCGGTCCGTATTGGGAATGGCCACGACGATGACGTCCGGCACGCGCCCGTTTCTCGCCAGGAATCGGGCCGTTCCCGTCGTGTGGTGGAAGTGGGACGGGCCGTCCAGGAGGTAGACCACGGGATACGTCTCGTCGCCGCTCTCGTATCCGGCCGGCAGGCCCACGATGATCTCACGCTGCTCGCCGAGCACGTTGGATTGGAGTTGGCGCGTCTCCCCGAGGGACAGGAACGGTTCTCCGTCCTGCGCGAGGCCCGTCCGCGGCGCAAGAGCGATGAGGCACGGCAGGAGAAACGCGGCGAGCAGGACCGGCATCGTGTTTTCGCGACGGGTAGGCCAGGTCATGGGGCACCTTCCTTGGTGGGTTACGCAGGATAGCCCGAACCAGGGGACGATAACAGATATCGGATGACGGCCGTTGTCGGCGGGCCCGCCCCCCAAGCCCGTCGTTCCCACCATCAGTCCCATCCAGTCATTCCTCCGCCCCCGGCCCCTCGCAACCGTTGCCCCCCTGACCACCGAAGCACCGGCGGGCCCGACCCCCAACTCCGACTCCCGCTGTTCTTCCCACCGGGGAACGCCCGCTATGCCGGGACAGCAGAAACGGCCAGACAACCCCAGACACGACGCCTCGTACAAGAACTTCTTCGCCCACCCTCGCACCGTCGCCGACACCCTGCGTGCAGCCGCGGGTGACATCGCCCGCCACCTCGACTTCGCCACCCTGGAACGCATGCCGGCCAGTTTCGTCACCGAGCACCTGGGCCAGCGCCATACCGACATGCTCTGGCGAATCGGGACCACCGGCGGCGGCTTGGTCCACATCCTGATCCTGCTGGAGTTCCAGTCCACCGTCGATCGCCGGATGGCCCTGCGAATGATGGACTACACCGTCACCATCTGGAGGCAGCTCGGCAAGGAAGACCTCGGACCTGGCGGCGAGTACCCCTTCGTGCTGCCCGTCGTCATTTACAACGGAGAGCGGCGCTGGACCGCGGCGAGGGATATAGCCGACATGCTCGGACCGGTGCCCGGCGAACCGCTTGGATACGAGCCCCGCCTCCGGTATCTTCTCATCGAGATCCGGGCTCAGGATCCGGCCTCGCTTCCGCGCGACAACGTGCTGGCGATGATCGCGAGGTTCGAGCAGGCTCCCTCGGCGAGAGTGCTGGAAAGGTTGGTCGGCTCGCTGGCAGACTGGCTCATGGCGATCGGGGAGCCGGAACTCGCCCCGGCCTTCCTGGCCTGGATCACCCAGGTGCTGGCACAGCGGTTCGGCCGGACGGGCCGAGAGTTGCAACGCAAATTGAGGACTGAGGAGGACGGAGCCATGACGACCTTGATCGAGCGGGCCCGGAAGTGGGGCGAAGAGCGGGACGAGCTGTGGCTGCAGAAAGGCATCGAAGAGGGCATCGAGAAAGGCTTTGAGAAGGGGATCCAGGAGGGCCTTCAGCGGGACCGCCAACTGATGCTCCGGCAGGCCAGCCGCAGGTTCGGTCCCGGCACCGCCAAAAAGCTCCTGCCGGTGCTGGAGAGGATCTCTGACCCGGAAGGCATCGCGCGCGTCGCCGATGCGGTGATCGAATGCGAGACCGCCGAGGAGTTCCTCAGGCGGGTGCGGAAGGTTTGACTCCGATGGCGGCCTGGGGCCTCACCGCATGCCCACCAGCCCCTTCACCGCATCGGTGAGCTTCTTCGCGTCGAAGCCCAGGCCGTCCTTGAAGACGAGCCGCACGTTGCGGATGTCCGACGCGCTGCGGCCGATGTCGCCCTCGATCACGAGCAGGTCCGCGATCTTGCCGGCGGTCACCGTGCCCACCTCGTCGTCGATCCCAATCACCCTCGCGCCATTGGCGGTCACGATCTGCACGGCCGTGGCCGCGTCGAAGCCCGCCTGCACGAGGAGTTCGAAGTTGCGCTGGTCGCCGTAGCCGGGGAGCGCGCCCCAGGCAGGGTCGACGCCCGCCGCGAGCAGCCCGCCCGCCTCCACGAAGCGGCGCTCGAAGGCGAACATGTTGTTCAGGAGGTCGATCATCCATTCCGTGGTCCCCGACCGAATCACCTGTCGGCGCTCCATCTCCGTCCGGACCACATGCTCGGGGAGCGCCTCAAGGTCCCGTGCCGTGAGATCGGGGACGGCCGGAGTCGCCTGCTCCGCGACGGCCAGCGTCGAGGTGATGGCTACGCCCGCCTCGATGATCTCACTGATCGTTGCGTCCACGTCGGGACTGTTGACGTCGAGCCCGGCCAGCGAAAAAGCCAGATTCGGACTGCACTTGTCCGGCTCGCGCGTTGCATCGTAGTCCGAGTTGGCCCAAAGACTGTGCTCCAGGTTGTCGATGCCGAGCGCAGTGGCCTCGCGAAAACTCACGGAGCACAGGTGGCCCATGACCTTCATGCCCTGCTTGTGGGCCTCGTCGATGATGGTGCCCAGCGCCTCCCGCGAGATCTGCGTGTACACCTTGACCCACTCCGCGCCTTCCGCGGCCCAGTAGCGGACGTACCGGCGCGCCGACTCCTCGTCGCGAATAACGTACATGCCGAGGTCCCTGAGCCGCTCGTCCGGCCCCGGGCTGATCACGTACGGCGCCGTAATCACGATGCGGGGACCGGGGGTCTCACCCCGTTCGATCGCGCCCTTGAGCGAGATGTCCTGATAGGGTGACATGCTGCCCGTCGTCCGGACGGTCGTAACACCGGCTCCCAGGTAAAGGCGCGGCCCCGAGTACTGCATCTGCGCGACCCTCGGCGTGTTCTGGTAGTAGTACAGGTGGTTGTGGAGGCCGACCATTCCGGGCATCACCGAGTGGCCCGCGAGATTCAGTCGCTCTGCATCGGCCGGAATGTCGACGGAGCCCGACGCACCCACGGCTTCGATGCGGTTCCCGCGGATGACGATGGTTTGTCCGGCCTGCGCGGGCCCGCCCGTGCCGTCGAAGAGGAGTATGTTTTCGAGCACCACGACCGGCGCCGAGACGCTCAGATAGGACTGCACCTCGTCCGAAAGCGCGCTCCGGTCCTGGGCGGGCGCCTGACCGGGTTGGAGCGCGACCGCTGTCGTAGCCGCCAACACCCACATGTCATTCCGCATTTGCCGCTCCTTGCCTGGGGTCTCTTTCCCCTTGCAGGGTAGAGGGGTGCATTCAGTCCGTAAAGAGCATTGGAGCAAGCCATGATCCGTTCCTCGCGTCCCCTGATCCATGCCCTGCTGCTGTTGGCGGGCGCTGTTCCGCCGGCCTCTACGCAGGTTGCCCCGGAACGGGAGGCCGCCTACCAGCGCTACCTCGACTTCGGCTCGCTGATCGAAGGTGGCCGCGTCACCCCCAACTGGATGCCCGACGGCAACAGCTTCTGGTATGCGGAGGGCGGGCCGCAGAACACGGTCATTCACCGGGTCGATCCCACCACGGGTGTCGTCGAGGAACTGTTCGACACGCCCCGTTTGCGCGCGGCGCTGACCGAGGCGCTGGGGCACGAGCCCGCGGGCCTGGGCGTGCCGTTCCGCCAGCTGGCCTTTGCCGGCCCGTCTTCCGTGCAGTTCACCGTGGAGGGGCAGACGTTCGAGCTGGATCTGGACACGTACGCTGTTGAGAGGCAACGCACGCCTTCGTCGCTGGGGCTCGTGTCATACCTGGTAAGCGAGGCGGAACGCGCGACCCCCGGGACGTTCGTGCGCGAAGTGTTCCAGGGTCTTGGGCCGAGGCCGTATCCAGAACGGCTGTCGCCCGACGGGAAGTGGTTCGTCGGGCTGGACAATCACAACCTGACGCTGCGCGCCACGGTCGATGGCCGGGTCGTGCCCCTCACTGACGACGGGGACGAATTCGAGCAGTGGGACGTGGAAACGTCGCTGTGGAATCCGTGGTCGCCGGACTCGCAGCGTCTGGTGGTGGCCAGGATCAACTCGCACGGCATGCCCCGGATCCCGACCATCAAATGGCTGAAGCCGCTCGAGGAGGCCGAGTTCATTCCGACGATGCTCGCCGGCGGCGAACTCTACGACACTCGACTCCATATCCTCGACCTGCACACGCGCACACCGATGCCGGTGGCACAGGATACTACCGCGGACTACTACTACCGCGTGCTGACCTGGCTGCCCGATGGCTCCGAGGTCGTGTTCGCGCGTTACAGCCGCTTGATGGACCGTGTCGACGTCCAGGCCGCCGACGCCTTGACCGGTGCGGTGCGCACCCTTGCCACCGAGGCCTCCAAGACCTTCGTGACCCACCACCACGATTCGGTTTGGGGCTCGCGGACGGGCTTCTGGCTGCTGCCCGACGCGTCCGGGTTCATTCTGATCTCCGAACGGGACGGGTGGCGGCACCTGTATCTGTACGACCTGGACGGCAATCCGGTTCGCCAACTCACTCAAGGCGAGTTTCCCGTCGAGGAAGTGGTCGGCATCGACCAGGAGAACGGGTGGGTGTACTTCACGGCGCAGACCGATCCGGCGCGCCCGTACGACCTTCATCTGAACCGGGTGACCCTCGACGGCGCGGACCGGACGCAGCTCACCGAGGGCAAGGGCCGTCACACCGTGGCCATGGCGCCCTCGTACGGGTACTTCGTAGACACCTATTCGTCGGTGGACACCCCGCCCCGCTCCGTGCTGCGCCGCGCCGACGGCGTGGGGGTGCTCACGCTGTCGGAAGCGGACATCGGCCGGCTGGAGCAGGTGGGATGGACACCGCCGCGCGAAGTCGTGATTGAAGCGGCGGACGGGGAAACCGACCTGTGGGTGACGATGTATCTCCCCTACGACTTCGATCCTTCGCGGCGCTATCCGGTGGTCGAATACATCTACGGCGGCCCTCAGACCACCATGCGGCCCATGGACTTCGGGGGTGAGCAGTTCCCCGGCCTCGGGAGCGACCTCGCCCGGATCGGCAACTTCAACCGCGCCCTGGCCAACGTGGGGTTCGTGGTCGTGGTTCTCGACGCCCGGGGGACGCCCGGACGTTCGAAGGCATTCCATGACGTGATCGTCGGGAACTGGGGCAAGCCCGTGATCGCAGACCACGCAGCCGCGATCCGGCAGCTGATCGACCGCCATGACTTCCTCGACGGCGACCGCGTGGCGATCATGGGGGGGTCGTGGGGCGGGTATTACTCGACCCGTGCCATCCTCCAGGAGCCCGATCTCTACAAGGTCTGCATCAGCGAGGTCCCCGGGTACGACATGTACGCCTTCCACCTCTACGAGCCGTATCTCGGCATGCCCCAGGAGAACCACGAGCGCTACGAGGCCGCGAATGTCTTCCGAATGGCGCCCGGTCTGAAGGGGAAGCTGCTGCTGACCGGCGGGATCAACGACACCGGCACACAGGCCGACCTCTTCCAGATGTCTGAGACGCTCGTCCGGGCCGGGATCCAGCACGACATGATGGTCTACGCCAACACGGGCCACGGGGTGTTCGGCCAGACCGGCGAGTACAACATGGAGTTGAAGAAGAACTACCTGGTGAGACACCTGTTGAACGCTCCCGTCCCGGGAGTCAACCGCTGAGGGCATGATGCAAAGGATCTTGAGGATGACTCTCCTGGTCGCTGCGGGGGTGCCCGGCTGTACTGACGCCGACCCGCTCCCCTACCGTCCACTGGTCGAAATCGCCGGTGACACAAGCCTTGTGCACGCGCTGATCCTGCAGGACAGCCGGACATTGACCTGGGCCGAATACGGAGATCCGGACGGCGTGCCGCTCATTGAATTGCACGGCGGCGGCGCGTCGCATCTGTCGGGACTGGTGTATCATCGCGAGGCGCTCGAGGCCGGGGTTCGCATTATCGCCGTCGACCGTCCGGGCGCCGGCGGGTCGACCCCGGATCCTGACTACTCCGTTGCCGGCTTTCACAAGGACGTGGAACAGCTCGCCGACCACCTGCAACTCGACGGGTTCGTCGTGATGGGCAATTCGAACGGCGGAATGTTTGCCATCGCAATCGCGCACGCGATGCCGGACCGCGTTGCGGGAGCGATTCCCCTGAATCCGGCCACGCCGGTCTTCGACGATTCCATTGCGTGGGAGCTCACGCCGATCTACCACGCATTGGCAGGGCAGGACGCGTCTACGATCGTCGAGGGGATGGACGCTACGATGCGCCAATTCGTCGAGGATCCAGCGGCGGCCCGGGCAAACGACCCCTTTCAGCAGTTTCCCGAAGACACCGAGCCGGAAATCGTTGCGATCTACTTCAAGGCCATCGAGCTCACGCCACCCGAGGTGCTCGAACACGAGGTGCGATTGATCCTGGACGAAGCCGGGTGGGGCTTCGACATCTTCGAGGTTGAGCCACGCGTCGAGTTCTTCACCGGCGTGACCGAGGTCGGCACGCCCTACAACAGGGTGTGGGCGGAGAGGCTTCCCAACGCGGGACTCTACGAGACCAGCGGTGGGCATATGGGACAGACCGGTCCGGCCACGCGGGAGCGTCTCATGCGCTGTGTGCGAACGCTTATGGAAGGGCTGCCCTGCTGACAGCCCGTGGACAAAATCCCCCCGGCATTCGACCGGCGATGCATCCGGGCCGGGCGCTCGGCTTCACCTCTTCACGCTGTAAAGCAAAATTTACATGATGTCATGTTTACTATACATCTTATCTTGTCGGGGCCGTGCCACGAGGATCGGGTCGACATGACGGTCTGGCGGCGCCCGGCAGATCGAGCGGGAGGTCAGGGAGGCCTACCGAATGGGGCTGCGGGACGCGGAGCGGCGCGGACCGCCGACCGACATGGAGCGGGCGGCGCGGGAGATGAAGGAGCGCGAGCGGAGCATAACCCGTATTCCCCCCTTGCCGCCCCAGCCCCGAGGCCCCGAGCGTGGCGCCGGAGGGTTCGAGCGGTGACCCTTTGTTTCGCCAGTGGACCGGGCGAACGGAGTCCGAAGCGGAAGTTATCTTGTCGGAAGGTGCAGTGCATCTGAAGCGCTCTCACGCCCGGGGAAGGATTACACAGCCAAGATGAAGTCTGTCGCGTATATCGAGACATCGGTCGTCAGCTATTTGACGGCTCGCCCGTCACGCGATGTCGTGATCGTGGCCCGTCAGCAGGTGACTCGCGAGTGGTGGCGTACCGCCCGGGACAGATTTCACCTCGCCGCTTCGGAGCTCGTGATTCGCGAAGCCAAGCAGGGACATCCGAATGCCGCTAGTGCCCGGCTGATGAGGCTCGATGGCGTGACGCTTCTCGATGCGACCGAAGAGGCGGAGCAACTGGCGCGCGAACTCATTGCCTCGCGCGCGGTTCCTCCCAGCGCCGCGGTGGACGCCGCCCACATCGCCATCGCCGTTACGAATCGTGTCCACTATCTTGTGACTTGGAACTTCCGCCACATCGCCAATGCGACCATGCGGTCCCGGATCGAGCGGGTGTGCCGGAGCGACGGGTACGAGCCCCCTGTCATCTGCACTCCCAACGAACTGATGGAGGTCAGCCATGGAGACCAATAGGGACGACCGGGTCGTCGCCGCGGTGCGGGCCTTAGGGGACGACCGGGTGATTGCGGCGGTCCGGGCAGCGAAAGACGCATACGCTGCAATGCACGGCCATGACATCGCAGCCATTTTCGAGGACGTTCGCGCCTTGCAAGAGACTTCGGGCCGCACGTACGTCCGCGATTTCGAACGCCTGGCCCTAGCGGCAACACCGATCGCAACGCAGGTCTCGGCAGCAGTTCGGCAAATGGAGGGTTCGCTGGGTCCCGCCCTGGAGAGACTGAATGAGTGGTCCGCCGCCGCCGCGCCCTTTCTGGAGGAATTCGAACGAACCGCTGAGGCGGCCGCCGAAGCCATGGAGCGGATTCAGCCTGCTCTGAAGAAGTTCCACGAGCGGAAACAAGTCCACGACGCTTTGAACAAAGTGGGCTGGCTTCCCCACTATTCCGTACCCAACCGGCTTGTAGAAGGATGCAGAGACGACCGTGCTCTGCTGGATAGTCGCGTCGCCGACCACTACCGCACCCGCTGGACTAAGATTCGTGACCACATGGAGTTAGATCTCGCGACGTATCACATTGACGATGAAGCGAGGGCAACGTTCCGGGAGGCCCTCATAGCCCACGAATCTGGACTGTACCGGTGCATCTGCCGCTTGTTGTTCCCCGAAATCGAGCGGACCATCGGTGCTGGACACCGTTCAGGACCGATGATCGAGAAACTGGTTGCATCGGGAGAGGCGACCGAGATTGACTTCAGAGAATTGTTCGACTGGGTCATGCTCGAACGCATTCGAAAGCACACCTACGAGCAGGTATGGACCGAGGGCGAGCGGGAGAGATTCGAGCGGGATCCGGTCCCCAATCGTCACGCCGCCATGCATGGCCGGGTGGCCTATTCGACCCACAAGCACAGCATGAACATGCTGATCTTGACGGACTACGTCTTTCGGATTCTTCCTCCGCTCGAGGATCATAGAGCATGATGAACAGGTGCTCGGCGCGCTCGCGTTCAGAGGCGAAGCCCCGGCTGGCGTAGAGCCGGTCCACCGCGCGGTCGAGAGCCCGATGGGCACGCCGCTGGCTGGGCGCATCAGGTCGGGGGCGTAGAGATCCGCCAGCGTTGCGTCATGATAGGCCGCGCGGGCGTCGAGGACCGCCTGCGCCAAGGACTCAAGCTTATCGTTGTTGGCCCAGCGGGTGGGCGTCGGAAACGTGTTGTAGACGAGGCCGATGGAGTACCGGTAGTCTTGAGCCGTCCTCCAATGTGGCGTAGCCACGCCATGTGCGTCGCCGAGGTCAGGAGCGCGAAGTGTGTGAGCGTGGCGTTCTCCAGAATGCGAACGAGATTGCTCGGAATCGTCGGGGGCTCTAGGAGTCTGCGCCGCAGAAAACCGCAGCGGCTGTCATTAGAATTTGAACTAAACATGTTTGTTTAGTATCCCGCCGCCTGGCCTCAGCCGTCTCCGGGCGGCGCGCGGAGTTGCATGACCACGGCCCGGGGCACGTCGAACTCGTCCAGCCGACGCAGCAACACCACGTCGTCGCGCGCGTCGAGCAGTTCGTCCTCTCCACCGATTCGCGCCGTCAAGAGCAGCTGTCCCCGGCCGATGTCCCACACTCGCCAGGTCACGCTGTCCTGATCGGGAAGTCGATAGTCCCTGACCCATAGCCGCTCGTCGAAGTCTGTCAGAAGGGCGTCAATTGCCGGGGCCACTTCGCTGATGGGCCAATCCTCCAGATCCGGCTCGGACGCTCCGCGTCAAGTACGCTCTGCGAGCGCAGAAACTCGCCGTCGTGAGAGATCACCGACACGCGACGGCGTGAGACGTCCGAGACCAGTATACCACCCGGAACGCGTTTCGCACGCCCGATATGGCGGAATTCCCGCGATCCTTCGCCCTCCCTGCCGACCACGCGAGTCACAGGAATCAATGACCCGGTTGCGGCCCGTGGGGACCGCAGCCGGACGCGAGAAACGCAGTCGCGTTGTGTGCCGATATTAAACATTTATGTTAACTATCGACTCTCCCCCCGCGCCGGCGGAAACAACACCGCGCTGGAGCCGGGAAAGCGCGCCCCCAGCTCCCTCAGAATCACCTCCGCCTCCTCGACCGTCACCCGGCTGGCCGCGGAAGCCCAGAAGCCGTTGACCTCCTCATACCCGAACCCCGCTTCACGGATGTCGCTCACCCCCTCCCGGAACCCGTCCGGATCCCAGTCCTCCCTCCCCCCCGGCCGGACCCGCGTCGACGCGATCGCATCCTCCAGCCCGTCCGCCGGGATTTCGCCCTCCACCCCGACGTACATCCTGAACATCGCGGCGTACACGACGCCCCGGACGTAGGACACCTTCCACGCCCACTCCCCGGTTGCCGGCGTCAGATCCACATCGGGCGGCTCGCCCATCAGCCATTCCTCGACAAACCCGGTAATCATCCCGCCCTCGGGCGACGGATCCGGCAGGCTCCACTGGTTGTGCGCCGCCATGAGCGTCACGCCGAGCTCGGGCCACCCGTATCCCTCGGTCCGCCAGCCGAACATGTGACCCCCCGCGTGCGCGAACGACATGCTCCGGGCGCCATGGTTCCGCAGCCGCCACACCAGGCCGACGGTGATCCCCGGGCCGATCTCCTCGTCGAACTGCGGCGTCAGCATCTCGTCGACGGTCTCGGCCTCGAGCACCCGGTAGCCGTTGTACTCGCCGCCGTCCATCATGGCCGTCAGCAGCCGGCCCAGCGGGTCCATGATGTGGCGCTGCACGTAATCCGAGAACGACAGCCCGTCCGGATTCGCCGTCTGCACGATCAGCCCCAGCGTCGCGATGCCGGGGTTGGAGTAGTTGAACTGAGCGACGACCTTGCCGATCCAGAAACGGTGTTGCGGCTCGCATCCAGCGAGGCCCGCAAGGATCACGGCCAGTGCCGGGAAACGCACGGCGGGGGACGTCGAGGAGCGGATTCGGGGGGTCATCTTCACCTCCGGCATGGTGGGGTTCATGCGATCGCCCGTTGCAGCACATCGCGGACCTGCGGGGTCGCGTCGCCCAGGAGTCGTCGCTTGTACGCGTCGCCACCCGGATCCTCCGGGTAGTGCAGGCTGGACCCGGCCGCGAGCAGCATCCCGGCCAGCTCCACATAGGCGTCCTGACGGTCCGCGGCCCCGCCGGAAAACCGGGAGCCGTGAACGGCCCAGTGGAGAGGCGAGGACTCGTGGGCATCGTCGAAGAGGTCGAGGGGCGCCCCGGCATCGATCAGCAGGCGGGCATTGCCGGGCTGGCCGAACCAGGCCGCCTGGTGCAGCGGCGTGCCGGCGTCGAGACCCCGTGCGGTGAGATCGGCGCCGGCCTCGATGAGGAACGCGACAGGCTCCCTCTCGTTGCGGCCGGCGACATCCGCCAGCAGGCGGTCCTCCTCGGGATTGCCGGTACGGGCCACGCCGGGGTGCGCCTCAACGATCGCCCGCGCCTCGTCGAGGCGTCCACTCACGATCGCGACTGCGAATCGGTCGGCCTGGTTCAGCGCGGTGTCCGCTCCGCGCTGCGCGAGGAGGGCGGCGACCTCGTCGAACCCGCGCCGGGCGGCGTGCGCGTATGCGGTCTTGCCGCCCGCCGTCCGGGCATCGATGTCGGCGCCGTGAGCAAGAAGAATGTCCACGGCCGACGCCCGCCGCCGCCGCGTGGCGACGTGAAGCGGAGTCTCCGCGCGCTCCCCACGCGACCGGTTCGGGTCGGCGCCCCCGTCGAGCATGCGACGAAGGGCATCATCCCCGTCCGCCCCGTAGTGACAGTCCAGGAACTCGTGAAGCGTCATTGAGGCCCTCCACCGGGAATGCGGGCGCTTGATCGCAGCCATCCGGCCCGCCAGCTTGACGACCAGCCTCGCGCATCGCCACACAGTCCCGCAAGGAGTGACCCTCATGCGCATCCTGCCCGCATTGGCCGCCGTCGGCCTCCTGGTCGGCCCCGGCCACCCGGCTCACGCCCAGCAGGACCGCTCGGGAACGATGGCGGGCCGCTCCACCGTCTACGCGCCCAACGGCGTCGTCGCCAGCAGCCAGCCCCTCGCCACCGGCGCCGGATTGGCCGTGCTGCAAGGAGGCGGCAACGCGATCGATGCCGCAGTCACCACCGCGGCCATGCTGAACGTGGTCGAGCCCATGATGACGGGCATCGGCGGCGACATGTTCGCGATCATCTGGCTGGCCGACGAGCAGCGCCTGGTAGGGCTCAACGCCAGCGGCCGCGCCGGCACGCTCATGACCCGCGCGGAGCTGGTCGGCCGCGGTCACGAGCAGATGCCGCGCTCCGGCGCCGAGACGATCACCGTGCCCGGCGCCCTGGCTGGCTGGCAGGCGCTGCTCGACAACTACGGCACCATCTCGCTCGCCGACGCGCTCCAACCGGCAATCCGGATGGCGGAGCACGGATTCCCCGCGAGTCCGGTGATCGTCGACTTCTGGGAGGGGGCGGAGGAGATGCTCCGCCGGGACGATGGGGCCCGCGTCACGTTCCTCATCGACGGCAAGCGTGCCCCGCGCCCGGGCGAGTGGTTCAGCAACCCCGACTTCGCGCGCACGCTTCGGCTGATCTCGGAAGGCGGGCCGGACGTGCTGTATCGCGGTGAGCTGGGGGAAGCGATCGTCCAGCGCGTCGCCGAGCTGGGCGGATTCCTCACCATGGACGACCTCCGGGCCCACAAAGTGGACGGGGTGGAGCCTATCTCCGTGCCGTATCGAGGCTACCGCCTCCATGAACTGCCGCCCAACGGGCAGGGGATCGCCGCCCTCGAAATGCTGAGCCTCCTGGAGCCGTTCGATCTGAAGGTCATGGGACACAACTCGGTGGCGTATCTGCACCACCTCATCGAGGCCAAGAAGCTCGCGTACGCCGATCTGGAGCACTTCGTCGGCGATCCCGGCACCATGAGGGTCTCGCCGGACGACCTGCTGAGCGACGAGTTCATCGATTCACGGCGCGCGCTGCTCGATCCCGAGCGCGCGATCGAGCGGGCCGACCCCGGCACCGCGATCACCGCGAGCGAGACCACGTACTTCACCGTCGCGGACCGCCACGGCAACATGGTGTCGTTCATCAACAGCATCGCGAGCGCGTTCGGGTCGGGCGTGGTCGTGCCGGGGACCGGGTTTGCGCTTCAGAACCGTGGCGTCGGGTTCTCGCTCGATCCCGATCGGGCAAACGCGGTGGCGCCGGGGCGGCGGCCGTTTCATACGATCATCCCGGCTTTCGTCACGAAGACGGCGGCCGATGGCCGTGAGGTGCCGTGGCTGAGCTACGGGGTGATGGGGGGCGCCATGCAGCCCCAGGGGCACGTGCAGGTGCTGATCAACCTCGTCGACTTCGGCATGGACCTGCAGGGGGCCCTCGATGCCGCGCGCTTCAACCACCTGTCCGGGAACCGCGTGGCGATCGAGCCCGTCGTGCCGCTCGCGGTGCGGCAGCAACTGGAGGCGATGGGGCACGTGCTGGCAGATCCCACCGGCGTGTTTTTCGGCGGCGGGCAGGCGATCATGAGGCTGGAGCGGGGCTGGGCCGCTGCTTCGGAGCCGCGGATGGACGGGATGGCGGCCGGGCACTGAGGTGCGGCAGTGCCTTCAGGGTGTCCACCCCGCGTGCTTTCGGAACACTAAACAATAATGTTAAGTATTCTTGCCGCCTGCCATCACCACTCCCGTTCCGCCGCCTCCCGCATCAGCGCCACGGCATCTCGCTCCAGCAGATACCCGCCGGCCACCAGCTCACGGCACACGCGCTCGACCTCGGCCACGTACGCGTCGTCGGTGGGGTATCGGTCCTGCACCGACCTGCGCGGGTCCCCCAGGCTCGACCGCTCCACCCCGGTTTGAGGGAACGCCAGGTACGACCCCATCCACCGGGTGAGCATTCCGCTCGCGCCCCAGGAGGGATCCCGAAGGTTCCACCCGGTGTAGGTCGCAAGCGGCACCGCCACGTGCGGCAACCGGATCCCCGCCAACTCGTTGCCATCCGCGTCGACCACGGGCACCAGCGTCCGGAACGCCGGCCCGACTCTCGGCGGCACGTGGTCGGCAATCCCCTCGCCAGCCCAGCGGGGGCCGGGATCGAGCCTCAACGGCCGATACAGGTCCTCGGGCGCCAAAGCCCCGGGGATCGCGGGCCAGGCGGCACGAAACGCCACCAGATCAACCAGCGTGCCGTCGTCGATCCGGGGATAGCGGCTCTCCGGGGGCTCGATCCCCTCGGCGACCCACCGGTCCAGCGCCACGAGCAGCGCCCTCATCACAGGCCGCGTCGCAGCCCGGTTCACTGGACTCTGATAGACGCCCCCGGTCATCGAGTTATGCGCCGTGCCCGCAATCATGTAGATGCGCACCGACGGATCGAGCTCGGCGTCGACCGCGCCCTCGACATCGGTGTGCAGCAACGACGCCGCCCGCGACCAGTACTCGGTCGAAGTCTGCGTGAAGAAGACCCTGGGCACGTGGCCGCTCGCGCGCGCCCGGTCGAGCATCGAGCCGCTGGCTCCAGTGACCGGATCCACTTGCCGGACGGAGTTGAAGGGGAAGAAGTCCGACGGATACAGCCCTTCCTCGTGGTGGCTTCCGTGGCGTGTGGTCTGGCCGAACCGATGGTTGAAGATCCCCTTCCCCGCGCCCGCGACATGGGGCAGGATGGCGTCGAAGACGAACCGTCCCTCCAGGTCCGCGTTGAACCCCTCGTAGACGAAGTGGTGCAGGAAGCGGCCGGACTGCGATCCCCCGTAGCCGTAGGCGAACTCCACCGCCCCGGCGAGCGGATTGGCCCGCGGCCCGTCCTCATCCGACCCGTAGCGGAAGAACGAGATCACGTCCCGCGTGGCCGCGAGTCCCAGCCCGGTGACCCTGGGGTCCTTCCCCTCGTAGACGAGGTCGTAGAGCCACCCCGGCTCGAACCCCTCCTCCATGTATACCCAGGTCGGATCGGGCACGACCGCGCTATTCTCCAGACGCCCGAAGCTCCACTCTTCCCGTGGAATCTCCACCCCCTTCGCGTCGCGGCGTGGCCGCTTCACCAGGGTCGCGCTGCCGTTGTCCGTCGTAGCCGACGGATAGGGCCGCGAACTTCCCCAGTCGAAGGGAAGGCTGTAGTACCTGCGCATCGCGGCATCGCTCCCGGGCTCCAGCACATTCGCGATGTACAGGCCGTAGACGGTCGACTCCAGCTCTGCGTAGATGCGTCCGACGATCGAGCTTCCGTCCGGGTTGCGCGCAATCGGCACCCCGATCTGCACGCGGCCGTTGCCGGCCTCCACGTCCCCGCTCCACCCGCTCCACAGGACCGAGTAGCCCTCTTCCATGAGGAACCCGTCGCCGGCGTCCCCCAGCGCGGTCGGGTCGTTCCCGCCCCCGCCGCTAAAGGTTCCCAGCGCGACCTTGTTGCCTCGGTTGGCCACGTCATAGAGCAGGCGCCCGTTGCCGCGCGCAAGGTCCACGGGCTTGAGCAGGAAGAAGTCGGTCCAAACCTCCACGCGTCCGCGTTCGTTCGTCGGGGCCAGCGCGAGGTCGCTCACCCGGGCGTTGGCCGGGTCGTCCGGGTCGACCTCGATGTACAGTCGCCCGACGATTCTCTCGTACGGACCCGTGTCGGCGAACGGGTGTCCGCCCGCGAACGGGGTCCGCGCGTCGATCTCCGCGCGGACGACCTGCGCGTCCAGGGGTGCGGGGGCGGCAGCGACGTGCGCAAGGGCAACGGCGACATGGGCGGTGACTGCCAAACGGACTGATCGCATGGTGCCTCCGGTTACCGGCGGTGAATCCGGTGCACGTGCACCGACTCGACCCCAAGCTCGTCGCGACGGATCCCGACGACGCTCGTGCGGCTGATCTGCGTCAATTCGAGACCTTCCGGCACCTCGATCGATCCAGCGGGACGCCCGTCGAGAGTAACGATCGACCAGGCGCCACCGTTTCCGACGCCTCCGACGTATCCCGCTCCCAGCGCGAACGCGTGGGCCAGGGGTTCATAGGGCTGGATCCAGAGGAACCCGTCCGGATCGACCAGGAAATCCCAGAAGACGGAGAGCTCGTCCGGAACGGGGGCCGCCTCGTATCTGGCGCGCGTGGCCGACGCCTGATCCGCCGGCGCCCTGGATGCCGCGAGATCGATCACCTCGTCGAGGGCATCGCGCACCGACAGTGACTCCGGCGGCTCCCATGCGATCTCGCCGGCCGCCATACCGGGCGCGGAGGTGCGGCGAATCACGGGTTCAAGCGTGTCGCCGAAGTAGAGATGACTCCCATCCGACACGGCCACCGACCGGGGGGACATTGGCTCGGGGCCGCCGCCCAAATTCCCGGCAGAATACCTCACGATGCCACCGACCGAAGTCAGTTCGCCGAGGTGACCGCCGTCCCGGTCGAAGTGGTGCACCGCGATACGGTCACGTTGTCCGTATCCGGCGGTCGCGACACCACCCAACACCCAACCTCGCCCCAGCGGACCTGCACCCAGCCCGAGACTGGCGTATTCCCCGCTTGAAATCGGGAAAACTTCCGTTGAGCCGTTCGGCAGGAATCTGGTCACCCGCCGCAATTCGCTGTCGAACGCCTCGATCGTGTCCCCCCTCGGCCAGGCTGCCGAAAGTCTCATGAACTCACCGGGACCCTCACCTCGACCACCCAGGCCCTCCAGGAATTCCCCTTGCGAAGCGAACAAGCGGATGTCGTAGGTCCCGGAACTCGGAGCCACCAGCCGCCCGTCGGGCAGGACGAACGGCCTGACCAACCCGTCGAACTCCTGGTGCGGATCGCCCCCGAGGACGCCCACGCTCAACTCGGGCACCGCCTCAATCTCCAGCGGCGCCCCCGGCACCGACCCGCCAACCGGCGCTGCGTCCCGCTCGGCCGCACACCCTCCCAGCACGATCGTGCCCCCGAGGGAGATCAGCGACCGGAGCGCGCAACCCCGGCGAGCCCTGCAATGCAGCATTCCGTACACGGGCAGCCCTCCTCCCTCTGCGTGGACTCGACCGGCTACAAATCCCCTGGAACGTACGCGCCGTCAACCTGGGCGGCGAGCTGGATCTCCACCGACACCGCCTCTCCGACCGGCTCCAGATTGCCGCTGTCGTCCACCGCGCGGACCATGATCGAGACCTCGTTCGTTCCCGGATCAGGCTGCCACGAGTAGTACCACGTCTCCCGACCGCGTGCCGGGTGCCAACTCGCCCCGCCGTCCACCGACACTTCGACTGCTGCGACCACTCCGCCACCCCCGTCCGAAGCCGTCCCGGTAACCGTGACCACGCCATCCGCGTCCGCCGCGGACCGCCCGTCGATCGACGACACCGGTGCGACCTCGTCCGTCGACGCCGTGGCAGCCACCAATCCCGCTTCCAGCGTCGTCGGCTGCACTCCCATGTCCGCAAACAGGTTCACCGTCGCCTGCTGCAGCACCCGGTCCGGTCCGTGCGGGTCCACCCCCACGCGTGTATCAAAGGTGTTCTGGCGCTCGGGCGGCACCCCCGTCTCGGTGTCGTGGTGCGGGTCGAGTCCCCAGGACCACTGCAGCGTCCCCGCGCCGAACACCAGCGCCCCGCTCTCGTGCCGGTAGAGCACAGCGTGGTGCGTGGCCGTGCCCGGCTCGCAACCCCGACCCGGATGCACGCAGTACAGCGTGTTGTCGAAGGTGCTCGCCGCCACCCGGAAGAGCCCCGGCGGCCGAAAGCCGTTGTCGATGTCCGAATCCCATTCGTGCCCCAGGATCCCCTTGATCGACACGTAGCGCTCACCCGGCAGCAACTGCGCCACCTCGGTGTGGCGCCAGAAGCGCAGGCCGGCGAACTCGGCGTCGACGATGATCGGGTCGTTGCGCCAGGCGTTCACCGTGAACAGCGTCCCGGTCAGCGCATTCTCTGGCCACGGGCCCTCCGCGTTGATCGCGCGGTGGTCGCGGAACTCTCCAGTCCACTCGACCGGGTCCAGCCGCCTGTGATCCTGTGAGTCCTTGTACACGACGAGGGTCCGGTAGGGCCGGCCCGAACCGTCGACGCTCACCTCCCAGCGCACCTTCCAGTAGACCTCGTTCGAGCTGAAGAAGGCGAGGTGCACCCCGGCCGCCCGCGCCGCCTCGACGTTGCGCCGCTGCCTGCCGCTCCAGTACTCGTCGTGTCCAACCGAGAGAAAGACCTTGTGCTCGAACAGCTCGCCGCCCCGCCGGTCGGTGTCGACTCCCGACGAATAGCTGACGTCGTAGCCGTTCCGCTCAAGCCAGCGCACCATCGGGTATTCGGAGTTGAAGGGCATGTTCACCGCGCGGTAGTGCCGCGTCTCGAAGGGCCGGTTGTAGCTGACCTTCGGCGCGCGCGGTTCTCCGGCGTGAAGCCGAAGGCCCTCCGGGTGGAGCCGTCCGTACACGCTGTGTCCGCCGTACCGGTTGTACGCCTGCCAGGTCAGGTCCGACGTCTGGAAGATCAGGTCGGACTCGCCGTCGTCGTCCCGAACGACAAAATAGACGTGGCTGGCGCGAGGCTCGCGGAGCGCGTTGACCATCACCGCCCTGAAACCCTCCGCCTCCCACAGGGAGTCCCGTCCCGTCGGCGGAAGCGGTGTCGGGTCGAACATGTCGTTCTTCATCCACCCCTCTACCGGATCCTCGCGTACCAGCCGGGCGAAGTAGATGCCCGAGGTGGCGTCCGCCGGCGCCCGCCACGACGCCGATACCGCCCAGTTGCCGCAGTCCACAAGCGGCGCGGGCCAGGTATCGAGCCCTCCTCCCTCGGCCAGCACCGGGATCGGTGCGCGCAAGCAATCCGGCTGCGACTGAGGCAGCGCGGCGGAAGGCTCGAACGAATCCACACGGCGCGCCCCCATCCCCCCGTAGTAGCCCATGCGGTAGATGTCGATCCTGTAGTCGTCGGAGTCCGTGTCGACCTTGAAGTCGATGGACTCCCCCTGCGCGATCGCGATGTCGGTACCGAAGCCCTGGATGCCGGGGTCGCCGTATCCGTTGATGTCCCACTCCGTGGCCGGATGCCCCGCGAGGCAGTTCTCGGCAACGATCTCGTTCGCGGGATTCCTGCACGGGTCGCCGAGGGCCGAATCCCGCAGCGCACACGCCGTCAGGAGGGCCGGGATCGGGGCGAAGACGGCGAGTGAGGTCAGGCCGCGTCGCGCGCGTGGCTGGATCAAGGTCGGGACTCCGGAACCGGGTGATCGGGGGTGGCCAGGACGTGATTTGTGCGCGCGCCGGTACGGTAAGGTCGCTCCAATGCACAATGTTGCGGGCAGTTGCACTCGGACCAGTGTTGGACCGGTGACGGGATTCTGTCAATGGTAAACATTATTGTTTAGTATCATTCGATTCCGAATCGATAATTGTTTGACAGCATATGCCTCGCGAAGTAGGGTCACCGCGGCGGAAACGCCGGCCCTGACCGGCTCGGCAAGCACTGCGAGGAGCACCATCAACGGCGGTAGCCCTCACCTTCGACCTCACCACCCCACAAGACGCACGCCATGAACCCGCAAACCGTAGCAGCGAACGCCGCCAAAGCGGTCAAGGTCGCCACCTGGAGCGAACTCGAAGACCGCCGCCCCGCCTACGCTCTTGTGGCCAACGTCGACCTTGTCGTCATCCGCTACGACGACCGGGTGTCGGTGCTCTACGGTCGCTGCCTCCACCGGGGCGCCCTCCTCGCCGACGGGCACATCCGGGGCGACGACCTGATCTGTGGCGTCCACAACTGGGACTACCGCTTCGACACCGGCGTCAGCTCCTACAACCCCGAGGAAGCGCTGCACAAGTTCGGCGCGTGGATCGACGCCGGGGCGGACGCGGTCCTCGTGGACGAAGCCGAGGTGGCGGCTTGGCACGACAGGTTCCCGCAGGCATACCAGCGCGACGAGTACCTGGGCCTGTACGCCGACGTCCACGGCACCCCCGAGGAGCCCCACAATCACTATATCCAGGAGCTCGCCAGGAACGGGCTGGAGAAGCTCGGCCATCACGGTGCGGTCTCCGCGATGGGCGTGCCGCTCACGGAACTTCCCGCCTGGGCCGACATTCAGATTCTGACCGGCCAGCTCGCCACCCGCCCTCTGGCCGACGACGACCCGGTGGGCACGGAGCTCGTTGTCGGCCCGAAAGCCAGGCGGCCGCTCCGCCTGAAGATCCCCCTCTTCGTGAGCGACATGAGCTTCGGCGCCCTCAGCGAAGAAGCCAAGGTGGCGCTGTCCATGGGCGCCGAGATGGCGGGGACCGGCATCTGCTCGGGCGAGGGCGGCATGTTGCCGGAGGAGCAGGAGAACAACTCCCGCTACTTCTACGAGCTGGCGTCGGCCAGGTTCGGGTGGTCCATGGACAAGGCGTGCCGGTCGCAGGCGTTCCACTTCAAGGGGGGACAGGGAGCCAAGACCGGCACCGGCGGGCACCTTCCCGGCACCAAGGTTGTGGCCAGGATCGCCCAGGTGCGCGGCCTCGAGCCCGGCACGTCGGCGATCAGCCCGTCAAGGTTCCCGGACCTGGTCACCCCGGACGACTTTCGCGGCGTGGCCGACGAGGTTCGCGAACGCACCGGCGGCATCCCCATCGGCTTCAAGATGTCGGCCCAGCACATCGAAGACGACATCGACTTCGCCCTGGACATCGGGGTGGACTACATCATCCTGGACGGGCGCGGCGGCGCCACCGGCGCAGCCCCCGAAATCTTCAAGAACAACATCTCCGTCCCGACCATCCCCGCCCTGGCCCGCGCGCGCCGCCACCTGGACCAGCGCGGCGCGAGCGGCGAGATCACGCTCATCATCACCGGAGGTCTCCGCACCGAGTCCGACTTCGTCAAGGCCATGGCGCTCGGCGCGGACGGCGTGGCCATCGCGAATTCGGCGATCCAGGCGATCGGCTGCCTGGGCATGCGCGCCTGCCACACGGACAACTGCCCCGTGGGGATCGCCACACAGAAGCCGGGACTGCGTGCCCGGCTGGTGATCGACCAGTCCGCCCGGCAGCTCGCCAACTACCTCGGCGCCACCGTCGAGCTGATGAAGATCCTCGCGCGCGCCTGCGGCCACGACCACCTCAACCGGTTCAACGTCGACGACCTCACCACGTGGAAGCGCGACATGGCACAGTTGGCGGGGGTGCGGTACGCGGGGGTGGGGCCGCTGGTCGGCTGGAGCTGACGCCCACGGCGCCGCCACGCGCCCCTCAGCAGCTCACGCACCGATGATTGTTCTTCGCGCCCAGCCGCTCGAGCAACGCCACCGTCTCCACGAAGGGCTGGATCCGCTGCACGGGTCCGTTGGCCATGTCCACCGTGGTCTGGCCCCTCCGCGAGACGGCCGTGACATCCGCGCCCATCTCCACCAGGTACAGGATCATCTCGTTGTCGCCGCGGGCCGCCGCGTGATGCACGGCATTGTACCCGTTGAGGTCGCGCGCGTTCACGTCGGCGCCGAGTTCTTCCACCAGGAATCGCATGGTGGGCATCCAGCCCTCCGGCGCGTGCCTGTGCGAGTTGCCCGCGAAGCCCTGGCCGTAGCCGACGCCGGCGGCCGCGTGGACGGGGTAGACGGCGGGACCGCCAACGGGGACGGGCGGCAAGCCCGAGTGGTCGGTGTTGTCGCGGCGCCCGAAGCTGCGTCGCGGAACCTTGATCGTGGGCAGGTTCGGGTCCGCGCCGTACTCCAGAAGGAGCTTCATGGCGGGGACGTCGGTCGCGTGGGCCGCGCGCCAGAACGTGGTGGCGCCGGTCCGGTCCACGCCGAGCAGGTCCCGGTTGTAGGTAGTGAACCAGAGCGTGCGGCTCAGGCGCGCATTCACGTCCGCGCCGGCGTCGAGCAGCGCGCGCATCAGCTCCAGGTAGCCGGTCTCCTGCTGCTGGTATTCGAGCGGCTGAGGATGCCGCGCCTTGGGCGCCCAGTGCATGTTCAGGACCGCGTAGAGGGGCGTGGCCCCGGCGGCGCTGGCCAGGTTCGGGTCGGCCCCGAGTGCGAGCAGCTCCGCCACGAGGTCGAAGTAGCCGTTGATCGCAGCCATCAGCATGGGCGTGGTGTTGTCCGCCGCGCTGGGGAAGTCGATGTCCACGCCCCCGTCGAGGAGGGCCATGACGGTCGCGGCCTGCCCTTCCCGGGCCGCGAGGTGGATCGCCGACAGGCCACCGTGCTGGCCGATCAGGCCCGCGTAGTTGAGGGGGATCGGCTCCCCGGTGCGGCGCTGTGCCTCGATCGCCTCCTGGGCCGCGTCCCTGGCCTGGGTTTCCCGGGACGGACTCGCGGCCGCGGCGTTGCGGTCCACCACCCCCGCCACCCCCGACTCCACCGGGTACGTCTGCGCATCCGTGCCCCCGCGCAACGCCGCGATCTCGGCCCGGCGCTTGCGCTCCGACTCGCGGTCCGCGATGTCGCGCTCCACGAGGTCCATCACCCGCGCGGTGATGGTCGCGTCGGCTCCCGCTTCGAGCAGCGCCGCCACAGCCTCGGTGCGGCCCTGCGCCGCCGCGAACATCAGCGGGGTCTGCCCCCACTCGGGCTCTCGCACGTCCACCGGGGCACCGTGTTCGAGCAGGGAGGTCACCGCGCGCACGTCACCCGCCCACGCGGCGAAGTGAAGCGGCGCGGCCCCCGTTTCGGTGAGCGCCGCCGTATTTGCGCCCGCGCCCGCGAGGATCTCCACGACCTCGCCGTGACCGGCGCGGGCGGCCACGTGCAGCGGCGTGTGCGCACCCAGGCGCGTCCCTGCTTCCAGCGCGGTCCCCGCCCCGATGAGCAGCCACGCGATCTCGGCGTTTCCGTTCAGGGCCGCCCAGTGCAGGCCGGTCATCCCGTCGCCGTGCGCCGCGTTCACGTCGGCGCCGTCGGCCAGCAACGTCCGCACGGCTTCCGCGTCGCCCCGCATCGCGGCGTCCGCGACGGGAGCGTCGGGTCCCGGCGCAAAAGCGGCGCCGGCGACCACTGCCGCCAACAGCAGGGGAAGGGTCACGGGCTTCATGGTGCCAGCGCGAACGCGCCCCGGCTGTTGCCGAAGCTCTCGACATCGTCCATCCCAAGCTTGTGCATCAGGCTGAGCATCACGTCCGCCATCGGAGTTCCAGGCGCGGCCCGCAGGTGCATGTCGCCGTCCAGGCGCCCGTTCGCGCCACCGACCACGAACAGCGGACAGCGCTTGTGGTTGTGCACGTTGGAGTCGCCCATCGGCGAGCCGTAGATCACCATCGTCTTGTCGAGGAGGGTGCCGTCACCCTCCTGGATGCTGGCCAGCTTGTCCAGGAAATAGGGCAGCATGCCGACGTGGTACCGGTTGATCTCGGCGAACTCCAGCACATTCGCGGGCTGGCCGCCGTGGTGGGACGCGGGGTGGAATCCCTTGTCGACCCCGCTCTCCGGGTACACCCGACCCGAAGCGTCCCGGCCCATCTTGAAGGAGAAGATCCCGGTCACGTCCGCCTCGAACGCAAGCGCCTGCAGGTCGAACATGAGCTTGACGTGCTCGTCGAAGGAATCGGGCACACCCGAGGGCGCGCCGGGAAGCTCCCGCTGCTCCCCGCTCTCGTTGCGCGCCACCACCCGTCCGATCCGCCGTTCGATTTCGCGCACATCGGTCAGATACCGGTCAAGGCGGCGGGTGTCCTCGGAGTCCAGCTCGCGCTGGAGCGCCTTCACCTCGCCCACGATGAAGTCCAGGACGCTGCCGCTGGCCCGCCGCCGGGCCGCGCGCGCCTCTGGAGTTCCCCCGGCCCCGAAGAGCTGGTCGAAGGCGACCCTGGGGTCACGCACCATCGGCAGTGGCTGATCCGGCGCCGCCCACGAAATCGTGTCGGTGTAGACGCACGCATACCCGTAGGCGCACCCGCCCGCCTGGTCCACGTTCTCGATGCACAGCTGCATCGACGGAATGGGCGTGTCCTGGCCGAAGCGCTGCGCGTACAGCTGGTCGAGCGACGTGCCGACGTGCACGTCCGAACTCTCGGTCTGCTTGGGGTGCGACTGGGTCAGGAAGGTGGCGCTCGAACGGAAGTGGTCGCCGCCGATCTCCTTGGGCTTGGTGGCCTCGGCGCCCTCCACGTCGGTATCGCTGATGATCGTGAGGTAGTCGCGGTAGGACTCCAGCTGACCGAGCACGCTGGGGCCGAAGTCGAAGCCGCGCCCCGTCTCGGGGGGCGACCACAGGTGCTGGCTCGCGCCCCACGGGTTGCTCCCCGCAGCGCCGTGCACCATCTCGATGGCGACGAGGCGGGTGCGGTCCAGGGCGGTGCGCGACCTGGTGACGGCCCACAGTTCCCGAGCCGGGATCATGGCGTCCAGGAATGGAAGCGCGACCGTCGCGCCCAGTCCCCGCAGGAACGTTCTGCGGGGCAGGTGTCTGCCGGTAATCAGGTTCACTGGCCTCCTCCGTGTCGGTCCTGCGCCTCGTCCACGACCGTGCGGGCACCGGCCCGCATCCGGAAGGCGTCGCTGCGCGCCACGCCCAGAACGAACGCCGACAAGCGGTAGTCCTGCGCCCGGGCGTCGCGCGCGATGCGCCTCACGGCCGGCATGTCATAGTACTCCAGTCTTCGCCCCAGCGCATATGCCATCAGGTTTTCGGTGAAGGTGCGCACCAGCGGTTCGGGCCGCTTCAGGAGCGCGCCGCGCAACTCCGACGGGGTCGAAATGGGGGTCCCGTCGTAGAAGTCGCTGGCCGCGTCGATGGGCATCCCCTGGTCCTTGATCCGCCACGCGCCCGAAACGTCGAAATTCTCCAGCGCGAGACCGATGGGATCGATCATGCGGTGGCAGGAATTGCAGGCGGGGCTCGCACGGTGCATTTCCAGCTGCTCGCGAACCGTGAGGAAGCGGCCGTCTTCCACCGCCTCCTCGTCCAGTTCCGGCACGTCGGGGGGGGGCGGCGGCGGCGGCGTACCGAGCATGACCTCCATCACCCATTTGCCCCTGAGTACGGGTGAGGTTCTCCCCGCGTGGGACGTCAGGGTGAGGATGCTCCCGTGGCCCAGAAGACCGCGCCGCTCGGGGTTCACGTAGCTCACCCGCCTGAAGTGGTCGCCCGCAACCCCGGGAATCCCGTAGTGCCGGGCGAGGCGCTCGTTGACGAAGGTGTAGTCGGAGGTGAAAAGCTCCATGACTGATCGGTCTTCGCGGATCAGGTTGTCGAAGAAGGCCTCGGTCTCCTCCACCATGGCCCGCTTGAGGGGCTCGTCGAAGTCGGGTGCGACGCGCACGTCCGGCTGGATCTTGTCCAGGTCCTGGATCCGCAGCCACTGCGCGGCGAACCGCGTCGAGAGGGCGGTGGCGCGTTCGTCCCGGAGCATCCGATACACCTGCGCCTCGATACCGCCCGGCTCCGACAGGCGCCCTTCGCGCGCCGCTTCCGAAAGCTCATCGTCCGGCAACGTCCCCCACAGGAAGAAGGACAGCCGCGCGGCCAGGTCCGTGTCGGCGAGCCGGTAGGCGCCGTCCCCTTCCCCGCTCCCCGACGGCTCCTCGAAGCGGAAGACGAAGTGCGGACTGGCCAGGATCCCCTCCAGGGCCATGCGCACGCCGCCCTCGAATCCCTCATCCGCGGCACCCGCTTCGTAGAGGCCCATGAGGCCGATCATATTGTCGTCGGTGAGCGGACGGCGGTACGCCTGCGTGCCGATGCGCTCTATGATGTCGCGGGCACAGCGGCGAGCGTCGGCGTCCGATCCTCCATCGTCCGGACGGCACGAGAAGATGCGCGCGCGGCTTGGCGTCTCGGACACGCCGGAGGCGTCGTAAGGGCCTCCCACCGCCAGATCCCTCAGGTGGGGCAAAACGGTGAAGCCGTACGATCCCGCGATGCTGGTGCTGGCGAGCGACCAGTCGTGCGGCGAGATGAGGTCCTGCAGCGGCCCCTCGGAGCGGCGGATGAATGCCGCCGAGACCCGGCGCGGCCCGGCGCGCACGAACACGCGCTCGGAGCGGATGTTCACCCCGTCGGGATCGGACGTGTGCATCCAGCGGTTGACTTCGAGCAGCGCCACCCGCTCCCCGTCGACCGAGATCTCCACCAGCTCGGGTTCTCCGTCCCGGGTGTGGAGCGCATTGCGGCCGTTCCCGACCAGGGCGCCCGTCGTCTCGTGGTGGAAGGAGACCCGGAACGCATAGTCGCCGTCGGCGGGAAAGTTGTGCAGGACCGACACGCCGCCCCGGGTGCCGTAGGGCGCGCCTTCGACGCGTTCGCTCTGCGAGTCCCAGCGCGACACCCGGTAGGTGGACTCGCTGGGCGTGACGTGAGGGTCGCCGATGGCGAGCCGGCTGATCTCGGCCGCCGCCCGCAGGTACCCGTCGGTGAGCGTGGCCGAGAGGAGCTGCGCGTCGGCGATGTTGTCGAAGTTGGCGCTCCTGGTGTCGAGGGGCAGGTAGACGCCCGCGTCGATCTCGAGGTCCAGCAGATCGCGGATGGATGCCTGGTACTCGGCCCGGTTCAGCCGCTGGAAGGTGCGGCGGCCCGGATTGGGGTTCGCCGCGGCGGCCGCGTCCAGCTGCTCCTCGAGCGAAACCGCGAGCCCGATGAGCGTCTCTTCGCCCGGCCGGCGGTTGCCGGCGGGCGGCATCAGCCCCGCGCGCAGCTTGCGGATCATGCGCTCGGCCTGCTCGGCGTTGGCTGGCGCGTCGGCCGCGTCGAACCGCTCCAGCGACATGTTGCCCAGGAGGCGGCGGTCGTTGTGGCAGCGGACACAGTACTCCGCGATGATCTCGTTGTCGGTGGTCGACGCCGCCAGGTCGTACCGGCCCGGATGATCCGCGCCGGGCACGGGGCCCGTGGCAGCCGCCACTCCCAGGCCGGCCACCACCGCGCCGGAGGCCAGGAGAGGGGCCGCGAGTTTCAACATGGCCCCGTCAACGTCGCGCGTGCCATCAGCACGACACGCAGTTGTGGTTGTTCACGGCCCCCAGGCTCTCCAGCAGGGCGACGGTCTCGGGGAAGGGCTGAATGCGCTGAACCGGTCCGTTCGCCATGTCCACCGTCGTCTGGCCGCGACGGCTCACAAGCGTGACATCCGCGCCCTGTTCGACCAGGTAGAGGATGAGTTGGTTGTCGCCCCGGGCGGCCGCGTGATGCATGGGGCTGAATCCGTCGTGGTCGCGGGCGTTCACGTCGGCACCCAGCTCCTCGACCAGGTAGCGTACGGCCGGGATCCACGCGTCCGGGACATGACGGTGCGCATTCCCCGCGAAGCCCTGGCCGTACCCGACTCCGGACGCCGCGTGGATGGGGTGCACCGCCGCGCCGCCCACGGGCACGGGCGGGAGTCCCGACGGATCGACCTGCTCGTCACCACCGCGCCCAAAGCGCCGCGCGGGCACCTTCTCGGTGGAGATCGTCGGGTCGGCGCCGTACGAAACCAGCAACTTCATGGCGTCCACGTCGAGCGCGTAGGCCGCACGCCAGAACGGGGTCGCCCCCTTCGCGTCGATCTGCAGGAGGTCGAAGTTGAAGGACATGAACCAGAGGTGCCTCGTCAGGCGCAGGTTGGGGTCGGCACCCGCGTCGAGCAGCTTCCTCATGACCTCCATGTAGGTGTGGTCCTGCTGCATGTAGATGTGCTGTTGCGGGTACCGGGACTTGGGCGCCCAGTGCGTGTTGATGGCGGCGAAGAGGGGCGTGGCGCCCGCATGGCTCACGAGATTGGGGTCGGCGCCCAGCTCCAGGAAGCGCATGGCCAGGTCGTAGTGGCCGTTGATGACGGCCATCAGCATGGGGCTGGTGCCGTCGCCGGCCGAAGTCCGGTTGATGTCCGCGCCCGCTTCGAGCAGCGCGAGGGCCGTCTCGGCGTGGCCCTCACGGGCGGCGTGCAGGAGCGCGGTGAGGCCGCCGTGCCCGCCCACCAGCTCACCGTACGATAGCGGCTCGGGCTCCTCGATCATGCGGGTCTCGGACTCCTGCCGCGAAACGGCCTCGGCACGCGCCTGGCGAGACTCCTCTTCCTGCTCGCGCCGCACGGCCGCGGCCACCTCCGGCCCCCACGGCTCCCCGGCCTGGATCCGCTGGTTGCGCTCGGAACGCTCGATCCGGTCCAGGACGGCACGCGCGGCCACGTCGACCACCCTGGTGTGCACGGAAGGATCCGCGCCGGCTGCCAGCAGGGCCCGAACGGCCTCGGTCCGCCCCTTCGACGCGGCGAAGACCAGGGGCGTCTGCCCCCACGCCTCCTCGGTGGCGTTCACGTCGGCCCCCGCGGCCACCAGCGCGTCCACCGCGCGGGCACTCCCCGCCGCGGCAGCGAAGTGAAGCGGCGTGGGATTCCCGGCTCCGACGACGCGCGCCACCGGGTCCGCCCCCGCCCCGAGCAACACCTCGACCACCTCGCCCGACCCGGCCTCGCTCGCCAGGTGGAGCGGCGTGTAGTGCCCGATCCGGGTTCCCGCCGCGACATCGGCTCCCGCTTCCAGCAGCGTCTGCGTCAGGGCCGCATCGCGGTTGCGGGCGGCCCAGTGCAGTGCGGTCATGCCGTCTCCCTGAGCCTCGTTGACGTCGGCGCCGTCGGCGAGCAGCGCGCGGACGGTCGCCGCGTCCCCCTGCATGGCCGCGTCGGCGACGGGGGAATCGGTCCCGTGCGGGCCCGGCAGCGCCAGCGCCAGCAAGAGAATCGGCAGCCAGGCGACGCCGTACAGAGGCCGTCCAACCGTACGCGACGGCCTGCACCTCGCCGGTTCAGCCGTTTTCATGCGCGCCACCCGTCTACACCGTCAGAGAGAAGTCGGCCGTGCTGTTTCCGAAGCGCTCCATGTCGTCCATACCGAGATTGTGGGCCAGGCTCAGCATGACGTTCGCCATCGGCGTGCCCGGGTTCGCCCGCAGGTGGAGATTGCCGTCCATCCGGCCGTTGGAGCCCCCGGCAACGAAGAGCGGGCAGCGCTTGTGATTGTGGATGTTGGGGTCTCCCATCGGCGACCCATAGATGATCATGGTGCGATCAAGCAGGTGCGCGTCCCCTTCCATCGTGCTCTCGAGACGCTCGAGGAAGTAGGGCAGCATGCCGACATGGTAGCGGTTGATCGCGGCGAAGTCGGTGATGTTGCCCTCGTTGCCGCCGTGGTGCGACGCGGGGTGGAAGGGCTTGTCGACGCCGCTCCCGGGGAAGACGCGCGCGGACGAGTCACGGCCCATCTTGAAGGAAAACACCCGGGTCACATCCGACGCGAAGGCCAGCGCCTGCAGGTCGAACATCAGCTTCACGTGCTCTTCGAATCCGTCCGGCACCCCGGCCGGCGCCTCGGGCAGTTCACGGCCCTCGCCGCTCGTGTTCTGGGCCTCGACCCGCTGAATGCGGCGCTCCAGCTCCCGCACATGCTCGAGGTAGCGATCGAGGCGGACAAGGTCGGCGGGTCCCAGTTGACGCTTGAGGTGGGACACCCGGCCGGTGATGAAGTCGAGAATGCTCTTGTTTGTGCGCCGCCGCGCCGCGCGCTCCTCGGGGCTCCCTCCCGCGCCGAAGAGCTGATCGAAGGCGACGCGCGGGTCACGCACCATGGGCAGCGGATCCGTGGGTGAAGCCCAGCTGATCGTGTCGGTGTAGACGCAGGCGTAGCCATAGGCGCAGCCGCCGGACTGGTCGACGTTCTCGATGCAGAGCTGCATCGACGGGATCGGCGTGTCCTGCCCGAAGCGCCGGGCAAACATCTGGTCGAGCGACGTGCCGACGTGGATGTCCGACCCCTCGGTCTGCCGCGGGTGCGACTGGGTGAGGAAGGTGGCGCTCGATCGAAAGTGGTCCCCGCCGATCTCCTTCGGCTTGGTGGCTTCCGCCGGCTCGATGTCGGTGTCGCTGATGATCGTGAGGTACTTGCGATAGGGCTCCAGGGGGCTCAGGGCGCTCGGCGACAGATCAAAGTCCCTTCCCACCCCCTCGGGCGACCAGTAGTTCTGCGTCCTGCCCCACTCGTTGCTGCCCGCGGCCCCGTGCACCATCTCGATGGCGACAAGCCTTGTGGGCCCGTCCGCGGCGGCACCCAACGCCCTCCCCGCGGGTACCATGGCGTCCAGGAAGGGCAGCGAGATTGTCGCCCCGAGACCGCGAAGGAAGGTCCGGCGGGGGATCGTCGCTCCGGTGATGTATTCCATACTGTGCGTTCTCCTCAGTTGCGGCCGTCGTCGCCCATCGGTTCCTCCACGACAATGGCGGCCTTCGCCATGCGGAAGGGTTCGCTGCGCGTGACCTCCTTGATGAAGGCCGACAGACGGTAGTCTTCCTGGCCAGCGGCCCTGGCCACCCGGCGCACCGCAGGCATGTCGTAGTACTCGATTCTGCGGCCCAGCGCGTAGGCCATCAGGTTTTCCGTGAATGTGCGGACAAGGGACTCCGGCCGGCGAAGCAACGCCGCGCGAAGGTCGTCGGGGCCGTGGATGGCGGATCCGTCGTACAGCTCGCCGAGCGTCTCCACGGGTGTTCCGCTGTCCCGTATCCGCCAGGTCCCCGTGACGTCGAAGTTCTCCAGCGCCAGGCCGATGGGATCGATGAAGCGATGGCACGAATTGCACGACGGGTTCGCCCGGTGCTGTTCGAGCCGCTCGCGCACCGTGAGGAAGCGGCCCTCGCTCGCCTCGGCGATGGCGTCCAGTTCGGGCACGTCCGGAGGCGGGGGCGGGGGCGGGGTCCCCAGCAGCACTTCCATCACCCACTTGCCCCTGAGCACGGGAGAGGTGCGGTTGGCGTGCGAGGTCAGAGTGAGGACGCTGCCGTGTCCCAGGATGCCGCGCCGCTCCGGGTTCGCGTAGTCGACGCGGCGGAAGTGGTCTCCCGCCACTCCCTGGATCCCGTAGTGCCGGGCCAGCCGCTGGTTCATGTACGAGAAGTCGGCGGTCAGGAAGTCCTGGAGCGATCCGCCCTCCCGCACGAGGACGTTGAAGAAGGTCTCGGTCTCGCGGCGCATGTCCTGCGCGAGCTGCTGATAGAAGTCCGGGTAGCGAAGCGCGTCGGGGTGCACCTTGTCCAGATCCTGCAGACGCAGCCACTGCGAGGCAAAGCGCGTGCCCAGCGCCTCGGACCGGGGATCGGCCAACATCCGCTCCACCTGGCGGTCGAAGGTCCCGGGATCCGAAAGCGCACCCGCGGCCGAGACCTCGATCAGCTCCTCGTCCGGCAGGCGTCCCCACAGGAAGAACGAAAGGCGGGACGCGAGAGCGGCGTCGCTCAGGAGGGAGAGTCCTCCGGTGACCGCCGACCCCGCGGCCGGCACCTCGAAGCGGAAGACGAAGTCCGGGCTAGCCAGGATACCCTGCAGCGCGGTCCGAACCCCGATGTCGAATCCCCCCTCCCTCGCGCCTTCCTCGAAGAGGCCCATCAGGCCATCCACTTCAGAGTCGGTCACGGGGCGGCGGAAGGCCCGCGTACCCAGCCGGTCGATGATCTGGCGGGCGCACGCCGGCTCTTCGGCCGGGGTGGCTGGCCGGCAGTTCATCACGCGCTCCCAGGCCGCGGTCCGTGTCACGCCCGTGATGTCGTAGGGACCCCCGATGGTCAAATCGCGCAGGTGCGGCACCCCGGTGATCCCGTACGAATACCCGATCTTCTTGTCGGCGAGCGACCACTCATGCGGCGATGTCAGGTCCTCGACCGGTCCCTCGGTGACCTTGAGGAACGCCGCGGACACCCGGTGCGTCCCCGCGGTGACCGCAATGGGGTCGGTGACAACTTCGACGCCGCCGGGATCCTGCCGGTGCATCCACCGGTCGAGGGGGATCAGCGCGATGCGGGCTCCGTCGATCGACACCTCGATCTCCTCGTCGAAAGGCGCCGTCTGGCCAAAGAAGTTGCCGGTCGACTCGTGCTGAAATGCGAGCCGGAAGTAGTACTCGCCGTCGGCGACGAAGTTGTGGATGACCGAAATCCCGCCCCGTGTGCCGAAGGGAGTCCCGGGCACATGCTCGCGCTGCTCCGCGTAGCGCGACACCTCGTACGTGGCTTCGGCGGGCGTCGCGCTGGCGTCGCCGAGGGCCAGGCGGCTGACTTCGCTGGCCGCGGTCAGATAGGCCTCGAGGAGGGTGGGAGACAGGTTCTGCACGTCGGCGATGTTGTCGAAGCCCGCGCTCACGGTCTCGTTCGGCAGGTAGGCCGACGCATCGATCTTGAGGCCCAGAAGGTCATCGATCGCGCGCTCGTATTCTGCGCGGTTGAGGCGCTGGAAGGTGCGGGCGCCGGGGTTCGGGTTCTCGGCGGCCGCCGCGTCGATGGTCTCCTCCATCGCGGCTACGAAGGCGGTGACCTCCTCTTCAGGCGGACGACTGACCCCCGGCGGCGGCATCATCCCCGCCCTGAGCTTGCGGATCATCTTCTCGGCGACGGGCGCGTTCGCGGTCGGGTTCGCCGGGTCGAATTCCTCCAGAGTGAGGTTGCCAAGGAACCGCCGCTCGTTGTGGCAGCGCACGCAGTATTGCTGCACGAGATCGTCGGCGGAGTCGCCTGATCCGGGCATGACGGAACCGTGGACGGCCCCGAGGGAGCGGTCCGAGTCCGATGGCGACTGAATCCCGGCGGCGACGGCCACTTCCAGGACCAGCGCGAGTGCGAGTACCGGGGCGATTCTGGTCATGCTTGCGAGCGCATCCTCCTTGCGGTGTACACTGATGGATACTGCCGCAGAGCGGGCGGTTTCGCAAGGGGCCCCTACGGGGCGCCGGGAATACCCCGCGCTTCAGCCCCCCGCCGCCAGCACCACCGAAAACACGAGCCGCTCCCCGTCCCGCAGGACCACGATCTCGACCTCGTCTCCCGGCTCGAATTCCCCCAGCGCGTACATGTAGCCGTACACGTCTTCCACGTCGTGGGGGCCGAACTTGACGATGATGTCGCCGCCCCTGATCCCCGCCCTGGACGCGGGGCTGCCGTCCCGCACGCCGGTGATCCCCATCCCGCCGGATTCGCGCGAGTAGTCCGGGATCGTTCCCAGCCGGACGCTGAACCCGCTCCGTACCGTGCTGCCGTCCGCGGGCCCCTCGACTCCGTGGGGGTTTCCGGCGCCCTCCACCGGCGTCAGGGAGGCCAGGCCGGACCCCGGAACCACCTCGCGGACCACAGCCGTCACAAGCTCGGTCACGCGCGACATCCCGTCGGCGTCGATCAGCTCCCAGTCGTCCTCGACACGGTGATACTCGGGGTGCGTGTTGGAGAAGAAGTGGAGGACCGGGACGCCCCGCGCGTAGAATGAACTGTGGTCGGAAGCACCGAAGCCGTCGCTGTTGAGGCGGAGGTCCAGGGGCGACCCGATGCGGGCGTTGGCGCGCTCGAGAATCCCTGTCCATTCCTCCGCGGTCCCCGTTCCGAAGACGGTGAGCAGGTCGTTTCGGACACGGCCGACCATGTCCAGGTTGAGCATCGCGACGGTGCCGTCGAGGGGCAGGAGGGGCGATTCCACGTAGCGGGCCGATCCCCACAGGCCCCGCTCTTCGCCCGTGAAGGCGATGAACAGAACATCCTGTGCCAGGGACGGACCCGTGGTGAGCTCGCGCGCCGCCTCGAGGAGCACCGCCGTGCCCGATGCGTTGTCGTCGGCGCCGTTGTGCACCTCGCCGGCCGCGTTGGGCGAGAGCGAACCGTCGCCGCCGAATCCCAGGTGGTCGTAGTGGGCGCCGATGACAATGGCCTGGCCGCGCTCCGGATCGGAGCCGGGCAGGATCGCGGCCACGTTGCGTGCTTCACGGCGGACCGGGGTCACCGCAGTGGTCAGCGTGGACCGGGCGCCGGTCTTCGCAGCCGCGCGCACGACGTTGGCCGCCGCGCCCCCAACCGCGATGACGGGTACGGCGAGGGCTGCGCGACGCTCGTCGGCGAGGCGGGGTAGCTCGTCGGATTCCCCCAGCAGCACGATCAGCGCAGCCGCACCCATGCCCGCCGCGCCCGCGGCAACCCGGTGCGCATCCGCGGGAAGTGCGTGGGGGTGGGGGGCCGCTCCCTCGATGACCACCGCCTTGCCGGCCAAGGCCCCGTGCGCGTTCGCGTCCAGCTGTCCGTCGGTCAACGCCGGGACCGCCACCAGGGGAGCGGCGACCTCGGTGGACGCCGAGAAACCGTACGGCGTCCAATCCGCGCCGAGCGCGAACTCGGCCGCTGCCGTGCCGTTCACCCGGAAGCTGTTGCCGTCGCCGGCCTCGCTTCCGGTCCGCACCGTCCAGGCCTGGAAAAAGCCCCCGCCGTCGCCCACGGGCTCAAGGCCCAGCGCACGGAACCGAGCCGCGATGTAGTCGCCCGCGCAACGTTCACCGCGGGTGGCAACCGCGCGGCCTTCGAGAAGGTCGTCGGCGAGGTAGCGGACGTGCGCGAGGGTGCCTTCCAGCTCCCCGATCAGCGAAGCCGCATCGGGACAGCGCCAGGGGGCTTGCTGGGCGACGAGGGGCCGGTGGGCGGTGGACAGCACCGCGAGGGCCGCGATTGTCACGGCGATCCGCGCGCGCCTCGCGCCGGGACGGGTCATGCCGGCACGCTCCCTACAGGACGATGGCCAGCGGCAGCAGCACGACGTACCCGAGCACCAGGAGCACCGGCGCCGCCGTGATCGAGCCCTGGCTCAACATATAGTAACCCGCCGCAATGGTGGCAAGTCCCGCGAGGGCGAACCAGAGGTTGACCCTCGAGAATCTCAGCGACTGGACCCGGGCGGCCTGCTTCCTTCTTCGTGCCATGGTCGGACGCTACCGAGACCCGGCCCCGGGGTCAACCGACGACCCCGGCCGCGAGCCACGGCCCTGCTCTTCCGCGCTGCCGGAAGAGGCCCAGAATGCGGGTGCATCGGGCGGCTCGCCGGCCCGCAGCCGCGCCATCTGTTCGCGGCGGTACCGCCGCCGAACCAGAAACATCGCCGCCAGGGCGGCCGCCAGCACGGCCCAGAACACCGCCGAGTCGGCGATCACCATGATCCAGCCGTAGCGTCGCTTCACCCACTTCCGCCAGTCGGCCTCGAGCTGGGCGACGGTGGCGCCGTACACGCCGCGCAGCGCCGCCTCGAAGGAGCGCCGCCGCTTCCACTCGGCAAGGAAAGCCTCCAGGCCCCTGGTTCCGCTTGCCTCATGGAGGTACTGGATCACCGATGCGGACAGGAGGTAGGCCACCTCCGCCGGGACGCGGTCGCGCGGCCATCCGAGCACGATCGAGTCCAGGGCCGGGCCATCGCCGAACGCCAGCGTCAGGCCGAGCTTGCGCCCGCCGCCGTCAAGCCATCCGCCCGCCGCCCACTCCGCATAGCCTTCGTTGAACCAGCGCGGAATGCGCAGCCTGCCCATCTCGTGGGCGAGCGCCAGGTGCGCCCACTCGTGGCGAAGGATGCGCACCTCGTCCAGGAGGGATGCGGGCCAGAAGCGACCGCCGGGGATGATCATCTCCATGCGGTCGGGGATCGCCACGGCGCCGGCCCATTCGGGCAACCGCGACCCGACCAGCGAGTCCATGGCAGCCCGCGTCGGGGCGACGGTCAGGGTCGGGTGCATGCCCGGTTCGCGCAGACCGGGAAGCATCCCCACCGACTCCAGTGTCGCCAGGGCGCGGGACGCCCGCAGCGAATCCGTTCCCTGGTAGCGCACTGTGAGAGACGACCCCTGCAGAATGCGCCAACCGGCGGAATCGTCCCGGGTCTGAGAACCGGCCGGTGCGACAAAAACCGTTGCGTATGCGACAAAAGCCGCTACAACCGCGACAAGCGCGAAGATGGTCGTGGAGGCCGGCCGGACCGACCGCCGCGCGATCCCGAGGCGGCTGCCTGGCCCGGCACCGCCGCCATCACGCGAATCCACCGGCCCGGACCTCATCCCGAAGGGTGGGAAGCGCCGTCCAGTGCCCATCGTCGGACGTCTTCCAGTTCGCTCGGCAAGGGCGCCGTGAAGGACATGGCCTCGCCGGAAGCCGGATGTTCGAACTCGAGCCGGTGCGCGTGCAGAAACTGTCTGCCGGTCCGGCGGGCGAGGTCCCTGGCCCATCGCCGGCCTGCCCCGCTGAAGCCACGCTCGGCATTGGCGCCGTAAAGCCTGTCTCCCACAACCGGATGTCCGATCGCCGCGGCGTGTACGCGGATCTGGTGTGTGCGGCCCGTGTCCAGCGCGGCCTCGCAGAAGCAGGCGGCCAGCCAACTCTCGATCTGCCGGAAGCGCGTCCTCGCCGGGCGCCCCCCCTCGACAACCGCCATCCGCATCCGGTCCCCGCGATGGCGTCCCACAGGCCGGTCCACCACCACGGTCGATTCGCGCAGCCTTCCCCACATCGAGACGAGGTAGGTGCGCTTCACGACGCGCTCCTTGAGTCCGGCGGCCAGACCCTGGTGCGCACGGTCGGTCTTGGCCACGACCATGAGTCCGGAGGTATCGCGGTCGAGCCGGTGCACGATCCCCGGCCTGAGCTTGCCGCCGATTCCGGAGAGGTCGCCGACATGGTACAACAGAGCGTTGACCAGCGTGCCGTCGGGGTGACCCGGCGCGGGGTGTACCACGAGCCCGGCCTGCTTGTCGACCACGACCAGGTCCCGATCCTGGAACACGATGTCGAGCGGGATGTCCTGCGCCTCGGCAGAAAGAGCCACCGGCGGCGGCACCACAACGTCGACTACCTGTCCCGGGGCCACGATGCCGGATTTCTTCGTGGTCTGCCCGTCCACGAGCACTCGTCCGGCTTCCAGGAGCGCCACCACCCGGTTCCTCGACAACCCGAGCTGCGCGGCGACGTAGCTGTCCAGGCGTCCCCCCGCACCCTCCCCCGCGGTCCAGCGATGCCGAGCGCCTCCGTCCGGCGAGGTGCCGGAACCAGACCGGGAAGTCACGAGTGCGGGTCGAGCCCGAGGACCGCTTCCTCCCCGTCCAGCACCGCTTTCCTGTGGAAGGCGATGTCGTCACCCGGCTCCCCGCCCACCGTCACCGCGACGGCCAGCGTCTCGCGCGCGATCACGGCCTCGTGCTCCCGCGTCGCACCGCACACGGCCTCGCTCCCCGCGATGGTCAGCCGTATGCGATCCGTGATGTCGAGCCCGGACTCCCGTCTCAGGCGCTGGATGCGGTTCACCAGCTCCCGCGCGAGTCCTTCCCGCCGAAGCGGCCCGTCGAGCGTCGGATCGAGCGCCACCGTATACCGCCCCTCGGCCCGCACCACCCAGTCTCCTCGTGCCTCCTCCACCACCTCCATCTCGTCGCTCCCGACATCGTACCACTCCCCATCCACCAGCACACGCGCGGTCGCGCCGCCACGAACCGCCGCCAGGTCGTCCGCCCCCAGCTCCCGTATCCGGGACGCCGCCTCCTGGGTCAGCTTCCCGAACCGCCGCCCCAGGACGCGGAACGCGGGCCGCGCCGCCAACCTGACCAGCCCCTCGGACGAGGCCTGGAACTCCACGGCCCTGACGTTGATCTCGTCCTTCAGCAGCGCCACCACGTCGTCGGTGGGCGGTTCACCCGGCACGACCGCAAGGAGGCGTCCGAGCGGCTGCCGGACCCTGATCCGCACCTCTTCCCGCGCGGCCCGAGCCAACGTGCTCAGACTGCGCACATGCGTCATGTCCCGATCGAGTTCGTCGTCGACGAGGCGCGAATCGGCTTCCGGGAAGGGCTCGGTGTGGCTGGAGCGACCGGTCAGCGCCCGGTGCAGCCAGTCCGAGATGAACGGCGTGACGGGCGCGATCATCAGCGCGATCACCCGCAGCGCCTCGTGCAGCGTGGCAAAGGCCGCGGCCGAGTCTTCCGGGTCCGTGTTCCCCCAGAAGCGGGGACGGGCGCGGCGCACGTACCAGTTGGAGAGCTCGCCGTCCACGAACGCTGCCACTGCCCGGTAGGCGCGGGTCGGATTGTAGCCGTCCAGCTCTTCCCGCACCGTCCCGACGAGCCGGTTCAGCCGCGACAGCAGCCAGCGGTCCAGAGGCGGCCGCGACCGCTCGCCGCCGTGATTGCCCGGGGCCCAGTCCTCGACGTTGCCGTAGAGCGCAAAGAAGCGGTAGGTGTTCAGGAGGGTGTCGAAGAAGCGCGACGCGGATTCGCGAACGCCCTCCGGATCGAAGCGGGTGGGGAGCCACGGATTGCTGACGGTAACCATGTACCACCGCACGCCGTCGGCGCCGTGATCGGCGACCGCGTCCCAGGGGTCGACCACGTTCCCCTTCGACTTGGACATCTTCCGGCCGGCGGCGTCGAGAATGAGGTCGTTGACGATGACGTTGCGAAAGGCCGGGCCCAGGCCCAGCATCGTCGAGATCGCGTGCAGCGAATAGAACCAGCCGCGCGTCTGATCGACGGCCTCGCAGATGAAGTCCGCCGGGAAGTGGCGGTCGTACTGCTCCCGGTTCTCGAAGGGGTAGTGCCACTGGGCCCAGGGCATGGCGCCCGAGTCGAACCAGACGTCGATCACCTCCGGGACGCGGCGCATCGTGGCCCCGGTCTCCGGGCAGCGCCAGGTCACCTCGTCGATGAACGGCCGGTGCGGATCGAAGTCCGGCGAAAGCTCCCCCGCCCTCTCGGCCAACTCCGAGAAGCTCCCGATCCACTCCACGTGCTCCGGGTCGTCCTCCGAGACCCACACCGGGAGCGGCGTTCCCCAGTACCGATCGCGCGACAGCGCCCAGTCCACATTGCCCTTGAGCCATTCGCCGAAGCGCCCCTCGCCCACTTCCGGCGGGTGCCACGAGACGCGCGCGTTGTTCTCCAGCAGATCGTCACGGAGCGACGACGTACGCGCGAACCAGCTGTGCCGGGCCATATAGATGAGGGGGGTGTCGCAACGCCAGCAGTGCGGGTAGGAGTGGGCCTCGCGGGTGCAGGCGAAGACGAGGCCCCGCGACTCGAGGTCGCGGACCAGGAGTTCGTCGGCGTCCTTGAAAAAGACTCCGCCCACCAGCGGCAGATGCTCCGCGAAGGTGCCGTCGGTCCGGACCGGCTCCAGAACGGCAAGTCCGAAGTCCTTCCCGGCCTGGTAGTCGTCGGCCCCGTACGCAGGGGCCATGTGAACGATCCCCGAGCCCTCCTCGTCGGACACGAAGTCGCCCGGCACAATCTCCCACGCCCTTCCCCGCACCGAGTCGGCGGGGATCAGTTCGAAGGGGCGGCGGTACTTCGCGTCCAGCAACTCCGCAACGTCCACCGGGCGGCCGAGCCTCTCCTCCCCGAAGAGCGCTTCAGCGCGGCTCCGGGCCACGATGAGGCGCCGGCCCTCGTGGTTGACCTCCACGTACCGGATGGACGGATTCACGGCGAGCGCCACGTTCGACACCAGCGTCCACGGGGTTGTCGTCCAGACGAGAAGGTGACGGCCCGAACCGTCCAGCAGCTCCAGCGTGACCCAGAGCGAGGGGTCCTCCACATCCTTGTACCCCAGCGACAATTCGTGGGAGGAAAGGACCGTCTGATCGGCAGGGCACCACGGCACCACCTTGTGGCCGCGGTAGAGCAGATTCCTCTCGGACATCCGTTTCAGGATCCACCACACCGACTCCACGTACTCGGTGTGGAAGGTGACGTATGGCCTGGAGTAGTCCAGCCAGTATCCGATGCGCTCGGAGAAGCGCTCCCATTCATCCTTGTAGGTGAACACCGACTCTCGGCAACGCTCGTTGAACCAGGCGATGCCACGTTCCTCGATCTCTCGCTTGTCCTCGATCCCGAGCCGTTTCTGGGCCTCGATTTCGACGGGCAGTCCGTGCGTGTCCCACCCCGCGATCCGGGTGACGTGCTTGCCGAGCATGGTCTGGTAGCGGCAGACGAGGTCCTTGATCGCGCGGCTGATGATGTGGTGCAGTCCCGGGCGGCCGTTCGCGGTCGGGGGGCCTTCGAAGAAGACGAACTGCTCCCCGTCACGGGTCGCCTCGAGGGTGCGGCGGAAGGTGTCCTCGTCTCGCCACAGCTGCAGCACGGACTCCTCCAGCGCGACACGCGAAGGGGGAACGGGGAGGTAGCGCACGTGCGGCTCCTTCGCGGCTAGGCGGGATTCGCGCCGGAGGCCGACGCGCCCCCCGACCCGACGAGGTCCATGTCCGCTCGCGGCGCCGCGCCCCCGGCGCCGCGGCCGCCGCCCAACCCGCGCACGACCCCGGCCACAAGGCGCGCGAGATTCGGCTCGGCCGCGCGCGCGGTCGCGATGATCGTCGCCACGTCGGCTTCCTCCAGCGCGTCGGGCAGGCACTGGTCCGTGATGACCGCCACGCCCAGCACCCGCATCCCCATGTGCCGCGCCGCGATGACCTCCGAGACGATGGACATACCGACCACGTCCGCACCCATGGCCCGAAGCATCCGGTATTCGGCGCGGGTCTCGAGCTGGGGGCCCACCACCCCGACGTAGACGCCGCGCCGCAGCGGGATCTGCTCCGCCAGCGCCACGGACGCGGCCGCCGACTGCAGCCCGGGATCGTACGGTAGGGACATGTCGGGGAAGCGGGGGCCGAGCTCGTCCAGGTTGGGTCCGGTGAGCGGGCTTTCCCCCGTGAAGTTGATGTGATCGTCGAGGAGGACGAGGTCGCCGGGTCCCCACAGCGGGTTCATGCCCCCGCACGCCGCCGAAACGACCAGGGTGTCGGCGCCAAGAAGCTTCATCACGCGAATGGGAAAGACGATCTCCCGGGCCGAATAGCCCTCGTAGCGGTGAAAGCGTCCCTGCATCGCCACGAGCGGAACCCCGTGGAGCGTGCCCAGAATGAGCTTGCCGTGATGGCTCTCGACGGTGGAGACCGGGAAGTGGGGCAGATCCTCGTACGCGACGGAAACATCCACGTCGATCGCCTCGGCGAGTCCCCCCAACCCCGTGCCCAGCACGATCCCGACGCGGGGAGCTCCCCCACCCCGTTCTCGCACGGCCTGGACGGCTTCCCGCAGGCGCTTCATTTCAACCCGGCTCATCCGGGGCGCTCCCCGAACAGGGCGGTGCCGAGGCGGACCATGGTGCTCCCCTCTTCGATGGCAATCGCGTAGTCGTTGGACATCCCCATCGAGAGTTCTCGCCCCTCGACACCGGGAATGGCGCCGGCAGCTTCCATCAGCGCGCGGGTGCGGCGGAATGTGGACCTCAGCGCGGCCTCGTCGGCGGTGAATGGAGCCATCGTCATGAGGCCCAGGACGCGAAGTCCCGCCAGGGCCGCCACTGTCCCGATCCCGTCCAGGGCCTCCGCGGCCGGGAAGCCCCCCTTGGCGGCTTCCCCGGACGCGTTGACCTGGACGAGCACGGGAACGCGCCGCCCGTCCGCTTCGCCGATACGCGACAGCTTCTCGGCGAGGCGGACGGAGTCCACGCTGTGAACGAGAGCCGCAAGGCGGGCCGCGCGGCCCGCCTTGCGGCTCTGCACGTGCCCGATCATGTGCCAGCGGACATCTCCGCCCGGGAAGGCAGGGTGCTTCCGGGCCAGCTCTTCGACACGATTCTCACCGATGTCGGACAGCCCGGCTGCAACGGCGGCAGCGATCGCGTCCTGCGGATGCCCCTTGGTGACAGCGACGATCCGCACCGAATCCCGACCGCGGCCGGCGCGCCCGGCCGCAGCGGCAATCCGGTCCAGGACCCCGGGAAGCCGCTCCCGGATCACGCGACAGTAAACATCTTTGTTTACCATTTCCCTCCCGCCTCCACGTGCTACCATGACAAGGGAACGCCCCGCCGGCCGCGCGGCCGGCGGGGCGTTCCCGCTTCCCGATGTGCCGCGGCGCTACCTGGTAGTGAAGGTAATGGGCAGCGACACCCAAACGGGCACCGCTTTGTCCCGGTTCAGCGCCGGCGTGAACTTGAACACCGGCGCGACACGGAGTGCCGCGTCGTCGAGTGCGGTGTGTCCCGAACTCTCGTTCACCTGCCGGTTCTGGACAACCCCTTGCTCATCGATGAAGAACCACACCAACACCGTGCCGCCGATGCCCGCATCGCGCAGCAGGGGCGGGTACTCGCGCTCAAGCGCCCGGCGTACTTCGGCGGCGTTGGTGTAGTCGGGCGCCACGGTGTATGGCGTGAATACCGGCGCGGACGAAATGTCGGTTTCCACATCCTCCGGCGGCGGCGGGAGGTTCTCCACGGGGTTCGCATCGAAGGTGACTTCGGCGATCGTGATGTCCTCGTTGATCTCGGCAGTGGCGATCACCGGCGTCGCGGGACGCTGAATGGCTGCCGGCGGTGGCGGGATCTCAACCTCGGGCGGCAGTTCGATGGCCTCCAGTTCGCTGGAAACCACGCTGACGTCGTCGGCAGCCATCTCCGGCCAGAAGGCGAAAACCACGAAATGCAGCACGGTCGCCGTGATCATGGAGCCCCAGAACCAGGACGAGAACGACTTCTTGAACTGCTCGTTGGCGGTGCCGGCCGCCTCTGCAACCGGCTGTGGGTTTGCTTGGTCGCTCATCGTCTCTCCCTTGTGATGGCCTGTTCAAGCTCGGTCGCGAAAACGACTCGGAGAACTCCTGCAGCGCTCAGCTCCTGCTGGACCGCGTCGATGTAGCGGTACGGTACGGTACGGTCGGAGCGGATCGAAATCACCAACTCCCGGTTGGTGCGGTACATGGGAGCAACGAGCGCGCTGACGTCGTTCATCGCCTGAAACACGTCGTTGATATACACATCGCCGTTGGGTTCGACCCACACGTTGAGGATGTTCTTCTGTTTCTGGTCGATCTTCTCGGTCGCCTCGGCCTGCGCCCAGTCGATGTCGCGGTTCCTGTCCTTCTGGAAGACCGTGGAGACCATGAAGAAGATCAGCAAGAGGAACGCGATGTCGGCCATCGAAGAAGAAGGAATCTCCTGCGATGCCTTGGACTTCCGTTCCAACCCTCCGGATTTGAGACCCATGGCGCTCTACTCCAGGATTTGCAGCGAAATGCGCTCGGCACCTGCGCTCTGCAGGGCATCGAGAACGTCGACCATGAACCGGTAGGGTGCGTTCGGATCGGTCTTGACCGCGGCGATGAGGTTTTCGTTCTGCGCCACATCCTGCCGCCAGATCGCCTCGACATCGTCGGGACGAACGCTTTGCTCCTGCTGGCTCTCCCCGCGCCGGATCGTCACGGTGCCGGCCTCGGACACGATGATGTGGAGGATGTTCTTCTGGCTGACCTCCTGCGTCTCACCGCTCTCGGGGAGCACGATGGCCAGCCCCTTGTCCTTCGGGAACGTGGTCGTAACCAGGAAGAAGATGAGGAGGAGGAACGCGATGTCCGCCATCGACGAGGATGGAATCTCGTCGGAGACCTTGGACTTCTTGTTACCGAGGACCGCCATGGATGATCTCCCGTCCGTTTATCCGACTGCTTGTAGGGTTTCTAACCGTAAAAGGGTCACAGGGTTCCCGCCACCCGGGTTCCCCCTGGCACCGCCTCTTCATCAGGTAAGGATTCTCAGCTTCCCGTCGCGCTCCAGATCCCATGCAATGTTCAGGATCTTCTGCGTGCTCTCCTCCATGTCGATAATGAGCTTGTCGATGCGCGACACGAAGAAATTGTAGCCGATGTTGACCGGGATCGCGATGGTCAGCCCGGCAGCCGTGGTGAGGAGGGCGACCTTGATCCCGCCCGCCACCGTCGCCGGATCCACGTCCCCCGCGGATGCGATCGAATCGAAAGCCAGGATCATCCCGGCCACCGTGCCCAGGAAGCCCATGAGAGGGGCCACGTTCGCCACCGTCGCGAGGATCACGAGGCCCCGTTCCAGAAAGCTGAGTTCGATGGTCCCGGTGGTGGAGATGACCTGCTCCAGCTCTCCCTTGTTGAGCTTGCGGCTCCTGATCCGGCGAAGCCCCGCGAGGAGGATGGCCGCGGCCGGGCCGGGAGTCGAGGCGGCGATCTCCGCCGCTTCGTCCAGACCGCCCCCCATCGCGGCTTCCTCGACACCCTCGATCACCGTAGAAGCGTTCTTGTGGGCGATCCTGAGGGTCCAGAACTTCGCGATGATGACCCCGAGACCGATGAGCGAGCAGATGACGAGCGGATACATCATCAGGCCGCCGTCGGCGAAGAGGGTGAGGAGTTGGTAGCTGTTGTCCAACGGTTGACTCCGGAAGTGTGCAGGTGGGCCGTGATCGGGATGGACGCGCTTTCCGGCGGAATCTAGGCTGCGGTGATCCCGTCGTCAACGAAAATGATATCGCGGTCTTCCGGGGCCGCCGATCGGGATGCCATTCGGCCGACACCTTCCGACTCGTATTATCCTTCACTGGCCATGAACGGATTTCTTCAGCAGCTCCAGTTTCTGCGGCCGGGCCTGAACGACCTGGTCGAGATCGTCATCGTCTTCCTGCTCGTCTACCGGATCCTCCTCCTCATTCGGCAGACACGGGCGATGCAGATGCTGCTGGGCGTCCTCCTTCTGGCAGGACTCTACCTGTTGGCGGTCATCCTCGACTTTTCGCTGATCCGCCGCATCCTCGAGGCTTTGTTGCAGTACGGCGCGATCGCGGCCCTGGTGGTGTTTCAGCCCGAGATGCGCGCCGCACTCGCCCGCCTCGGGCAGAGCCGCCTGGTGAACGTGATCGGATCCAACCGACAGGAGCGGATCGTTGACCGGCTGGTGGAGGGTGCCGAGCAGCTGGCGCGAGCCGGGGTGGGCGCGATTCTGGCGGTCCAGCGCGAGACGGGGCTGCGCGAGTATGCTCGAACGGGCAAGAGCGTCGAGGCCGTCCTTTCGCCCGAGTTGCTCGGGACGATCTTCGCGCACAATTCCCCGCTGCACGACGGGGCTGTGGTCATTGTGGGCGATACCATCCAGGCCGCGGGAGCCATCCTTCCCCTCACCCAGCACACGGTCAGCGACCGCTCGCTGGGAACGCGGCACCGGGCGGCACTCGGCCTCAGCGAGGAGACCGACGCCATCGTGGTCGTCGTGAGCGAGGAGACCTCCCGGATATCGGTCGCCTACCGCGGCACGCTGGAGACCGGCGTAAGCGGGGACCGGCTGCGCGAGAGGCTCGAACTGCTGCTGCCCGGCGCCGGAGGATTGGGCCCGCCAACTCCGATTGACCCGGTCTGAACACAGGCCGCACCGGGTGGCGGGAAGACGCCGGGCCGGAAAGGCGCCCGGCAGGCCATGGGCTACTCAGCCGGGCGTCGGCAGCGGCTCCGGACCTCCCAGCCCGGGCGCGGGCTTTGCGACCGCCTTCGGCTCGGCCCCCGGCAGAGGCAGCGCCGCCTGATCCTGCTCGAATTCATCGGCCAGCGGGGGAAGTTCCTTCCCCTCCAGGAGCAGTTGAATCTCGTTCCCATCGAGCGTCTCCCGCTCCAGGAGGGCTTCTGCGAGCTTCTCGAGAAGACTCCTGTTTGCATCCAGAATCTCGCGGGCCCTGGCGTGCGCCGCGTCGAGCAGCTGCTTCACCTCTTCGTCCACCTTGCGGGCCGTGTAGTCCGACACCTCCCGGCGCTGCACCAACTCGCGGCCGAGGAACACCTCCTGGTCTGCGTCGCCCACGGACATCAGGCCGATCCGGTCCGACATTCCGAAGCGCATGACCATGCGCCGAGCCATCGCCGTGGCTCGCTCGATGTCGTTGCCGGCCCCCGTGGTGACCTTGTCGGCCCCGAAGACCAGCTCCTCCGCGACACGGCCCCCGAAGAGCATGGCGAGCTGGCCGTTCATCCAGTCGCGGGTGTAGGAGTGCCGGTCCACCTCCGGGAGCGAGGCGGTCAGCCCCAGTGCACGCCCGCGGGGCACGATGGTGACCTTGTGGACAGGATCGAGGCCGGGAACCTTGACGCCGATAACGACGTGCCCGGCTTCGTGGTACGCCGTCAGCTTTCTTTCGGCGTCGGTGAGCACCATGCTGCGCCTCTCGGTGCCCAGCATGACCTTGTCCTTGGCCTGCTCGAAGTCTTCCATCGCAACCCTGTCCACCCCGCGGCGGGCCGCGAACAGGGCCGCCTCGTTGCAGATGTTGGACAGATCCGCCCCGCTCAACCCCGGTGTCCCCCGCGCGATCAGCGACAGCTCCACATCTTCCTCAAGCGGGAGCTTCCTGGCGTGCACGCGGAGGATCCCTTCCCTCCCTTTCACGTCCGGAAGATCCACCACCACCTGCCGGTCAAAACGGCCGGGACGCAGCAGCGCCGGATCCAGGACGTCGGGACGGTTGGTCGCGGCCAGAAGGATGACGCCCTCGTTGGCCTCGAAGCCGTCCATCTCGACGAGCAGGGCGTTCAGGGTCTGTTCACGCTCGTCGTGACCACCCCCCAGCCCGGCTCCGCGGTGCCTCCCTACCGCGTCGATCTCGTCAACGAAGATGATGCACGGCGCGTGCGCCTTCCCCTGCTCGAAGAGGTCGCGAACGCGTGATGCGCCCACACCCACGAACATCTCCACGAAGTCGGAGCCCGACATCTGGAAGAAGGGGCGGCCCGCCTCGCCCGCGACGGCTCGGGCGAGCAAGGTCTTGCCCGTCCCCGGGGGTCCCACGAGGAGCACCCCCTTCGGGAGGCGTCCGCCAAGCCGCGAGAACCTGGGCGGATCCTTCAGGAACTCGATGATCTCTTCCAGCTCCTCCTTGGCCTCGTCCGCGCCGGCCACGTCCGCGAAGGTCACCTGCGGAGTGTCGGGGCTGATGAGCCGCGCCTTCGACCGGCCGAACTGGAACGCGCGGTTACCCCCGCTCTGCATCGCCCGCATGATCCAGATCCAGAAGACGATGATGAGGATCCATGGCAGGAAGGTCCCGATCACGGGGAGCCATCCGGTGCGCTGCACCCGGGCGTCCATCTCCACCCCGCGCTCCCGAAGTCTCTCGATCAGGTTCTCGGCACCGCCGGGGACGACATTGGTGACGAACTCGTTGACGTCCGTGTCCGCGACCTCGACCGTGCTCTTGAATTCGCCCCGGATCTCCGACTCGCCGAAGAACGTGACTTCGAGCACGTTGTCGTTTGCGATCTGCCGGTCGAGCTCGGAGGGGCTGATCCGCCCCATCGTGCGGTCCCCGCCCTGCATGAACTGGAACGCCAGCACGGACATGAGAGCGAAGAGGACCCACAGAGATGCGGTGCGTGACAAACGCGTCAGCTTCCTGGGTGGCTCCTTGGGTGGGGGTTTCTGCTCGGACATTCGCTGCGTTTTGCGTCCCTTTCGCGCCTGGCTCCCGCTCGATCAGATCGAGCCGATATACGGAAGGTGCCGAAAATCCTCCGCAAAATCCAACCCGTAGCCCACCAGGAACTCCTCGGGTGCCTCGAATCCGACCCAGCGGGCATCCCTTTCGAGCCGTGCCAGGCGCTTGTGGAGGAGGGTGCAGAGCTCGAGGCTGGCCGGTTTCAGGTCCAGCAGGAGGGGCAGTACGCGCTTGAGCGTGTTGCCGCTGTCGACGATGTCCTCCACCAGGATGACGTGGCGGTCTTCAATCGACGCCGTGGGGTTGTACCAGAGCCTCACCTCGCCGCTGCTCACCTGCTTCTTGCCGTAGCTGGACGTCAGCAGGAAGTCGACCTGGATGGGCATGGGAATCGCGCGAACCAGGTCAGCGACGAAAATGAACGACCCCTTCAGCATTCCCAACACCAGGACATTGTCACCGGGGCCGTATGCGGCACCGATGTCGCGACCCAACTGCACGACGCGCCGGCGAATCTCGTCTTCACTGTACACGACCCGGGTGAGTTGCTGCGGGCCCAGCCTGTCGCGGTCGATGTCGTTCAATCGGGGTCTCCTTGTCGCAGTTGGCCGCGATGGGGTTCGGGGCCGAGCCGGATCTCGACATGGCACGGCTTCGGGCCTGACGCCTCCCGGGTTGGAGCGTGCGGCCCCGCCACGCCCGGGATCCAGACGACAGCTCCGTCCGCGTCGGCAAGCACGGGGAAGCCGGGACGCCGATCCGCCGGGATACGCGCCTCGAGGAGGATCTTCTTCACCTTCTTTTTCCCGTACGGCATCTCGATCCGGTCTCCCTGGGCCCATGGGCGCATCAAAAGCGGGAACGGTACCACGCCGGGCAGGAAGCGCGCCACCAGGGGGAAGCCGCCGCGGGGTGCGGGACCCCAGGCCACGTCGGCCCGCCAGTGCCCGCTGGCAAAAGCCGCCTCGCCGGGCTCGGCGTGGATGCGCAGGACCGGAGACCCTTGACCCACGGGCTCGGGGCCGTCGTCTTCCCCGCGCCGGATGCGGAGTTCGCCAAGACGATGTTCGACGATGACGCCTCCGGCCATCGCGATCCGGCGGCCGCTCGGGGACCTCCGCACGAAGCGCAGCAGATCGTCGGTGGCGGCTTGTCCGGCGCGGCCGCCAAGCCGTGAGACGGCGCGGCGGAGGAGGAGGGTGAGGACGGGGTCGGAGGCAGCGGCAAGGGCCTCCCGGTCGAGGTGGAGGGGAGACGGGTCGGCGGGGGGAGCCGGATGCTCAGGCGCGCAGGGACGCGCGGCCACGGTCAGCCGGTCAATGCCCTGGTCGAGGAGCTCATCGAGCGCGTCGGATTCCAGGCGGCTCGTACCGGCCAGGGAGACCAGCGCCGCGGCCGCCCCCGGGACCGCTTCTTCCAGCGCGGGGAGGATATGGTGCCGCAGGCGGTTGCGGGTCCAGCGCTGGTCCCGGTTCGAGGGGTCCTCACGGCTGGGGATCCCGCGGTCGGCCGCAAACGCCTCCAGCTCGCGGCGCCAGAACGGGAGCAGCGGCCGAATCAGGGAGGGCGGGCGCCGGGGGTGCACCCCCCGCAGACCGCGCGGTCCGCTCCCCCGCGCGATCCGGAAGAGAACTGTCTCCGCCTGATCGTCGGCGGTGTGGCCGGTCATGGTGACAGCTCCAGCCCCCGCGCCGAGCCTGACCTCCTCGAAGAAGGCGTAGCGCAACTCCCTCCCTTCCGCCTCGGAGCCGACCGGTTCGGCCGCAGTGCGAAGGTGGAACGCCACACCCCACTCGTCGCAGATGCGCTGCACCCAGGCGGCATCGTCACCGCTGTGCGCGCGCATGCGGTGATCCAGGTGGGCGGCCCGGACAGAGACGCCCGACACGTCCCCGGCACTGCGCATCAGGTAGAGCAGCGTCATGGAATCCAGGCCGCCGGACACGCCGACGACCGCGGTCTTCGCACCTCGCAGCCAGCCGGCGGCGTCCAGGTGCGCGTGGAACCGGTCGTCCAGCCCGGGGCCGCTCACTGCCCCCGGCTCCTGCGGCGAGCGGGCGCGGGTGGCCGTCCGGCGACGTCCGTCAGGACATCGGCCAGCAGGTCGGGTCGGTCCGTCTGTATGCCGTCGACACCCCAGTCCAGAAGGCGGCGCATGTCGTCCGGATCGTCGACCGTCCACACGTGCACGGCGATGTTCGCCGCGTGGGCGGCGCGGACAAGCGCGGGGGTCACGACCCGCAGACGGCCCGAGAATTCGGGGACCTGGAACGCATCGGCCCGGGGAACGTACCAGCGTCCGGCCACCGGAATCCGGTGCAGGATCCAGAATCGGCGCACCTGCGTTCGGGACGCGCCCCAGGGGCCGGTGTGCCCGCGTGCCCCCGTGCGCGTGGCCTCGAACTCCGCGCCGATGAGGACCCTGTGCTCGGCTTCGCGGTGGCGGATGGCCTCCACCAGGGGACGGGCCGCCTCCGCGGCCTTCGGTTCGACGATGATGCGGGTGTGAGGGAAGGTGTTCAGGACTTCGTCGAAGAGCGGGATTCTTGCGTCCCGGCCCCTGAACGTCGCGTCGCCGTTCAGGTCGCGGAAGCGGAAGCCCGCATCCAGACGACGGACTTCCTCCCACGTCATTCGACGGATCGAACCGGTCCCGTCGGTCGTCCTGTCCACCGTTTCGTCGTGGATGACCACGAGCCTCTCGTCGGCCGTAAGCCGCACGTCCATCTCGAGAACATCGGCGTCCCAGTCAACGAGCGCCTGCCGGAAAGCGGCCATGGTGTTCTCGGGGGCCAGCCGCGACCCTCCGCGATGGGCCATGAGCAACGGGGCGCCGCCAAGAAATGCGTGCCCCGGCCGTTCAGCCACCAAGGTGGGGCCTCACGGGAGACGGCCCGTGGTGAGCTCCTGCACGATTCCGCCCGCACCATAGATGTCAGCCAGCGCTTCGAGGATGCCCCGCGCGTCCACCGCCACCGACCGGTTCAGCTCCGGCATGTAGATGTAGTCACCCGGCAAACTCTGGATATTGCCGTCAAAGACGAGCCCCACGATCTCCAGATCGCGGTTCACCACCGGCGACCCCGAGTTCCCCCCGATGATGTCGGCCGTGCTCACGAAGTTGAGAGGGGTGGACATGTCGAAACCCGCGCCGGGATCCATCCACCGCTCGGGAAGCGCCCATTCGTCGGCGCCCGGGTTGGAGTAGTGCCGGTCGTAAAGGCCGTAGAAGGTCGTGTGTGCGGGGGCACGCGTCCCGTTGTACGGGTAGCCCGTGACGACGCCGTCGGCGAGCCGGAGCGAGAAGGTGGCATCGGGCGGAACCCGGGTGCCGTCTACCTCGAAGCGGGCCCTGCCGAGGCCCGCGGCGGCCTGCTCTTCCTCTGGAATCACCTGGGACATGAGCCCCTGAAACGGCCCGAACCGCCCGAACATCCCCTGGATGAGAGCGAAGGAAGGCTCCGTCGCCGAGCTCAGCATGCCCCCAAGCAACATGTCGACGGCCCGGGCGGAGTCCGCCATCGCCGAACCCGCAATCAGGGCCGCGGCAGCCCCCTCCGGGCTCCGTCCCTGGAGCACGGCCTGAACCGACGGGTCGTCCACTCCGAAAGCCGAGACCATGTCGTCATAGCGGGCGCGCAGCAGCGCCTCGTCGAGTTCGGCCGGCCGGTTCGGGACTTCGCCCAGCTGCTCGAGAAAACCCTCGAGCTCCTCCTGTGACGCACCCTGCTGCTGCCCGAAGAGGTATTGGAAGGCCGCCAGCGTCCGCAGGATCACCGATGCCTCGTAGTCAGGGCTCCCAAAGGCGGCAAAGGCGCTGAATTCGGCTTCCATGGCGGCCTTGCTGGCCTGCAGTTCCGCCATGTCGTCGAACAGCGGCAGGTAGTGCTCCGCGAGGACCGGATCGGCATCGAGTGCCTGCCGAAAGACGGACTCCGCAGCGGCTCGGCGGGCGATGACGTAGGGATCCTGAAGCCCTTCCAGCATCCCATTGTACGCCTTCTGCGAGTTCAGGAGGCCGAAAACGGCGTTGCGCACTTCGTCGATCCCTGGTTCCTCTTCGCGTCCTTCGATGTAGCCCTCGATCGCCTCGATCCGCGAGTCCAGGAAGGACAGCAGCGCGGGCATCTCCACGTCGCGGCGGAACTCCAGCTCGGCGACGGTCTGGAGCCGCGAGGTGCTCCCCGGGTTTCCGATGATGAAGATGAGGTCGCCTTCCGATGCCCCCGTTTCGCTCCAGCGAAAGTGGTCGTCGGTGCTGAGCGGGAGTCCATCGTCGCCGTAGAGCCTGAAGAAGGAGAAGTCCAGCGCGTAGCGGGGGTAGGTGAAGTTGTCGGGATCGCCGCCGAAGTAGCCGAGCTGGAGTTCGGGGGCCATGACCAGCTTTGCGTTGGTGTAGCGGCGGAAGACGTACGCCGAGTACAACCCCCCGTTGTAGAGCGAGATCACCTCGACCTCGATGCCCGCCGCCTCCCCGCCCCGCTCGTCCCGCAGCCGCGCGGCGATGGTCTCTGCAAGGCTGTCCCGCAACTCGCCCTGTGCCTGTGCATCCGTCATGGCGTCGACCGCGGGACGGATCTCGGCGGTTACGTCCACGATGTCGATGAGCTGGTCGGCCTCGAACTCCTCGACCGGCCTCTCGTCGGCCAGCGAAGCCGCGTAGAAGCCGTCGTCGAGGAGGTTCTCGCCGTCGTCGGCCACCTGCGTGACGAAGTCGCGCGCGCAGTGGTGGTTGGTCATGACGAGGCCGCTCTGCGACACCAGGGAGGCCGAGCAATTCGGGATCCTGAGTGCGCCGAGACGCGCGCGCTCGTACCAGTCGTCACCGGGAGAGAAGCCGTAGGTAGCCTGCAGGTACTCGGTCGGCGGCGCGTCGAAGGTCCACATCTTGCCGTTGTCGAAGGCGCCGGCCTGCACGGTGTCCAGGAAGGGCGCGGCGGCGGGGTCGCCGGCCGGGGCGGGCTCGGCCGGCGGTCGGGCCGCCTCGGCCAGCGGGGCCGCCTCCGCGCCCGGAAGAGGCGCGTCCCGGTCGGTGGGGGGCGGGGGGAGCGGGGGGGTGGACGCGCCGGCCGCGCAGCCGGCCACGACGAACACCAGAGCGAGCAGCGAAGTGAGCCGTGCCCGTCCGTAGCGGCGGGGAATCCGGGCGAGTTGGTGACTTCCGTCAGGCGCTGACGAGGGGAGAGGAGTCGAGCCGGTAGACATCGGAAGAATCCTTGTCGCATAGCCGGGCACGCGAACACGGCGTTTGTGTGAGATCACGGTCGGGAAAGGTCTGACCGACCGGTGATCCGGGCAAGGGAGGCGACGGCCGTGGCGATGGCGGAACGCGCCGCCGCCCGAATGCCGGGGGGGTTGTCCCACTGGCTGCCATTAGCTTGGCAGTCATGCCCAACGTACTTGACCCCGCACCAGGTGCTGAACCTTCGCGCCGTGCCGAGAGCAGGATCCTGCGTCCCGGGGTGCTGGGCGCTCACGTCTCGGCGGCGGGCGGAGTCGACAAGGCACCGGCCCGGGCCACCCGGATCGGCGCTTCCGTCTTCCAGATCTTCACCAAACAGCCGAGCCGCTGGGCCGAGCCTTCCCTGGGGGACGACGCGGTGTGCGCCTTTCGTACCGAAAGAGCCCGCGCGGGTGCGGGCTTCGCCGTGTCCCACGACTCCTACCTCATCAACCTTGCCAGTCCCGAGCCCGCGCTCTGGCGCCGCTCGACCGATTCGTTCCGCCGGGAGTTGGCCCGCGCGGCCCGGCTGGGCCTCGACGCGGTGGTAACCCATCCGGGAAACGCAATGGACGGAGATCGGGACGAAGCGATCGAGCGCAACGCGACCGGGGTTGCCGAGGCACTGGAGACCGTACCCGATGGGCCGCGGGTCCTGCTGGAGCTGACCTCCGGATCCGGGACGTCGGTGGGTGGCACCTTCGAGGAACTCGCCCGGATCATCCGCCTCGTCCCCGAGCCGCTGCGCTCCCGGGTCGGCATCTGCTTCGACACCTGCCATGCATGGGTGGGCGGGTTCGATCTGCGCCGCGATGTCGAAGGGGTGTGGATGCGCGCCGACGACACCTTCGGGGCGCATCGGATCGAACTCTTTCACCTCAACGATGCCAAGGCTCCGTTCGGCTCCCACCTGGACCGCCACGAGAACATCGGCCGTGGGACAATGGGAATCGAGCCATTTCGGCGGCTCATGAACGAGGAGCGGTTCCGCGCGGTGCCCAAGGTGCTTGAAACCCCCAAGGGGGACGACGGGGTGAGCGCGGACCGCGAGAACCTGGCGGTGCTGAGGGGCCTCAGGGGCACCTGACTACCGGGGATGCACCGACCCGCCGTGCAGAGCCAGCCCGATGCAGCGGTTTCCCTGTGGACTTCAGGCCTTCAGCGGCTTCGGCGCCGCTCAATCCGGGCCGCCGCGATCTCCACCAGTCGACGCAGTTCCGCGATGGGCTCGGGGTCGTCGTCCACCTGGAGCCGAAGCACGACATCGTTGTTGAGCCAGACGCCCCCGTCTTCCTGCACGATCAGCATCGCAGCCGACTGCATGCCCCGGGTGTCGCCGCCTGCCGCCTGTCCGGCTTCCAGCGCCGCCTGCAACCTCAGTGAGAGATGTCCCTCGGTCGTCTCGAAGGCGTCCACCATGTCGTCGACGACGCCGGGCCCCGCGAGAATGTTGCCCTGGGCCGAGCAGTATTCGCCGATGCGGTGGCCTGCCCAGTCGCTTGCCCGCTCGCCCGTGTGCGTCGCCACCTCCCCCCGCGCGTTCATGATCGAAAACTGCCGCCCTTCCCTGGTCCAGCGCTCCGGGTCAGGGTCGGGGTCCCGCGCGAGGATCTCCTTCACGGCATCGGCGGGGGAGTAGCCCTCGCGCAGAAGCTGGAGGCCTTGCGGGCCGTAGCTCACGTCCACGATGGCCTGAGTGGCGACCACACCGACCCCCGCTTCGCCCCAGATCACCCCGTTCCCAACCGAGAACACCCGGGACTGAACAGCCACGCCCACCTCCCCCGTCGCGGGGTCGAAGCCCACGATCGAGAAGGTCGCCACGGGCGGCCAGGGCGCCTGTTCCTGCGCCGCGACGGACATTGTTCCCCATGCGCCGAAGACAACCGTCAATGCGGCCAACCGCGCCATTCTGCTCATGTCCCGCCTCCTGCCGGTTCGGAGTTCGCTCGAGTCCTGCATCGCTCACCGGGGAATCTGGCGCCGTTCAATCAGGATTCGCTAGCTTCCCGCCATGTCAACGATACCGCTCCGCCCGCTCGGATTCGGTGAGATCGTCGACGGGGCGGTCCAACTCTACCGTCGCGACTTCGGCCTTTACTACCTGATTGTGCTGATCGCCGCCCTGCCGGGGTATGTGTTCAGGCTGCTCTTCGAGCCGAACCTGTCCGACTTCAGCGCGGCCGGCACGCTCGATTTCGGGGCGTTTTTTGCGGAGATGGCGGCCGTGATGGCCGTGAACCTGGCCGCCGCCGCGTTTGCGCTTGTCGGTGCGGTGGCTCTGACCGTGGCGATGGCCGACCGAATCGAGGACCGGCAAACGTCGGTGGGAAGCGCGTACCGGAACTCGATGGGGTACCTGCCCAGCGTAGCCGGGGCCACGCTGGTTGCGATGGTGGCGTTCTTCGTTGTGGGTGTCGTGGTCCTCTTGATGAGCGCTCTGGCGACGTTCCCGCTCACGCGTAGCGGCAACACGCTGCTGGGTCTCCTCGGGTTCGTCATCCTCTTTGTGCCGATCATGGCCGTGGGGCTGGCGTGGCTCGCCGCCACTTTCGGGATCCTCCCCGCGGCGATCGTTGAAGGGCGCCGCGCCATGGCCGCGCTCCAGCGCTCGTTCAGTCTGTGCAACGGGGGCTGGCTGCGTGTCATGGGCATCATGATCGTCGCGATGATCATCAACATGGCGCCTTCTTTCGCCATCACGGCCCTCTTCGGCCTGGACAACCTCTTCACGTCGCCGGACCAACTGGGTACGATCGATTCCGAAAGACAGTGGCTGCTCAATACGGCGAATCTCGTGATCGCGCCCCTGACGACGCCCTTCATGGTCGGAAGCATCATGATCCTCTTCCACGACCGCCGGGTTCGGAAGGAAGCCTATGACCTGCAGACCGCGGCGGACACCATGGGTCCCGGCACGCGGTGACGCAGCTCCCCCGGGCGGATGAGGTCTCCCGCGTGCTGCGCGAGATCCTGGCCGGACCGGAGTTCAGCACCTTCGACGCACCGTCGCGGTGGAGTTTCGGCCGGTGGCTGCTACAAAAGATCGAAGACCTTTGGAACTGGATGCGCGGGTTCATGGGGGAGGACGCGACCTGGCTGCAGCAGGTCCTCTTGATCCTGGTTCCCGTGGCGGTGGTGGTGTTGGCTGCCCGGATCGTGTCCAGACACGGCCGGGGATTGCTGGTCCGGGAACCGGACGACGCGTCGGAAGACCTGGACACGACGGCCGCGACGGCCGGCGACTGGTTGAAGATCGCGAGCCGGCGGGCAGGCTCCGGGGAGTTGCGGCCAGCCGCGACCGCGCTCTACCAGGGTTTCCTGCTGACCCTCGAAGAGCAGGGAGCTCTCGTCTTCCACGGCTCAAAGACCCCCGGTGACTACGCGCTGGAGATTGGCGGCGGCGGCGATGGCAGCGTCACCGCCGGGCAGGCCGGCACAAGCTTCCTCGACTCCTTCCAGGACTTCTCCTTCGGACAGGAAAGGCCGACGGACACCGGGTATGCGGGCCTGGAAAGGCTCGCTCGCGAAGCGGGGTGCGGGGCCGAAGCGCCGGACCCGGAGCCCGATGAGTGATTCGAAACGGGTGGCAGCCCACGGCGGACGTCCGCTCCTCTGGATCGCCGCACTCCTCTTCTTCGCTCTGGTGGTGGGCTACATCGCTCGCCCCCAGGGGCAGCGAGCGACGGATACCCGCCGCAGCTCCCTGCGAACGACACCCGATGGGGTGGCCGCCCTCGCCCGGGGGATCGACCGACTGGGCCGCACCGTGGAGCCCCGGATCACTCCGCTGGTGGATGCCGACCCGGTGCGCGGCACGCTCGTGCTCCTGGAGCCCAGGGTGTTCCCGAGCCCGCGCGAGGTGAAAGCGCTTCTCGATCATGTCAACTCCGGCGGTACGCTCCTGTATGCCCCCAGATACCGGGAAAGGGACGAGGAGACGGTCGAGACTGCTCTCATGGACTCGCTCGGCGTCCATTTCCGGTGGCGGTCGGTGGTGGAAGGAGTCCGCAGAGACAGTCTGCAGCACCCCGAGTGGGGCGACCACGGCCTGACCGAAGGCCTTCCCGCGCCGCGCCCCCTCATTCACGGGTTTCGTGTCGGAGGCGACGGCGGCGACAGCGTATCCACCCGGGTCTGGAACGTGCGGCCCCTGATGGGACTGCAAGACGGCGACGAGGACGACTGGTTCGGTGCCGCCGAGCTCGCTCTCGGGGACGGACGCGTCGTGGTTTTCGCCGAGACCGAGCCGCTGTCCAACGAACGGGCCGGGGATCATCCCCTTGCCGTACTCGCGGTTCGGTCGGCCCTCTCCCACACCAGCGAGGTCGACACGGTCTTCTTCGCCGAGTACCACCAGGGGATACTGGGCACTGAGACGCGCGCCAGGGTCCTGGCGGACTTCTTCCTGGGTCGTCCCCGAGGCAGGACGCTCCTCCACCTCATCGCGGTGTGTTTTCTGATCCTCGCCTGCATGGGGCTGCGGTTCGGCGCCCCCGCACCCGGAGTGGCCCCACCCGACCGGGAGCGCAGGTCGCCGCTGGAACACGTCTCGGCGCTGGGAGACCTGTACCGGAAGGCTGGCGCCTCCAATACGGCGGCGCTTCGTCTGCTGTCACGGCTCGCGCGGGCGGCGCGCCATCCCCCACCCCGCTCCAGGGCGGAAGCCGACCTGCTGCTCGGCAGACTCGCCACCGGGGAAGGCGCGGACGCGCCGCTGGAGAGGGTGCGCCGCGGCCTGCACGCGGACCCGGCGGACCTGACGGCGATCGCCACCGGAATCGATGAACACCTGGCAAGGAGATCCAGCCCATGACAACGCCGGAAGCGGCGCTCCGCCTGCTCGGCGATCTCGAGCAGGTCGTGCTCGGCCAGCGGGCCGTGCTCAGACAACTCATGATCACCCTTCTCGCCCGTGGCCACGCTTTGGTCGAAGGCGTTCCCGGAACGGCCAAGACCCTCGCCGTGCGGGCACTGGCCAGGGGACTCGGCCTCGATTTCGGCCGGGTGCAGTTCACCCCCGACCTCATGCCCACCGACCTGGTCGGGGTGAACATCCTCGGTGATTCGGGGTTCACGTACCGGCCGGGACCCGTCTTCGCCGATCTCCTGCTCGCCGACGAGATCAACCGGGCGCCGCCCAAGACACAGGCCGCCCTCCTCGAGGCGATGGAGGAACGGCAGGTCACGGTTGACGGCAAGACTCGTGCGCTGCCCGCGTCCTTCACGGTCTTCGCCACCCAGAACCCGGTCGAGTACGAGGGCACCTACCCCCTGCCCGAGGCGCAGGTGGACCGCTTCCTCATGAAGATCGTCGTGGACTATCCCCCCGAGGAGGCCGAACAGGCGATCCTGGACCGCCACGAATCCGGGTTCAGGGCCGATGATGAGCTGACCTATCCCATGGGTGATCCCATGACCCGGGAGGAACTGCTCGAGCGGCGCGCGGCGGTCGACCGGGTTCACATGGACGAACGGGTGCGGAGGTACGTGACCGACATCGTGCGGGCGACCCGCAGCGACGCCGCCTTCGTTCTCGGGGCGAGTCCCCGGGCGGGGGTCGCGCTCTTCCAGGCCGCGCGCGCCGAGGCCTACCTGTGCGGACGCGATTTCGTCCCCCCCGACGACGTGAAGTCGCTTTCCTTCCCGGTTTTGCGGCACCGGGTGGTGCTCACGGCGGAAGCCGAGGTGGAGGGACGCTCCTCCGACGATGAGCTGACGTCCCTGCTGGAGACGCTGGAGGCCCCCCGATAGCGCGGTCGACGATCCCGGGCCAGGCCCACGATCCCATCGGAAGGGTCCCCGATTCCGCCCGCATGGACGGGTCGCCACGGCTCTCCCTGGTTCCCGCCGGCCCCACGCTGGCCCTGCTCGCGACGGCGTCGCTGCTGTTTCTGATCAGCACTCCGGTCGCGCTGGCTGCCGACGCCCTGGTCCTGCTGCTCGCCTTCCTCGACGGAAGACGCACCCCGGAGCCTTCCGCCACCCGCGAGGCGCCAAGGATTTCCGCGATGGCGGCCGTAACCGACGTCGTCATCGCGGTGACGAATCCCGCCGAACGAAACGTCGTGGTCAAGGTCACCGACGACCTCCACCCCTGCCTGCGCCGTGTCTCCGCGCCCGGCGGCGCAGACGAGTGGGAGAGCGGAAGGCGGGTCGAGGTTCCCGCGAATTCGTCAGCACGGTGTTCCTACAGGCTCACGCCCCGTGCAAGGGGCTTCCTGACACTCGGCACGATCCATCTCCGGACACGGTCTCCCTGGGGACTGTGTTGGCGCCGTTCCCACACGGAGGCCCTGGACACCCTGCAGGTTCAGCCCGGGGTGCGGGACCTCCTGCGCGACCGCAGCGGATACGCGGTCCGGCGCCGACTGCGCACTCCCGGGCTGCGCCGCAATCGTCAGTGGGGCGACGGACGCGAGTTCGAGAGCCTGCGCGACTACGCCCGGGGCGATGATCCGCGCGCCATCGACTGGAAGGCGTCCGCGAAGCGGCGCAAGTTCGTCGTGCGCAACTACGAGGCCGAGCGCAGTCAGAACATCGTTCTGGCAATCGACGCGGGGCGTCACATGCGGGAACGGCTGTCGGCGGTACATGAACGGATGGACTACGCGCTCGGAGCGTGCATGATGCTCGCCAGCCGGGCCCAGAACTTCGGCGACCGTATCGGCGTCGTGGTTTTCGACGACCGTATCCGGCACGTGTCGCCGCCCAGGCGGGCTGATCCCCCGGCGCTGGCCAGGGTGTTGGCGGGAGTGGAGACCCGGCTGGTCGAACCGAACTACCCCCTTGCCTTCGCCACCCTCGGTCGCACCTTCCGCAAACGGTCGCTGGTCATCCTCTTCTGCGACGTGATCGACGGGTCCGTATCGCGGGCGCTGGTGAGCTCACTCTCCCGCATCGGACGGGCCCATCTGCCTTTGGCGATCGCCATCCGGAACCCCGACCTGGAGTCGGCCGCCGCACAACCGGTGGCGGAACCGGAAGACGGGTTCTACCGGGCCGCAGCGGAAGAGATGGTGGAAGCGCGGGCGACGACGCTTCAGGTCATGAGGCAGTCCGGGATTCTGGTGGTGGACACGCCGCCGGGCGATACCCTCGTGCGCACCCTGGACAAATACGTCGAGATCAAGGAGCGGGGGCTCCTGTAGCGCCGGTGTCCCGGCACGGTCGGGCGTCCCGGGCGCGAATCCCCGATTCAGGCGACGCCGGGCCGCGGCGCCGACCACCTGCCGGCGAACCCGAAGTACAGGACAAGCAGTACCGCGGTCACGCCGCCAAAGGCGAACTTGGCGGCCGCGGGCAACTCCAGCGGAGAGTAGAAGCCCTCTACCAGTCCGGCGACGACCAGCATCAGGGCCGTTCCCGCAATGAGCGAGAGGAAGGCACGGCCGCGCTCCATCAGTGCTTCGGCGCGCGTGCGCCGGCCCGGCATGAGCAGCGCCGACCCCAGTCCGAACCCGGCACCTCCGGAAATGCAGATCGCGGTAAGCTCGATGAAACCATGGGGAAAGACCCAGGCCAGGAGGATGAGGGGCACGCCTTCGTTGGCGTAGGCGCCGAAGACGGCACCCAGTCCGATCCCGTTGAGCAGCAGGACGTAGAGTGTACCGGCCCCGGCCAGAAACCCGCCCGCGAAGGCGAACAGTGTGACGCCGACGTTGTTCGTCATGAGGAAGGATGCGAACACCGGCATTTCGGCGCCCTCGATGTCTTCCTCGAGGTACTGTGCGTTGATGTTGTCCTTCTCGGTGTTCTCCGCTCGGGTCATCATTCCCGAACCCGCGAGGGCGCGCCCCAACAGGGGGTCCTCGCGGACGGAAACGTAGGTTACGGCCCCGGAGCCGTAGAACAGGAGGGTGGCGAGAAGGATCTGCCGCGAATAGAGACGCACCGCGCGGGGGAACTCCACCGCGATCCAATGACCCAGCGATACCGCCACCTGCCCCCGGGCGCGGTATAGCAGGTTGTGCCCCGCTCCGGCCCATCGCTGCACGGTCCCGAGCAACCCCGGCGACGCACCGTAGGTCCGTGCCCGCGCAAGATCGGCGGTGACCCCGCGGTACAGTTGCCCGAAGGCGCGTACCTCCTCCTCGGTGAGGCTCCGCAGACCCCGCTTTCTGCCCTTCTCTACCAGGTCCACGTACGCTGCCCATTCCTCACGCTGTTCACGGGCCATCGTCGCCGCCTGCAGGCTTGCGCCGCCGCGCCGGGCCGCGTGGCGGGGCGCCTCCCCCTCGTGGAGCCGGACAAGGTTCTCGTCGGAGGTGCGCGTGATCGCCTCATGATCGACGTCCAGCGCGAAGCCCACCGCGTTGATGACGGACGCGGACACCCGGCGCCGGACTTCCGGATCCAGCCCCTCCCGCCGCGCCATGTACCCGGCCAGCAACTCGAACTGCTCGACCGAGAGAACGGGACGCCCCACCCGGCCGGGGGGAAGCGCGTCGGTGCCGAGCAGCTCACTCCCGCCGGCGTCGCGCACCACGATGGTTCCGGCGACCAGGTCGCCCAGCCGCTGCGCGCGCCGGTTGACGACAATGCACACGGCACCGGCCATCCCGGAGACGGCGGGCTGCATGTCCACGATCCGAATCAGGTTGCGGAGCACGGATCCCTGAAAGGAGAGGGGTTCGCCTCCGACGTGAATCACCCGCAGTCCGACCACCCGCTTTCCGGGGGTGCGACCGCCGCCGAGCCCCTCGAAGAGAAGGAAATACCCCCATTGCGCGAAGAAGATGGCGAATATGAGCACGGTCATGCTCATCGACTCCACCAGGTCGCCGAGTACATCGGCGTACCCCGACACAACGCGCAGCAGGGTCAGGGTCGCGACGATCACCGTCAGGTCGATCGCGAGAGCGGCCGCGCGGGAGCCAATGTCGGCAAGCACGTAGTCGAGGCGCACGTGCTCAGGGGTATCGACCGCGACCCGGCGGTGGAGGGACGAACGCGAGGAGGGGTTGTTCATCGGCTCGAGCCGGACGCATCAGACCGTGGGATGCGGCCGATCCTGCGCGGCCGGCCGCCAAATGCCGGAGGAGGGACTTGAACCCCCGACACGCGGATTATGATTCCGCTGCTCTGACCAACTGAGCTACTCCGGCGAAGCGCACCAAAGCTCCCCCAATGGCAGGGACTTGTCAAGCGACACCCATGCACCCCTAACTTAAGCCACCGGGTGGCGCCAGGCAGAGCCATCCCCGGCTGTGGCCTGGCGTCAGCCATCGCCTGCCGTTCACCTACGGAGGACCGTTTCATGGACCTGGGCTTCATCCTTATCCCGCTGGCGACGACGCTTGGCGTCCTGGGCCTTCTCAGCTCACTCCGGATCCTGTGGGAGTACGAGCGCGGCGTGGTCTTCCGGCTCGGGAAGCTCACCCGGGCGAAGGGGCCGGGACTGGTCTTCATGGTTCCCTACGGAATCGAGCGCATGCGCAAGATGGACCTGAGGATCATCGCGCTGGACATCGCCCCGCAGGACACCATCACCAAGGACAACGTGAGCTGCACGGTGAACGCGGTCGTGTACTTCCGGGTAGTCGATCCTGCGAAGGCCGTCGTCGAGGTCGAGGACTACTACTTCGCCACCAGCCAGATCGCTCAGACGACCCTTCGCAGCGTGGTGGGGCAGTCCGAACTCGACGAACTGCTCGCGAAGCGCGAGCGGATCAACGAGCACGTGCGGCGCATCATCGACATGGAGACCGATCCCTGGGGAATCGAGGTCACTAGCGTCGAAATCAAGGATATCGACCTGCCGAAGGAGATGAAGCGGGCGATGGCGAAGCAGGCCGAGGCCGAACGAGAGCGGCGCGGCAAGGTAATCGCCGCCGAGGGCGAGTTCCAGGCATCCCAGAAGCTCTCTGCCGCTGCCAAGATCATCTCGCAATACCCGGAAGCCCTGCAGCTCCGGTTCCTGCAGACCATCGTGGAGGTTGCGGCCGAAAACAACTCGACCACCCTGTTCCCGATCCCCATCGACCTCTTCGCCCCGTTCGTGGAAGGTGACAGGGGAGCCCGGCAAGGCCAGCTGCTCCCCCGGCGGGGCACGGACGACACCGAGGCGTTGGCGGCGGCGGCCGTGGAGGGGCTGGGGACCGGCTCGGACGAGGTGATCAAGGCGCTGCAGGCGGGCGACGCGGAGGGCTTCCTGGAGGGCGCAAGGAAGCTGTTGGCCGAGCGCGGCAAGACGGCGAGCGAGGACTGACGGCCAGCAGACCGATTCGGGCCGGCTATCGCTCTCTTGCGTCTCTGTCCTCCACGGTATCGGTGATTCGGTACAGGTACTCGCCGTCGCGAATGAATCCGTACCGCTCACGGGCGAAGCGCTCGAGAGCCTCATCGTTGTAGCGCAGGGAATCGATCCAGGCACGGAGCGAATCGATCTGGCGCCGCGCCTCGGGGAGTTCGGCACTGCGCGCGCCCAGTTCCGCGTTGGCCCGGCGCGCTTCCCGCAGCGAATACTCCCCACCCATGAGGGCCAGGTACAGGACCAGGCCCAAAACCGCGGGGAAAATCAGGCGTTTCATCTCCACAGCCTCCTCGCCGGGTATTCGGCCCGGGCCCCGAGGGCCTCTTCGATCCGCAGCAACTGGTTGTACTTGGCGACCCGGTCGGTGCGGCTCGGTGCCCCGGTCTTGATCTGCCCGGCGCTCAAGGCGACGGCCAGGTCCGCGATGAGGGTGTCTTCGGTCTCGCCCGACCGATGCGAAATCACGGTGCCGAATCCCGCTTCCCTGGCCACGCGCACGGCGTCCATCGCTTCCGTGAGGGTTCCGATCTGGTTGACCTTCACCAGAATTGCGTTGGCCGTGCCCTCGCCCATCCCGCGCTCGAGGCGAGTGACGTTGGTGGCGAAAAGATCATCGCCAACAATCTGGCAGCGGTCGCCGACGCGCGCCGTCAGCGTTTGCCACCCCTCCCAGTCGTCCTCGTCAAGGGGATCTTCGAGGCTGACCAGCGGAAAACGCGCAATCATGTCTTCCCAGAAGGCGATCATGCTCTCGGTGGACAGAGTCCTGCCCGACGACTTGCGGAACGCGTACAACCCGTCGCTGAAGAGCTCCGACGCGGCAGCATCGACGGAAAGCACGATGTCTTCGCCCGGGCGGTATCCGGCCACCTCGATTGCACGCATGACCACTTCGGCCGCTTCCGTGTCGGATCCGAGATCCGGAGCGAAGCCACCTTCATCACCCACGGCGGTGCTCTTCCCGGCGTCGCTCAACACCTTCCTGAGCGCATGAAACACCTCGACCCCCATGCGCAACCCATCTGCAAAGGTGTCGGCGTTCACGGGCATGACCATGAATTCCTGGATGTCCACATTGTTCGACGCGTGCGCACCGCCGTTCACGATATTCATCATGGGCACGGGAAGGATGCACGCATCCTCCCCTCCCAGATACCGGTACAGCGGAAGTCCCGTTTCGGACGCAGCCGCCCGTGCAGCGGCCATCGAGACGGCCAGCACCGCGTTCGCACCGAGCCGCCCCTTGTCCGGCGTTCCGTCGAGGTCGATCATGGTCTGGTCGAGGTCACGCTGCTCGCGCGCTTCGAAGCCTCGAACAGCCCCGCGAATCTCGGTGCGAATGCTCCGAACCGCCTTGAGCACGCCGCGGCCAAGGTATCGGTTCGGGTCGCCGTCGCGCAGTTCCACCGCTTCGTAGCGGCCAGTGGACGCCCCGCTGGGCACCGCGGCCCTCCCCCGGTGCCCGGTCTCGAGGATCACCTCGGCTTCAACGGTCGGGTTCCCGCGCGAATCAAGGATCTCGCGCCCCCGAACGTCTACGATGGCCGACATGCTAGGCCAGCCTCCGCGGCATGCGCACGTCCGCCGCGGCTTCAACACGGGAGGGCTCGATGGCATTCACGGCAGCCGCATCGTCGCGCTGGTTGCCGCCGTCGGCACCACCTTCCCTGAGCTCCACAATGGCCGCCCGAGCCTGCTTCAAGAGGCGATCACGGTCGCGTAGCGTGAGCCCGGTCGTCTCGAGAGGGTGCCCGACGCGGATGGTCACCGTCCCGGGCGAAATCTTCCAGCTCCCCTTCTTCATGACCCGGCGCGAGCCGAAGACCGCTACCGGCACCACCGGAACCTGGGCCTTGATGGCCATGACGAACGCGCCCTTCTTGAACCGGGTCAGCTCTCCGGTCGGAGAACGCGTCCCCTCCGGGAACATGATGATCGTGCGGCCCCTGCCCCGGACCTGGCCGTCCACCGACTGCAATGAGGTCAGCGCGGATTGGTGGTCGCCACGGTCGATGGCCACATGCCCCACCTTCTCCCAGGCGTGGCCCAGGAACGGAATCCGGGAGAGTTCCTTCTTGCCCACAAAGCTGAACCTGACCGGGAGCCCCGCTGCCAGGGAGAAGACATCGAACCAGCTCTGGTGGTTGGATACGAGAATCTGGCCGCGGTCTCTTCCGAGCCGGTCGGCATTGCGAAAAACAACATCGACCCCGGCGCCCCACAGGATGAGCGAGGCCCAGCCGGCCGTCGCCCGTTCCGCGAATTCGGCGAACCACCGGATCCCGAGGGCGGAGCGAACCGCCACCGTGCCGCCGTAGAAGATCGTCGACGCCACCGCGACCCCGTATGTCCAGGCGAGCCGGATCACGGGGCGCGACCCGAACCGGGGTCGGCGAAGTGGTCGAACCCTCCCGGGCCCGGGGTGGTGCGACGCCCTTGCGCGTCTTCGAGAACCACGCCCGTCCCTTCCTCGACGGTTCCGATCCGGGTCAGAGGCACCGACACCTCCCTTGCGATGGCAAGAATGCGGTCTTCCGCGCGAGCGGGGGCCGTAAACATCAGTTCATAATCTTCGCCCCCCTGCAGTGCGAGGTTCAAGTCCCCGCCGGTACCGGGGTGTGCGGGCACGCGACCCTCGACGATGCGGATCCTCACTCCGGACGCAGCGGCGATGCGCCGTGCATCGGCCACAAGACCGTCGGAGGTGTCGATCATCGAGCGGGCGATGCGGGCGGACGCCAACGCGGTACCCAGCGGCACCCGGTCGGGCGGCTGGGCGAAGCGTGCCCGGGCCAACGCATCGGGCCGGGCTCCCGCGGACCAGGCCTCCAGGGCGGCGGCCGACCCGCCCAGCGCGCCCGATACCCAGACTTCATGGCCCGCCACCGCCCCGCTCCGCCGTACGGGCGGCCTGGCTCGCCCTGCTACCACGACATCCACAACGACCGGCCCGGGGGAACGGCTCACATCGCCCCCGATGATCGACGCCGCCACCCTGTCCCCGGCACTCCGGATGCCTCGCTGGATGTCCGCCGCCACGGATCCGTCACCGGGAACGGCCAGCGACACGAGCATGCCCTCCGGCGTCGCCCCCATGGCCGCCAGGTCGCTGAGGGCCGCGGCCCCCGCCCGGAATCCGGCTTCCTCGGCGGAGATCCAGTCGAGACGAAAGTGCACCCCCTCGACCGCCAGATCCGTCGAGAGGACCAGTCCCCCTCGCAGCACGGCTGCGTCGTCCCCCGGCCCGAGGATCACCGAGCGGCTCCCTCTCCACCCGATGGCGACGAGACGCTCGACCAGCTCGGACTCCCGCATGGGTGCTAACAGTCCGTGGACATTCCCGCCCGAGCACCGAGAGGGGCGATGCGCGGGAGGGTCTTGTCCACGCGCTGCCTAGGCGGGGCGACGCTGGTCGAAGGTCACGAAGGGGAACGGGAGGGCGGTGGCACCAGCGCCCACATCGGCCAGCACCGCCGGGATGGCATCCACCACGTCGGACGGCATGAGCGCCGCACCAAGGCCCGTGTGCGACGCCGCCGTCCCCGTCACGTGCAGGGCCAGGCCGGAAGCCGCGACCGGCTCCACGCCCTGGGCGAGGAACGAGGCCACCGCCCCCGCGAGGACGTCTCCCATTCCCGCGACGGCCAGTTCCGACGGGTGCTCGTGTGTGCTGATCAGCAGCCCGCCGTCCGGCTCCGCCACCAGCGACGGTGTTCCCTTCAGCAGCGTCAACACACCCCGAGACCGCGCGAAGTCTCTCGCGATGGCCACCCGGTCGTTCTGCACCTCCACGGTGCTCCTTGCCGTGAGGCGGGCCATCTCTCCCGGGTGGGGTGTCACCACCATCCCCTCTCCACCCCGCCCCTCGAGTCCGCCGCCTGCACCGCCCGCGAGCAGGGTCAGGGCATCCGCGTCCGCGACCGCTGGCCGGTGCCCGCGCGCGTCGAGGGCCGCTTCCAGTTGCCGCCGGGCTTCGTTCCCCGTCCCCAGGCCCGGGCCGAGCGCGAGGGCGTCGCTCTGCTCCACGGCCGCACACAACGCCCCGCGGTCACTTGCATCGACGAAGATTGCGTCGGGGACCTCGAGGACTGCTTCCCGCGCGCAGCGCGATGCGCACACCCGCACCACTCCCGCACCGCACCGGAACGCGGACCTGGCAGCCAGGATCGCGGCCCCCGGCATCGCCGATCCAGCCAGGATGGCCAGGGAGCCGACCGCGTTCTTGTGGGTGACCGCAGATCGGCGCGGGAGCACCTCCGAGGCCCAGCCGGGGGTCACGAGTCGAGCCCACTCCTCCTTGCCACCGGGAGGAAATCCGATCTCGACGGCTACGATTCGTCCGCTCCGCTCGCGCCCGGGGTAGAGAAGCGTGCCCAGCTTTGGCCATCCGAATGCCACGGTGAGGTCCGCAATGACGGCGGCACCCGGCACGAGTCCGCTGCCGCCGTCCACCCCCGATGGCGTGTCCAGTGCGACGACCGCGCCCGATGCCTGGTTGGCGGCCTCTATCGCTGCGGCGTATTTCGGACGGGGCGCTCCCCGGATCCCCGTACCCAGCAACCCGTCGATGACGACCGAGGCCTCCGCCAGTACAAGCGCCAACTCCATGGCCGCACCGGACTCCTCCGGGTCGAAGTTCATCGTGGGGACATCCCAGCCGTGCAGTACCGGATCCGGGCGGGGCCGCTCTCCCACGAGGACGGCCGTCACACGCCGACCCCATGCGGCCAGGGCCCTCAGGCACACAAGTGCGTCGCCTCCGTTGTTTCCCGAGCCCACCAGGGCGACAACCGCCCCTTCGGGGAACAGGTGCTCGACAATCAACGCGGACTCTCGGCCCGCGTTTTCCATGAGCGCAGGTTCCGGGACCCCGGAACAATCAATGGAGACCTGGTCGAAATGCGACGCCTGACCTGCCGTCGGCGCCCGCACAACCGGCTTCCCGAACGGCCTATCGAGGCTGTCCGGGCACATCGCTACTTGTAGCTCTGTCCGATCGACCGGCCAAAGGTGATCTCGCCGTTGTCAATGCGGATGTTGAATCCGCAATCCGGATTCGAACATACCCATGCCTTGTAGCGAATCGGAGCTCCGTCACGCCCGTAGTCGGACATCGGCAGCAACACTCCATCGTCACATTTTCTACACTCGGTAAAGCACTCCTGCCCCTCCGTAATCATCAACCCCTCGGCACATGGTGAAAAGGAGACCGAAAGGCCCCCAGATCGGGTGATGCGCGGAACCCGCCGCTTGACACTGTTGCCGGCCGATACCGCACGTTCTCTTGCTCGGGGCGGAAACCTACCACGAAACTCCAAAACGTGCCAGCGGACACGTGCGGTCGAGGATCGCAGGCCCCGAGTGGGTACACTCCCCGGGAATCTAAGATGCAACCGTCCAGGGGTAGTTGCTTTCAAAGACCTCCTCGAAGTCAAAGAGGTCCTCGAAATCCTCGGGCCGGTCCTTTTCCTGCTTGACGAGAACGCCGATGTCCACCAGCGCAAAAACGATTTCGCCGAGATCGTCGGTCGAGTTGATTCCCCAGTACTCCAACACGGTGCGGGCCAGTGGCCCGAAGCGCTCCATCGCGAGGCCCCGAACACCCTCCGCCAATTCCTGTCCGGAGATGTGCCGTCGCTCGTCCATTCCCGCGATTACGCCATGCAGGGCATCGATAAGGAAGATGTACGCCCGGCGGTGAAAGCGCGGATTGCGCTCCTGGAGCTGAGCGAGGACTCTGGTCGGATCACAAGCGTTCATGGTGAATGCAATCTTACATCCTCACGCAGGTGCCGCCAGTTCGCGGTACAGCGGAAAACCCCCGCACAACTCCTGCACAAGGTTCCGGATCCGACCGATGGCGTCCTCGTCCCCGGGCCGTTCGAGGATATCCGCGATCCACCCGCCGATGAGCCGCATCTCCTCCGCGCCCATCCCTCGCGTCGTTAGCGCCGGTGTCCCGATCCGCAGCCCCGAGGTCACGAAGGGCGACCGCTTCTCGCCCGGGACGGTGTTCTTGTTGACGGTGATCCCGGCACGCTCCAGAGCCTGCTCGGCCTCCTTGCCGGTGAGGTCGCGGTCCCGGAGATCGACCAGGATCAGGTGGTTGTCCGTGCCACCGGAGACGAGGCGAACCCCTCGCTCCATCATCCGGTCGGCCAGACGGCGGGCGTTCTCCACGACGCGGCCGCCGTAGTCCCGAAATCCGGGGTGGAGCGCTTCGCCGAGAGCGACGGCCTTGGACGCGATGACATGCATCAGGGGGCCTCCCTGAATGAACGGAAAGACCATCTTGTCGATCGCTCTCGCATGCTCCTCACGGCAAAGGACGAGCCCCCCGCGGGGACCGCGCAGCGTCTTGTGGGTGGTTGTGGTCACCACATCGGCGTGGGGAACCGGACTGGGATGGTGCCCGCCCGCCACCAGCCCCGCGACGTGGGCAAGGTCCGCAAGGTGAAATGCGCCGACCTCGCGAGCGATGTTCCCGAACGCTTCGAAGTCGATGATCCGCGGGTAGGCCGACGCTCCCGTGACGATCAGTCCGGGCCGCTTCTCGAGCGCGACCGCCCGCACCTCGTCGTAGTCGATGAGACCGTCGGACTCCCGGACGCCGTAGGCCGCCACGTCGAAGAAGCGTCCACTGAAGTTGACCGGTGAGCCGTGCGTCAGATGACCGCCGTGGGTCAGATTCATGCCCAGGATCCGGTCACCCGGTTCCGCAAGGGCGAAGTACGCGGCCATGTTCGCCTGGGCTCCCGAATGAGGCTGCACGTTGGCGTGGTCGGCGCCGAAGAGCTCCGTCGCCCGCGTCCGCGCCAGATCTTCGACCTGGTCCGCAAACTCGCACCCGCCGTAGTAGCGTCTCCCGGGCAGGCCCTCGGCGTACTTGTGGGTGAAGACGGTGCCGAGCGCCTCCCTGACAGCGGGAGACACGAAGTTCTCGCTGGCAATCATCTCGAGCTGGCTCCGTTGCCGCGATGCCTCTGCCAGGACAGCGCCGTGGACGATCCTGTCCGCCTTTTGAAGATGTTCCATTCGGGTCACCCTTCCGCCGTCATCGAGCGCCCGATCACCAGACGCAGGATCTCGCTCGTACCCTCGTAGATCTCTGTGCCCTTTGCGTCTCTCATGAGTCTCTCAACGGGGAATTCCCGCATGAAACCGTAGCCCCCGAAGATGCGGACCGCGTCTTCGGTGACCCGTGCCGCCGTCTCGCTGGCAAACAACTTGGCCATCGCGGACCGTGCCGGCACCGGCGGGCCGCCATCCGCCAGCGCGCTGCGGCTCTCCCAGGCCAGGGCCCCTTCGAAGACGAGCGCCCTTGCGGCCGCTATCTCCGTGGCCATTACGGCAAGCTTGCTCCGGATGGCGCCGAACTCGGCGATGGGCCGGCCGAACTGCTGCCTCTGCCGCGCATACGCCGTGGCGTGCTCCATGGCCGCCCGCGCGATCCCCACCGCCTGGGCGCCGATGCCCAGCCGTCCCAGATCAAGGGCGCCGAGAGCGTGACTGAGTCCGCGCGACTCCCCTCCGACCAACCTGTCTCCGTTCACCTGTACATGGTCGAGTTCGATCGAGACCGTCTCCGAGGCGCGGAGTCCCATCGTGGCCTCGCGCCTGCCAACCCGGTAGCCGTCAGCCGCCGTGTCCACCAGGAAGGCGCCGACGGGAATACCGGGGCCCTCGGTTCCCGTCAGCGCGAAGACCACTGCCACGTCCGCCAGGGATCCGTTTGTCACCCACCTCTTCACACCCGAAATCGTCCACCCGTCGGCGTGCCGCCGAGCCGTGGTGGTCATCCCCGACGGGTCGCTGCCCGCACCCGCTTCAGAGAGGGCGAAGCCGGCGATCTTCTTCCCGCTTGCGAGGGTGGGCAGCCACTCGGACTTCTGCGCCTCGGTGCCGTGTGCCAGCAGGACATGGGGCACGGGGCCGTTCTGGATCGCCATGGTCAGGGCCAGGGAGGCATCTCCCCGCGCGATTTCTTCCAGCGCGACCAGGTAGGTGGGGACATCCAGCCCCAGCCCTCCGTACTCGGAGGGAACGAGCATGCCCAGGAATCCCAGTTCGGCCAGCTTGTCGAGCACATCACGGTCGAAGGCCCGGTTCCGGTCCCAGGCCGCGGCGCGGGGGGCGATTTCGCCGGCCGCGAAGTCCCGGGCCAGTTCACGGATTTCCAGCTGATCGGAAGTAAGCACCTTGCGTCCACTCAGGCGTAGGTATGGAAGCCCCGACCCGCCTTGCGTCCCAGCCATCCGGCGGCCACATACTGCCGCAGGAGAGGGCAGGGACGGTAGCGGTCGTCGCCGAGCTCGCGGTGCAGCACCTCGAGGACGTGCAGCACGACGTCGAGGCCGATCAGGTCGGCGAGGGTCAGCGGCCCCATGGGGTGGTTCATGCCCAGCTTCATCACCGTGTCGATCGCTTCGGCCTCCGCCACGCCCTCCATCAGCGCAAAGACGGCCTCGTTGATCATGGGCGCGAGGATACGGTTGGACACGAAGCCGGGAAAGTCCCTGACCTCGACAGGCGTCTTGCCGAGGGCGCGGGACAGCTCCATCACGGCGTTCGTGGTGGCGTCGTCTGTGCGCAGCCCGCGTATGACCTCGACGAGCTTCATCACCGGCACCGGATTCATGAAGTGCATCCCGATGACCTGGCCGGGGCGCCCGGTGCGGGCGGCGATTGCGGTGATCGAAATGGACGAGGTGTTGGAGGCGAGGATCGCGTGGCCCGGGGCCAGCCGGTCCAGCTCCGCGAAGATCTCGTACTTGAGCTCGGCGATCTCGGGAACGGCCTCAATGACCAATCCCGCCCCCTTGACCGCGTCCAGGGATGCGGACGGCGCAATACGCGCCAGCGCCCCGGCGCGCTCCTCGCCGGTGATCACGTCCCTGGCGAGCTGCCGGTCCAGGTTGCGACCGATCGTCGCGACACCCCGTTCCAGCGCACCGGGGTCCGCGTCGATGAGAACCACCCGGAAACCACCCAGCGCGCACACGTGCGCTATCCCGTTTCCCATGGTCCCGGCACCGGCCACGGCGACGCAATCGATGCTCATGCCGTCTCCGCCCCGACGCCGCCCGACGCCCCCATGCGGGTCGCGAAAAGAATGGCCAGGACAAGCCCGACAGTCGCGGCGACACCGCCTTCGAGCCCGAAGTCACCCCCGGTGATCACGGCCATTCCCCCCGCGGAGACCTCGACCAACGGCGCGTCCACGACATCGAGTCCGCTCACCGGCAGGTCGGAAACGAAGCCGGTCCCGAGATTCCACCCGGCGTGCACGCCGCTCGCCCACCACAGGCTCCCCGTCCTGAGACGAACGAACCCGAGCATGAGCCCTGCCAGTGCGATGTTGAGGAGCCCCAGGGCACCGACGTGAGGGTTGGCGCCGTGAAGCACCGTGAAGACCAGCGACGTCAGCAGGAGGGCCGCGCCGGGACCCCACCGCTCCAACAGCACGGTCAGGGGGTAGCCGCGAACGAGGACTTCCTCGCCGGTACCGGCGACCAGAAGGACCAGCGCAGTCCACAGGGCCGTCGCGCCGTACTCGACCAGGGTGCCTTCGTCCCCGGTGTACCGCAGTCCCCCGGCGCCTACCGCGATCGCCAGCACGACCACGGTGATGACGATCCCGAGCACCATGCCGCCCGCCACACCGCGGAACGCACCGCGAACGGGCAGGCCGATGGCCGCGAGGCCGCGTTTCCCGTCCACCCGCAGGATGACAAGGGTGGCCACCAGCGCCGCCACCAGCTGGATCGATCCCTGCCAGGCGAGGCTCTCGGACATGCCCGTCAGGAACACCATCGAGACGAGGACCGCGAAGAACAGCACTCCGAAGCCGGAGAGGCGGCCGAGAATCGGGGTGATCTCCTTCCGGTCCGGCATCAGCGCGCTCACGACGGGTCAGCGCGGCACCGTTCTGGTCTTCACCTGGCGGATCACAACGAAAGCGATGGCCGCCTTGATCAAAGCGCCTGGCAGGAACGGCTGCACCGCGGCCCCCAAGACCGCGTCGAAGCTCCGGTCGGTGACCACGGCGAGCCAACCGGCCCCCAGCGCGAAGATGACGGACGTGGCGACGGCGATCGCGAGACCGACCCGCAGCTTTCCACGGTCGGGCCCCGCGATCCACCCCGTCAGCGCCGCGGCGAGCGGGAACGCCATGAGGTAGCCTCCGGTCGGCCCGAAGAGCCATGGCAATCCCGCTCCACCCATCGCGAAGACCGGAACGCCCGCAACCCCCATCCCCAGGTACACCAGCTGGGACGCGGCGCCCGCGACGGGTCCCAGAAGCGCCCCCGCCAGCAACACCACCAGCGTCTGGAGGGTCATCGGGACCGGCGTAACGCCCAGCGGCACGGCGACGTACGCGGACACCGCGGTCAGCAGCGAAAACACCAGAACCGCCACCGACAACGTGACCGGACGGTGTTTGGCAAGGGAGGGAAGAAACGCAGCCGCCGGAGCCCCCCTGGCCTCGGCAATTGCAAGTTCGGTGGTCGCTTCGGACTCGATCATACCTTGGTGCCCCTTCAGTTCGATTGTACGGCCAGCGCGACCGCGTTGCCCCCGCCGAGGCAAAGGGTCGCCAGGCCCTTGTCGACATCTCGGCGGGCCATGGCTGCCAGCAAGGTAACCAGGATCCGGGCCCCGGAAGCCCCGATGGGGTGCCCCAGCGCCACCGCGCCCCCGTGTACGTTCACCCGTTCCGGGTCCATTTCCAGCTGTCTCATGTCCGCGATTGCCTGCACCGCAAAGGCCTCGTTCATCTCCACGAGCCCGTAGTCCCCGACACGGGTGCCCTCTCGCTCCATGAGCTTCCGCACCGCCTGAACCGGAGCGAAGAAGAGGTCGCGGGGCTCCGTTCCGCCCGCCGCATAGCCGGTGATGACCGCCCGGCAGGCCAGACCGTGGGCCGTCGCGTACTCCTGGCTGGCCACGACCAGCGCCGACGCCCCGTCGTTGAGCCCCGGCGCGTTTCCGGCCGTGACCACGAGCTCGTCCAGCCCCTTCGGCGCGTCCCGGGCAAAGGCCGGACGCAACCGGCCCAGCGCTTCCAGGGAGGTATCCGCGCGAGGACCTTCGTCCCCGTTGACGACGACCGTCCCGCGGCGCGTCTCCACCGCGACGGGCACAATCTCGGACGCAAAGCCGCCGTCCTTCATCGCCGCGACGGCTTTCTGGTGGGAAGCCAGCGAGAAGGCGTCGGCCTCGGCGCGGGTTACGCCGGCCCTGGCCGCCGTATACTCCGCGTGACCACCCATGTGGCACATGCCGAACGAACACCACAGGCCATCGTGAACCAGTCCGTCCTGCACGGTGCGATCGCCGAACTTCACACCGCCTCGCATGCCCCGCAGGTAGTACGGCACGTTGGACATGGACTCGAAGCCGCCAGCCACGACAAGCCGCGCGTCCCCGGCCTTGACGGCCTGTGCAGCCAGCATGACGGCCTTGAGGCCGGAGCCGCAGACCTTGTTCACGGTGACCGCCGGCACGCTGGCGGGAATTCCGCCGTTCACCGCGGCCTGGCGGGCCGGCGCCTGGCCGGCACCCGCGCTCACAACGTTCCCCATGATGACTTCGTCGATGTCCGACGAATCGATGCCGCTGCGGACGACGGCTTCGCGCACGGTGACGGCGCCGAGCTCCGGTCCGGAGAGCGGACTCAACCCTCCAAGGAACCGCCCGATCGGTGTGCGGACTCCATCCAGTATGACGGGTGTGCGGGCCGGGTGCGGCACGAAGTTTGCCTCGCTGTTCAGGGGTGCGGCGGGCTCGCGGCAATCAGTCGACCATCAAATGTACAATCACACGCGCACAAAAAGATCCCCCTGCCCTCTCGCCCGGCGCGAAGGACGGTAGCGCTTCAGGGATCTGAGGTCACCGATGCCCAGGGACTCCGCACGGTCGAGCAGCCGCAGCAGGACCCGGGCCGTCGCGAAGGCGTCGCCCCCGGCACGGTGCCTGCGGTGGATGGGGATGTCGAAGAACTCCGCCAGGGAGTCCAGGTTGCGCTGCCGCAGTTCGGGCAAGAGGCGCCTCGCCAGGCTGATGGTGCAGAGGCGGTCCACGCCGGGGATATCTCCGAGGGCATCCCCCAGCTGGGCCCGCAACCAGGACCAATCGAAGCTGGCGTTGTGGGCTACGAAGACGCGGCCCGCAATGCGGCGGAAGACTTCTTCCGCGATCTCGTCGAAGGTGGGGGCACCCGCAAGCATCCGATTGGTGATCCCGGTGAGCCCGGCGATCCGGGACGGCACCGCACGGCCCGGTTGTATCAGCGTCTCGAACCGGTCGCTCACCACACCGCCCCGCACCTCCACCACGGCCACCTCCGTCATGCGATGACCGCCTTCGTAGCGGCCCCCCGTCGTCTCGACGTCCACGACCGCATAGCAAAGGCGGGAAAGGGGCGACCCGGGGCGGCGCGCTCCCCCTCGAAGGCTCCACACGCCCTCGCCGTCGACCTCGAAACGGTCGTCGTCTCCCAGCAGCGCGAAGACGGCGGCGGAGGCCGCGCCGGCATGGCCGTTCAGGCCGAGGACCTCCCGAGCCAGCCCGGCGGTCGAAAGGGGCTCTCGATCGAGCGCGGCCCAGGCACTCTGCAGCAGCGAGCGGCGGCCCCGGAGCGAGGTCACGGGAGCCGGGCCCGGGGCGGTCGGGTCGCGGTCCGGGACGATCCCGGCAGCAGGCGTGGATCCGGGCTCGTCATCACCTTTGGCTGCGCGCCAGACTGTACGAGAGACCCTCCAGTTCGACCAGCATGCTCACGTTTCGGAGCGCCACGTCGTCCGGCAGGCGCAGCTGCGTCGGCGCATAGTTGAGTATGGCCTTGACCCCCACCGCGACCACGCGCTCCACGAGCGCCTGGGCGACGGGCACGGGGACGGCGACGATCACCAGATCGATTGACTCTTGGCATAGGGCCTGCTCGAGCTCGTCTTCGCCCCTGATCGTGATGTCGCCGAGGCACGTCCCGACCTTGCGCGGGTCGTTGTCGATCACGGTCGTGATGTTGAAGCCACGTGCCCGAAACGGCTCGTACTCGAAGAGCGCGGTGCCGATCCGGCCGGCTCCGAGGAGTGCGACGCGCCATACCGTGTCGAGGCCCAGGACGCCGCGCAACACCCCGGTGAGTTCGGCTACCGAGTACCCCAGCCCGCGCTTCCCGAAGGAGCCCAGATACGACAGATCCTTCCGCACCTGGGCGGCGGTCGTCCCTCCGCGTTCGGCGAGGGCACCGCTGGCAACGCTGGTCACGCCCGAGCGCTCGAAGTCCTCCAGGAACCGCAGGTACAGGGAAAGGCGCCGAATCGTGGCGTCGGGGACTCTGTTTGTGAATTCGTTCACAAGACGGAAGCTAGCACCCCGGTGGACGGCGTCAACGCGGGGCCACCGGAACGCCCCCGAATCCTTCCCCCAGCATGGCGCTCAGGGCCACGAACTCGGCCGGTGGCAACTGCTCGGGCCGCACCGTCGGAGACAGCGACCGCGACGCCAGCACCCCGGACCAGATTTCCCGCGGGATGCCCAGGTCGGGGTGCCGCGACAGGATCGTTCCGAGCTGCTTGCGGCGCCATGAGAAGGCCGCCCGCGTGAGCACGCGCACCCGGTCCGCTTCCCCGGGCGCGAGTGGCGGAGGGGAACGGGGGGTAAGGCGCACCACGGTCGAGTCCACTCCGGGGACGGGCCGGAAGGCGGTCCGGGAAACCTTGCAGATCCGGGAAGCGCGCGCGTGCACCGCCACCCCCACCGTGAGGGCACCGTAGGTCCGCGTCCCCGGTCCGGAGAGCATTCGCGCGGCGACCTCCGCCTGCACGGTCAGGACGATGTCCGCCGGATACGGCAGCGTGAGCAGCCGGAACACGATGGGCGTGGTGATGTTGTACGGGATGTTTCCCACGACCGTCGTACGGGCCCAGTCTCCGGTCAGCGACGGGAGGTCGAGCGACAGGACATCGCCGTGCACCACCGTCACCCCCGCGTCGTCGCGATAGCGGGACGCCAGGTCGGCCGCAAGTTCGTCGTCCAGCTCCACGGCGGCCAACGCCACGCCCCGTCGAGCCAGATGATCGGTCAGCGCGCCCCTTCCCGGCCCGATTTCGAGCACGGGGTCCCCCTCGCCCGCCCGGACCGCCCCGGCGATCTTGCGCTGCAGGTTGGGGTCGACGAGGAAGTTCTGGCCCAGGGACCGCTTGGGGCGCCGGCGTGACATTCGGGGGATTCAGGTAGTGCGAAGGACGACGGCGGTGCGGTCGTCGGAGGGCATGGAGGGGATTGCCTGTACGGACATCTCGAACAGGCGCCCCAGAATTTCGGACACCGGACGTCGGTGGTTCGTGGCGACGGTCCTGAGCACGAGCTCCTCACCGCTGCTGCGGCGGAGTTGCGCGAGTGTGTCCGACAGCCCGTCGGTAAAGAGGAGGAGCAGATCCTCGCCCGGGGTCCAGGAAACGGTGGATTCGCCGTAGGGAGCCGCACCGATGCCCATCGGGGGGTCGGTGGCAAGGAGCCGGTGCGCGGCCCCACCCGGCTCGACGACGAAGGCGTGGGGGTGGCCCGCGTTCGAGTAGGTGACTTCGGTACCCCCTTGCGAGAGGACGCAGTAACAGAGGGACAGGAACATCTCCGTCGACTCCAGTTCGTCGCCGATTGCGCGGTCCAGGTGCTCCAGGACGGTTGCGGGTCCCGCCCCTTCTTCCGCATAGATCGCGGCCGCGCTCATGACCAGCGCCATGATCAGCGCCGCCGGGAACCCGTGCCCCGAAACATCTCCGATCATGACGCCGATACGCCCGCCGGAGAGCTGGAGGACCTGGTAGAAGTCCCCGCCGACCGACTCGGTGGGAAGCACGCGGGCCGCGGCTTCCACCCCCGGGATCGTCGGAACCGGAGGCAGGAGCTTCATCTGAAGGTTGTGAGCCAGCTCCATTTCGCGCGAGACCCGCTCCCGGGCCATGCTCTCCCGTATGAGACGATTGGTCTCCAGGGCGGCGCCGATCTGATTCGCCACGGCGACCATGAGCCGCTGGTCCGCAGGTGTGAACTCCTCGTGGCGCCGGCGTCCGATGAGGTTCAGCACCCCCACCGTCCTCGCCGCGCCCGAGTGCGGCCTGAAGCGGACCGGCACCGAGAGCCAGCTCTCCCGCTCGCTCGCCGGGATCGAACCGGTGTCGGGGCTGTCCATCTCGTGTCCAGCCGCCATGATCGGGTGCTCCGCGCGGAAGGCCCGGGCGGTGATCGAGGTCTCGTCCGCGACCGGGATCGAGCTGCGCGGCAGGCCGCCCCCGACGGACGCGGCGAGGCGCAGCAGGTCATCGTCCCGGCTGTGAACCCAGAGCGAGCCGCGCTTCACTCCCAGCACCCGCGACACCTCCTCCAGGATCCGGCGGGCGGCCTCGTCCAGGTGCAGAATCGACGCCAGCGTCTCGCTGATCGAGTAGAGGAGCCCGATCTCCTCGCGGCGCTCCGCGAGTTCGGCCCTGCGCCGCGCAGCCTGGCGCGCCAATCCGCACGCCCGCTCGAGGGTGCCCTCCAGCACCTGCACGACCGGGCTGTCCGGACCATGTCCTCCGATTTGGACTTCGATGACGGCGCCATCGCCGGGGTCGAGCCGAAAGAGGTGACCGACGGCGTCCGGCATATCGGGCGCCCCGTCGGGAAAGAAGGCGATCCGATCCCGGCCATCGGTGCGCCAGGCCCGTACGTCCAGTCCCAGTCCCTCGTGGAAGTCCCGCAGCACCGCGGTCACGTGCTCCGGTGGAAGCGAACGCGGTATTGCCCCCGGACCCGCCCGTCCCTGCCCGTCGAGGCCGTCCGGGTTCTCCCGCAACACGAGCGTGACCGAATTGCCTGCCGCATTGAAGCGCACTTCGTCCATGAGTGCCTGCATGAGGAAGATGCCCCGTCCGGCCGGTTTGGTAATGTTCTCGGGGAGTCGGGGATCGGGCACGGCCTCGGGGTCGAATCCGCGCCCCTCGTCGGTAACCCGGGCACGCACCGTGCCGGGCTCGACGAGCAGTTCCACCCGCACCTTGCTGTCGGGATCGTTCGCGTTGCCGAAGAGAATCGCGTTGGAAACGGCTTCCGTCAGCCCGACGCGGAAGTTGAAGAGAAGACGCCGCCGGTCCAGGCGGGCACCGGCACAACACTCCACCGCGCGATCGACCGCGGGCTCGATTTCGCCGACGTCGCCGGGAACGTGGAAGACGGTCCTCGCCACTGCCGTCGAACTGCCCCGGCGGCGCGATGACTCGCTCATGGGGGGTCGTACACCGGGGACTTCTTCCACGGCCTGCTATCCCGCCAGGGCCTCCTCCAGGGTCGTCCGGATCTCGAAAAGCGTGTGGAGCTTGGTCAACTCGAAGAGGGTCCGCAGGTCCTCGTTCAGCGAAATCAGCCTCAGCTCGCCACCCGCCTCACGGATCCTCTTGGAGAGGCTGACCAGGACACCGAGACCCGACGAATCGATGTAGCCGGTCCGTGAGAAGTCGATCACGAAGCTGCCGGCGCCGCCCTCCAGTTCGGCCAGGACCTTCTGTTTCAGATCCTGGCGATTTCCGACGATGAGTTGTCCGTCGACTTCGACCACGGTGACGTTAGCGACTTTTCTCAGGTTGAAGGACATGGCTCTCACTGTGAAGGGACGATGGAACTGCGCGCTGCCCGAGGATGGCGAGTGGCCCTACGAAGATAAGGCGCGCGAAGTGCCCCGGTAAATGTGTACATACAGATTGTACATTATGTACAGAACTATTGTACACTACTTGCTCTTGTCGGCCATCAGCGCCGTAATGGCGGCAACGTATACGATGTCCTCCGGCGACGCCCCGCGCGAGAGGTCGTTGAGGGGTGCCTTCAGCCCCTGCAGTATGGGCCCCAGCGCCAACGCCCCGGCAAGCCTCTGCACCAGCTTGTACGCGATGTTGCCGGCGTCGAGACCGGGGAAGACAAGTACGTTCGCCCTCCCCGCTACCGCCGAGTCAGGCGCCTTGGAGTGCGCCACCCCCGGGATCAGAGCCGCGTCGGCCTGCAACTCGCCGTCCGCGATCACCTCCCGGCAGGTTTCCCGGAAGCGGGCGACTGCCTCCTTGACCCGCCTGACCGACTTGCCTCCCGCGCTGCCCCGGGTCGAGTACGACAGAAACGCCACGCGCGGCTCGTCGCCGACGACCCGGCGCCGTACCCGGACCGCCTCCGTGGCAATCTCGGCCAACCGGCCCGGACCCGGGTCGGTTACCACTCCGGCGTCGGTGAAGGTCAGCACTTCGGATCCGCGGCCGCGAAAGTCGTCCACCTCCATGAAGAAGCACGACGACAGTGTTCGGACACCGGGCCTGAGTCCCACTTGCCGCAACCCCGTCCGGATCACGTCGGCCGACGTGTGCACCGCCCCGGCGACGACCCCGTCGACCGCTCCGTCGTTGAGCATCTCCACGGCTCGCTGAAGCGGTGAAGCATCGGTGGTCACCTCGATCTCGACCCCGGCTTCGCCGCGAGCCGCACGTGGAGCAGCCGCGTCCGCGACGAGCACCGGGCGGACGATAGCACGCCGGGCCAGGTGGGACACAGCCTCGCCGATCCGGGAATCGTCCGCCTCGGGGAAGGCTATCCTGCGCTTGGCGCGTCGGGCTCGCGCCTCCAGCTCGCGGGTGAAGCTCCCGCGCCTCACGCGGATCCGGGACCCGCGAAGCGCCGCCGCATCCGTTCCCGCACCGGAGCGGAGACGAAGGCGCTCACGTCACCCCCGAGAGCCGCGACCTCCCGGACCAGCGACGCGGACAGGAAGGAAAAGTGGATATCCGGCGTCAGGAACAGGGTCTCAACATCATCGCGCAACTCCCGGTTCATCTGAGCCATCTGGAATTCATAGTCGAAGTCCGAGACGGCTCTCAGCCCACGGATGATGAACCGCGCCCCCACGTCCGCGGCAAACTCGACGAGAAGGCCGGAAAACGAGACGCATTCGACCCTCGGGTCGCCTGCGAAGACCTCCTTCATGATTTCGAGCCGCTCGGCGACCGGGAACATGTGCCGCTTTTCCTGGGTGGATGCCTCGGCGACAGCGACGACCAGGCGGTCACAGAAGCGCAGGGTGCGGCGCGCCACATCCTCGTGGCCAAGCGTCACCGGGTCGAAGGAGCCCGGGTACACCGCAACGATCGGGCGGGAGTTCGTCATCAGAAGCCACCTCCTGGCAGTCCGGGGCTCGACTCCGGACCGCGCCGGGACCGGCGGCCGTCCGTGGTCACGCCCGTGAGGGTGGTGTCGCCGTACCGGCGTTGCTCGGCCACCACGTTCGCCGGGAGCCCTTCCTTCGCGTGGTGCTCCACCCAGAGTTCACGCGCGAAAGGAATGCGCCCGTAGGCCGAAAGAAGCTGGAAGGCGTAGCCACGGTCGTACGGCGGATCGGCGAAAGCAAGGTCGTAGCGGAGCGGTTCGAGAATGCGCAGGTGGGCAAGAGCGTCCCCCTGAACCACGCTCGCAACCCCGCCCGCGCCCAGAGCGCGGATGTTCCGCTCCAGCACCCGGATCGCCCCACGGCTCTTTTCCACGAACGTGACGCGGGACGCGCCGCGGCTCAGCGCTTCCAGGCCGAGCGCTCCCGATCCCGCGAAGAGGTCGACGACCTCGGCACCGGACAGCCGTTCGTTCACGATCGACATCCACGCCTCGCGCACCCGGTCGGTCGTGGGCCTCACCGCCCGCCCGCGCACGGGTGTCAGGCGCCGACTTCTCCACTTCCCGGCGATGATCCGCATGTGCGCCTCCTTCCGGGTTGTGGGACGGGGCCCGCGCCTCACTCGGCCAATCTGACGTCCAGGACCCTTGCCTCGACCGTCGTCACGCCCTTGAAGGTATTCTCGAGGAGAGTGAACGCCACGTCCACCGGACCGTTTTGCAGCGAATCGACGGGCAGCCTGTCGGCGAGACCGAATCCGATGGCGTTCAACGACGCCGGGCGGCGGCCTCGCTTGCGGTTCCGCGCCCCGTCCTCGACCATGCGGAACTTGATGTGACCCCCGTTCAGCACGCGCGGAGGAGCCGCGAGACGGACCCGCCGGACAACGAAGACCGGGTCCGGGTTTTCCCGGCCGAAAGGACCGAGGTAGCCCAGGTAGTGGTTCAGTCCGAGGTCCACCTCGCCGAGCGCGATCTCGGTGTCGGCGGCCAGCACCGGTCGAAGTTCCGCCGTGCCCAACCGGCGGCGGGCCACGGCCTGGAAGGCATCGCGGAAGGCGGCGACACGATCCCGGCCGATGTCCATCCCCGCGGCCTGATGGTGGCCCCCGAAGCGGTCCAGGTGCTCGGCGCACTGCGTGATGGCGCCATGAAGGTCGAAGTCGGGGATGGACCGCGCGCTCCCACGGCCCCGCTCCCCGTCCAGGGAGATCACAACCGCGGGCAGGTGGAAGCGCTCCACAACCCTGGACGCGACGATGCCGACCACGCCGGCATGCCACCCCTCTCCCGCGACCACGAGCCCGCGGTCCCGGACGGGGTCGCGACACTCCTCCAGCGCCGCGAACACCTCCTCGGCGGTGCGCCGTTCCACATCCTTGCGGGCGCTGTTGTTGCCCTCCAGCGTCGCGGCCAGGGCGCGCGCTTCGGCCGGATCCGTGGTGAGGAGGAGGCGGAGCGCATCCGCGGGGTCACCCACCCGGCCGGCCGCGTTGATGCGCGGAGCCAGAGCGAAGGCCACGGCCGCCGAGTCGACGCGCTTTCCGCCCCCGACAGCGGCCCTTTCCATGAGCGCGCGCAGGCCCGGCCACGAGGTGTCCGCCAGGGCTCGAAGGCCGTAACGGGCCAGCACCCGGTTCTCTCCCCTGAGCGCCACCTGGTCGGCGATCGTCGCCATCGCCACCAGATCCAGGTACTGCCAGCTCTCGTCGGGCGGGCGGCCCAGCATGCGGGCCACGAGCTGGCCCACCTTGAAGATGACGCCGGTGCCGCACAGATGCTTGTTGGGGTAGGGACAATCCGCCCGGTTGGGGTTGACGACCGCATGCGCCGCCGGAAGCACGGGGCCGGGGGCGTGGTGATCCGTGACAATCACGTCCATCCCCGCTTCCACGGCCTGCCGCACCGGATCGAGGGCCACGATCCCGCAATCCACCGTAACGAGCACCTTCGCGCCGCGCGCCGCGGCACGCGACACGCCCACGGCGGAGAGATCGTAGCCGTGCCGATTCCGGTCGGGGACGATCGCTTCGGCCCTGCCCCCCATCGCACGGATCCAGCGTGTCAGCAACGCCGCGGCCGCGATGCCGTCCATGTCGTAGTCGCCGTGGACCACCACGACCTCGTCCTCGGAGACCGCGCGGGCCAGACGACGGGCTGCGACATCGGCGTCGAGGAGCCGGTCGGGCTCGTGCAGCGAAGTCAGGAGCGGACGGAGGAACGACTTGGCCGCCTCGGGAGCCTCGTGTCCCCTGATCGCCAGCAGCCTGCACAGGGGAGCCGGCAGGTTCAACGTGCGCTGAAGGGTCTCGACGACCCGCGGATCAGGTGTTGTACCGAGCTTCCACAGGGGACGGGGCCCCCGGGCGGGGCTCAACTGTCGAACGACGCGTCCGCGGTGTCCCCGTTTCCGCTGCCCGCCTGGTCTTCCGCAGCGGGAGCGGTCACGATGACCCCGCAGGCCTCGCAGCGCACCAGTGGCGCAGTCTCCCGAATCTCGTTCTGGACCTGCAGGGGGATCAGGGAGAAGCAGGATCCGCAGGCCCCGTCCTCGGTCATGGGGGCCACCGCGACCCGACGCCCTCCCTGGATCAGCTTTTCGTACACGCGGAGGTACCGGGGATCGACCGCGGACGCGAAATCAACGCGCCGCAACTCCAGCGTCGCGACGTCGGAGCGCGCCACCTCCTGCTCGCCCAGAAGCTCATCGCGGCGCGGCTCCACCTCTGCGCGCGCCTCTTCCATCGCCTCGCGCTGGTCTGACAGCCGCTCCTCGAAACGGCTGAGCTGGTCGAGCAGGCTCACGACCTCCTGCTCTTCCTGGTCCAGAGCCCGTCGGATCAGCCCCAGCTCGGCCTGCACCGCCGCCTCCTCGCGCACCGTCCGGACCAGGTTGAGGCGTTCCTCCAGGCGCTGCACCCGCACCCTCTTTTCCTCGGCCGCGAGACGCAGGCGACGTTCCTCCAGACGCAACTCACGCACCTTCGTCGCGGTGACCTCGACATCCTTGGCCAGACGCTCGGCCGGTGCTTCGACTTCCTCCAGCAATGGCACGAATGAGTCGATTCGTTCCCGGTTCTTCCGGATGTCCTGATCGATGACCTGGAGCTCCAGCAGCCGTGTTGAGATTGGGCCGTTTTCTGAGGTCACTTTGGTGCTTCCCCCTCTCTATGGTGTGTGGCGGATCTGCGCCAATCCGGCAACCGGCCGGCCGTCTTCTTCGTCAACCGTTCCAATTCTCTGACCAGCCGCCTCTGTTCCGGGCCCTCCGGTGCTCGCCGGAACTCCTCCCGCAGCGAGTCGCGGCGCCGGTTGTCTCCGTTGGTCTCGATCGCAGACACAGTGTCGGTCAACACCTGCTCGGGAGACGCCATCGTTTCCGGATCCGCCATCAGATCCTCGAAGAACTGGACGGCTTCCGGCATCGTATCCGCCGGCAACCTTGCGAGCTCCGGGTCGGTGACCAGTGCCTCGAAGATCACACGCTTGACCCCATCCTCCAAATCGGAGGGACCAATGCTCTCGCTCACCTTGTCGATACACTCCCGGTGCTTGACCATCAGGAGCAGCAGCGCACGCTCGGGTCCCAGTCCATGAAACCGGGGACCGGGCCTGGACCGGCGAAGAGGCGTGCGGCCTTCGGGCACCGCCCGGGTGGTCGCGGACTGGCGCAGTTCGGCGTCGAGCGTTTCCGCGCGCACGCCTGTGCGCTCGGCGACCCTTGTCAGGTAGATGTCCCGCAGTCCGCGGTCCTTGACCGCCCGCAGCGTGGGCAGCAGACGGTCCAGCGCCCGCCGGGTCTTCTCGATTGAACCGAAGTAGTCGTGCTCCTCGAGGATCGCGATCTTGCGGTCCAGCACATCCACCGCCTGAGCCACGAAACCGCGGACCGCCTCCCCGCCCCCGGAGCGGGCCACCGAGTCGGGGTCCTCGCCATCGGGAAGCGTCACGACGGCTGCGTGGAGCCCCTCGCCAAGGAGCGTGTCGGCGGCCCGGAAGGTCGCACGGAGCCCGGCCGGGTCGCTGTCGAAGAGCAGCCGCACCTGGTTCGTGTAGCGCTTCAGGAGGCGTGCGTGCGACTGCGTCAGGGCGGTTCCCAGCGGTGCAACGACGTTACGGATGTCCACCGCCGCGAGCGACACCACGTCCATGAAGCCCTCAACGACAAGGACGGATTCAGCCCTGCGGACGTGGTTTCGGGCCCATCCGAGGCCGTACAGAACCTCGCCCTTGTGGAAGATGGGGTTCTCCGGCGAGTTGAGGTACTTGGGCGCCCCCTTGCCCGTGGGGCCCAGCACTCTGCCCCCGAAGGCGAGCACGCGTCCGCTGACCGACTCGATGGGGAAGATGATGCGGTTCCGGAAGGCGTCGTAGGGGCCGCCACCCTTCTCGCTCTTCTTCAGGAGCCCCAGTTCCAACAGGGTGCCTTCGTCGAGGCCGTGGACCGACGCGGCCTCGCGAAAAGCTCCCCACTCGTCGGGCGCATAGCCGAGCCCGAAGCGTTCCCCCACCTCCCGGTCGATTCCCCGCCCCTCCAGGTACTCGCGGGCACCCCCACCGCCTTCCCACTCCCACAGACGCTCCGCGAAAAAGGCTCCGGCGTGCGCGGTCGCTTCGTAGTACGGCCGCCAGGCGTCGTCGCGCCGCTTTCCCTTGCCGACCTCGCGCACGTCCACCCCGCTGCGCGCGCCCACGAACTTGACGGCATCCACGAAACTCATGCCCTGGTGCTTCATCAGAAACGAGAAGACGTCTCCGGACTCGCCGGAAGAGAAGTCGTGGAAAAACGCCTTGGCGGGAATGACGTAGAAGGAGGGGGTGTTTTCCTTCTTGAAGGGACTCAGTCCCCTGAATTCCCTGCCCGCCTTCTTCAGTTGAACGAACTCGCCGATGACCCCGACGATATCGGCGCGGGCGCGCACCTCCTCGACCACGTCGTCGGGAATCACGCTACCGGATCCTGGCCACGGTGACCCCGTATCCGCCTTCGCCCGGCTTCCCCGCCCGGAAGCGCTCGACCCGGGCGTCGCGGCCCAGGACTTCGGCCACCCGCTCGCGCAAGGCACCGGTCCCCATGCCGTGGATAACCCGGAGTTCGCGCAGGTCGGCAACCGACGCCGCGTCCAGCGCACGGGAAAGGGAAGTCTCGGCCTCGTCGACGCGCTGGCCGCGCAGATCCAGCTCGCTGACCGCTTCGATGCGCGGTGCGGTCCAGCCCCCCCCGCCGCGAGCTTCAGCCGCCGGTTCGCGCCGTCCCAGGTCGGCGGCGGGACCGGCACCCCCTTCCCCCTCGACGACGAACCATCCCGGCGAGACCTTCATGCGAACCCCTCCGACCGTGACGATCACCCGGTCCCCTTCCACGGCCACTACCCTGCCACGGGCACCGGAATTCACCATGATCACCTTCGCACCCGGCTCAAGCCTCGCGTCCGGGTCCCGATCGTAGTCCGGTGCGACCCCGGTCGGGACCTCCAGCCCCCGGGCCGCGACCTCGACCGTACGTCGCGCCCGGCGAGATGCCTCCTCCAGGGACTCTCCCGTGGTCACGCGGTCCCCCAGCTCCGCGATGGCGGCTTCCACCTCCGCGCGGGCATCGAGCAGCATCCGGCGGGCCTCCCTCCTGGCGCGCGCGGCATGTTCCCTCTCCGACCGGCGGAGCTCCGCCGCCCGCGCCTCCAACTCGGAGCCCAGGACTGCAGTGCGCTTCCGCTCGCCGTCGAGTTCCGCGAGGAGGCGCGAGACGTGCTGCTCCTTCCTTTCGAGGCTCTCCAGCAGGTCGTCCAGCCGGGCTTCGCTCGTATCCCGATATGCTTCGGCGCGGTCCAGCACATCGTCCGGGAATCCCAGGCCGCGAGCGATTGCGAGGCCGTAGCTGCGCCCGGGGCGTCCCTTCGCAAAACGGTAGGTGGGTGCGAGACGCTCGCCATCGAAGTGCAGCGAGGCGTTGACGATGCGGCTGCCCTCGCGTCCGAGCCGCTTGAGGCCCCCCAGGTGCGAGGTGACCACCGCCGTGCAGCCGCGCTCCGCAAGGGTCTCGATGAGGGAACGCGCCAGGGCTTCCCCTTCCTTGGGATCGGTTCCCGCGCCGGGCTCGTCGATGAGGACCAGGGAGCGCGGCCCCGCAACTTCCAGCACCTCCCGCAGGTTGCGCAGGTGCGCCGAGAATGTCGAAAGGCTGTCGGCGATCGACTGCTCGTCACCCACATCGGCGAAGAAGGCGTCGAAGACGGGAAGGCGGGTGCCGGGGCCCGCGGGGGGAATGATCCCCGACTGGGCGAGGGCGGCGACGAGCCCCACCGATTTGAGGAAGACCGTCTTGCCGCCGGTGTTCGGGCCGGTCACGACCATCACACCCTCTCCGTCGTCGAGCTCGAAGTCGAAAGGGACCGCGTCGACGCCCGCCGCGACGAGGAGCGGGTGACGTCCTCCCCGGATGCAAAGCGGACCTTCGGTCACTTCCGGCACGCACCCTTCCCAACGGTTTGCGGCCCGGGACAGCGCCACTCGCCTGTCCATCTCCGTCAGTGCCGCGAGCGAATCGGCCAACCGGACGGCCAGGGGACGGCAGCGGTCCGTCAACTCCCTCAGGATTCGGTCAACCTCCCTCGTCTCGGCCCTTTCCAGCTCGCGCACGCGGTTCATCATCTCGATGGCCGAGGGCGGTTCGACGAACACCGTGGCACCCGAGGAGGATTCGTCGTGGACGTATCCTCCCACCGTCCTCTTCCCCTCGCGGCGCAGGGGGATCACGTAACGCCCTTCACGAATGGTGACCGATGCGCCCGGCACCCGGTGGCGATCACCGACGCCGTCGAGAAACTGCTCCAGGTGAGCCACAACGCGATTGTGAGCGCCGGTCAACCGGCCACGAATACGCCGGAGTTCCCGGCTCGCACCGTCGAGGACCGTACCCTGGGCATCAACGGCACGGCGCAGGGTCGATTCGAGACGCGGCTCGGCGAGGAGTCGGGCCCCGAGAACATCGAGCGTCGGATACCGGGTCGCACCCGGGCCGTTGGACGGATCCCCGTTGTGGGCGCCCCCCCGGTTCCGCGCAACCGGCTGCCGGTTCAGGGAGCGGAGCAACGTGGCCCCCGCAGCCAGCAGTCCGCCGACTTCGGCCAGTTGCCGGGGCGAGAGGACCGCGCCGTCCACGGCAAGCCTCTTCACCGCAACGTCCACATCGGGGAGGTCGGGAAACACCCACTCGTCCGTCTCGGCGAGAAAGCGCCCCGTCTCGTCGACGGCAGCGAGACGATCCTGTACGGTCCCCCTCTCACGGGCAGGCCTCATGGCCAGCACCGCCTCCCGCCCCCCGGAGGTTGAGGCAAAACCGGCTGCGTACTCCAGGACTCGCCCGAACTCCAGCACCTGGAGAGCGCGGCGCGTCATCGTTTCAGCAGCCCGCGGGCCGGTTGGGACGGGTCATGAGCGGCCCAGTTCCTCCCGGACGATTCTGGACGCGCTACCGCCGTCGAAGCGGCCGCGGATCCGCGGCATGAGCCCGGACATGACCGCACCCATGTGGCCCGCACCTCCCTGGATGATCTCACGAACCCAGGTCCGTACCTCGTCGGCCGACAGTTCGGGAGGCAGATAGGCCTGGAGGATCTTCGCCTGACCCAACTCCTTCGCGGCCAGCTCCGGCCGGCCGCCATCCTTCATCTGGGCGGCAGCGTCGCGACGCTGTTTGATCGCGCGGGCGACAACGCTTCGGACGCCTTCGTCGTCCAGAGCCGAACCGACCTCGATCTCCCGGTTTCGGACCTCCGCCAGCGTTGTGGACAGGACCAGGGTGCGCTCCCGGTCCCGTGCCCGGCGCGCATCCGCCAGATCCGATCTCAATGTGTCGTTCAGCGAGCCTCTCAACGGTACCTCCCCCCTGAATATGGCCAAACACGCCGGCGTCCACACCATCCGTCCGAAAAGTAGTCCCATCCAGCCATATGATGCCCCCGAAACACCCGGTACCGTACCTGCGCCCGTGGGTTGCAACCGCCGCCTGTCGAAAAGGGAGCGGGGCTTTCTGTCACGGGCTGTCCCCAGCGAGAAGTGAGCCGGAGCGCAAATGGTCCGAACCACGCAACGTGTCGTCGACATCCTTCGCAGAGTCGGTCCAGGGACGCTGTCGGCGGATCGGCTCAGAGCCGAACTCCGCCGGTATCGCCCTGCCATCGTCATGAGGATGGAGGGGCTCCGGCTCCTGGTGGAGGAGTCGCGGCCGCGCCTGATGCTCCTGGAAGTGCGCACGGACCCGCTGGTCGACGATGAAGGCACCCGGCCGCTCGAGAGCTGGATCATCCTGATGGACCCGGAGGACGCACCGTCGCGGAACGGGCTCGCCCACCGGCTGTGGGAAGGCCTGGCCGCCCTGGCTGCCGAGTTGGACCCGACGTGCAGGATCAGCGTGAGCCGCTGGATGATCAAGGCCGAGCGCGCGCGGCGGCTGTGTGCGGCGGACCGGCGGTAAAGCCTACCCCAGCGCCTCCCTGACCTTGGACCAGAACCCCCGGCGCGCCGACGGATCGATCTTCTCCGGAGGGGGATCCTCGACCGCGCGCAGGCTGCGAATGATGCGTTCCTGCTCGGACGTCAGATGGTCCGGCACCCACACGGCCACACGGACCACCAGATCCCCGTTTCGCCTGCTGTTCAGATCGGGGAGCCCCTCTCCCCGGATCCGGATCTCTTCTCCGCTCTGGACCCCCGCCGGTATGTCCACGCTGGTTTGGCCTTCCACCGTCGGGACCGACACCTGCCCACCGAGCGCGGCCTGACTGAACGAAACCGGAACTTCCGCAACGAGGTCGTTCCCTTCACGGGTCAACCGACTGTCTTCGGCGACATCGAGGAGCACGACGATATCGCCGCGCGGACCGCCCCGCGGACCGGTGTTTCCTTCCCCCCGCAGCGTGATGTAGTTCTCGGACGAAACGCCGGGCGGCACCTCCACGCCGATCTCGCGCTCGACCCGAGAGCGCCCCTCTCCGTGGCACGCCTCGCAGCGATCGACGATGACCGTGCCTTCGCCGCTGCAGCGGCGACAGGGCGCCACGCTCACGAATTGCCCGAACACGGACCGCTCCACCCGGCGTTCTTCCCCGGCTCCCTGGCAGGTGGGACACGGCAAGGGCCGAGCGCCGTCCTTCACGCCGGTCCCCTGGCAGGAATCACAAAGATCCAGAACAGCAACGCGGACCTTCTTCCTGACCCCCCTGCGCACGTCTTTCAGCGTCAGCGGCACCGTCAGGCGCAACGACTTCCCCTTCACGGGCCGGTTGGTCGCCCGCCCCCCGCCAAAGAGGCTTTCGAAGCCCCCGAAGTTCCCGAAGTCGCGCATGAACACTTCGAGCGCGTCGGAGAAGTCGAAACCACCTCCAAAGCCCTGCTGTCCGCGCAGCCCTTCCTCACCGTAACGATCGTACCGGGCACGCTTCTCGGGGTCCCTCAGCACCTCGTATGCCCTGGTAACCTCCTTGAAACGTTCTTCCGCGTCCCTGGACCCGGCGTTCCGGTCGGGGTGGTGTTCCAGGGCGACCTTGCGGTACGCCTTCTTGATTTCTTCCTGGCTTGCGCCGCGCGAAACGCGGAGCAACGTGTAGTAGTCGGCCATATGTTCCCTGGGCGCGAACGCCCGGCTTCAGGGCTCCAGCATGCGAGTTACAAGGGACGAAGTGTAGTCCACGATTGCGATCACCTTTTCGTACGGCATGCGCGTGGGCCCGATCACTCCGACGATCCCCCGGAGTCCCCCGAGACGGTATCCGGACGTGACCAGGGTGAAGCCGGCCAGTTCCGGGACGTGCTCGCCGCCAATGGTGACGTAGGGGCCCCCGCGTGTGACCCGCGTACCAAGAACACGGGCCAGCAAGTCCTTCTGTTCGGTCAGCGCGATGAGGTCGCGCAGACGCTCGTTGGTCGAAAACTCGGGCTGCGCTGCAATGGCAGAGGTCTGCCCCAGAACAACCTGATCCTGCGCCGCGGGCACCGGCGCGAAGAACTCGTCGCTCGACTCGACGAAAATATTGAGGATGTCCTGTGCGACCGGATCCTCCACCGCATCGCGGAGACGTTCTCCGAACGAACTGCGGATTTCCAGGAAGGTCAGTCCGGCGAGCCGTTCATTCAACACCCGCTGAAGCCCTTCGAGGACGTCGGCGGGCACATCGCCCGGGAGGTCAACATACACCGTGCGCACGATCCCGCTGTGCACCGTCACCACCATGAGTACCTTGCTGGACGACACCCGGATCAGATCGATCTGCTCCATGCGGGCGGTGTCGAGTTGAGGCACCGAGCCGACACCGAGCTCATTGACCAGCATCCCCAGCGCACGAGTGGCGTTGAGCAGGATGCGTTCAAGGGTCGACTCGCCGGTCCCGAGCTCCCGTTCGATCAGGCCTCTCTCCGCAACGGTCAGCGATTCGGGACGGACCACCCTGTCCACGAAGAACCGGTACGCGAGATCGGTCGGCACCCTGCCCGCAGAGGTGTGGGGGTGGGTCAGATAGCCCTCATCCTCCAGATCGGCCATGGTGTTTCGGATCGTGGCCGGGGACACGCCGAAATTGTAGCGGCGTGCCAGTGTTCGGCTCCCCGCCGGCTCGGCGGTTTCCACGTAGGTGCGCACGACGGCCTCGAGAACACTGCGCTCCCTGCTTGAAAGCGAATCGTCGTCGCTGCGGCGCCGCAAATCCATCATGAACCGCCTGCCTCCTGATGCCCCGGGTACTTGAAAATCTCCCGTACGGCGCCGCCGTCAACCGTCTTCATCATCGTGGGCCCCTCCGCGTGCCCGAATTCAGCCGCCCAAAGCCTGGTCCAGCTCCAGTGCAAGATCGTCCAGAATCAACCAGCCCTCGGCTGCGAGACGGGTTCGGCCATGCGTGCGGGAAGCCAGGCCCCGGGCTTCCCAGCCTCGCAGAACGGGGGCGGCCGAATCCCCCAGGACGGTGGCGTCCACGCCGGCAGCGGTGCGCAGTCCCAGCCAGAGGGCCTCCAGCCGGGACTGTTCCTCGTTGAGCACCTCGATCTGCGCCCGGCCACTCCCCGTACGCGCGACCTGTGCGGCGTACTCGGACCAGTCCCGGACATTCCACCAGCGTCGCCCCGCGTGGTAGCTGTGAGCCCCGTTTCCCAGGCCAAGGTAGGGGGCGTGTTCCCAACAGGCCCGGTTATGGCGCGAGTTGAAGCCCGGCCGGGAGAAGTTGGAAACCTCGTAGTGCTCATACCCCTCCGCGACCAGTGTTTCCACTGCCAGGAGGTACTCGTCGCGGTAGCGTCCCTCCACGGGCATCGGCGCTCGTCCCTCCCCAACCGCGCGGTGCAGCGGCGTGCCCTTCTCGACCGTGAGGCCGTACAGCGAAATATGGGGCACGTTCAGCTCCAGCGCGCGTTCCAGATCGTCTGCCCAGCAACGTGTGATCGTGTCCGGAAGCCCAAAGATCAGGTCGACGGAAAGGTTGGCGATCCCGGCCGCCCTGGCCTGTTGCACGGCCGCGCCGATGTCCCGGACACAGTGGAGGCGACCCATCCACTTCAGCGCGCCCCGGTCGAAGCTCTGGACTCCCAGGGATACGCGATTCACACCCACCGCCGCCCACTCCCGGGCTGTGTTCCCCGTGAACGACTCCGGGTTGGCTTCCACGGTCCACTCCAATTCCGGGCCGGCCATCCGCTTCCGTCCAATCACGCCGCGCAGCGCCGCGATGAACCGCGGCTCCAGGACCGATGGCGTGCCTCCTCCTACGTACAGAGTATCGATCGAGTCGGCGAGCGGTGCTTCGCCCGAGGCCTGCAGCGTGTCGTATTCCTTCCGTATCGACGCCAGCCAGCGCACTCCGTCGGGCTTCCGGTCCACATCCACGGCGAAGTCGCAGTAGCAGCACCGGCGCGCGCAGAAGGGTGCGTGGACATACACGTTTGCGATCCTCGCCGCCGTCACCGGGCGACCTCCTCGCGGACCCCAAGCGGTCTCCGTCCCGGGGTCCGCATCACCCGGCCATCGCGCGTCGGTGTCAGGAATCCCCTGATTTCCAGCACCATGAGCAACGTCGAAACCTCCTCCACGGGCCGATTTGTCGCCAACGCGACCTCTTCCACCGTAAGCGGCGCCGTCGGGATCGCCGCCAGCAGGGCGCGCAACTCGGGTTCCTCGGGCAGTGTCTCTTCGCCCGCGAACGGGTTTTCGGGCCCTGCGTCGAAGATCACGCCGGCACCATCGGCGATAAGCCGGTTCGTCCCCTCGCTGGTGGGACGGTCGATGGGACCCGGCACTGCGTGCACCTCGCGACCCAGGTCCAGGGCGATGCCGGCGGTGATCAGGGCACCGCTTCGGCGCGAGGCCTCGACGATGACGACGTCCCGGGACAGCGCAGCGATGATCCGGTTGCGCGCCGGAAAGTGATGGGGTTCGGGCCGCACCCCCGGCGCGTACTCCGAAACCACCACCCCATGCTCGACGATGTTCCGGTACAGAGCCGCGTTGCGGCGAGGCGAGGGCACATCCACCCCGGATCCGAGGACGGCCGCGGTCGGCCCGGGCAGCGCACCGCGATGGGCCTCGGCATCGATCCCCATCGCCATCCCCGACACCACGCACCGCCGCTGGCCCGCGAGGAGTGCTCCGATCCGTCGGGCGATGCGGCGGCCGTAGGCGGTCGCGCGGCGAGACCCCACGACCGCAACGCACGGGCCCGAGAGCAACCCGGTCCGTCCCAGCGCGAAGAGGACGGACGGTGGCCCGCTCAGGTCGCCCAGCGCGGGGGGGTACTCGGGCGACCCGTACACCAGCAGGGCGATCCCGCCGGCCTCGCATTGGCCGAGGACATCGCGGGCGCGGCGGGCGGGCGCGTTCCCGTGCCGCGCCCCTTCCGCGCGCTGGCCCGCAACCTCCGCGAACTCCGCCGAGGGCGCCGCGAGAGCGGTCGACGGGGTCCCGAAGCGGTCGACCAGGGAACGGAAGCGCACGGGTCCCACGCCGGGCAACCCCCGGAGGGTCAGCGCGGCGTACGCGGGCTGCGCGAGCCTCGTGCCGTGAGGGATCGGGAGCCCTACCATTCGTCGTCCCCCTCCGGCGCGGCGCGCCGTGAAGCGCCCAACTGCGCCCAGCACCCCTCCAGCAGCCCGGTCACCCCCTCGCCCGTCACCGCGCTGACCTGGTATGAACCCCAGGCCCCGGGCGCGTCCAACACCGGCGGGGACGTTCCCGCGGGGTGCAGGTCCATCTTGGAGAACACCACTGCGAAAGGAAGTGCCGCGAGTCCGGGCGAATACCTCTCCAGTTCATCGCGCAGCCCCGCCAGCGTCGCGGCGGGATCCTCGTCGTCCACCGGCAACAGGATCGCCAGGGCACGGGTCCGCTCGATGTGGCGCAGGAAGCGGTGACCCAGCCCCTTGCCCTCGTGTGCCCCCTCGATGATTCCCGGGATGTCGGCGACGACGAAGGAGCGGAAGTCCGGCATCTCCACCACGCCCAGGTTGGGGGTCAGTGTCGTGAACGGGTAGTCGGCGATCTTCGGCCTGGCCTGGCTGATCCGCGACAACAAGGTCGACTTCCCTGCATTGGGCTCGCCGACCAACCCCACATCGGCGAGGAGCTTGAGTTCCAGTCGCACCAGCCGGTGCTCCCCCTCCCCGCCTGGCTCCCAGCGGCGCGGTGCCTGGTGTGTCGCCGAAGCGAAGCGCACGTTCCCCCAGCCACCGCGGCCGCCCCGGGCTACGACCAGCCGGTCTCCGGCCGCCAGAAGCTCTCCGAGCGCCTCGTCGCTGCGACTGTCCACCGCGATCGTGCCGGGCGGCACTCTGAGCTCCACGTCCCGGCCGCTCTTGCCGGTTCTGTTGGAGCCCTCGCCATGCCGGCCCCGCTCCCCGCGGTGGTGCCGCCTGTAGCGGTAGTCGCTGAGGGTCGTCAGCGAGTCGTCGGCCACGAGAACCACGTCCCCACCGCTCCCCCCGTCACCCCCGGCCGGGCCGCCCCGTGGCACGCCCTTCTCGCGCCGGAACGCTTCGGAGCCCGACCCGCCCCTGCCCCCTGCGACATCGATCTCGACGGAATCTATGAACACGGGCGCTCCTCCACGGTGATACGGCCCACCTCATTGCCCAGCGTGTTGGTCCGGACAGGCTCCACGAAGTCCGGCCACAGCGCTTCCCTGGCGCCCGGGGACACGATCCCGGCAAGGTCCAGCACCGCCATGAGCGCCGGCGGGGCGGCCCGCCACGCCCCATCCTCGACCTTGAGCGCGACCCCCAGCCCCCGGTCGAGGTCACCCGCCATGTACACGGCTTCCGCCCCGACCTTGGCGAATACCCGCCCCCGCTCCTCCTCCATCAAGCGAGTACAGAGACGCCCGGTGCCCGCGACCATGAACGGATGATCGACCATGGCGCGAACGATGCGGCGAGAACTCCCCTCCACCCTCCCGGCAGCGGCCAGGCGAGCGGCACCCCGGGCCAGGTCCCCGAGCGCAACGGCGAAGGTGGGCACGCCACACCCGTCCACCTCGCTGTGCATCTCGGACGGGTCCGTGCCCGTCCAGCGCGACACCTCGCGCGACATGCGTGCCTGCACGGGGTGGGCGGGGCTCTCGTATCCGTCCAGCGGCCAACCGTGGAACGCGGCGAGCGCCAGCATGCCCGCGTGCTTGCCCGAGCAGTTGCTCATGATCGGCGTCGGACGTGTCCCGGCAGCTGCGAGCGCCTCGGCGCGGGCCGCCGAAAGGGGAGGATGCGGACCGCACACGAGCAGCTCTTCCCCTGCACCCGCCTTCGCCAGGATCGACCGCACCACCCTCACATGGGATTCCTCCGAACTGTGTGAGCCGCAACACAGGGCAATCTCCTCACCGGATATTCCGAAATGGTCGGCAGCCCCGTCCGCGACCAGCGGGAGGGCCTGGAAGGGCTTCGCCGCGGACCTCAGCATCGTTGGCCGGCGGTGGTCGCCCCAGCTCCGCACAACCCGCCCGGAGGGATCGGCGACGACCGCGTGGACCCTGTGCCTCGACTCGATCACGCGCCCTCTTCTGACGCTCACCTCCAGGTATCGGATCTTGGACTTCATGGGACACTATCCTGACGCCGGGACCGGGGCGCTGCCATGGTCCGATGCGCCCGATGCCTGCCCGCCCTCCGAGTCAGCGGGGAGATTCGTTCCCGGTGGCACGCCCGCCCGGACGCGGACCCCCCAGAGGCGTGCCCGCCAACCTGAAGAGCTCCGTCTGGTCGCGTGCGGCGAGCAGCAGGTCCACCGCCCTCTGAAGTTGCGCATCGGTCCCGGCGGTCCGCATGAAGAGGCCGGCGTCGTCCCAGGCCTGAAGTGCGATCTCCCGCCCAAGCAGAAAGTCCACGTAGCGGCGCCCGCGAAGGAGGTCGTCCAAGGTGATGTCAGCCCCCCGGGCCGCAAGAGCAGTCAGGAAGTTCGCCCGATCGGCGTCGGTGATGCCGAAGCCGGGCTCCAGCCCCGGGTGTTCCTGCAGGTAACGCACTGCCCAGTTCTGAACCGCCGGCGCGAAGTCGTTGCCAACCGACTCGTACTTCCGATACGCCTGCCGCTCCGTGGTCGTAAGGGTGTCCTGCAGGACCCAGAGATCCGGCACGATCCCGCCACCACCATGAACGAGCCGGCCTCCCGCGGACCGGAATTGTGGCTTGTCGGCAAGGTCGGGACGTTCGGCAAAATCGCCGAATATCGTGATCACGCCGTTTTCCACCCTGGCCATCTGGTCAGCCAGCGCCTTCTGGATCGAACGGCCCGACGGGGTATACCAGCGCGCCGTTGTAAGCTTGAGGACGTTTCCTCCCGACAGCGGGAACAGGGACTGGACGGAACCCTTCCCGAAGGTACCGGAGCCGACCAGCAGCGCCCTGTCGTGGTCCTGCAGGGCCCCCGCCACGATCTCGGCCGCCGAGGCACTCCCATGTCCGACCAGGACGACGACGGGAAGATCGGGGTACTCCTGCCCCGCTCGCGCCGTGTACCGCTCGGGCGCGGTACTGCGCCCCCGTATCTCCACGATGTCCATCCCGGGGTCAAGGAACAGGTCCGTCAGACCCACTCCTTCGTCGAGCAGCCCACCGCGGTTGAAGCGCAAATCCAGGATGAGCGACGTCATCCCCTGTGCCGACAGCGAATCGATGGCGGCCCGGACCTCGCTCGTGGTCGTCCCGTTGAAGATGCGCAACGGCACATACCCCACGCCTCCCCGCAGCATCGTTGCAAACGGGACGGAGGGGAACTGGATGACCGCGCGGGTGACATCGAAGGAGAGGACCCGTTCCACACCAGGCCGCTGGATGCCCATCCGGACCGCCGTTCCCGGTTCGCCCCGCAGCAGATCGACCGCCTGGTCGGTCTTCCAGCCGGCGACCGACGTGCTGTCCACCTCGACGATCCGGTCGCCGGGCCTCAAACCCGCCCTCGCACCGGGAGTCCCCGGGATCGGGGCCACGATCGTGATGTGCCCGTCACGGTCGTTGACCTCCAACCCCACGCCCCCGTACTCCCCCTGGGTCCGGATCCTGACGTCCTCCCAATCCGAAGCCTCGAGGAAGGCCGAGTTGCGATCCTCCAGCTGCCGAACCGCGCCCTGGATGGCCGCATCGTACAGGTCATCGACCTCGATTTCGTCCACAAAGTGACGGTCGATGCGCGAAATCACCTCTTCCAGGAGCCGGGTCTGGAAGTAGACGTTGGCTCCCAACCCGACGTCGCGCTGGAGGAACCAGCCGCCGCTCGCCACGGCGAGCACCACGATCAGGGCAGGAACAACCGCTGTCTTTCGCTTTGGCATCAGTTCACCCTTGTCGCTCGCCCTGGTTCGCACCACCCGCCCCACCCCCGCTAAACCGTTCCACCGCAAAAAGTTTCGTCAAGGCAAATCGCCAACCTCGGGGAAACGGCGCATGATTTCGCGGCGGATCCGGCCCTCGACCTGTTCAGGCGTGCCGTCCGCGGGAATCAGCACTGCGTTCGTCCTGGACTTCACCAACTCAACATACCCTTCCCGCACCCGGTTGAGAAAGTCGGGGCCGGCAGACTCGATCCGGTCGTTGCTCCTCCCCGCTCGCGCCCGCCTCGCCATGCCTTCTTCCACGCCCAGATCCAACACCAGGTAGAGGTCCGGAGCCAACCCTGACGTTACGTCATGGTTCATTTCGGCAATCCGCTCGCGGTCGAGGCCCCGGCCGTAGCCCTGGTAGGCGAAGGTGCTCAGATCGAAGCGGTCGGAAACCACCCACCTGCCGGAATCGAGGGCGGGCCTTACGACCTCGGTCACGTACGCGGCCCGGGCCGCCAGAATCAGATGAAGTTCAGCCCGTGGCGGAAGCGGCGAACGGCTCCCGTGCAGGAGCAGTTCGCGAATGCCCTCGCCGATGGAGGTCTGACCGGGTTCCCGCCCCGCCACGACCGACACCCCGGCTTCCCCCAGAAACGCCTGCAACCGCGCGATCTGGGTGGACTTCCCGACCCCCTCCGCACCCTCGACCACGATGAATCGGCCCGTCACCGGATCACTCCCGGCCGAACCGGCCGCTCCGTCGCGCAATCCCACGGCTATTCGTAGTACTCCCGGCCAAGGTGGGTGATCTGCTCCTCACCCGCGAGCCATCGTAACGTGTTCTTCAGCTTCCAGTGCTGGATGAAAAGGTCGTGTTCGGGGTACAGCCCCTCGGGGACGTGCGGACTCTTGAAGTAGAAGGACAACCACTCCTGGATGCCCCCCAGTCCGGCGCGCCCCGCAAGGTCCAGGAAGAGGGCCAGATCCAGGACGATCGGCGCGGCGAGGATCGAATCCCGGCAAAGGAAATCGACCTTGATCTGCATGGGATAACCGAGCCAGCCGAAGATGTCGAGGTTGTCCCACCCCTCCTTGTCGTCACCACGCGGCGGGTAGTAGTTGATCCTGACCTTGTGGTAGATATCACCGTACAGCTGGGGATACATCTCCGGCTGGAGGATGTAGTCGAGCACGCCCAGCTTGGATTCCTCCTTGGTCTTGAACGACTCGGGATCGTCGAGCACGGCCCCGTCCCGGTTCCCCAGGATGTTCGTGCTGAACCAGCCGTTGACCCCAATCATCCTGGCTTTCAGCCCGGGAGCCAGGATCGTCTTCATCAGGGTCTGGCCCGTCTTGAAGTCCTTGCCGGCGATGGGTACCCCGCGCTCCAGCGCCAGTGCCTCCAGGGCGGGGACATCGGCGGAGAGATTCGGCGCCCCGTTGGCGTAGGGAACACCCTCCAGGATGGCCGCGTATGCGTACACCATGCTGGGCGCGATCGCGGGGTCGTTGTTGTACATCGCCTGCTCGAACGCCTCGATGTCGGCGTGAGCCGGCCCCGCACGCTGGAAGATCTCGGTCGAGCCGCACCAGATCATGACGACGCGCGCACAGTCATGGTCGGCCTTGAAGCGACGGATGTCCTCCCTCAATGCCTCCGCGAGCTCCATCTTGTTGCCGGCCTGCTTGCGGTTGGGCCCGTCAAGGCGTTTTACGTACGCCGTGTCGAAGACGGCCGACATCGGCTCGACCGATGACAGGAAGTCGCGAATGGGGTCCAGGTGCTGGTGCCTGTCCAGCACTCCGGCGTTTACAGCGCTCTCGTACGCGTTGTCGGGGATCGGATCCCACGCGCCGAAGACGAGCTGGTCCAGTCGGGCGATGCTGACCAGGTCCCGGATCAGCGGAGCTCGGCCCTCCGTGCGCTTGCCGAGCCGAATGGTATTCATCTGGGACAGGCTGCCGACAGGCTCGGCCAGCCCCTGCCGAACAGCCTCGACCCCTGCCACGACCGTTGTGGCCACGGCACCGAGTCCCGGCAGCAGAAGGCCGACACGCCCGTCGGGAGAGGAAATATTGGGGGTTTGCGCCACGTACTCCTTACGCCTTTCCGGCGGCATCCCCGCCGCCGTCGAGAGGAACGCCCTTACCGTGTCTGTAGACCCAGACGATGCGGTGAATTGCGGTGATGTTGGTGAGGACCGCGACAATGATGATAATCAGGCTCAGTACCCTGCCACCCCATGCGAGGCCGAAGACAAGGGATCCCACGCCGAGCAGAACGATTCGTTCGGCACGCTGCATCAACCCCACGGTACACTCGAAGCCAAGCGCTTCGGCGCGGGCCCGCGTGTAGCTCACCATGAGCGAGCCCCCGAGTGCCAGTGTGATCACGTAGATCATCCAGATATCGGTTGCCTCGAGGATGTAGCCGTTGTACAGGGTGATGAAGCCGATGTACATGGCAATCTCGGAGATGCGGTCCAGGGTGGAGTCGAAGAAGCTGCCGAACTTGGAGGCCAGGCCCGAGACCCGGGCCACGCGTCCGTCGAAGATGTCGAGCAACCCGCCCAGGAGAACAAGGAGCCCGGCGGTACGGACGTGGTCGCGGGAGAACATCAGCGCCGCCGCGAGGGTCGCGAGAAACCCCATGATCGTGATCGCATTGGGGTGTACGCCGCGCCGGACCAGCCACAGGGTGACGGGTTCGATGGTCGCGTAGACGACGCTTCGAAAGACCTTCAGGCCCTTTTCTCTCTCGGGCGTGTCGGCTTCTCTCCCGGGCGTGTCGGGGCCGGGCACGGGACGGCTCATGGGGTGAGGATGATCCGGGACGCGGCCCCCGCGCGCATCCCCTCCTGAATTGCGCCGTCCACGCGATACATGATCTTGTCGAAATTGGCCTGGGCGGCAACGACGCTCTGGTAGAGCGAGGACGCCTGGAGCTTTCCAACGACGGCTTCGTACCGCTCCATATCCGTCGAGGAAGGCTCTTCACCTCTACCGACGGCCGCCTTGAAGGTCTCCTCGATTTCCCGCACCTCATTCTTCAGGGCGACCATCTCGCGGTCGCCGTCCACCGCCTCCAGCGCTCTGGTCAGCGTCCGGTACTCGGGGGTGCTGCCCAGTGCCCTGCCCAGCGATTCGGCTCTATCATGGATTTCGGACAACGGTTCACTCCTCTCGGGCAATCGGGGCAGGTACTGCCGGCACGGTCTCCGTATTCCCGCCCACGATCCTGCGTGCAAAAACATAGCGACGCCGGCCTGCAAGGTCGTCATGCACCCCAACATCCTCAAACCCGGGCATGGCCCGCAGCAACCCGGCCACGACCTCCCCCTGCGTACTTCCAACTTCCAGCCCCACCCAGCCACCGGGCCGCACTGCCCCACCGAGCCCCTTGACCAGGTTCCGGATCACTTCGAGTCCGGCGTTCCTGGCCACCATGGCCAGCCGAGGTTCCCATTCCCGCACTTCCGGCTCCGTGTCGAGCCATTCCGCCTCGGTGAGGTAGGGCGGATTGGACAGGACCAGGTCGAAGGTCAGCCCCGAAACCGGATTCAGCAACGAACCCAACCGGAAATCGATGCAGGACAGACCCGCGGCAACCGCATTCTCCCTCGCAAGGGAAATGGCGGCGGGTGAAATGTCGGTGGCGATGACCGACGTCGCCAACCCTTCCGCCGCCAGCGCGACGGCGATCGCCCCCGAACCGGTACCCACATCCACCGCCGAATCGAAGACCCTGTCTTCTCCGGCCACACGCTTGAGCACGTCGATCAGGTATTCGGTTTCGGGACGGGGTATGGCGACCCGCCGATCCACCCGCAGACCGAGGTTCCTGAACGGAGCGGAGCCGAGCACATACTGCAGAGGCTCCCTCGCAGCCCGGCGACGAAGCAGCGGCCTGTACTTCGCGAGTTCCCCCTTGGTGAGCGGACGATCGAAGTTCATGTAAAGCTGAAAGCGTTCAGTCTCAAGTACATGTGCAAGAATATGTTCAGCGTTAAGGCGCCCGCTCTCGATCCCCTTGTCGTGCAGGTAGGTGCCGCTCCAGCGGATAATGTCCATGACCGTCCATACCGCGGGGCGGTCGCGGGGAGCAGGAGGCTGGCCGGCACCCGGTGGAACGCTGCGGCCAGTGGGAACCGTGGGAGAGGACATCACCCAGCACCCGATTTTGCACCCGACCCGGCGAGCAGTTCTTCCTCGCGCGCGAGCCGCAGGGCCGCGACGATCTCCTCCAGATCGCCGTCCAGCACGTCTCCGAGCCGATACAAGCTGAGACCGATGCGGTGATCGGTCACCCTGTTCTGCGGAAAATTATAGGTCCGAATCTTGGCGGAACGGTCCCCGGTCCCGATCTGCGACCTTCTCTCGGCCGCCCGGATCGCTTCGTGGGCGGCGATCTTGCGGTCGAGGAGACGGGATCGCAGCACCTTCATGGCCTTGGCCTTGTTCTTGTGCTGGGATTTTTCGTCCTGACAGGTCACCACGAGTTCGGTGGGAAGGTGGGTGATCCTCACCGCCGAATCGGTGGTGTTCACCGATTGGCCGCCGGGCCCCGACGAACGGAACACGTCGATACGCAGGTCGGAGGGATCAATCTCGATGTCGACGTCCTCGGCTTCGGGAAGGACAGCTACCGAGGCCGCCGACGTGTGGATCCGGCCCTGGCTCTCGGTTTCGGGGACCCGCTGAACGCGATGGACACCCGACTCGTACCGCAAGCGCCCGTACGCACCTTTTCCCCGAACCGTGAAGATCGCCTCCTTGACCGAGCCCGGGATCCCCTCCGAGAGGCTCATCAACTCGATGTTCCAGCTGTTTCGCTCGGCCAGCCGCCGGTACATCCGCACGAGATCGGCCCCGAAGAGCGCCGCCTCGTCTCCTCCGGTGCCGGCGCGGATTTCCACCACGGCGGGCCTGTTCTCCATCGGATCGGGGGGAACGAGCGCCGTGCGGAGCCGTACGGCCGCCACTTCGAGACGGTGATCCAGCGAGGTGATCTCCTCCTCGGCGAGCGCCTTCATCTCGGCATCGTCGGATTCGGCGAGCAGCTCGTGTGCATCCGCGAGTTCCTCCTCCAGCCCGCGCACCAGGCGCCCGGCAATCACCGCCTCCGCCAGCCCCGCCCGCTCCCGCCCCAGCTCGCGCAGGCGGTCGCGGTTGCGGATGACATCCGGATTCGAGAGCTCGCGCTCCACGATCCGGAACCGCTCCTCGGTTTCACTGAGACGTGCCGCCAGGCGGGTGTCCATCCGACTACTCGGCCGACACCTCCTCCATCGCCTCGCCCAACCCGGGGAGGAGTTCACCGGGACCCGTGAGCGGCAGAATCTCCTCGTCGTAGTACGACTGCTCCACGACGAATTCGACATCGTGCCAGCGATGTTCACCGGTGCCCGCCGGAATGAGGTGACCGATGATGATGTTCTCCTTGAGCCCCCTCAGGTCGTCCTTGGCGCCCCGCACCGCCGCGTCGGTCAGTACGCGGGTCGTCTCCTGGAAGGAAGCGGCCGATATGAAGGATTCGGTGGTCAGGCTGGCCTTCGTGATTCCGAGCAGCAACGGCTCCGCCCGGGCAGGCTTCTTGCCCTCGGCGGCCGCGTTCTGGTTCACATTGCGGAACTCGACGCGGTCCACGTGCTCGTCCTCGAGCAGGTCGGTCTCGCCAGGGTCGACGACCTTGACCTTCTGGAGCATCTGCCGCACGATGACGCCGATGTGTTTGTCGTCGATCTTCACCCCTTGCAGACGATAGACTTCCTGGATCTCGTTGAGCAGATACTCCTGGACGGCGCGGGAGCCCTTGATCTTCAGGATGTCGTGCGGGTTGATCGGTCCTTCGGAAAGGCGGTCACCCGCGCGCACCTGGTCACCCTGGTGGACGCGCATGTGCTTGCCCACCGGGACATCGTATTTCCGCCTCTGACCCTGCTTCGGGGTCACGAACACCTCGCGCTTGCCTCGCTTGATTGCCCCGAAGGACACGGCCCCGTCGATCTCCGTGATCACTGCCGGATCCTTGGGCTTGCGAGCCTCGAACAGTTCGGCGACTCGCGGCAGCCCACCGGTGATGTCACGGGTCTTGTACACCTCCCGGCTGATCTTGGCGATCTTGTCGCCCGGGAACACCTCTTCCCCGTGGCCACACATGAGCTGTGCCCCGACCGGAATGATGAACTCCTTGACGACGTCGCTCGTGGCCGACTCGCCACCCCGGATCTGAATCGTGGGATGGAGCTTCTTGTCGCGGTCTTCGATGATCATCTTCTGCCGCCGCCCGGTCGACTCGTCGAGCTCTTCCCGAACCGTCTGCTCTTCGACGATGTCCACGAAGCGCAGGTAGCCACCCGAATCCGCGACAATGGGCTCGGAATAGGGATCCCAGCTGAAAAGGAGGTCGCCGGCCTTGATCCCCTGCCCCTCGGACACGTGAATGGTCGCTCCGTAGGGGACGGAGAGCTGGCTGCGAACCTGCCCCTCCCTGGTCTGGATGACGATCTTCCCTTCACGGGTGGTGACAATCCGGCCACCATCCCGGTCTTCGACCGTCGAGACGCGGTCCAGGCCGACGATCCCGGCGATCTTGGACTTGCGCTGATTCTGGGCCGCGATGCGCGCCGCCGTTCCACCGACATGGAAGGTGCGCAGGGTGAGCTGCGTTCCCGGTTCGCCGATCGACTGCGCCGCGATGATCCCGACGGCTTCGCCCTTGTCAACGGAACCCATCGTTGCAAGGTTGCGGCCGTAGCACATGCGGCAGATGCCCCGCTTGCTCTCGCAGGTCAGCACGGAACGGATCCTCACGGACTGGATGCCCGCCTCCTCGATCGCCTGCGCGGCATCCTCGCTGATCATCCTGTTGGCCGTAAGAATCAACTCGCCGTCGATGGGGTCGTAGACGCTCTCGAGCGCCACGTTCCCCGCGATGCGATCGGCGAGCGGCTCCACGATGTCCTCGCCTTCCTTCAGGGCGCTCATGTCCAGCCCGAGGATCGTGTTGCAGTCCCCCTCGGTGATGGTCACGTCCTGGGCGACGTCCACCAGACGCCGGGTCAGGTACCCGGCATCGGCGGTCTTCAGGGCGGTGTCGGCGAGGCCCTTCCGAGCGCCGTGCGTCGAGATGAAGTACTCGACCACAGTGAGCCCTTCGCGGAAGTTGGACCGGATCGGGCTCTCGATGATCTCGCCGATCCCCCCGGTCAGCTTCTTCTGGGGCTTGGCCATGAGACCGCGCATGCCGGCGAGCTGCCGCATCTGGTCCCGGTTACCCCGGGCGCCCGATGTCATCATCATGTACACCGGGTTGAAGCCGCCCTTGGACCGTTCGAGGTGCTGGACCATCGCGTCCGCGACATCGTTGTTCGCGTGGGTCCAGGTGTCGATGATCTTGTTGTACCGCTCTCCGTTGGAGATGTAGCCGGAAGCGTACGCGTTCTGGTATCGGGTGACCTCCTCGGAGGCGCTTTGCAGCACCTCGGCCTTGTCCGCGGGCACCTCGAGGTCGTCCAGCCCGACCGACACGCCCCCGATCGTGGCATACCGGAACCCGAAGTCCTTGAGACGGTCCAGGAACTGCGTGGTCTCGCCGAGTCCGGCTTCCGTGAAGCTGCGGAAGACCAGGTCGCCCAGCTGTTTCTTGCCGAAGGTCCGGTTCAGGAACCCGAGTTCGTCGGGAATGATCGAGTTGAAGAGAACACGGCCCACCGTGGTGCGCACCCATCCCGCCGGAGTCTGCGAATCCGGATTGTCGGGGTCGCCATGCGCGGGGACCCAGAAGCGGCACGGCGAGGAGTACTTCACGTACCCCAGGCTCTGGGCCATCTCGACCTCGCCATAGGTGGAGAAGTACCGCGACCCCTCGTAGATCTCCTCCAGACGGGCATCGGCCTTGCTGCGCACGTGTTCCGGGACTTTCGTGCTGGTCGCCTGCGGCTCCAGATCCGCGATCTCCATCGGCGGCTTGGTGAGGTAGTAGCAGCCGATCACCATGTCCTGGGTCGGTGACGCCACCGGCCGCCCGTTCGACGGCAGGAGCACGTTGTTGCTGGAGAGCATGAGCACACGGGCCTCCAGCTGCGCCTCGAACGACAGGGGCAGGTGCACGGCCATCTGGTCCCCGTCGAAATCGGCGTTGAAGGCCGAGCACACGAGGGGGTGAATCCGGATCGCCTTCCCCTCGACCAGAACCGGCTCGAAGGCCTGGATTCCGATGCGGTGCAGCGTGGGCGCACGGTTCAGAAGCACCGGATGATCGCGGATGATGTCCTCCAGCACCTCGTAGACCTTCGGCTCGTCCTGTTCGACGATCTTCTTGGCCCGCTTCACCGTCTCCGCCTCGCCGCGCTTCTCCAGCTCGTGGATGATGAAGGGCTTGAAGAGTTCGACCGCCATGGCCTTGGGCAGGCCGCATTGGTGCAGCTTCAATTCAGGACCGACCACGATCACCGAACGTCCCGAGTAGTCCACGCGCTTGCCGAGCAGGTTCTGCCGGAAACGCCCCTGCTTGCCCTTCAGCATGTCGGAAAGTGACTTGAGGGGCCGCTTGCCCCGTCCGCGGATCGCCTTGGAGCGCCGCCCGTTGTCGAAGAGCGCGTCCACCGACTCCTGCAGCATGCGCTTTTCATTCCTGAGGATGACCTCCGGCGCCCGCATCTCGATCAGCTTCTTGAGCCGGTTGTTGCGGTTGATGACGCGGCGGTAGAGGTCGTTCAGGTCCGATGTGGCGAATCTCCCGCCGTCCAGGGGCACAAGGGGCCGAAGGTCGGGCGGGATGACGGGCACGGCGTCCAGAACCATCCATTCGGGCTTGTTCCGCTTGTCCGGCGTGTCGCCCGAGTTGCGCAGCGCGTCCACCACCTTGAGGCGCCGCAGCTTCTTCTTCTTGCGGTGCTGAGAGGTTTCGGTCCTGATCTCTTCGCGCAGCCACATGGCCAGCCGGTCAAGTCCGCGTCCGTCCTTGTTCTGGCCGGCGATTTCGACGTCCGGCGAATCGAGGCGCTTGAGCAGCGTCCTCACCGCTTCCGCGCCGATCTCTGCCTTGAACTTGCCGTCGCCGTCCTCGCGGGCTTTCACCCGGAGGTCGTAGTACTCGTCCTCATCCAGCAGGTCGAGGAACTCGACGTCCTGTCCGCCCGGGTCCGTCACCACGTATGCGGCGTAGTAGATGACCCTTTCGAGATCCTTCAGAGTCATTCCGAGGAGATAGCCCAACTGGCTGGGCAGCGTCTTGAAGAACCAGATATGGCACACCGGCACGGCAAGCTCGATGTGGCCTATCCGCTCACGGCGCACCTTGGAAAGGGTGACTTCCACGCCGCAGCGGTCGCAGACGATCCCGCGAAACCGGATGCGCTTGTACTTGCCGCACGCGCACTCCCAGTCCTTGACCGGGCCGAAGGTGCGCTGACAGAAGAGCCCCATCGGCTCCGGCTTGAAGGACCGGTAGTTGATGGTCTCGGGCTTGGTCACCTCGCCGTGCGACCACTCACGGATATCCTCCGGCGATGCGATCCGGATACGGATGAAGTCGAAGTCCGACAGCCGAGCTTCTTTTGCGCGGGGAAAATCGATCATGTTCTGGCCACCATTCCTTGAACACCCCGCTCGTTGGCGGGGCGTGGGTTACCTTGCCTTCGCCGTCACTCCTCTTCGCCGAGCTCCACGGTCAGACCCAGGGCCTGCAGTTCCTTCACCAGCACATTGAAGGATTCCGGAATACCCGGCTTCGGAAGGTTGTCCCCCTTCACAATCGCCTCGTATACCTTTGAGCGGCCCATCACGTCGTCGGACTTGACGGTGAGGATCTCCTGAAGGGTGTGGGCCGCACCGTAGGCCTCCAGCGCCCAGACCTCCATCTCTCCGAAACGCTGTCCGCCGAACTGCGCCTTGCCCGCCAGCGGCTGCTGCGTGACAAGCGAATAGGGACCGATGCTCCGCGAGTGGATCTTGTCGTCCACCAGATGGGACAGCTTCAGCATGTAGATCGCCCCCACCGTGACCGGAAAATCGAAACGCTCTCCGCTCCGGCCGTCCCGGAGCCAGGCCTTGCCGTTGGCGAGGATCTCGCCCGTCGACATCAGCTCCTGCACCGCAGCTTCGAGCCCACCCTCGCTCAGCTCGCGCACCGCCAGCTCCCCGGTCGCCGGGAAGACCTCCCGAAGCGGGCGGCTGTGTCTCCCGGCAACGCGGGCGCCCACCTGGACCACGAAGTCGCGAAACTGTCCCAGCGCCGCGCCGGCTCCCGCGTCGTCCGCCAACCCGGCGTATTCGTCCAGGCTCCGTCCAAACCCCGTGCCGTGCTCTCCGGCTCCGTTGGCGTCGCTTGCGACGACCGTCCGGCCCGCATCCGCTTCCGCGTGTGTCTTGACCAGGTCGAGCAACTGGTGATACTGCTCGGTCTCCAGCGGCCATTCGACTCCGGATCTCAGCGATTCTCCGGCCCACTTCGCGCCCGCGAGCTTGAGCAGCACGGAGATTTCGTCCTCGGAGGCACCCTGGAAAACCGGCGTCTTGGCTTCAAACCCCAGGTTCATCGCCGACCACCCCAGGTGAGTCTCCAGAATCTGCCCCACGTTCATTCGAGACGGCACGCCAAGCGGATTGAGGACGATGTCGACCGGGCTCCCGTCGGGGAGGTACGGCATATCCTCTTCCGGCGCGATCCTCGCGATGATCCCCTTGTTCCCGTGGCGCCCGGCCATCTTGTCACCCACCGAGATCTTGCGCTTCTCGGCGATGTAGACCTTTACCAGCTGAACCACCCCCGGTGGCAGTTCGTCGGGCTGGAAGACCTTGTCGATCTGCTCTTCCGTCCGTTCCCTGACACGCTCGATCCGCCGCTTCGCCTCGTCGATGAGCAGGCGGACTTCGTGGTTCACCTCCTTGTTGCGGACCTTCAGGGTAGCCAGGTCCACCTCTGCAAGGATCATCTTGTCCAGGTGCCTCTTGAGCACCTTTGTGCCCTCGGGCAGGTACGGCTCGACCGTTCCCTTCTTCAGGCACAGGGCGATCGTCTGACGCCGAAGCCGGAGCCTCAGCTCCTCGTCACGCGCTTCGGTGATCCGCCGGATCTTGTCCCGCTCTTCCTGCCGAAGCTCCCCGATCCGCGCCCCATGCTCGCGCTCGAGCAGGGGATCGTCGATCCGCCGTGAGAAGATCTTGACGTCGATAACCGTGCCGGTCATACCGGGAGACATGCGCAACGAGGAGTCCTTCACGTCCTTGGCCTTCTCGCCGAAGATCGCCGTGAGGAGCTTCTCCTCCGGCGACAGCTCGGTCTCGCCCTTCGGCGTGATCTTGCCGCAGAGGATGTCGCCGCTCTTCACACGAGCGCCAACGCGCACGATCCCGCGCTCGTCGAGGTCGACCAGGTGCTCGTCGGCGACGTTCGGGATCTCGCGAGTGATTTCCTCCATTCCCCGCTTGGTGTCCCGGACGTGCAGTTCCAGCTCCTGGATATGGATGGACGTGAACAGGTCGTCCTTCACCATCCGCTCGGAAACGACGATCGCGTCCTCGAAGTTGTAGCCGTACCAGGGCATGAAGGCGACGTTGACATTCCGCCCGAGGGCCAGCTCACCGTGATCGGTCGAAGGACCGTCGGCGATGATGTCGCCCCATTCGACCCGCTGGCCCGATTTCACGAGCGGCCGCTGGTTGATCGCGGTATCCTGGTTGGTCCTCCAGAACTTCTTGAGCCGGTACCGGTCAAACTGCGCGAGCTTGGCCAGCGGGGCACTCTCCTGTTCCGGCGCTTCCTCTCCGGTGTCCACCACGATCTCGTCAGCGGTGACGCGCACCACCATGCCGTCTCGGCGGGCGGTGATGACTGCTCCCGAATCCTGCGCGACCTTCTCCTCCAGGCCCGTTCCCACCAGCGGTGCATCCGTGTACAGGAGCGGCACCGCCTGTCGCTGCATGTTCGAGCCCATCAGGGCCCTGTTGGCGTCGTCGTGTTCGAGGAAGGGGATCATCGCCGCCGCCACCGAAACCAGCTGGTCCGGGGCAACGTCGATGTAGTGGATCTCGTCCGGACGCATAAGGGGGAAGTCACCCCGTCGCCGGCAGAGAACGTACTCGTTTCGGAAGCGGCCGTCGGCTTCGAGCGGCGCGTTGGCCTGAGCGATGGTGGCTTCCTGCTCCTCGTTGGCGGACAACCACTCGATGTCCGACGTTACCCGGCCATCGACCACCTTGCGGTACGGGGTCTCCACGAACCCGAGGTCGTTGATGCGGGAGTAGGTCGTGAGCGAGGTGATCAGGCCGATGTTGGGACCCTCCGGTGTCTCGATGGGACACATCCGCCCGTAGTGGGAGTAGTGCACGTCCCTCACCTCGAACCCGGCGCGTTCACGGGTCAGACCTCCTGGACCGAGTGCCGACAGACGGCGCTTGTGCGTCAGTTCGGCGAGCGGATTGGTCTGGTCCATGAACTGGCTCAGCTGGGAAGAGCCGAAGAACGCCTGGATCACCGCGGAAACCGTCCTGGCGTTGACCAGATCGTCGATGTTGATCTTCCCGGGATCCGTGTTGATCGACATGCGCTCCTTGACGAGGCGGGCCATCCGGGACAGGCCGACGGAAAACTGGTTGGCGATCAGTTCGCCGACGGTTCGCACGCGGCGATTCCCCAGGTGGTCGATGTCATCGATGCGCCCCCGGCCCTCGCTCAATTCGATGAGGTAGCGAAGGATGGAAACAAAATCCTCGCGGGTGAGCACGGTCTCGCTGTGAGAGATGTCCAGTCCGAGCCGCTGGTTGATCTTGTAGCGGCCAACGCGTCCCAGGTCGTAGCGCTTCGGGTCGAAGAAGACGCGGGCAAGCGCGGCACGCGCCGTCTGGATATTGGGAGCATCGCCGGGCCTCAGGAGCGAATAGATGGCATTGAGAGCCTCCTCCTCGCTCGCCGTGGGATCCTTCTTCAGGGAATTCTTGACGATCGGACTCTCCCCGGGACGACCTCCCTGCCCCTCGCTGGCCGACCGGTACACGACAATGTCCGCATAACCGCCCCGCTGCAGAAGCCGGATCCCGTCCTCGTCGAGTTCCGTGCACTCCTCCAGCAGGATTTCACCGGTCTCCCGGTCGACGACCTCTTCGGCGAGCACCGCCCCGAGCAGGTCCCGCACGTCGTCGTCCGCGCCGGGCACCCGGGCGTCTCGCGTCTCGAAGAAGAGCTGGTAGATCTCGGAATCCTCGCTGTATCCGAACGCTCGCAGCAGGGCTGTCGCGGGGAATTTCTTCTTCTTGTCGATGTGGACGTAGCAGATGTCGTTGATGTCGATCGTGAATTCGACCCACGAACCCCGGAAGGGGATGATCCGCGCCTTGTTGAGCCTGGTGCCGTTGGGGTGGATATCCTCCTCGAAGACCACGCCCGGAGAGCGGTGCAGCTGGCTCACCACGACGCGCTCCGCACCGTTGATGATGAAGGTCCCGAGGTGGGTCAGCAGAGGAAGGTCGCCCAGGTAGACTTCCTTCTCGATGATGTCACCGGGCCGGGGCTCTTTCCTCCCCGCCTTCTCCCAGACGATGAGACGCAGCGTCGCCTTGAGGGGCGCCGCGTACGTCATATCGCGCTCGATGCACTCCTCGACGGAGTACTTGGGCTCGCCCAGCTTGCACTTCACGTACTCCAGGGTCAACCCGCCATTCGCGTCCGAGACCGGGAAGATGTCCCTGAAAACCCGGTCCAGTCCGAAATCCCACATCTCGTCCGGTTTGGCGTCCGTATCGACCAGCTTCTTGAACGAGCGGATCTGGACATCCAGCAGGTTCGGCATGGGCATGGCCGATTCGAGCTTGCCAAAGCTCAGGACCGGCCGAGCGCCTACACCGGTGCCGTTTCGTTTAGCCAAAGGACCACTCCCCTCTGTTGTGTTGCGGGCACATGCCGCGGGATCGAGTACGCACGGAGGCTCCGCACGGGGGTGCACACCGGCTGCAAGCCGAGCACGAACACGTGTACGCGTCCGCTCGGCCCGGTTTTCGGAAACCGGATCCGCCACGCCGCCGACAGCCGGTGCCGGCGGCGAAGTCGGGCGGATGCACTACTTGACGTTGACGGTGGCGCCGGCAGCCTCGAGGCTGCTCTTGATCTCCTCGGCCTCGTCCTTGGTGACAGCTTCTCGCACCGTGCTCGGGGCCTTGTCGACAAGCTCCTTGGCCTCCTTGAGTCCGAGGCTGGTGATCTGCCGGATGACCTTGATGACCTGGATCTTCTTGGCTCCGAACGACTCGAGCACAACCTCGAACTCGTCCTGCTCTTCAGCCGCGGCTTCCTCTGCCGCCGCTCCGGGCATCGCCATGACGGGCGCGGCGGCGGCGGTCACGTTGAACCGGTCCTTGAACGCTTCGACGAACTCGGACAGTTCGATCACCGACATGTTGCCAAAGGTCTCGAGAAGTTCCTGTTGATTCACTGCCATTCTCTGGTTTCCTCCATGGAATTCACCCGGTTCGCCGGGCGTTCTGTTTCAGCTACCGCTTTCCTTGGACTCCCGGTCCTCCCGAAGCGCGTCGACAAGGCCCGCCATCTCCTGGATCTTTCCTTCCAGCGCACCCGCCAATGCCGACATCGGCGCGCTCAGCACACCGGCCACCTCTGACAGCAGCACCGCCCGGGGAGGCAGCTGTGCAAGACGCTGGATCTGTCCCTCGTCCAGCACCGTGGCGTCGAGGACTCCGACCTTGAAGACCGGCTTGTTCCCGTTCTCCTTCGCAAAGTCCGACACGTTCCTGACGGCATCCACCACGTCGTCGTCGCCGAACACCACGCCGGTCGGACCCGTCAGATAACGAGAGATATCGGGTGTTTCCGTATCGGCCAGTGCACGCCTGACCAGGCGATTCTTGACCACCAGGTACTCACCGCCCGACTTCTTTACTTGCCGGCGCAGACTGGTCATGGCCTTGACGTCGAGCCCGGTGAAGTCAGTCAGGAAGATGGCTTCGGCCCTTCCCAGACGCTCCCGGAAATCAGCGACGAACGTTTCTTTCTGTTCCTTGTTCATGATCAGCCGCCTCGCGAAAAGCTGCCGGGGTCCACCGGGACGCCCGGTCCCATCGTGCTCGACACCGTGACGCTCCTCACATAGGTGCCTTTGGAAGCGGCTGGCTTGGCTCGCAGCACCGAAGACATGAAAGCGTTGAGGTTCTCTTCGAGCTGCCCGACCTCGAACGACACCCTGCCGATCGGAGCGTGCAGGTTGCCCGTCTTGTCCACCCGGAATTCAATCTTCCCGGCCTTGATTTCTCCAACCGCGCGACCGACGTCGAAGGTCACCGTCCCGGCCTTGGGAGTGGGCATGAGCCCTCTGGGTCCCAGGATACGCCCAAGGGGACCCACCATCCGCATCAGGTCGGGGGTGGCGACGCAAACGTCAAAATCGAGCCAGCCCTCCTTGATCTTGCCGACGTAGTCGACTCCGACGAAGTCCGCTCCCGCTTCCTCCGCCTCGACCTCCTTGTCGCCCTGGCAGATGGCAAGTACCCGAGGGGACTTCCCTGTGCCGTTGGGCAGGACCACGGTGCCGCGTACGATCTGGTCGGCCCGTCGCGGATCCACCCCCAGGTGCGTGGCGACATCGATGCTCTCGTCGAAACCCGCGAAGGCCATACCCTTCACCCGGTCCAGCGCATCCTTGGGGGATTGCCGAACCAGGCGGTCGTAGGACTCTCGCGCTCCAGCGTATTTCCTGCTGCGTTTTGGCACGCCTTTCCTCCGTCAGGCGGTGAGCTCCGCGTCCACTTCGATTCCCATCGAGCGCGCGGTGCCCTTGATCATCCTCATGGCTGCGACGACATCTTCGGTGTTGAGGTCTTCCATCTTCGCTTCGGCGATTTCCTTCACCTGTGCCACCGAAAGGGTCGCCACCTTGTCCATGTGTGGCTCCGAGGAGGCCTTGTCGAGGCCGGCAGCACGCAGGATCAGAAAGGAAGCCGGCGGCGTCTTCGTGATGAACGTGAAGGACCGGTCCGTGTACACCGTGATCTCAACGGGAACCAGCGTTCCCGCCTGTTGCTTGGTCCGGGCGTTGAACAGCTTGCAGAACTCCATGATGTTCACGCCGTGCTGACCGAGCGCGGGCCCGACAGGGGGTGCCGGGTTTGCCTGGCCACCCACGATCTGCAGCTTGCAGAAACCGAGCACTTTTTTCGCCATTCTCCAGACTCCTGAAGGTTTCTAGAAACCTCTGAGTTGGGTGAAGTCCAGCTCCACCGATGTCGGGCGTCCGAACAGGGACACCTCGACCTTCACTTTCCCCTTTTCGGGATAGACCTCCTGAACCGTTCCGGAAAAGTCCATGAACGGTCCCTGGATGATCTCGATGACCTGGCCCGCGCGGAAGGGAATCTCTTCCCGGCCCGTGGCCTCGTCCTCGACTTCGATCCCCATGATGCGGTTCATATCTTCTTCGCGAAGGGGCTGAGGCCCTCCGCCCTGACCCACGAACCTCACACCCTTCATCGCGCTGATCGCGTGTTCGGACTGCTCGTTCAGGATCATCCGGACCAGCACGTAGCCCGGGTACAGCGGCTTTGTGACCGGTACGCGCTTGCCACGCCGGATTTCCACCACCTCCTGGGTCGGTACCAGGACTTCCCGGATCTCCCGGTCAGGGCCCGGATCCTTGTCGATCTCCTGCTGGATCAAGCGTCGGACCCGGTTTTCGTGCCTTGCCTGGGTCTGGACCGCGTACCAGCGCTCGTCACCACTCAAGAGCGGAACACCCCCATGATCAAGTCGACGATTACCGCCCGTGAAATGATGTCCATGATCCAGATGACCAGCGAAATCAGTATGGTGAAGACGATGACCACCCAGGTCGCGTTGCGGAGCTGGTCACGATCGGGCCACGTGACCTTCGCCATCTCCGTGACGCACTCTTCGAGAAAGTTCTTCGTGTTCGCTATGCGTGACATGCTTTTACTCGATGATGGAGGTGACGACGCCGGCACCGACGGTGCGGCCGCCTTCGCGGATCGCGAACCGCAGTTCCTCGTCCATCGCGATCGGCGTGATCAGCTCCACTTCCATCTGCACGTTGTCTCCCGGCATCACCATCTCCACCCCGTCCGGCAGCATCGCCGACCCCGTCACGTCCGTCGTCCGGAAGTAGAACTGCGGCCGGTATCCGTTGAAGAACGGCGTGTGTCGCCCCCCTTCCTCCTTCGTCAGCACGTACACCTCCGCCTTGAACTTCGTGTGCGGCGTGATCGACCCCGGGATCGCCAGAACCTGGCCCCGGCTGATCTCCGTCTTCCCCACACCCCGGAGCAGCAGCCCCGCGTTGTCTCCCGCCTGCCCCTGGTCCAGGAGCTTGCGGAACATCTCCACCCCCGTCACCACCGTCTTGCGGTCCGCACCCATCCCCACGATCTCCACCGTTTCACCCTTGTGGATCACGCCCCGCTCGATCCGCCCCGTCGCAACCGTGCCCCGGCCCGTGATCGAGAACACGTCCTCCACCGGCATCAGGAACGGCTTGTCGATGTCCCGCTCCGGCTCCGGTATGTAGCTGTCGATCGCTTCCATCAGCTCGTCGATGCACTGCCCCGCCTCGCCCTCGCCCCCGCTCTCCAGCGCGTGCAGCGCACTGCCCATCACCACCGGCAGATCGTCCCCCGGAAACCCCTGCTCGCTCAGCAGCTCGCGGACCTCCAGCTCCACCAGCTCCAGGAGCTCCTCATCGTCCACCATGTCCACCTTGTTCATGAACACCACGATGTGCGGCACGTTCACCTGCCGCGCCAGCAACACGTGCTCCCGCGTCTGAGGCATCGGTCCGTCCGCCGCGCTCACCACCAGGATCGC
>Ga0209754_1000125_pt1 | contig 123257 bp, 112 predicted proteins | sample MesohylBB_FD_187295 | JGI IMG/M metagenome (GOLD analysis project Ga0209754, IMG submission 187295) | Host-associated microbial community of the marine sponge Aplysina aerophoba from Gulf of Piran - sponge mesohyl, lysed by bead beating... | ecosystem: Host-associated > Porifera > Sponge >... | reverse complement strand
TTCCCCATCGTCCGCCGCCACGACAAAGCCGCCTTCGGCCACTACCGCACCAAAGACATGGTCCTCGCCTACTACAACGCCCTCAACGCCGGCGACACCAGCACCGACGTGGCCGTGTAGCAGTAATCTCCCCACAACTACCCGCCGTTTACCAATCCCGTCGGTTGACGCTCGACGCGCCCCACCACTATATTATGTGAGAAACTTGGCAAAAACCGCCCGTACCTGAAAGGTCGTCCCCGACGTGGATAACCGGCAGACAGATACTGTCCCGCTTGAAAAGTACCAGTTTCAAACTGGACTATTGGGCGTCGGTATTTTCCAACTGGGGTACTCAGATGTCGCTGGCTTGGCAAAATGTAGTGAGTAACCGCTACATTAAGAATAATTCAGATGACGAAGGGCATTGACGATCTCGATCTCGCAATTGACGCCGCCTCAGATGCTGGTGACGAAGAGTTACTGCGAAAGTTATGGAAAGGAATGTGAACGGCGTCTGGCTTCTGCCAAAGGGATGGATCGTGTCTTGCTGAACTATTACCGGGCCAACACATATCCTGACATAATTGAGGCCAAGAGGAACGATGAAAACTATACCTGGAGTTGGGAACAATCTGACGGCGTTCAAGATGTTCTGGCGCTCCGACGAGCGATAATCGAACCCGCCTTTAAGACCTGTCCTTCGATCCGCATTGGTCAGATGCGTACTAATCTCGCCAATCGTTTGAGCACTCTGGGTCGCCCAGTCGCAGCCAATGAACAGTGGCTGAAAATGCTGGAAGTCGTGCCGTCCTTTGCCAAGGCGCTTGCTGCACGAGGGGATTCGTCTTTTTGCACAGATTCAGTTGAGGAAAAACCCTAGATTACCGTCACAGAAAGAACGCCGATACACTCGGAAAGAGGGAATCGGCCGTTCGGATAGATTTGGAGGCCCAAGATGCCTGCTGACTATGAGCAGTGCTTAGAGAACCTCAAGTTGTTGATTGAGAAGAAAAATGACGCTGGTCAGAGCCATTTCAACGAAGCTACCACACGACTCCAGTTCATAGATGAGTTGCTTTTCAATTGTCTGGGTTGGGACAAATCAGAGTGCGATGCTGAGGACAGATTTGAAGGTACATATGCCGACTATTCTTTGGGTAAACCACACAAATATTTGATCGTAGAGGCCAAAAGGGAAGACACGTACTTTGAGGTCCCTGCTGGGGTCAATAAATTAACGTTTCAAATCCAGCGGTTTGTAGACGAGGCTCCAGACGTATATGAAGCTATTATTCAAGCTATGGGCTACTGCCAATCGAGAGGGGTGCCGTTTGGGGCTGTTTGTAATGGCCACCAAATGGTGGCCTTTCTAGCTAGTAGGACAGATGGTACTCCTCCAATAGAAGGCAGAGCCCTAGTCTTGAACTCACTTCAACATATGGTTGAAGAGTTCCTAGACCTATGGAACTGTCTCTCAAAAACTGGAGTACAGTCACGGGCGCTGCAAATTCTATTGCAAGAAAGTGGCGAGAGTCCTCCACCCGACAAACTGTCGCATCGAATCCCACACTATCCGAGATATCAGATAAGGAACGCCTTGCAGACGGACCTCCAAGCATTTGGTGAGTTGATAATCGAAGATGTGGGCAAATTGCCCGAAAACGAGGAGGGCTTTCTAAAGGAATGCTATGCTAGCAGCGGGGCACTTTCGCAGTATGCACTAGTTGGCAAGTCGATACTGAAGTCCAAATATTCTTCGGTTTTCGAAGAAGCACTTGCCGGCCCATCGCTTTCACCTGCTACAGAAAAGGGCGGCAATCCAACGATCACGACCGAAATGCTAGCCCAAAGCGCTACTAAACGACCGGTCCTGCTGATCGGCGATGTAGGCGTAGGCAAAACGATGTTTGTGCGTCACTTTATTTCCATTGAAGCTGCTGAGCTTCTCCGCGAAGCGATTATCTTCTATATAGATTTAGGTGTTCAGCCAACTCTCGACTCTGATCTAGATGAATACCTAGAGGGCGAAATTGCTAGGCAACTGAATGACAAATACAGTATCGACATCGCAGACCGGAAGTTCGTCCGGGGAGTCTATAACTTAGCCCTTTCCGAATTTGATAGAGGCATCTTCGGCGGCCTGAAGGACATTGACCCTGCTGAGTACGAGAAAGAAAAAATCTCGTTTCTCAAGAGAAAACTTGAAGCTGGCCATGAGCATTTGAGACAGTGTTTGGAACACATCCAGAAGGGCCGGAACCAGCAGATAATTGTCTTTCTAGACAACGTAGACCAGCGGCCTGATGAGTTTCAACAGAGGGCATTCCTAATTGGTCAAAGCATGGCGGAACTGTGGCCGACATTCGTTTTTGTGTCGTTGAGGCCTGAGACGTTTCACCTTTCAAGATCAGAAGGAGCCCTGAGCGCATACCATACAAGAGCGTTCACCATAAGCCCGCCTCGAGTAGACCGTGTGATTCACAAAAGGTTACGGTATGCAATTAGCTTGCTAGAGATTGGGGTAATCGGAACCTCCATCCCTGGAGTGGAATTCCATGTAGACCTTCGAAACCTTGTAGATTACCTCAAGATAATAGAATACTCTATTGACAATAATTTGGAGTTGATCGAATTCGTGGACAATGTTTGCGGAGGAAACATCCGTTTGGCCCTCGACTTCATCCAAACTTTCGTCGGCAGTGGTCATGTCAATACCGCCAGGATGCTTCAAATATACAGGAATAAGGGGAGCTACTATGTTCCACTTCATGACTTTGTACGCGCCGTAATTTATGGGGATCACAAGGATTACGACCCGCGTTTCTCCGAGATAACTAACCTTTTCGATATTAGTGGTTCGGATGGCAGGGAGCATTTTCTAGCCCCGATAGTTCTAGCATACTTGGAATTAGAGTCGCAAGCGTCTGGAAATGCAGGGTACGTCGATGTTGAGGCCATATTTGGGTATGTTCAGCAATTGGGGTTTCAACCCGCGAAGATATCAAGCGTACTGGACAGGCTACTCAAGAAAAAACTGGTGGAAACCGAGACCAAGCGACCGATTTCCGGGGCGGTCGAAGGGCGGGACTCATTCTACCGGATCACCACTGCAGGGTCTTACTACTACCAAAAGCTTGTCCGCATTTTTGCCTACGTTGATGCTATGATCGTTGATACACCTATAGTGGACCGAAATGTCCGAGAGAAAATCGGTGATGTAAGATCTATACTTGGGCGCTTAGAACGGGCCGAGGAATTTAGACAGTACCTGGACTCACAGTGGGAAAGTATCAAATCGGCGGTTGACGTTTTCAATTGGCCGAGTCTGAGTTCCCAGTTAAAGGCGGAAATATCCTTAATCAAGAGTCGTCAGCAGGTTGCTAATTGACTGGTTGGATATGGTGAGCCCCAATCTTTGGACCACGAAACGGGGAAAATAATGTGTGTCCAGACGGATGCGGCCGGCTCTGATCATTGCATAGGCTTACACCTGTCAGCCATCAGAAACGCAGGGCGAACGCTGCTGATGGCAAAGTATCCCCCTAGGTGTGAAATAGTTTGGGGCATATCCGTTCGTACCGCCCAACACATTATCCATTCGTGACAGACACACCCGCAAAAACGACAAATTGTCGCATTTGCCAGCGTTTCGGCGGCGCTTACGAAAAAAGGTCAGCCGCAGAGTGTTCCAGAGGCAGGTAAATACAACCGACCGCACCAGAGCCGTTCTAAGCGGTTCTTCAGACATGCGGGGCCTAAGGATCCCCCCTCTGTCGTAGCGTTTGGCCTATCCCCTGAATTTCTTGACAGGGGCAAAGCTGGCAGTTGGGGAAGCTCGTGAGAGAACCGTTCGAGTACCAGCAGGGTTTGTTCAGCGACTATTGCAGGCTGCTATGAGCACAGCATACCGGCCAGGACCGCCGCGTGAATAAATCACACGCAGCTCTAAAGTTTCGGCAGGGCCGCCATCGTAATCCGGGGATGGCGCTGGCTGTCGTCAGCGGCCACCTGCGCCGCTCGAATAACGATCTCCTCGACGGCTTCTTTCAGGAATCGTTTCTCTTCATTTGTAAACCCTCTATCAGCGCCTGCAGCTTTCCGCGCATCCTCCCCGCCTTTTGTTGACGACAATGACCTGATTTTGACGAGAACGTTCTTGCTAACGCCGCATTTTCTGGCAGCCTCAGAGAGGGATCCATATTTTTCTTCAAGAACCGTCATGCAGAAATATGCCATGTCCGGTAGTTTTGCCCGCCCCAAACGATACTCACCATATCTACGCTTCATCTTGACCACGCAGGGGTCATCAAGGTCAACCGAGCCGCCCGCTGGGGGAGGAGGATAATGTGGAAAACCGAGAATGACACCTCCGGTTGTGGTGACTGAAAAATGGAAGACGATTTCAGAACCTTTCGTGTCGGGTTCAGGCAGTGAATGCTTCCGGTCGATGATTTCGGCTTCTCTGAAACGCAAACCGAAGCTTCCTGGTCCGAACCGCATTGAAGCCTCAAACTCCCAATGCTGAATGAATGGTTCAATGGCTTCGCGAGCCTCGTCTTCGTCCGCGTAAAACTCCCTGAGCTCAAACCGTGCAACGTTGTCGTCCACCGTCAAATCAAACTCCGGCAAATCGCTGTAACGCAAAGGCCCCGCGTCATCGTAATCGACCGAGTTTCCGTGCTCGACGGTATAGATCAGCGCAACAACCTGGGGATCGTTCATCGTTCCTCTCAGCTCCTACTCACACACAATCCCGTCCGCGTCCAGATCCCGCATAGACTGATACGCGCGATGGTCGCTGCGCACGGGCGCGATGCCGTTTAGGGAGTTTCAAGTTGCGCCCCCTTTAGAAGCCAACGCAGCTTGTAGTGTCTCCAGATAATCGCAGCACATCTTGTCGTACTGTTCCAAATACAGCAAACAATGCTTGTGCGCAACCCTCACTCCGGGCACCTCAATGTCCTTCGACTCTACGCGCTGCCCTGAGGCATCTGTGGCACCGAAGCGCCCCGCTCCAAAAGTAAGTTTTTCAAGGTCTGGGCGACTCCCGGTACTCCATCCCAATGACATAGGTTGCCAGGACATAGCAGCGAAAGCATCAAGGTAGGACAATTTCTTTGACGCCCTTCCTGGGAGGTGTGCGATGGCATTGTTTCTGATCCAGCGAATTTTTTCGATAAATGGCGTATCTTTAGGTTTTTTATCATGCCTTACGTGAAGGCCTGAAATCCTATTTGCTTGATTCAAGTCTTCATAAAGGCGCCTGTAGGCGTTGTCAGCTGCAACGAAGAAGAAAGCATAGGAAAAGAGACACTTCAACAACAAGGGTTGAAGTTCCCCGAAGCCGGTTGCGCCAGCTATCATCATCGCTGAGTCGTCATCCGCGTCATCAACTTGCCTTTGATACGGCTCCACGGCGCGCAGCCAGTCCTCTACGACCTCCTCCAGAATGCGGTGGAGCATCACTATGTTTGTACGGAGCAGCGGTGTCGGAAAGGTCTTATTGTCAACGGTAATCGTTTCTAGGTCCGTAAGTCCTGATGCCATTTGGTCATTCTCCTTCAGCCAGGGCTGCAATCCGAGCGCTGTCTGCGCTCTCCAAAACTGCCGCCCCTTCTCCGCACGATAATACTTCTTTCGGGCCACGCTGTGAAGACCTTGCACCATAAATTTCCGGCGTCTTTGTCGAAAAAGGTGTCCTTTCAAGGGGTAAATGGGACGCCAGATCCACTAATATCGAAGTAGATGGGGCCAAAATGGGGTGGAAACTGCGGGCCTCTACCAGAGGCAGGCCCAATTCAGGGCAAGACGCCGACAGCTGTGAAAAGCACAGTGAGCGGTCGCTCATCAAGACATCATTATGATCGCCCGGCTGGACAAGGACGGCGCAGAAGGCGAGGCTGACCTATCTCTTACCAGGCGTTGGACCTGCTGTCCTCTTGTGGTCTTCGTCGACGCCGACGGCGCTCGGCTGGCGGATAGGCCCGAGCGGCATGCCTTGACGATATGACGGCTTCGCCCGTAAAGTGTCCCTCCAGGAAGGCTAGCGGGCTGACCGTCAGCTCTGCTCTACATCGCCCCATTCGGGAGGACAAACGCCATGAAACGCACCGCCGCACTCACTCTGATCCTCGTGGTCCTGCTGCTCGGCGCTTTCAGCAGCAGCGCCGGCGCCCGCGACGCGGGCCAGTTAAGCTCCGATGACACTTTTCATTCGCTGGCACGCGACGCTGCCCGGCCGGTCAGCGGTCAGGATCTGTACGATAATATCCACGAGTATATGTGGAAATCGGTCTATGTGATGGGCAAGATCGATTATACCGTACCGCCGATTGGGGACGGCCAGTTAATTTTTATCCGCACTTGGGTGGGCGACGGCCACCTTCCCGGCCAGCGCGGTGCCGATTTCGTGCACGATCAATCGTCGGCATTCCGTTATAAGGGCGTGACCATCGGTGGCGATGCGATTATTATCCTTCCGCCCGGAATGGAGATGCCGCACACTGAATTCGAGCTGGTGGGCACTGTCTGCGCAATTCAAAAATTTCATTCGTCCTTTGGGGTTGGAGGCGGCGCTGCTTTTCCGATAATCTGCATACCGCCAGACGGGAAGCTGCGCATTCGTGAATTGCCGGTATTCATAGAACGGATGTGGGAATAAGCGCCCGCGGCCCTCCGTGGTTACAGCTGTTGACGTTGCAGTTCTTAGCGTGTCTTCGCGGCCCTTCGCGGATAAAGGTGTTCGCAGTTCACTAAAAACTGCAGTTAAGCGAACGCCCCCGGCGCTGTCGACCTGTTCGTCGTGGCGCGAGCCGGGGAACTCGGCCGCCTCGTTGATGAAGGGCACGTGCCACTCGGCGCGCACCAGGGTTACGTCCTGCGCACGTCAGGCGAGCGAGCAGTGCCGCGAAGGTCCTTTATAAGCACCCGAAGGGCCGAAAACGCCGGCTGGAGGCCCTGTGCAGACGGCATCTTATCGCGTTCAGACGCTGCTGTGAAGGCGATGGGCCCCGAATTGCCGGCAATTTTTGTCGAAGAAGCTATTCTTTCAGGAGAGGAAATGGAAAATTATATTTTTCTATAATCAAGGTAGACGCTTCAACAACAAGGTGGGCACTCTCGGGCCTCTACCAGGGGCGAACCCGGTTCAGCACGAGACGCCGACCTCTGTGGGGAGCATGGTTCGCGGTGACCAGCTTTCTGTGTCCTGTCCATTTACATGAGGACGGTGAGGCCGATGTCGAACATCACCTCTTCTTACCAGGCGTTGGACCTGCTGTCCTCTTGTGGTCTTCGTCGACACCGACAGCGCCCGGCTGGCAGATAGGCCCGAATCGCAAGGTCTTATGTTGGCCGAATTGTGGTATACATAGTATTCGCGAAAACAAAACGAAACCCAACAGGATGGCCGACAGACAGTGGCTTATTATCCAGCACCTGATTCCGGCAACCAAACCGGGCGCACACCCCCTAGCGGCCAATTTACCCCTTGTCAAAGGGATTTACATACACAGCTTCACAGCCCTGAAATAGTTGTGCAGGCCTCTATTCACCCATTCACACCGCAAGGCAGCAACACATGTTTCTTTTGACCCGACGTCAGTTCCTGCGATCAACCGGCCAGGCCGGGCTCGCTTTGACTTTGGCAACCGCCTTTCCCCCCTCACCGCAGGTGGCATACGCGCACAACCCTTATGCCCTGCCTTCGGAGAGCGGAGGCAGCGTTCTTGACACCCCCGAATTTCAGAAACTGGTCGTCAACGGCATGGCGCCGCTCTGGGTAGCAGGACAGACCGTCAACTCCTTCGCCTACCATCTGCAATTCATGAATCTGCCGCCGCTCATGCGCGGCTACTTTCAAAGGGCCGGCGGTGACTGGAAAAACCTGTTGCAAGCGAAGGCGGTTTGGGAAACGATTCCCCCACAGATCAGAGCCGGCGGCCCCCAGGAAACTGCCCGCTTTCTGAATGATAAGGACTGGTCACATATCATCCCCAGGAGTCAGGGCGGAGCGTCAACAGCCGATAACGGGATTTTCGAACTCAGGCTTCTGAACAGAATACGCGGCGGACGGCCTATGACACCGGGCGAGATTTCTGCTGCCAGGGCGGTTATCAGGCACGAGCTGATCGGTTCCGTCGTGCGCCAGACGACCGCCACGATGATGACAGGGGCCATGGCGGGCATACGCATAGGCGGTCTGATTATCTGCCTGGAATGTGGCCTCCTGTACGCGGAAGGCGCAATCACATGGGAGCAAATGGTTGAAAAGGTCATCAAGGCAACCCTCTTTGCAGGCGCACTGTCCTTTGTCATTGTAGGACTGATTGTCGGCCTGGGCCTGTTGTTCCCCGCGCTCCTTCTGGCACTGGTTCCGGTTCTGTTTGTGCTTCAAATCGTCTCCCTGGTATTCCTTGCCCAGCACGCAATCACTCTGGCAAAGGGCTACTGGGACGTGCTCAATGAGAGCGGCATGATCAAAGAGGCGGGAGAAGTCTTGAATAAAACAGAGACCTTCATGCGCGACACTGTCACCGAGACGGGCAGCGGCGCGCATGCCAAAATGAGAGAGTGGACCGGGGGTCTGGCCAGATGGGTAGGATGGAAGAGGGCCTGGAGCATGGCCAGAGGCTTGTACGAGAGAATGGGGGCCGGCAAAGCCTGGGCCTGGTTTGCAGCGAAAACGGATCTGGTTGGAGGCCACACCTCCGATCTGCTTTCCCCGTTACAGAAGTGGGGACACATCCCTGACCTTGATGTCAGCATGCCCCAATTCAGCCTCCCGCAGCTGGACGTTCCCGGACTCGATCTCCCGGAACTCCGAATCAATATCGATGAAGTGAAGGAACGCATCGCCACTGTCATCTATGTCGACTTTCGAGCCGCCCTCGACACCACGAATCAGTTAAGAAACAGCTTGGAGGAGTACATCGAAGGAGCGGCATCGTGAAACGCGCATCGCAGAAGAGTGCGAGCACGATACACCATTACATCCCGTTCATCTTCGCTTGCTCAGTTAAGTAGGTGGTGTTACCTTGATTTTCCCTTTCCATGGTCTATCGATTGGGGCCAGCCATAAGACATTTTGGACGGGATAGACGGTGTCGGCGTTAGCGGGCCCTTATCATAGCGCTGCGGTTGCGCCAGCACGTCACCACAAAACAAAAGGCGATAAGTAGTTAAGGGCTACCCATGACCACGACGATTGTGCGGGCGCATAAGATCAGGCTTGTCCCAACAGGACAGCAGGAACGGCACTTCGTGCAGGCTTGTGGCACGGCACGGTTTGCCTACAACTGGGGCCTTGCCGAGTGGAAGCGTCAGTACCAGGCGGGAATGAAGCCAAGCGCCAGGCAATTGGACAAACGTTTGAACGCCATGAAGCAGGCATATTTCCCTTGGATGTACGAAGTATCCAAATGGGCGGCACAGATGGCGATTCAGAATCTTGGCATCGCGTTCAGGAATTTCTTTTCCCGGCGCGGGAAATATCCTCGCTTCAAAAAGAAAGGCAAAGCGGCTCTCTCTTTTGTGTGCGCCGTAGGCATACAAGAAATCAAAGTGAGAGATAAGCGCTTGAGGGTTCCGAAACTTGGCTGGGTCAAAATGCGCCAAACGTTGCGTTTAGAGGGCAAGTTATTGCGGGTCACAATCAGTAAGACCGCCGGTCAGTGGTACGCAGCAATCGCTGTTGAAATGCCATGGGTCGTTCCAGTCCGCAAAAACCAAGCGGACGGGGGACTGGACGTTGGCATATCTCCACTCGCGATCGAAAGTGACGGCACTCGCTGGGAAAACCCGAAAGCGCTGAATCAAGAACTGCGGAAATTGAGGCGATGGAGTCGCCGGTTATCGCGGCGCACGCAGGGGAGTAGAGGCTATCAGGAAGCGCAACTCCGAATTGCCAGACTCCATAAGCGAATCGCCGACATGAGGGCGGATTGCCACCATAACCTGAGCAGGTCGGTCGTGAACAAGTACAGTCGTTTGGGTGTTGAAAACCTGAACATATCGGGGCTGTTGAAAAATAGGCGTCTTTCTCGGCATCTATCTGATGCTGCACTGGGTGAACTCCTGAGACAGGTTCGATATAAGGCCGAACAGTACGGAACGGAGATTGTGGAAGCGAATCGTTTCTTTCCGTCATCAAAGACCTGTTCGGTTTGCGGGCTAAAGAATGAGAGCCTGACACTATCCGACAAGCAGTGGGTTTGCGCGTGTGGTGTACAGCATGATCGAGATATGAACGCGGCAATCAATCTTAGAAACTATTGTAGGGCGGGGCACGCCCGAACGACGCCGATGGACAGTGAAGCGCTGGCCGTCAGAAGTTTCGGCGGTGAAACTACGCTGGGTGAAGTCGGAATTTGAAGAGGGGGCGTAAGCCCTTAGCTACTTAATGCCAAGGGGAATATATGAGTAACGAACAGCGTCCGCTTCCCGAAGTATCAGATGACGTGTACTCTGCCCGGGTTCTTGGGCGTCTCGTGACGACCGAACAAGGGATTGTGCTTACGAAAATGGCGCACATGGCTGACTTTACGGGAACGCGAGAGTTCACCGCGACCTATGAGGAAATCGCCTATGGTCTGTTTGCCGATGAAGAAGGGTATACCGGCGCTGATATCGTGGCGATTGTGGTTCCGTGGCTGATATACAAAGGTCTTGTTGAGCAGGAAAAGGTGGACCGGGAATCTTGGCAGTTCCGAATCGCAGATCGTGAAATCCTTGTCGAAAAAGTTCTTGAAACTGGCCTTGAAGAACCCTGGGAAAACCTGGACGCGAAAGACCCTGAGAAATGGGAACTTGACCCCAATGGTCATGTGGTGCGCGACAGTGTGAAAAACGCGAAAACCGCGTTGGAAGAGTTGGAGAAACTTCTGCACGATTGGGAAGACGTGCCGGATCGAGATGAGGATTACGAAGTGGTTCTTTTCAGCCTTCGCCATGGTTGGGAAGTGGATTGGGCGACTGCTATCCGAAAGCACATAGGCTACAGCCCGACATTGAGGGCGGTATCAATTGCTAGGCGGGGTGAACGCTAGCTGAGACTTCGAGGCGGCCGCTCATGATTGTAGAAGACTCCGGGGCCGCCATCGAAAGCCTGAGAATAGAAAAAGACCCGCCGGCCTAGGCCTCGCGGGTCTTTTTGGGTCGATGGATGTCATCCCGGTCATCCATCGACCCCCATCTTAACAAGCGGTTGCGCGATCGTCAACCGGCGTGTTATCCTGCAGATCTACAACTGAAAATGCCCGTCAAAATGCGACTGCCCACCTGGGCGAGGTGAGCAGCAGCAGGATGGAGGGCGATGACGGCGAGTAACCAGCTCCCGTCACCAGAGACAACAGGAGAGATATTCCCGTGTCTACCTCACAGCATACCATTGCGCACGCCTACAAGTCAACATCTGACATTCACCCGAACGGCGTCAGCTGGCCCGACCACAACCAGCACCAGCACCACCGCTACGAAAACATCGTTCTCGACCTGCTCCAGTCCGACATCCTCTCCGTTCTGCCCGCCCACCTCAAAGCGGTCCTCCTCCTGGGCGCCGGCCTCGCCAACAGCGACAACCGCGACGCCCGCCACAGGTCCTTCTACTTCCAGCAGGGATGGACGGCAAAGCACCTGGGCATCTCGCGCCAGGCGTTTTCCAGCTATCTCGGCATCCTCGTGAAGCACGGCCTCCTCATCAAGCTCGGCAAAGGCTATCCCAAAAACAGGCGCAAAGGCGACCAGCCCGTCATCTTCTACGCCGTCCCCGACTTCGAAGACCTCTGCCGTCTCGCCGCCACCAAAACCACAAACGACTTTACCCGCAAAAAGAGCCCCGCAGACGTCGCCCGCATTGTGGATAACGCCCAGAGGTTGTCAACCACCGCTTTACAACCTCCAACCCACAGGGTGTCAAGCGGGCGCGACACCCTGTTGTCAACCGAGCGCGACACCCGTACTGAGAGGTTGTCAAGCGGGCGCGACACAAAAAGGGATCTACTTCTTAAAATAGATAATAGAAATGGAAAGGAGGTACATTCATCAAAAAATGGGAATAACAAAAAAACCAACGTCAACACCAACGGCAACGGCCATTCCGCCGCGGTCGTTTCTGACGGCCAGGCCGCGATCCGCTGTCCATGCGGCAACGCCATCCCGGCCGAGAAATGGGCCGCCGGCCGCGAGGTGTGCAAAGAGTGCTGGCAGAAAGAGCAAAGAGCCGCGCACGCTGTCTGGAAGAAAGAGGAGGCAAAAAACAAGCGCAAACACGAAGCGGAGTGCCGGGAATTCTTCCGCCAAAAATGGGCGCACCTGGACAAAACCAAAACAGCCGGCAAACTATGGCTGGGAGCGAACTTCGCAACCCGGGCAACGGCTGCAACTCTTGGCGCGGCCGCCGACTAGGGCCCGCTCACGTTCGCCTGAACAGTGATTGACGGGGGCAAAGCGCGACTGATCCGCCAGCGGTTGCACAGCTGCGCACACAAAATCAGACACGCCCTTGGTGTTCTTAGCGGCCCTTCGCGTGACTTCGCGGATCAATTGGTTTTGTCGATTTCAACATGCAAGCGAGAAACATCCCTAACAGGCCTGCAGGCTTTCCGTTCTTGCCGATCTTCAGATCGTTCTGTTATGTCTGCGCTCCTTCTGTGTGGTAGGTGGATTCGTATCAGGGAATACGGGTCATTGCCTTGCTATATCGACGAATTAACGCCGCAAGAGACAAAAAGGTAACCGGGACCGTATATCGCCCATTCGCTGCTAAGATGATAAGGATTTCAGAAGCAAGCGAACGGCCGCTTCTCTATTCCCGAACAGGTTTCATTTCAGGCTCCTCACATACCCGCAAGAAACGTCACGACATAACTCAGAAAGTTGAGCAGGCCCATAACTGCAACGCCGAAGTAGTAGAAGAACGCAAAGGTCGGCTCTACGTACAGTTCCATAAAAATAGCGAAATCCTTCGCGCCCTGCGTAAGTTCTGGCTCCATCGTAGGCCCCCTCTTTGTTCAGCCCTACAGGTTTTGACAAAAGCCTGGGCTGACTTTCACGCCCGGGCTCTTGCTCTTGTTAACCGCTGCCCGGAGCCGTGATCAATCAGCTCCCGGGTTGTGATTGTACTCCACAAAGTTACACTGAACGGAAAGGGGTTCTCTGGGATGATCTACACATTCCCACGTCGCATGGAAGATGTAGTTCGTCCACCAGCCCGCAAGTTTGTGGACGTCGGCGAACCACCAGTTCTGGTAACGGTACGTGAAGTAGTCGGTGTCACAGATGTGAACTTTGCTGTTTGTGCCCGGCGGGACGTCGCGGAAAATCCAATCATAGGGCGCATCGTCCTTGTCGAACGCAATGTACATCGTCTTGCTGCTGTTGTTGTTGAGAATGCCGGGCCAGGTACAATTTTCAGGGAGACCTGATTCTTCTGGCGGAATTGGCGGTGGGTCTGGAGTGGTTTCTTCTTCAGCCGGCGGCGGTTCCGAGGTGGTCCCGTCTTCCTGGGCCAGCAGGCTGGAGGGCGTCAACAGCGCCGCAATCATGATGGCGATGTAGAAAAAGCCTCCCATGGCACCCTCCTCTGAAGTTGTTCAGAATGGGATTGTTGTCGGGAGGCAACTGCAGGATACCAGACCGCTCATGAACCTGTCTCGGTCAAATATACCGATTCCGGCATGTTGATCTACCGATTTCGGTATATCCGGCCACCCGCCGTTCCACAGAAGGACGCATGAACATGGCTTGCCCGCAGATATTCCGGGTAGTTGGGCGCAGCCAACGGTCAAACCCTGGCTGTATTCGGTTGTCTGCTGTTCTGCTGTTGGCGGTCACGCTTGTCTATCGGCTTGCCTTAATGCTGAGTCAAATATGTAATTTCCCTTTTTTAGGCGTCCGAATTCAGATGCGATGGCCCTCGCCCGTGCGGCCGGATGCATTGACAGCCTCCGCTGCCTGTGCAACAATCAGATAAAGCCGCGGGCGGCTGGGTTCCTCTTTCTCTCGGCCTCCCCACTTTCGCAGCGGGACAACAATGGGCGTCAAGACACCGGATTGGTTGAAGCACGCACTCTTCTATCAGATTTTCCGGGATCGGCTCAGTCGCAGCCCCCGTCGGCCCGATGCACTGCGCCCGCAACCGTACGCTTCTGGTTCTGACGACTCCGCCCGCCATTTCGAAGAAGGGGCGCAGTGGAAACGGTTAAGGTCATTCTCAACCCATACGCAGGGCGGGGACGCGGCGCAAAGGTAGCCGGCGAGATCGAGGCTGCCTTTCGCCGCCACAACGTCCCCTGCGAAATAGCGGCAACCTCTGCGCCGGAGGAAGCTGTCTCCCTGGCGCGCCGCGCGCGGCAGGATGGTTACGCCATCGTGGCTGCCGCCGGCGGCGACGGAACCGTTCATGAAGTCATGAACGGCTTGGCGGAGGCGACGCCCGCAGATGAAACAGTGCAGGGTTTGGCGGTTTTGCAGGCGGGCAGCGGCAACGACTTTGCCGACATGGTAGGGGCGGCCCGGGAGATCGACGCAGCCGTACACGCCATCCGCGAGGGCAATACGCGCCACGTCGATCTGGGGCTGGTCGAAGCCTTCGACGGACGCAACACCTTGCGACGCTACTTCGACAACAATCTGGGTATCGGCTTTGAGGCGCAGGTGACCGCAGAAAGCCGCGAGATCAAGCGGCTGCGCGGCTTCCTGATCTATCTGTGGGCGGCGCTGCGCGCGCTGCGGGCCTATGACCAGCCCCATTTTGAGATCAGCTGGACCGACGGCGCCGGCAATGAGCGCAGGGCTGCCAAAGAGATGTTGCTGATCAGCATCGGTAACTCGCGACGGGTGGGCGGGGCCTTTTATCTGACGCCGGATGCGCGAATGGACGACGGTCTGCTCGACCTGGCCATTGCTGACGCGCTATCGCAGCTGGGGATTCTGAACCTTCTTCCCAAAGCGATGACCAGGACAGGACTGCATGGTCAGAAGGCGGTCTCTTTTGATCGATTGCGTTCTGCCACTATCGCGGTCCGGCAGCCCGTCCCGGTGCATACCGACGGCGAGATCTTGTCCACGAAAGTCGAAAGCCTGACCGTCGAAGTACAGCCTGGCCGCCTGCAGGTAATCGTGTAAAGTCCGCCGCGGGCACTCCTCCCGGTAACAACTCTCTATACTGATTAGGGCTCGTTACCGTTTGTCTGATCACCGTTATTCCCTGGTAAATTGCAGCAAATAGACGAAGAGCCGCCCATTCACCCAAAGAGAACCCCAAGCGCTTTTTCTGTTCTCCGTGTCTCTCCGTGGACAAAACGCAGTTCTTCTCGCCCCCGAGGAGCGGGACATTCCCGTTCGCACCGCCCAGCACACTACTATCCATCTGCGGATATGCTTGGCGCAATTGGAAAAATCGCTGGACTGTCCTGACCAGTATTCACCGCTTCTTGAGTGCCGGTGTCAAAAGACTATGGGACCGTTGCCCTTTGATCCGCAACAGTGCATCACAAGGCAAGCCTCCCCGTCCATACACGCTGGGAGCCAATGGCACTCGGGCAGGTGTCCTCTCCTGGCGACTATTCCCAGCGTATGCGGCGTACCATTTCACTCAGCAACGGAACCAGTTCGAAAAATCCCTCGCTTCGGAAAGTAAAGTCAACCCGAAGGAACGAGGCTCTGTCCGGGGACAACATCCAAACCTGCCAGCGAATTTCATTCGAATCCAACCCGGCGCGGTTGTCGCGGAAAAAGACCGAAACCACCTCCGCTCCATCGTAACGTAGATTCGTAACCGCGCTGGCGCTCTCCACGTCAAACCCAGCCTCTCTCAACCCGTTCTCCAGGATCGGAAGCAACTGACGCAATTCCAAACCGCCGGCCGGGTGGATCGTGGAATCGATGTGCCCGCCGAATTTCCACCGCGTCTCGAAGCCATAGCCAACGAATGTTTCCATATCTTCGCTGTCCATGTCCGAAGAAAAGTCGCGCAAAAAATCTTCCGCATTTTCCGCGCCGATCATGTCGGCAAGGCTCCTCCGATCAGCATCAGTAGGCTGTGTCGGGTCGAAAAAGAACCAGCCCGGCGGATAGAAGATCCATAAGCGGCGATCGCTGTCATGGAACGCATCCCAATCAAACGCCTTTACAAGCGGGACACCTTCCAGCGTGCCGGACGCGGTCACCAACTGGCTGAAGACCCATCCCGGCTGTTCGTTATAGTTGATCCGCCACCAGGCGCCGGTTGAGTTCTTGCCGGTGATGGCAAACCGTTCACCAACGATGGCCGTACCCAGCACAGGGTAAAACGTACCCGGTCCACCGCGCACGTTCATATTTCCATTAATGGTCACAGCCGGAAAGGTGAGCGCAAGCTGATTGGCCCATTGCACCTTCCGTACGATGTCACGCAACACCGGCTCCAGCCCGTCAAACTCATCGCTGTGAACGCTGAAAGCGAGGGCGAGCAACGTCTCTTCATCCGGGGACAGCAGCCAGACCTGCCATACTTCGCTGTTTGTTTCGCCCTCGCGGTAGCGGATCGATACCGCCTCTTCGCCCAGCGGCCTGAGTTCCGGAACCAGTTCGACGCTGTCCGCCACGACCCCATAGCTGTCCCCCAACCGGTCGGCGACCACCTGCACGTAGCGTTCCAGGTTCAGGCCATCGGCCGCGAAAGAGAAAACAAGCATGAAGTTGCCTGACCTGTCATTCGTCTGATCTGCCTGGAGGCCAAGTCCGATCACGGCATCCTCGCTGCCGACGCTCATTGCCGAAAACATCGCGCCCATCTCCGCGATGTCGAGTTGCTCCTCATCGCCCTTTCTGGCCGCGGAGAAAAGCGCCAAATCGGCCTGGGCAGGCTGCGCGGGGTCGAAGTAGCGCCATCCTGGCGGATAGGACAGCGATAGCCCGCGTACTTCATCGTCATACGTCAGCCAGCCAGTTGGATCCGCCTGCGATGCATTCGCCGCATCGGCGGACGCCGTCACAAGCCCGCCAAAGACCCATGCCAACCGGCCCTCGTATTCGATCTGCCACCAGTCGCCGGCCGCATTTCTGCTGAGCGCGGCGTACTGCTGCCCCGCCGTGGCCGCGCCGATGATGGGATAATTGGTGCCCGGCCCCCCGCGCACATTCATGGTGCCGTTGATCGTCACCGTCGGGCCGGTTGGGGGCTCATACCCAGCCGGGAACCATTCATAGATGTCTCCTGTTGAGACCGCCGGCGTGTCTCCAATCGGAATTACCAGCGGGTTGTGGATCGACACCACGGGAACCGTGTGCGCGGGGGAACCTGACGAAGCCAGGGGTGTCAGCCTGTCCGTTTCTTCGGCCTGCTTTACAGAAATGACGTACCCGCCCGGCGCAGACCAACTGGTATCTTTCACAAGCAGGAAGTACTCTCCGGTACGGGGCGCTCGGTAGACGATTCTGGAATCCAGCCCGAACAGGCCGCCGCCGCTGTTATCATCGGCAACCCACTCCTCTTCCGACGCTCCCAGGATCGCGAGGTAAGCGTCAGCCAGGACTGACCGCGTCACGATCTCGACCGTCTCATCTTTCTCCAGGCGTAGGCGAAAAAGATCGATGTCCGCGGGGAAGTCGATATTGCCGTGGAGCGACTCTCCCACCCGGATCCGTCGGTCATGGTCCAGATCCTCAAACCGCGCAAGCCGGCGGTTCGAGGACAAGGTAGACTCTCCTGGCACCGGTCCCCTTAGGAGCAGGAAATGCGGCCCACTGCTTTCGGTGACAAATGAAAATGCATCGGTCTCACCGTCGGTAAGTTCGTTGCCAGCGGAGTCGAAGATCTGGAACCTGCCAACGTCTGCACCGCTTAACTCGATTTCGATTGCGGCCCCAGCTGGCTCGTCGAGTATGTAAGCCTCCCCAAAGCTCTTCGATGTTAGTTCGTGACGGAGCGCGCCCCCTTCCAGCGACAGCTGCCGCTCGCCGAGGCCTGCGGGGTCATCGCCGTCAATGAGTTGCCGGATACGTGGCAAAATGTCGGCGGACGAGGCGGCGAGTGCGAATTCCCCTTTATACTTGAAGCCGCTGATACCGATCACCTCACCCGCAGCGGAAACAAGCGCGCCGCCGCTCTGTCCTCCTATGATCAAAGCATCAATCTGGAAATAGGTGATGCCAACAGGCTCCCACTCCCGCAGGCGCGACAGGCTACCCCTCACAAACGCCGGCCGCGGATAGGCTTCGACTTCGCCTGGGTAGCCGAGCAGGTACATGTCGGTGGCGACCGGGATGCTCTCCCCGTCGAGCAGTGTCGCAGGTTGCGCGGGGGCGTCAATCGGGCCGAGCACGGCCAGGTCTGTCAACAGGTCCCAGCCTTTCACCGGCACCTTGCCAAACTCGGTTCCATCCGGGAAGACGACGCGCGCCGCGTCGAAGGGCCAGACCACGTGGGCGTTCGTCACCAAGTAACCCCCCTCGATCAGCACACCGCTGCCAGAACCGATTTCCGTCTGAATGAAAGCAATCGCCGGCGAGACTCTGTCGAAAATTTGAGGGCGGGTGAGTGTCTCCGGGGCTTCTGTGGCTGTCGCAGATAGCGCAGTGCAAAACGGCAGCTCAAGTTCGCTCAAGTCGCTTTCCTCAACATTGCGCCATGCTTCGGGCACACATCCACTTAGTCGATTACCCGAGAGGTGAAGAAACTCCAATTTCGTGAGGTTGCCCAGTTCGGACGGTATCATTCCCCTCAATTCGTTGAATCCGAGGTACAACCCTTTCAGGTTAGTGAGATTGCCCAGTTCGGACGGAATTGTTCCACTCAACCGATTGTCCAAGAGGTCCAGCCATTCCACGTTAGCAAGATTGCCCAGTTCTGACGGTATCCTCCCGCTCAACCTATTGCCCAAGAGATCCAGCACTCTTAGCTTAGTGAGATTTCCCAATTCGGACGGAATCGCTCCGCTCAACTCGTTGATTCGGAGGTCCAGTACTGTCAGATAGGTGAGGTTGCCCAGTTCTGGCGGAATTGTTCCACCCAACCGGTTGTCCAAAAGGTTGAGCACCGTCAGGTGGGTGAGATTGCCCAGTGCTGACGGAATCAAACCACGCAACCTATTCTCTTGAAGATCCAGTATCTCAACGCGACCACTATCGTCCGTAGTGACGCCCTGCCACGTACCTATCGGCGCGTCGGTCAGCCAATTCTCGCTGTTTACCCAGTTGGCCCCGTCCGTAGCTTGGTAGAGTGCGACCAATACGTCCCTGTCTGTGGCGGCAAACGCAGGAGAGGACGCGACACAAAACGGCAGCCCCAATCTGTCCAGGTCGTCTTCCTCTATAGCTCCTACCAAAACTTCAGGAAAGCAGCCACTTAACCGATTGCCTGAGAGACTCAGCCAGTTCAGGTTGGCAACCTTTCCTAACTCGCTCGGAATTGAACCGCTCAATTGGTTATCAGCGAGATACAACTGCATCAACTTTGTGAGGCTTCCCAGTTCTTTTGGAATTGTTCCGCTTAACTCATTGTCTGAAAGGAGCAGCCATCTCAATTGCGTAAGCTTCCCCAGAGCTATTGGGATCGTACCCCTTAACCGGTTCTCTGAAAGGACCAGTGATTCCAGGTTAGAAAGATTGCCGAGTTCTAACGGTATTGTTCCGCTCAATTGGTTTTTCGAGAGGGACAACCGTTCTAAGTTGTCAAGATTGCCAAGTTCTACTGGAATCGTACCGCTCAACTCGTTGTCCCAAAGATCTAACTCCTCCAAGTTGGTAAGGCGGCCCAACTCTGACGGAATCGCACCGCTCAATTCGTTGTCCCCAAGATCCAACCATATTAAGTTGGTGAGGCTGCCCAACTCTGGGGGGATCGTTCCGGTCAACTCGTTATGTGAGAGGCGCAGCCATACTAGACTAGTGAGCTTGCCCAACTCTGATGAAATCGAACCGTTCAATTCGTTTTCCCAGAGGTATAGGCCTTCCAGGTTGGTGAGTTTGCCCAACTCTGGGGGAATTGTCCCACTCAACTTATTCAAATAGAGGCCCAACTTCATCAATTGGGTGAGGCCGCCCAACTCTGGCGGTATCGTTCCAGTCAACTGGTTGAACGAGAGATCCAGTTCAATCACGCGCCCGCTATCATTGGTGGTGACACCATACCAGATACCGAGCGGCGCATCAGTCAACCAGTTATCGTTGTTCACCCAGCTGTCGCCGGCCGTGGCCTCGTAGAGCGCGACCAGCGCCTCCCTGTCCGTGCTGGCGTCCGTAGCGATACGTGTCGATGCAAACACCTGTGGCCCTCTCAAGCCGGCAACCAGGACAAATACAACGACTATGACAGTCGGAAGTCTGAGAAAAGTGCTCATGATCTCCCCTTCGCTGGCTGGATGCCTTAACTGCTTGCAGTAACTGCGTCTACGCATCGACCTGATATCTAAGAGATTGTTAGAAAGGTTAAGGCCGTTGGCCAATCAATGGTATGCGCAGCCTTGAGAAAACAGAACGAGACCCAACAGATTTGACCGGCAGCCAGTGGTCATTATTCAGCATCTGATTCCAGCATCCAAACCGGTCTGAAAATCTGGACCTGCACATTACTCTTGAAAAAATGACCCAGCGCCGGCACTCAACCCAGATCCACCCGATCACCAAATCGCAATCCTGAACAGTCAGGCGCACGGGGAACCCCGCAGAGACGGCGCCGGACACAGCGCACGCGGCAACAGCGCTGCCGTGATTCGGAAACGCGTGTTGCGCTTGGGGCGTAGTGTTGAAACATCCAAAGCTCAAACATCTACGCAGATGCGGAGTAAGCACGGTAGCCGCGAAGCGATCTAAAGCCAGATCAATACAACCGACCGCGCCAGAGCCGTTCTAAGCGCCTGTTCAAGCATGAGGTTACCCTGGGAACCACCCTCTTTCATAGCGCTTGGCGTACCCCTGAATTTCTTGACCAGGGCAAAGCCGGCAGCTGGGGACGATTGTCAAAAGCCGTTTGAGTGCCAGGAAGGCCTGTTCAGCGGCGATTGCGGGCTGCGACGAGCGCGGCATGCCGGTCAGGCTGGCTGGCTACCCGCTTCATCCCGTCACCGGCGCCCCAAACTGCAGCCCATCTCCTGAATCCCCCTGACTGTAGTTCAGACAATACCGCCTCCCCGTCGCCATGGCGCCTGGACCATAACGCCCGCAGGTTGACTTTCGACTCCCCCCACCGCTATAGTATGGCAGGAAGCCCACCGGAACGCGACCGGTCTTGAGAGAATGCCATATAGGTGGCCAATCGGCAGTTGGCTGGGAAGTCACTAGCAGAACAGCTGGCCTTCTGGCAGAAACGCAACCAAAGGGTACGGCCGCGGCAAGAAACAAGACTTCGCAACGAAACGCCTGCCCTGCCTCCTGGGCTATCGTAGGTTCTCGGACATACCCGGTTAAAAGTCCATGACCGGGGGATCTGGTCTACATGAGTAAAGTCACGATCGATAAAGCGACAATTCAGGCCGTAGCCCAACTGATCGCCCAAAAATTCGATCCCGAACAGATTATCCTCTTCGGCAGCCACGCCCGCGGCAACGCCGGCTCCCACAGCGACATCGACCTCCTCGTCGTCTTCAAATCCCTCGACGACTGGCCGAAGCGCGGCAACCCCATTCGCCTGGCGATTGGCGAGAAATTCGTGTTGCCTGTCGACGTGATCGTGACCACGCCTGAACATCTGTCCGAGCAGCGCAAGAATCCATATTCCTTTGTTCACACGGCCCTTGAATCGCAAGAAATCCTGTATGAGCGCTCAGCCCCCTGAACACGACTGGTTCGAGAAAGCGGAACAGGACTTGGAGATGGCTCGACGAGCCATGAGCGCAGGCGATCCTTTGCCCGCGATGGCCTGCTATCACTGCCAGCAATGCGCCGAGAAATGCTTGAAGGGTTTTCTTGTCTCTCGGTCTACCGAGTTCCGCCCCGTGCATGATCTCCTCTATCTCTTACAGCAGTGCGCGGCGCTGCAACCTGCATTTGAGGAACTGGCGCCGATTGTCGTGATCCTTGGGAGATACGGAGCTGGCGTGCGTTACCCGGTGCAGGGCTTTGAGGAACGAGGCGATAAAGTCGGCAGAAACCGTCTCCGCTTTCGTTACGCAGAACATGCAACCGTGAACTCCTTAAGGCGCTGCACGATCTCGACACCTTCCCCATCGTCCGCCGCCGTGACATAGCCGCCTTCGGACACGACCGCACCAAAACCATAACCCTCGCTTACGACGACGACCTCGTCGCCGGCCATACGGATGTAGAGGTGGCGGTCTGGGCCACCAAGCAGGAAGAGCCGACCTGGCCGCAAGGGTAACCATCAAACTGCCAAAAAAGACAAATTGTCGTTTTTGCCGTCGAATTCCCACGAGTGCTTTGCCAAATGCTTTCGGAGAGGCAGCAGGACGCCGTAATTACCAGGGGCGAACTGCTGATGACATATGGCCCTGAGTTGCCGTATCCTTACGCCTCGGACGTCAGAGGTTCACGTCACGGGGTTATACGCGAGCTTCGAGCGCAGAGCGCATCCGGCGCCTCGTCGAGGGTATGTCAAGGGAAGAAGAACTCGAATTCTGGCACAAACGCACTGAGGACATGCGCGCCAAAAGGCGAGTCAGTCAAAAAACGCTATCTAGCATAAGGCTCCGATAAGGAGAATTCGGTGGCTGGGTGGAGACGAAAAAATTTTTCACTGGCAGGGCTTTTCCTTCTCATAGCGATTCTGCCGGTAGCCTGCAGAATATTCATCGATGACGAGTTTGGTCACTTTCTCGCTAACGGCCCTACAAGTGTAAGACCGTACGTCGCAACGGGACCGTCCTGCAGGGAACTCGAAGAGATAGCGCAGGGGTCACTGGCCAATGTCCGTCCGCCGCCCGCGACCGCAAGATTCAGCGCCGCCGATCGCAAAGCTCTTGCCAGTACCGCTTTCGGCCACCTGTGCGAATTGGCGAAAGAGGTGGGGTGGCGGCAGAGCGCCACCAAGGAGGAACGGAAAGCCGCAGAGCTCCTGATGGACCGCTTTACCGAGTTCGGATACAGCCCGGAGATGCAGGATTTTCAAGTGCGGATAGGGCCTCTCCGGAGGAGATCCAGCAACATAATCCTTGATCTTCCCGGTCAGGGCGAAGGCGTGGTCATCCTGGGAGCGCACTACGACACGGTACGGAACTCAGTGGGTGCCAACGATAACGCTTCCGGAGTAAGCGTGCTGCTGACGCTGGCAGAGAGATTGGCGCAACCGCCCTGGTCGAACGAGATGGTGTCGGTTTTTCCGTTCACATTGCGATTTATCGCCTTTGGCTCAGAGGAAACCGGACTGAGCGGCAGTGCGCATTACGTGCGCCAGTTGACCGAGGAAGAGTTAGGCGCCATCAAGATCATGATCAACTTCGATTCAGTGGGGTCAGGTACATTTCTCTATTTCCGGGGGCCAGTTGACAGTCATTTGACCGGGTATGCATCAGAAACCGTTAACAGCTGGTTGACCGGGCAAGTATCAGAAACCGCGAATAGAGAAGGAGTGTCAGTGTCCTACTTGGGCATCAGAGAGGGTTGGGACATCAGTGGCTCTAGTGATGAGGCCGTTTTCAGACGCCGTGGGGTTCCAACGATTTACTTCTTCGGCAACGACAAGTCACGCATCAACACCCGGGACGATAGGATTGAATTCATCAACCCGGTGCTGCTGGGAGACGCGGCGTTGCTGGTCCTGGACCTGCTTGCCTCCCTTGAAGATTTGTAATGTCGACGCCGGCAAGCCATCTCCGGGGTGAAGATCATGCCGGCGGACAGGAATCCAGCAAAGATGCTGATAGGAGACCAACTGCAGAACAGAAAATCAAGACGCGGACTAAATGAGAGAAAGTGTTTACCCTTTTCCAGGGCAACCGCCCTCGCCGGCCAGCAGGTTGCCCTCCTTATCTCGCCGCCGGTGCCGTCAACTGCAGCCCATCTCCTTAATCCCCAACAGCTGCATTGCAGACAACCGCCATCGCCGCCGCCGGCACCACCACGAACGCGGCTGTCTGACCAAATGACACGCTTGTACGCCATGACCTGCCGGTTCATCGTTTGACCAGGAACTTTCTCAGCGTTTATAGTTGGTACGATTCTTGATGAACTGTCTGCTCAGTATCAGAGGTCTTCGCAATAGTGGAGCATCGGCAACCAAGAGTTTATGCTGATACGTCTGTTTTCGGCGGCGTTTTTGATGCAGAGTTTTCCGCGCCCAGCAGGAGGTTCTTTGAAGAAGTAGATGCCGGGAAGTTTGTCCTGGTGATCTCCCCCGTCGTCGAAGAAGAGATCAGATCTGCCCCCGACGTCGTCCAGAAACTTTTTGCAGCGTACGACCAGACAGCCCGCGTTGAGCAAATCACCATTGAGACCCTGGAGCTTCAGGCATCGTATCTCGAACTTGGTGTCGTCTCCAGGAATTCGCTGGCAGATGCGCTGCACGTCGCCATCGCAACGGTCGCTGGATGTGATCTCATCGTCAGTTGGAATTTCAGGGACATTGTTCACTTTGACAAGATTCGCAAATATAACGCAGTCAATATCCTCAGAGGCCATGGCCAAATAGCAATTCATTCTCCCCTGGAGGTGGTTCAGCATGACGAACCGTGAACCTGAATTTATGGCCTGGAAACGTCGCGGCGCAGAGCGCGTCCGGCGCCTCGTCGAGGGCATGTCAAAGGAAGAAGAACTCGAATTCTGGCGCAACCGCACTGAGGATATGCGCGCCCGCCAACAGGCGAAGCCGGCAGGGTCGCCGCAATCAAATACGCGGCGGGAGCCCCCGGTATCCCCCCTTGTCAGTGACAAGGGCTCCCGCCGCAGCGATCCAGACAACGTAATTCGCGCACCCGAATGTGTCGCCATCAAACGTCGCGGCGCAGAGCGCGTCCGGCGCCTCGTCGAGGACATGTCAAGGGAAGAAGAACTCGAATTCTGGCGCAAACGCACTGAGGACATGCGCGCCCGCCAACAGGCGAGTCAGTCAGAATCCGGGCAGACAGCCGCCGCCAACCCCATCAACTGACCGGTAATCCCATCCGCGTCTGCGTCCTCGACACCTTCCCCATCGTCCGCCGCCGCGACAAAAGCGCCCTCGGCCGCGACTTCGCCCTGGATGCCAAATCCGCGCGAATGCACCTGGCTCTTGACTGTTCGACATAGGGCTCTCTGACCTTTGTCTGAACAGCGATTTGCGAGTACAAACTGCGGCTGACCCGCGAACCCCTACGTAGCTGCGCACAAAAAAACTCGATACGCCCTTGAGATTCTCCGCGCCTCTCCGCGTCCCTCCGCGGACAAAAAGATGTTCTTCCCATACTTGACAGTTCACCAAAAACTTAAAACTGACGACCAAAAACTGCCCTTAGAACTGACGCAAAACTGGCATAAAATAGCCCCTTATGTCACTGAAATGGCATAAAAAGTATGCTAAACTGTTTAACGGATGTAGATCCCATGTGAAGCCACGAACGTGCGCAATGACTCGCAACTGGAACAAGGAAGTTCCTCCTGCCTTCCCGAAAAACAGGAGTTCCTGGTCCCGCCTGGGATCTGCATCCAGCTACACTTTCCAAACTCTTTCGCCCTCAAGCCAACCCTGGAGACGGACAGATGATTGCCCGCATTCAGCCGTTGCTGCTTGATGGCATCCTCGCCGCGAACATCCTGCCCCGGCATTTCCAGTTCGCGCCGACGCGGACCGCGCAGGCGTTACCAAGACGGGAAGTAAGCGTGGACGCCGCCTGGTTCACCCAAAATGCGCCAATTGGCGCATTTCAAAAGGGGGGCGCCATGACAAAACTGACCGATGTCGCAATCTTCCTGATCGGCCTGCTTGCGGCCGTCTACACGTGGCCCGTGTCCAAACCGCTGACCTTCGTTGTGGTCGGCAGCCTGTACGGGTTCCTCGTGTGGCGTATCTTCAGCAACGCAAAACGGGAGAAGAAAACCCGCCGGTGAGGCCGGCGGCCATGTGGGGCGGCGGTTTCACCAGTTCGGATCGGGCAGCGCGCTGTCCAGCATAGCCATGCAGGAATGCAAAGATGCAGCTGCACGCTGGGCTGACCGCGTCAAAGTCCCGACGGTCGCACGCCGGCGAAAGAGCATTTCGTGCCCTGATGGCGGCACAAGTCACATCTCGGACCGCACCCTGTTGTGTGGGCCGTGCAACCGCCTGAAGAGCAACGCGTTTACCTGGCGAACCTGTAGGAACCCCAAATATTTTAAGTCATAACGGAGGTGTGTTCCTTCACAGGAAGTGATAACTGCATCTCGTCGGATGGGTTCAGCCGGTAGCTCCGTCCAGGCCAGCCTGTCGTGCGCAATACTGCGTGTGCCCAGGACACAGTGGTTCGGATTCTCGCCACGTCTCGTCCTGTGGAACGGCGGGCGGCCTGACCGTCCAGCCAACTATATGGCTCCCAAATAGCGAATGTCTTTCCGGCCAGAAACGCAGCCAACCGGTCCGCTGCGCTACGAATATCAAACAGGTACTTCTTAGCCTCAAGCCGCATAAAGTAATGTCCTGGTCTCTTCAACGCGCTGCCGGAAGAAGGGATTCCGAATCGCCGAGTCGACAATAAGGACAACAGGACCCTCGAACAGCGTTTCCAGGGCCTCCAGCAGCCCGAAATAGGCATCGGCATACGCCCCCGCGGGCAACGGCTGGAACTCGACCAGAAAGTCCAGATCGTCGGTGTCCTTTCTCTGGTCGCCTGAGGCGGCTGAGCCGAACAGGTCCAGCCGTTCAACATGATGGAGTACGCAGAGTTGTTCCAGTTCGGAAGCTCGCTCCGAGACGGCCGCTATCATCAGTCTCTCTCCTCCAAACTACTCTCGCTGTGCGCAAACTGCCGCCGCGCACGCGACCGGTGACAACCGCCGGGTGGACGCCCGCGTTCCGGGCCCCTCCGTAAACCTCCTCTTCAAACGGGTCCCCTCCGATCAACGAACGATCAAAGAATATGCCCCTTGCCATCGATAGTCAATTCTTGGTTCATTTTTTTTGCGGCCGCGATTTTTCAGGTCTTGTGTTTGGTCCCGCGCGGCCCTACCGCTTTCCCGCAATTCCAGCCGTCCATCTCCCAACCGGAACCGTCAGGGAGGCGCCCGCGACGCCATTTCCGCCCCGGAGCGCCTCCGCAAAACCGGCAAACCGGACCCAACCCCTGGGATTGGGGCGAAAATGTCACAGACCCCCCCGGCCATCTCAACGACCGCGACGCGTCTGGCCGGCGCCCGGTTCGCCCGTGCAAGTTGCAGCCATCTCTCCATCTCGGGGTCGGTCGGCCGGTAGACCGGAACAACGAATCCGCCGTCAGCCTCCCGAACGATCCTCTGGCCGACGGTCCGCACATATCCGCAGGCCTTCAGATGAGCGAAATCCCGCACTATCGTCTCGCGGCAGCAGCCGAAATGATCGGCCAGTACCTGGTGAAGAACCGTTATGGTCAGCCTTCCGCTTTTTCCCGGTGTGGCAAGGGCGGTCAGCATGTCGAGTAATGCCACCTGGCGCGCATTCAAAAGCGGATGCGGCGGACTTCTCCTCTTGCCAGTCAGCCGCCAGCATCCCCTCCATCCATACCGCTTCGCCAGCCAGAACAAAGTGCCGAGCGTACGGCCGCCCTCAGCGTCGAAACCCCGCCACTTTGCCGCGCATTCCCCAACCCTGTAACGGTCCGGATCGGTCTCCGACCACGCGCGCCACAGGCCCAACCCGTCATCAATGCAGCCGTCGGCCTCGCCGCAGTGGAGCGCCATGCCGGCCGCCAGCCACTCATCGTAACTGACCTCCCGGCATGGGATGGCCCGCAACGCCGATCGCACCCGCTCTGTCTGGCCCCACCAGCCTTTCGTCCGTCGCCGCCGTCCCCCCGTCTTGTGGCGGATCGGCCATTGCGAAACATCAACCGGCTCGACCAGATCGATCTGCTCAAGCGCCGCCAGCACCGCTTCTTCATCCCACAGAACGGCATATCCCTTCGCACAGCGAATCTCCCCGCCCTCCCAATAGCGGTTACCGACCGGCTGATCGCAGTGGTAATACAGGTGCAGCCCGCCCGACCCCGTCCGCGCCTCACACAAGGGCGCACCCAATCGGTCCCGCACAGCCTCGCGCCAGTACCACACCGGCCGGTCCTTGCCGGTGTCAATATCCACGACCAGCAGGCCCGTCGCATAGGGAACGTGCCCGATCTGTCGCCCGGGATCAGCGCGCGTCGCTTCCACCTCTTCGGCAGACGCGCCGCGCCGCAGCCAGCCTTTCGCCAGCGGCCGCCTTTCCGCCGCGGTCACAACGACATAATGCAGCCCGCGTTCAGCCGCCGCCGTCTCGCGGTCCATCCCTGCCCCCGTACCAATAGGCCGCAGGGCAAGGGAAGCGCAGACAGTATGGGGATTGTGTATTACCGAGATACATGGGGTTCCCGTCTATCGTGCTGCGCCGCTTGGCGAGCGGCTAAAGAACACTTGTGCGTTAGCATATCACAACCTACTGATACCACAAAAGCCACCAATAGGCGGCTTCTGGGTGTCGCTTGCCAGGCGACGAAGTGTTCTACCATAAAAACAGACGGGTGCCTTCATGGATTTATCACATTTGTACCCTGTGACTAGGCTTGCTGCAGTGGGCAGCAGATAAAGTCATCGTAGCATGAACCCGCAGAGTATGTCAAGAAGCGTAGGCAAAGCGTAGGCTAAGCGTGCGATGCCCTTTGGATGTCCATTGGGGCCCGTTGAATGTCCGTTCTCGTATACCTCTGTGGGCTGTAGGGGCAACCCTTATGGTTGCCCGCCCCAATCCCCTCACGGAGTTTCACTCTTTCCCGACACGATTCCCTGGCCCCTATTCCCTAATCCCTGCTGTCACGCGCGGGCGGTGTGACGGTCTGCGGGACGCGAACGGCCGCATCCTGCACGCTGGCCTGACTGCCGCTAACGACAGGATCGATCCGGAAGACTGCGACCCGCCGGTCGGGGAAGGACAACGCGCGTGGCTGGAAGGTAGATGCCAAAAGTTGCATTAAGTCATACATGAACATATTTACAGATGAATATATCTGCAGTGCCGGCGCCATGCTTATACGAACTCAGGTGTCTAGGGCTCGTTGCCATCTGTCCGAACGGCGATTTGCGGGAGCAAAAGCAACTGATCCGCGAACGGCTGCGCAGCTGCGCACAGAAAACCCGATACGCCCTTGGTGTTCTCCGCGTCCCTCCGCGCCCTCCGCGGACAATAAAGATGTTCTCCGTGACCCTCCGTGGAAAAAAGGTGTTCTCCCTGCCCCTTCGTGGATCAACTACCCCCTACTCATACCACCCCGACCCAATGATCACGCCGTCGTAACGCACAACCCACGTATGCTTTACCTCCACCTCAGAGCCGTCCTTCGTAGGATTCGACGCCGACAGATAGTCGACCCACATCCCCGCCTCCGTCGCGCTCAGCATCAGATCGCCGAAGCGATAGCCGCTCGAATCCATCCCCAGATCTCCCTTCAAATCCTGCCCGATGATCTCCGGACGGGGATGGGCGATGAGCCGACCACTCCCGTCGATGACAAAAACGTACCACTCGCCGTCCACACTCTCGGAAGAGCTGAAAAACGCAACCGCCTCTTCTCGCCCGTGCGCCTTGTAATACCGCACCGCCCGCTCAACAAACGCAACCGTGTATTCGGCAGGTTCAGCCTTGGTGACCGCCAGCGCCAGAGTCGGCAAAACCTGGTACCAGCCGGAGGCGAAAATCAGCCCATCGTGCCGTACCGCCCACGTATGCTTGTACTCATCCCTGCCCGTGGCAGGATTGAAAAAGATATAGTCCACCCACTTCCCCGCCTCGGTCGCGCCCGCGATCGCTTCCCCGTGCCGGTAGCCGGTAAAATCCACCCCCATAGGGCCAAGCAGGCTTTCTCCCAGTACGTCAGGATTGGGGTGGGCGATTATCTCTTTGTTCTCGTCCGCGATAATGACATACCATTCGCCGTCTACGCTCTCCCGCGAGTTATAATAAGCCAGCGTCGCCTCTCGTCCTTTGCTGTCGTAGAGCCGCAACGCCTTCTCGATCGTCGCCACCGTGTAGCCCGCACGGTCCGCCTTCGAAACCTGCCGGCTCGCCATAGTGGCGCGGCCATCCATCTCTGCGTGGGATGGCATATAATGATAGCAGCCGGAAACAAAAAACGCGGCCGCCGCCACCGCCGCTGCCAGCCGGCCCACAAAAGAAACCTTGCGCATGACGATCCTCCTTTAACGCACTTCATTGAGATTCCCAGCCACGCGCCCGGATGGCAGGACATGTAGAATTCACAAAAACAACCGCACATCCCACTGCCGGGCTGTCTACTGAGGTGATTCCGATAGAAAAAAAGGGAATGACTGCTTTCTACAACCGGTCCCGTTGCTTGGACCGCAAATAAGGGAAAAACGAGAGCGCAGCTCGCCGTCCGCAGCCGCCCTCTCTTGCCCATCGCTCCTGCCCTCCACAGGCTTGGCAATTCGCCCCATTATACACCTTGGCCCGGGGTCCAGTCTCGGACGCAAGCTCATCCTTCTGATTTAGGGACCGTTATGTCTGACCCATTGCACTACACGCTTCCGGAAAAATGCGGAAATCATATGTCAGAACTGCAGATCCGGAAGACGGCGGCCTGCCGGTCGGGGAAAGACAACCCGCGTGGCTGGAAAGAAGATGCTAAAAGTTGCATTAAATCACATATAAGTATATTTACAGATGAACATATCTCCAGTGCCGGCGCCATGCCTCTACGCGCCCAGGTGACTAGAGCTCGTTGCCGTCTGTCCGAACGGCGATTTGCGGGAGCAAAATGCGGCTGGTCCGCGAACGGTGCGCACAGAAAACCCGATACGCCCTTGGTGTTCTTCGCGGCCCTTCGCGCCCCTCCGCGGACAAAAAGCTGTTCTCCGCGGTGCCCCGTATTGGCTGAAGCCGCAGCTGTCCGGTTCAGTTCACGGCTCAAAAGACGACTGTAAGGACGCCTGCAGACCTCTTCGCAGAACGGTAAGACGATCGAGATAACGGCCCAGCAGAAAACACTGAAAGTTGCCCCTGATCCGGCATGAGCAGCGGAAATCGCAATGACAGCAACCGGCAAAACCACCGAGCAGGGCCTGACACCTTGGGAAGAGGCGATTCTCGATCTCCTCAGGACCGCCTACCCGGACGCCCTGCACGCAGCTGAAATCCGTAACGCCTTGGCCATGCAGGGCCCGGAATGGGGCTACAATCGTATTCCGATAGACCGCCTCATCAAGCGGCTGGAGGAACGCGGCTTCGTTGAGCGGACAGCGGAACGCGGCCCGTGGAAGTTGACCGTGACCTGAACAGAGCTGCCGGCTTTGACTACACAACGCGCATAAGGAAAACGCCATGAACGTAACCGCCTCGCCCCCGCCTTCCACCCTCGCAAGGGCCGCCGTACTCGCGCTATCCTCTCTCTGTCTCGCCGCCGCCTGCACTTTCGAGGTTGCCGCCCCGCCGGCCAGTGCCCCGGCGCCGGCCTGCGTAGATGACGAGCGCGTTCTCAACGTTGGCTTCTACGCCTTCTTCGCGCCCGTCAGTTACAGCGCAAGCGAAGATCCGGATGCCAAGGAATTTCACACCCATCTTGGCTATGAAGCCGATCTGCTGACCGCGCTCGAAGCCATCGATGGCGCCGGCCTCTCCTTTTCCCGCCACCCGATCGCGGCTTGGGATGACATCTGGCTGCAAGCGGCAACGCCGCAATACGACATCATCACCGGCGGTATCACGATTCTCGACGCCCGTACCCGGGATGCCGCCGGCAAGAAAGTCGTCACCTTTACATCGGGGCACGTCAACTTCCGTCAATCACTTCTCGTGCGCGCCGCAGACGCCGCGCGCCTTGCCTCGCATGACGACCTGACCGGCGACGTTCGCGTCGGCGCCCTTGCCGGCACCACAGGCGAATTCCGTCTGCTGGAACTGACGGGGCTTGTCGATGCCAATGGTGTTCTGGCCGCCGGCGTACGCATTGACACGCCCGCCGGCACAGTGGTCGCCGATGGCAGTCCGGACTACCTCATCACCGCAGCCGGCGAATCTCCCGTTCTTGCCGGAAGACAGCGCCTCCACCCGCCTTCACATACCATGCCGCAACTGGTGTATCTCGGGGACCAGACCGGTGAACTGGAGCTGCTCGACGCCCTCGAAGCGGGCGCCATAGACGCAGTGGCCAGAGGAGAAATCGGCAACCGCGACGCCGCCTATGCGCGTGGCGACGCCTTCGTGGTCACAGCCCTCGATGAAAAGGTCGAACATGGCGGCTTTGCGCTCGCCGCGGAAAATACCGAACTGGCCTCCTGCCTCGACCGCATGATCGACTGGCTGACCGATGACCGGCGCATCGACTATGCAAATTGGCGGGAAGACCCTGCCGTATTCATGCGCCGCGCCGCCATGTGGAATGAGGGAGCGCGTTGACGTTTGCCCGAACAGCGGTTTGCAGGAGCAAAGTGCGCCCGGCCCGCGCAGCTGCGCAAAGAAAATCCGCTCCGCCTTTGGTATTCTCCGCGCCCCTCCGCGTCCTCCGCGGATAAAAAAGGTGTTCTCCGTACTCGGCAGTTCACTAAAAACTAAGAACTGCCGTCCCGGCCGCTTCGGCTTCTGAAGCCTTGACGCACCAGAGAGGGGAGAGTATTCTGCAGTTGGCTGTCATGCTTGTGATGCCCACTGCGAGGAAAATAAGGTGGCTGACATGTCGAAAATCGTGCGCAATGTGGTGAAACCGGTCGTAAAGCGGATTCTGCTGGCGTGGGAGCGTATGGAGTCAGGGGTCAGTTACGACTTGACCTCCAACGCGTTCATAGAGGACCCATACCGCACCTACGAACAGCTGCGCCGGAAGGATCCCGTCCACCGCATGCGGCTAATCGAGGCGTGGGCGTTGACCCGGTATGAAGATGTGCAGGACGTTCTGATTGACCACAAGCGCTTTACGAACGCGGAGCGCAACTACGACTACATGCAGTATCGAACATTTCTGGATCTGGACCCCCCTGATCACACCAGGTTGCGGGGGCTTGTCTCCAAAGCCTTTACCCCGCGCGCTGTAAGGGAGCTTGGGCCGCGCATCCAGGGACTTGTTGACGAACTCCTGGACGCGGTCGCCGGCAAAAGCCGGATCGATCTGATCAGCGATTTTGCCTTCCCGTTGCCGGTTATTGTCATCGCCGAGATGCTGGGCGTTCCAGCAGAGGATCGAGCGCGTTTCCGGGAATGGTCCGACGACATTGCGCTCTCGGTCAATCCACTTCTCAACAGCAAACAGATAGAGCGGGTCCAACAGGCGACCGAGGAACTCTTCGACTATTTCGAGGGTATCATCGAGCAGCGGCGGCAGGCGCCCCAGAATGACATGATCAGCGCGTTGCTGGCTGCTGAGGAGGAGGGGGACAGACTGACGCACGAGGAACTGCTGTCAACACTTATGCTGTTGCTGGTCGCAGGCAACGAGACAACGCGTAACCTGATCGGCAACGGCATGTTGGCCCTGCTCAAAAATCCGGCGCAGCTGCAGCGGCTCAGGGATCGTCCCGAACTGTTGGATTCGGCCATCAACGAGCTGCTCAGGTATGACAGCCCCGTACAGATCGACTCGCGCAACGCCATCGACGATGTGAAGATCGGTGGCAAACGGATTGCAGCGGGGCAGCGGATACTGGCGATAGTCGGGGCCGCAAATCGAGACCCGCAAGTTTTCGCCAACCCCGACGAACTGGATATCGGGCGCGACGAAGTCAGCCACCTGTCCTTCGGCCGCGGCATTCACTACTGCCTCGGCTCTCCGCTTGCGATCCTGGAAGGACGCATGGCCTTCACAAGCCTGCTGGAGCGGTTCTCCTCAATACGGTTGGCCTCTGATCCTGTGTTCAAAGACCAGATTGTACTGCGGGGCGTCGAAGCGCTGTGGGTCGAGGTTGAACATTGAATATGCCGGTTATCAGGCTCCGTCGGCATTTGGACATCCTGTTCAAAACTGGTCTTGCGCCGCTTGGCCCTCAACCTCCTGCGCAGAGAGAAAAGCGCCACCATCGGCATTGCTGCCAAACGTAATCAAGCCGGTAGGAGAACTGACTGTCTGTCTCCCAAAAAATCCTCTCCCGATAAGATGCGTATGCCTTGGGCAGCCCTTGTAGTTGCCCCGGCGGTTGCATCTGGCTACACTAAGAACGCCGGGCCTCTGGAACTGTCAACGACCCCTGGCCAAATCTGCTGTCACCTCGCTATCCCCCAATGGAGGCGTTAATGCTCGCCAAAGTGCGCAGTTGTGCCATTGTAGGATTGGATGCCGAACAGATCGAAGTCGAAGTCGATATCACCAACGGGCTCGAGCGGCTCACCGTCGTCGGCCTGCCCAGCGCCGCCGTGCGCGAAAGCGGTGAACGCGTTCGTTCCGCAATCGCCAACAGCGGTTTCCTCTTTCCCCAACATCGCCTGACCGTCAATCTGGCCCCGGCCGACCTGCGCAAAGACGGCCCGGCTTACGACCTGCCCATCGCCCTCGGCATCATGGCTGCCACCCGCCAGTTGTTGGCCGAAATGGACGACGCGCTCGTCGTCGGTGAACTGGGTCTGGACGGCTCCGTGCGTCAAGTTAACGGCGCCCTTTCAATGGCGGCAATGGCCCAAAAGGCCGGCTACCGCCGCCTGTTCGTACCCCAACCCAACGCATCCGAAGCCGCGCTCGTCGAAGGAATCGACGTCTTCCCCGTCGCGCATCTCAGCGATCTCGTCGCCCATCTGTCCGGCCAGCAAGAGATTTCGCCCCAGAGCGCGACGACGTTCGAAGCCGGTGAAGAAATCGTCTACGCCGTCGACTTTCAGGACATTCGCGGCCAGGAACATGCCAAACGCGCCTTTGAAATCGCCTGCGCCGGCAGCCACAATGTGCGTCTCGTGGGCCCGCCCGGCAGCGGCAAAACCCTGATGGCCCGCGCCCTGCCTTCGATTCTGCCGGCAGCCACCCTCTCCGAGTCCCTCGAAGTCACCCGCATCTACTCAGTCGCCGGCGAACTCGACGGCGCTGGCCCGCTGGTCCGCGCCCGTCCTTTCCGCGCCCCCCACCACACCATCAGCCACGCCGGCCTTGTCGGCGGCGGCACCATACCCCGCCCCGGAGAGATCAGCCTCGCCCACCGCGGCGTCCTCTTCCTCGACGAACTGCCCGAGTACGGCTCCAAAAACCTGGAGAGCCTGCGCCAACCCCTGGAAGACAAAGTCATAACCATCAGCCGCGCCGCCGGCACACTCTCCTTCCCCGCCAATTTCATGTTCGTGGCCGCCATGAACCCCTGTCCCTGCGGCTTCTACGGCGACGAACGCAAACCCTGCTCCTGCTCCATGTCGACCGTTCAGCGCTACCAGGGCCGCATCAGCGGCCCCCTTCTCGACCGCATCGACCTCCACGTCGACGTAGCCCGCGTCCCTTTCCAAAAGCTCTCCGGCCTCGAAACGGGCGAGCCTTCCGCCCACCTTCGACGCCGCGTAGAACAGGCCCGCGTCCGTCAACAATCCCGTTTCGCCCAACAGCACAAAGTCCAAATCGTCGTCAACGGTGACATGGGCCCGGCCGAGGTCCAACGCTACTGTCAACTGAAAGAGAACGGCAAGAATCTGATGCAGACCGCCATCCGCCAGATCGACCTCAGCGCTCGCGCCTACCATCGCGTCCTCAAACTGGCCCGCACCATCGCCGACCTCGCCGGGGAAGAGGAAATCGACATGCCCCACCTGGCCGAGGCCCTGCAATATCGACCGCGACTGATAACCTGAACGAAGCCCGCTCCGCCTCTGTCCCCTTATGCGGTGCGAGGGGTCCCTCACGACTCTCTAGCCCCTAGCCCCTATTCCCTTCCCCCTGCCGTTACGCGCACCTTATCCCAGGCTGGGATTCGGCCACGGAGCAAGAGATAGCGCTTGACCGCTCTTACCAGCCAGTTCCTGGAAAAGAGCGGTCGTGACGCGGTCCTGGGGCACAAAGGTGGAGAGATACAGTTCTCCATAGCCGCTGAGGCTGGTGTTGGTAAAAATCGTGTAGGCGACCGGACCGTGCGCGCCGTGCATGTAAGAATAGCTGCGCAGACGGCTGTAATCGTCGTAACCGTCCTCATGGCTGTCCTCCCACAGTCTCTGAAAGTCGGGATAGGCGGACAGCGCGCTGAAAAGCTGCCGGAAGCGGGGCGTGTGCCGGTAACGCAGAGTCATGGCCCGCCACTGCTGCACATTGGCGAGGGCGATCGGCCGCCAGCCGCGCCCCAACATCTGCCGCAAGCGCCCATCAGGCGCCAGGAGAAAAACGATGTTATTTGCGCCGGCGGCAGTTGCCCGGGCAGCTTTGAGTTGGGCCAGGCCCAGGTCGTGAAAAGAGAGCAGACCGCGGTTGACGCCGATGATATCGGCGAAAGGGTCCATGAGGAACGCCGGCGCGCACAGGGTGTCCAACAATGACCAGACCTGCCTGAAAACCTCTTCACTGCCCAGAGCCGCGCGCACGAGCCCCGCGTCCGTCACCTCGCTGGCCATGGCAAAGAACTCCCGGCGTTCAAACGATGTGAGTTGAAAGGCCTGCGCCAGTCCTTCCAGGATCTCCCTGTCCAGCCGCGCCTGCTCGCCCCGTTCGATCTTGCCCACAATCCGCACCGTCAACCCTGTCTCGTCGGCCAGGCGATGCTGGCTCCAGCTGTGCCCGCTGGCAAAATCGATCTGCTCCTTGCGCAACGCGGTCACGATCTGGCCGAAAGCCTTGTGCTCCACGCCCTCCCCCTCCTCGTTGCCAGCGCTCTCGAATTGATGTAGCTCCCATTCAGATCCCCATAAGTTAAAGTCTACCACGCTCGTATGTAATCAGCGTGTCATTTTTTTTCTTTCCGGTGTCATTATTATGCCAATATTGGAGCAGTCCGTCTCCGCCCAGAACTTTGTACGACATTGCGACACGTAACCGCAGACATTAGCAGTCGAATCATTTCTTAGTGGATTGGGTAAGAGGAGGGTTTATCTACCGGTCTTGGGTTAGAGCTGCGCCCCAACCGTTGGCCGAATCAGAGCAGGCAATCAGGACCTCCGGAACCCTATTATTGCTACTATATGGTTTTTCAAGACGTAATGGGACAGATCGGTGCGATCTGTCCCATTACTGATCTACTATCTTGAGGTCTGTAACTTCCAACAAGGGAACAGTCTGAACTCCTGAGCCCGCCGGTTCCTCCACCCAACGCGCCTTCGTCAAACAATATACCGATTTTGGTACATTCGACCTGCCGATATCGGTACATTTGAGCGAGCCAGACCCCGTTGCAGGCGCGTATACTGTTCCCCACAACTGCAATAGTGCCTTTCGCGCCGGCACAATCTGGCAATAGCGGCCAAGACAAGGAGACATGCAATGCCGTACACCAATCCATTCAGAATGACAGTTGACCTCGGTATGATACTTGCATTCACCCTGACTGCTCTCTTCGTACTGCTTCCCGGAACGCCGCCCGTGCTGGCAGAAGTATCCTTCCTGACGTCGACGGGCACAGAGTCCCCGGCCTCGACAGGCTCGCACGCTGTGACTGCCGCGGGCAAGGAAACCGTCAGCATCGAACCGGATGTGGCAACCGCGACCATAGGGGTGGAAATTCTGCGCCCAACCGTGAAGGAAGCCACTTCAGCCGCCCAAGCCGTAATGACAGATGTATGGGCCGCGCTCGTCGCCCAGAACATTGACGAATCGGACATCCGTATCAGTCACCTCAACATCTTTGCCGAACGCCTGGGCCCGGACGGCCTGCTGAATGAAAATCACACGCGTTACCACGCCAACAACACCCTCCTCATTACGATTCGGGATCTGGACAGCATCGACGCCGTGCTGGATGCCGCGATCGCCGCCGGCGCCAACAACATATACAGCGTCGACTTCAGCCTGCCTGATCCGGCTGCGCTTGAATCCGAAACGCACGCAAGCGCTGGCCCGCGCCAAAACTGACGAACTGGCGGAGCTGCTCGGGTTCAGGGTCGCTGGCGTACTGCACATCAGCGACATTATGGGCCCGGGCCGCGGCTCGTCCCATCACGCTCTTCATGACGTTCCTGAGGCAGGACCAAGGCAAACGACCCGGGAGAAGAACGCATGGACAAGGACTACACGAGGATGACGCGTATCGAGTTGGAATCTGAACTGTCTACCGAGCGCGCCACCACACGGCGCAGCCATGCCGTGATCGTCATGATGGCCGTGCTGGCCGTATTGGGATTCATGATGACTGTGCTGGGGGTGGTTGGCACTTTAGCGCCGGTCACCGGTTGAAACCGATGACGCCGGTTCAACGAACGCCCTGCTCCCCATCTGCCGCTCAGACGGCGCAACGCAACATCACACCGCTGTTTCACCTCATGGCCTCCCAGGGGATCTCTGCCACCAGGGAGAAAAACTTGAGAATGAAAACTCTGGTAAATCTGCTTTAGCTGGCGTAAACGGAATCATGGTCCACTATTTTCTGATTCGTTGTCAACCGGGCAGTACATTCGCAAAGGAGACAAAGAGTGAAAACCAAAATGATTGTCATGTTATGCCTGCTCGCGCTTCTGGTTGTCCCCGCAATCGGTTACGGCGCATCGACCGTCGAGAAAGGAGCAACCATTACCGCGCTGGGGCACGGCACCGCATCAGCGCCCCCCGACAGCGTGCGCGTCGACCTCTATATCAACGAAGAACCAACCTACGGACCGGGCGGGCCCGAACTGGTCTTCGTCCAACCAGCCGATCTGGAGGACGTGCAGGACCTCCTGGTCAAAAACGGCGTTGACGAAGAGACAATCGAGGTCAATATCTTGAGCACCGACTACTCCTACGGCTCCAACAGTCCGGCAGGAGAAGTCAGCTTCACCTATTCCGATGTTGCCGGCCTGCGCACAATGCTGCAGGCCGTGCTGGAGGGGATGGAAGGCAGAAGAGGCCCCAACATTCAGGCGGCCAGCTTTATCTTCATGGTGGAAGACTGTGCCGCGCTCGAGGAAGAAGCCATGCAGACCGCGCTCAACGACGCCCGCACACGCGCCGCGCGCATGGCCGGACTGCTCAAGATGACGCCGGGCCCAATCAGGACCGTTTCCGAAGACATTTCATCGTCCGGTGTAGCCGCTCCTGCAGGAGGATGCATTGCTCTCGAAAGCCTGGAATCCTCCGGCATCTACAGTTTCTTCCGCAATGCTGGTTCCGCAGCAACCAATAACATGAACGAAGTGGGAGTCGCCATCTCGTTGAAAGCGACCTTCGCCCTCGATCCGGCCAGATAGAGAGGCATGTGGGCGCACTCCTGGGGGCTGCTCGGCCCCTGGGAGCGGCTCGGGTCCAGTAGCGCTGACGTGTTTGACATCAGCAAAATCATGGCCCAGGTCCGCGGCTGCGATTCGCCGCATCACACCGCGATTTCGCTTCATGACTCCCAGTGGCTCTCTAAGACCAGGGAGGAAGACATGGGAATGGAAATTTCAGGCAAGGACAGGGTCTGGGGACTGGCAATCGCGGGCGTAATGCTGAGTTTCTTCATCTGGGGATTTCAGGGGTCGGGGCAGCTGATCATGCTCGCTTTCATCCCCACCATCCTTCTCGTACTCTCTTTTGCCGTCCCATCGAAATACCAGCCGCATCTCTTTACGTCTATCATTTTACTCATGGCAGGCGCACTGGTTGGCGTCACCCTTGAAAAACTGCTTGGCAACATCCCCTACATCTGGTGGGCTGTATACGCGTGGCCGGTAATCGCTGTTGCCGTGGGTGTGTTGCGGCCCTTTCCCCTCCTGAAAAGGGTATTCCCCTCCCTGAAAATGACAGCTGCGAGTGATGCTGGGAAAAAGGATGGAAGAGAGAAATTGAGGAAGTACCGGCCCCATATTATTTCGATTCTCGTCGGTGGAATGTCAAGCACGACTGGCATTGGCATTGTCTACCTATTCAGCCTCTATGGCCCCGATATATACGGATCCCGTAAGATGTTCGAGATCTTGGGACCTATAGAGTACGCCCTTATCTTTTGGATAGCTTCTGTTCTTGGCGTAATGCAGTTTGGCCCTTTCAAAGCATATGTGCCAAAAGACCGGAATGACAGCGAAGCGTGAGGATTCCTGTCCGCCGGCTGAGGGAGCCGCAGTCGTGGTTATCGTCCTCACAAGCCTGCTCGACTTCGATCATGGGCTGCTCTCGCGTCTTTGATAAGGTCTGTCACTGTAAGTGAGTTGCAGCCCTTTCCTGCGCCGTTCAAACAGGTTGCAGAGGTCGCCGGCAGTACCCCGGAGGCAGACAGAAGATCTGACCCCCCGTAATTCTGTAACGCAAGTCGGGCAAATATTTACACAAGGAGAACATCCGGATGCAACCCAGAAAATGGACCAGGACAGCCATCTGCCTGGCTGCAACCGCTGCAATCACCCTGACGCTCCTGTACTTCGTTACTGCCCCCCATTTGACGCCCGCCGCCCTGGCAAGCGAAAAGACGACCGCTGCCGCCTCCACACAGTCCGTAACCGTTGTCGGCGAAGGTGTTGTCAACATCGAACCGGACGTTGCCACCGCCAGAATCGGCGTCGTTGTTCTCCGCACAACCGTGAGAGAGGCCAGCTCAGAAGCCAACGGGATCATGCAAGCGGTTAAGGCCGCCCTGCTCGCCCAAAATATCGAGGCGAAAGACATCCAGACCAGACACTTCGACATTTCCGCCGAACGCTACGGGCCGGAGGGCCTGCTGCCAGAGGAGCAGGTGCAGTACCGTGTCCGCAACACCGCCTACGTCACTATTCGCAACCTGGACAACATCGGCGACATTCTCGATGCCGCCATTGAAGCCGGCGCCAACGACATCGGCAGCGTCAGATTCAGTCTGGAAAATCCGGCTGCCGTCGAGTCTGAGGCCCGTGCCATCGCCGTCGCCGATGCCCGCGCCAAAGCGGAGGAACTCGCCGCCCTGATAGACGTAAGCGTTGGTGAAGCGACCGAAATCAGCGAAATCATCGGGCACGGCGGCGGATTCTTCAGCAATAGCTTTTCCGATATGGCCATGGCCGACTCCGCCGGTGCCTTCAGCACCGGCGAGCTCACGCTGGCGATGCAACTCCAAATTACCTACAAGCTCCAGTAAAGACACCAACACCCCGAGGGGGTCCCGGTCGCCCCTTCACCTCCTGTTTCGCCCGCTGCGCACTGTGCGCAATGACGGATACGTTCGCCTGAACAAAACATGAACCCTACCTGCACAATTCGCGCCGCGGCTGATGACATCACTGTCCCGTGTCGTTGACAAAGCGCAAGGGAGAAACATCCAAAATGAATCCTTTATCCGCCCTATTTCCAGGCTATGACGATGGCTATAACGACGACAAAGGACCATCGCGGCAACCCAGCCGGCAAACGATCAAGAGCCTGATCACCGATTTCCAGACGAACCCGCTGCCACTACCCATCTGGATCTGGAACTGCCTCGTCATCTACATCATGATCAGCATGGCATGGCTTCTGATACAGATTGGGGGCACTATTTTGATCGGGCTCACCTTCTTTCTCTTGAGAATCTTCGGATAACGGTGAGACCAAATGGAGTCATGCACATGTCTTCTCCCAACATCCTCTTCCTCATGACCGACCAGATGCAAGGCCGCGTCCTCGAACCGAACAACCCCTGCCAGACCCCCAACCTCGACCGGCTGGCGGCCAGAGGCGTGCGCTTCCGCCGCGCCTACACGCCCAACGCGGTCTGCTCGCCCGCACGCGCCAGCCTGATGACCGGCCTCCTGCCCCACAACCACGGCGTCCTCTTTGTCGAGCATACCGTCGACGCCGACCAGGCAAGACTGCGCACGCCCTATCTCCACTGGGCCGATCAGCTGACCGCAGCCGGCTACGACACCGGCTACTTCGGCAAATGGCATGTGGAACGCTCCAACAACCTCGCCCGCTTCGGCTGGCAAGAGCAGGGCGCTCTCTCGGATCGCCCCGACTGGGACGCCGCCAGCTTCTCGCTGGAACGCTATCTGCACGGCCCGTCCGGCTACCGTCCCAACCGCTTCTACGGCGTCTGTGATCTGCCCGCCGGCCAGCGCGGAATGGGCAAGAAGACCGACGCCGCGCTCGCCTACCTGGACACAGTCCTGGCCGAAAGCGCGCCCTGGTGCTGTTTCGTCAGCTTCACCGAACCCCACGACCCCTTCTACTGCCACCAGGATGTCTTCGCACAGTACGATGTGGACTCGATCCCACTGCAGCCTAACGTCCACCACGACCTGCGCGGCCAGCCGAACCTCTACAAGCGGGCCGCGCAGGTGTGGCGCGACTGGACCGACCGCGAACACCGCGAGGCCGCAGCCTGCTACTACGCCTCCATCAGCGAAATCGACCGGCAGTTCGGGCGCCTTCTGGACCGGGTGGAACGCGCCAGCCGGATCGACAATACGATTGTGGTGATGACATCGGATCACGGCGAACTTCTCGGCGCGCACGGGTCGTACTGCAAGAACATCGGCGCCTTTGAAGAGATATACAACATTCCTCTCGTCGTGGCCGGGCCTGGCGTAGCCGAATCGGCGGTGAGCGACGCCCGCGTCGGCCTGCAGGACGTCGGCCAGACACTTCTGGAGCTGGCCGGCGCGCAGCTGCTGGAAGACATCGACGGCAACTCCTTTGCGCCCCTGCTGACCAGCCCGCACGACACCGCCGACCGCCGGCAGGGCTTCGCCGAATACTACGGCGGCCGCTACACGCTCACCCAGCGCATCCTGTGGGACGAGGACTGGAAATTCGTCCACAACGGCTTCGACTACGACGAGCTCTACAACCTCGCCGCAGACCCCTTCGAGATGAACAATCTGGCACAGGACCCGGCCCATGCTCACAGAATCCAGGCCATGACCCGCCAGATGTGGGGTATCGTCGCTGAATCCGGGGACCACAGCCTCGCCAACACCCACTACCCGCCGCTGCGGATTGCCGCTGCAGGACCGGACTGGTAGTCCAGCAATTTGCTATTGACGTATAAAGGCGTTCGACTTTGATGCGAACATCAGCAAGGAGATTATCTATGGTTGAGTTAGGCCTGGTTACGTTTACTACATTTGCTTTTGGTACCGTGGTCGGGGCATTCGTGACCGCGTATAAGGAATACCGTTCGTCGAGTAGGACTGTTGATGCGAAGCAGCGTCTTTATCCGCTTGCACTCGCATCCCTCGGAATGATGGTGGCGACAGGTACGTCGATGAGTGCGCTTATGCGTTTTATAGACGGCCACTGCTCCTGAATCAACGTCCGAAATCCGGCGCATAAACCTGCAAATCACTGTCAGGGTGCAACACCAGTTGATAATCGATGCAGGACACTGAAGTTCGATTTCAACCATAGGAGAAATCCCAATGAGTCAAGAGACAGCTGCGCCCGTGGTTCCCGAAACGAGACAGCTGGGCGTGTCAGACCTGGATCGCTTCTACAAACTGTCAGTCGTGGTCCTGGCCGCCTTGGCCGTCATAATGGTCGCGCTCTACGTCGGCCGTGCCGCCATCTACAAGATCCACGAATTCGAGCGCGGCCTCCACCTGCGCGGCGGCCGCTTCCTCGCCGTGCAGCTTCCCGGCTGGCATGCCCAGATCCCTCTGGTCGACACGGTTATCATCGTCAAAGTCAACGAGCGTCTCGGCTACGTCGAACGCATCGCCGCCATGACCTCCGACAATGTGACCATGGACGTTTCCCTCCAGTACACCTACCGCGTCACCAATCCCGAGCGCTTCGCCCTCGCCGTGGACGACCCGGAGCGCATCGTCTTCGAGTTCGTGCAGGGAAGGCTGCGCGACGTCATCAATACCAAGGCGATGACCGGCGTCATGAACCAGCGCACAGAAATGAACCGTGAGATCATGCAGGAGTTGGAGAAGAAGGAAGATCAGTACGGTGTCGAATTCATAACCGTCCAGATCCAGAGCGCGTCGCCGCCCACCGAGGTATTGTCCGCCATCAAGGACCGCATGGTGACCGTGCAGCGTCAGGAACAGGCCGAGGCCGAAGCGGCTCAGCAGCGCACCGTCGCCGATGCACGGTTCTACGCCGCTCAAAAGGAGGCCGAAGCCCTCGCCTACCGCATCACCACCACCGCCGCGGCCGAAGCCGAACAGATCCAGCTCACTACCGAGGCGCAGCAACTCGCCGTCCGCGCCATTCTCAGCGAACTGGAAGGCAAAGGCGCACTCGCGGACAAGTACATCGACTATCTCATCGCCGTGGAACTGAAGGAGAACAGCAAGTGGATCCTGGGAACCGGCGCAGAGCCGATCCTCGAATTACGGCCCTCCGCAGAGGAGTAGAGCATGCGAAAAATACTGCTCCTGGCAAGCGCCTTCGCTGTCCTGGTGACGCTGGCGCAAACGGCGCAGCAAACCCTGACCGTCTCCCGCGCCCATACCGATCTCATCGCCAAACAGATCTACGCCTACCGCGATTGGCAGAGCACCGGTATGCGTATCGATCAGGGAGATAGGTTTGAGGTCGAAGCGCAGGGCGAATGGCTATACACGCCCGGAGAATATCATGGGCCGGAAGGCCACCCCACCTTCCCTGCGCCCAGTTTCTACCCCATCGCCAGCGGGTCCGGCGGCGCGCTCATCGGCCGCATCGGCGAAAACGGCCTCCACTTTCTCATCGGCGAACGCGTCAACATGCAGGCACGCGAACACGGCATCCTTTACCTGCGCATCAATGACGACATCCTCATCGACAACGACGGCTGGGTCGCCGTCCGCATCAACGTAACCGAAACTGAAGATTCACTGCCCTGAAAACAAGGACGCATGGAGAAGAAACGAATGCGGGATTTCGCGACACTTTCGCTCGGCGCGGGCCGCGCGGCCAAGTGGCTGGCGTGACGGCGAACCGCTCTTATGAACGGAATAAAAGTATGCACGCATTCGCAAAACGAACTGTCCTGCAGGTCATTCTAATCATCGCTCACGCCGCGGTGCTCAGAGTCGGTGTTTTGGAACTGGACAAGATAGATTGTCGGGAAGCGCCATACAAACAGTTCGAATTCGCTTGCGACATGGGCTTCTTTGTGCTGCCCGTCCTGCTTATAGCTGCATTGCTGGGTGCCGTCATCCCCTTCATCACCCTCGCCAATAGGCGGGATCAGATTGCACGCGTCTGGCAGTTTCTTCTGATTCCGGGCGTGGTCAATGCACTGTAGCGCGGCGTAGACTACATCCTCTTTGACTGCGAAGGAGATGGCTATGTCAGCACTGAAAGGGTGTGCGACGTGTTGTTTTTCCAGCTACTCTTCTTCTCACTCCCAACACTGGCTGCCATCATATTCGTGTGGCTAAAGGGCTGGAAGCTTCTTTTCTTACAGGAAAACGTCAGGGGAGGCTAAAGAGGTTATCGCTTTGGAAAGTCTCTTTGCCTCCCCTATGGATCCACACATCAGAAAGGTGAGCAAACATGAGTTCGAGAACTAAAGCAATGATTGTAACATTCACTGGGGTGGCGCTTGTCTTGTTTTGGGCAGGATTTCAAGGAGTAATGGATTTTACTGCCATCGCCATCCTCTTTGTGTTGCTACTTATTCTGCATTGGGTTGTGCCATCCAGATTTGATCGAAATTTCGGCATGTTTGAGATCTTGTTCTTCTGGATAGGGATCCCATTGGCGATGATCGCAGAAAACACACTCGGTGAGATTCCAGTCTGGTTGGGATGGACATGGTTGGGGTTTTCTCTAGTTGCGAGCGTGTCCCTCCCCCTCTCCTTCTTCAAGAAGCTTTCCCCTAGCTCGTTTCACTAGAGATACATATCCGTACAGGCGTGCGTTCCTGCGCGTACGCCTTATCCCCATTTATATCGTCAAACTATATCTGCCAATATTCGTCCTGATTTGATTCTTGTAGTTACGGAGTGATCTCTCTCGAATTTCCAACTCTTCCATTCCCTGTATGGCCAGTCCTCCGGTCCGCCATTTGTCGGTCCCCACACTCTTTTCTTCTCTGCCGTACACGGCCCGCATCCCTAGTAGACCTTCCGGTCTGCAATACTCTACAGCCTTTTTGACTTCATACTTGTCGTAAAAACCTCAACGCCCCCCCGCTCCATCCCTGGACGGACCTTCCCCTGCCCAGCCAGCATCATCCCCATCTGGAAAACAACCCAGACGGTATTCTAGGACGCAGTCTCCCGATTTCGGTACATCTGACGTGCCGAAATCAGTATATCTGAGCGAGACAAACGCCGCAGGATGCGCATATGCTATCTCCTATACGATTGCGGTCTAGCCCTTTATCCAGCGGCTTAGTAGTTACTCTGCTCCTTAAAAGTCCAGCCTGAACCTTAAAGGAGGTATATTATGATGTCCACGGATACTTCGCTTTTCAGATCGGCTTGGCGGGCGCAACGTGCGCCAGTAGCGATCTTGCTACTGTTCTTGCTGCCACTGCTCCTGGTGCCACATCCGGTGGTAGCAGCGCCCCAGGAACGCCCAGGCGCCGACCAGATATACGTCCACATCGTCAGACCCGGCGAAACCCTCGCCAGCATCGCGGCCTCTTACGGCATTTCAGTCCAGGAACTGAGAGCATCCAACAACCTCGTCAACCGGGCAGAACTGGTGAGTTGCACTCCCAATGCCGACAGCACACAGGCGCGAGGCACTGTACGACTGAATGGCCACCCAGCCAACGGCTTTCGGGTAGCCTTCAGCTGGCATCCGGACGAGACGGTCGTTGCGAGGACAATGTCCGGCGATGGCGGCCAGTACAACCACATTCTCGGAGGGGGCGCACGCGAAGGGAACTGGTGGTTCTGGATCGAAAACAGCGCCGGCATCCGCATCTCGGAAATGGCCTATGTCCACACGGACAAATACCCTCATGAGGGTAAGTGCCAGCGGGCGGTGATCGATTTCGACATCCAGAACCCCGAGCTCACTTACGTTGGGCGCAGACTGCATATACCCTTGTCGCCACAGCCAGTTGTCGCAAAGCCTTTGCCTTCGAAGCCTCCCGGTACCAAAATCGTCTATGGCCACATCGTCCGATCTGGCGAAACCCTTGCCAGCATTGCAGAGGTTTACGGCGCTTCAGTCCAGGAACTGAGAGCATCCAACAACCTCATAAACCGGGCAGAGCTGTTACGCTGCGACTCGAATGCCAGCAGCACACGAGCGCTGGGCACAGTGCGGTTGAACGGCCAGCCAGTCAATGGCTACCGGGTGGCCTTCAGTTGGCAGCCGGACGGAGAGGTGGTGGCCAGAAAGATCTCTGCAGAGGGGGGTCACTACACCCACATCCTTCGAGCGTCCGGCCCCCGGGAAGGGAATTGGTGGTTCTGGGTCGAAAATAAAGACGGCCACCGCATTTCTGAGATGGCGTATGTCCACACACACAAAGATCCACATTCAGGCAATTGCCAGCAAGCTGTGATCGATTTCGACATCCAGGATCCGGGCCTCAATTACATTGGGCGCAAACTGAAGATACCTGCTACTGGGTAGGAGGCACTGAAGGTAAGGGCGGCTCTGCCGGGGCTGCGGACCAAGTCGTAAGGCGACGGACGGATGTTGAGATCTGTTTTCTTTGGTTGCTGCGGCGGCTTGGTGAGCAGGTGGATGCGATTGTTTTGCCAGAGTTCATCTGGTCCAATGGTGCACTTCCAAGGGTCTTTTGTTCCGCAGAACTGGCACGAGCCGTTAGAACGGCGCTAGGGGGCGTTGATATTTCGTTTCAGCCGGATCAAGGTGGAGAGCTAATGTCCGTTCAATTTGAAAACCTGCTCTTAGGCGAGCTACGTACTGCCTACAGCGCAAAGGCAGGCAAGATGATCACGATCCCATTGCATGAGCCGCACGAAAGGTTTGGCATCAAGTAGATATGGGCTATGCGCCCAGTTCTCAGATTCCGGCTTCGAGAAGCGTAGTTTCACCGCCAAAACAGCTGGCGGCAGAGTTTCATTGTCCACCGGCGCAGTTCGAGTGTTCCCCAACCTACAGGCCGGCCAGTTTTGCAAGAGGAGCAAATTATGTCATCACGAAAGTTAATTGTCACTGTTTCTACTTTTCTCCTTGCAGCTGCATGTACGCCGCAAACCTTGCCAGTCGATTTACCTTTGCTCATCAACACACCATCGCCAACCTTTACGTCGCCGGCGATCGTATCGACTTCCACTCCGATACCTCACCCTGTCCATACGCCCACCGCTGCCAGTCAGTCGGTCGATTGCGTAATGCATGGTGGCAGCCCTGCTCCAACTCTTCCTGACACGGATTGCATGGCTTGGGAAATGCTCTACGCATTAGTGTTTAGGGCCGACATGATGGCGAACAAAGGTCAAGGCCCTACAGCATCAGAGCTTGCCGCCATTGAAAATGAGCTATATCCCCTCTTTGTCCAAGCTCATCTCAACTGTGGCGAGTGGAATGAACCCTATAAGGATTATGAGACAATTACAGACTACCTTGGCATCGTCATGGCTATAGGCAAGCAGGAGTATGGTTATGACCCGGCCTCTTTACTCCAGTTTCTGATAGAGGGAGCTTCTACCGAGGAGTTTGCTGAAATGTCTGAATCGATTGGTTGCACTAAGAATCTTTTCCTGCTCTTTGTCGCATACTCTGAATGACCCGTCATACACAAAAATTGTGTGGACGTATGCAGAACCCATACCAACCCGCCCTGTGCCAGATCGACCACAAATCATTACCTACTATTATGTAGGAGCACACAGTGGCTTCTGTGCAGAGCCTGTCACGAAAAGAGAAACCCATGGCTCGCTTGTTGTTATCATGCTCGGCTTTCCCTGAAATGCCACGCTGCCCTACGCAAGAAGCCAACTGTCCCGTTCCCGCAGACCCGCGCAGCGATCATCTGCGAAGTCGACTTCGCAACACTTCTATCCCGACCTTCCCGCAGACTGAGCGAAGGCCCTGCATTATTTCAAGGAGTCGATCATGAATAAGACGGTGACTTCACAGTATGCAACTTCTGCAAAGAACCGGTGCGGCGGAACAATCCCCGGCCGAAAAGCGAGTAAGGTGAAGCTGCTGGCTGGAATTCTTCTTCTGTTTACAGTGCTCGGCGGCGGCTGTCAACCCGTTGAACCCACTGCAGCCGCTACGCCGGCAATGGAGACCGAACAGGCGCAAACCTTCCTGGATCTCGCAAGCGAAACCTTGGACATGGATGCGGTCCTGCCCATGGACCCAAGCATCCGCAAAGCGCAACTGGATAACGGATTGACCTACTACATCCGTCACAATACCGAACCGGCCAACCGCGCCACCCTGATGCTGGTCGTCAACGCCGGTTCCGTCCAGGAGGATGACGATCAACTGGGGTTGGCCCACTTTCTCGAACACATGATGTTCAACGGCACCGAGCGCTTCCCCAAGCAGGCGCTGGCCGAGTACTTCGAAAGCGTCGGCATGTCATCCGGGGGGCATATGAACGCCTACACCTCCTACGAAGAGACGGTCTACTTCCTGGAGTTTCCCACCGACGACGAAGCGATCATCAACACCGCATTCCAGGTGACGGAGGACTGGGCCAGCCGCGCTACCATTTCGCAGGAGGAAGTAGACAAAGAACGCGGCATTATCCTCGAAGAGGAACGCATGCGGGACCAAAGCGCTTTTGGCCGCCTGAACAAGCAGCTATTCCCCTTCCTGATGGGAGATTCCCGCTACGCTGAGCGGTCTCCGGGCGGCGATCTGGACATCATCCGCAACGCGCCGGCGGAAACGTTGCGCCGTTTCTACAATGATTGGTACCGGCCCGATCTGATGGCGGTGATCGTAGTGGGCGATATCGATGCAGACGACATCGAAGCGAAGATCATCGAGCACTTCAGCAACTTGCCGGCGCCGCAGACTCCTCGGCCCCGGCTCACATATTCTGTGCCGGATCATAGCGATACCCGCTTTCTGCTCTTCACAGATCCAGAAATGCCGCGGACATATGCCCGAATCATCTTCAAGCAGACCGCCGGCGAACCGGGCGCCTTCGCTACTTACAGAAACAAAATCATTGAGCGTCTGTTCATAATGCTGCTGAACTACCGGCTCAACGATATCGCCAGAGAAGCCGATTCACCGTTTCTGAGCGCTTTCGTAGGTAGCAACAACCTGCTGGGGCGGGGCGTCGATGCTCAAGATGTCAGCGTACAGGCGCGCCCGGGCGAGGTTCTCTCCGGCCTGGACGCGGCCCTGACAGAGGTGGAGCGGGTGCGCCGCCACGGCTTCACCGTCGCGGAGTTTGAGCGGGCCAAATCTGCACTATTGAACGACTACGAGCGTCCGTTCAATGACCGCGACAACCTGGACAGCCACACCCTGGCCCACCAGTACAGCCGCAACTTCCTGCAGAACGAGCCCGTCCCCGGTATCGCCTTCGAGTATCGACTGGTAGAACGGCTGCTGCCCGAGATCACGCCCGCCGAGGTCAAACGGCTGGCGGATCAATATGTGGGTACGGGAAACCGCTCAGTAGTGATCAGTGGCCCGGAGCGGGAGGCCGGCAGCTTGCCCCGCCAGGAGGAACTGGCCGTCGTTATCGAGGCGGTACAGGCCAAACAACAGATCGATCCCTACCAGGACATCGAAGCCGTCACAACCCTCCTGGCCGACATCCCGCAACCGGCGGATATCATCTCGCGGCGTACCGACGAGACCTACAACATCACCGATCTGACCCTTGCCAACGGCGCGCGGGTATTGCTTAAGCCGACCGCGTTCAAGAAAGATGAGGTGCTGTTCAGCGCCACCAGCCCCGGCGGCTCCTCACTTGTCACCGATGAGGACTATCCGGAAGCGAGCTACATCAACAACATTATCTATCAGAGCGGCGTCGGCGACGTCAGCTACGCTGCGCTGCAGCGGCTGCTGGCCGACCAGTCGGTGGCGGTCCGCCCCTTCATCCATGAACTGGAGGAGGGATTCTACGGCCATGCCGGCAAAGATCATGTCGAAACAGTTTTTCAGCTCGTCTACCTCTACGGCACTGCGCCCCGCGCAGACGAGGACGCCTTTGCCACCGTCAAGGATCAGACCACCGAGGGCCTGCGCAACCGTGAACTCATGCCTCACATCGCGTTGATGGATGCCGTCACCGAAGCCCGTTACGGCAAGTCGCTCCGCCACGCCCCCCCGACGCTGGCGATGATCGAATCGCTCGACCTGGAGCGGGCCTTCTCCATCTATCAGGAGCGATTCGCCGACTTCAGCGACTTTACATTCCTCTTTGTCGGCAATTTTGACGTCGAGCGGATGGTCGCTTGGTCACAGATCTACCTGGGCAATCTGCCGTCATTGCACCGCGTCGAAACTTGGCAGGACGTGGCCCCGGACCCGCCGGCGGGAATCGTCAAACTGCCGGTCTACCACGGTCAGGAGGAGCAGAGCTTCACCCAGATCCTGTTCACCGGCCCCGGCGAAGATACGCTGAAAAACCGTCTGCGTCTGCGCATGTTGGAGACAGTTCTGGGCAGTCTGATGCGGGAAGAGTTGCGCGAGGAGCGGGGCGGCGTATACATATCGAACGTAGCGGCCTCAATGCAACCCGAGCCCGATGGCCTCTACGGAATCTCCTTCTTCTTTGGCAGCGACCCGGCGCGGGCGCGGGAGTTGGTGGACGCTCTATTCGCGCTGATCACAGAACTGCAGACAAACGGCCCCAGGGACGATCTGCTGGCAAAAGCCAAGGCGCAGATCATACATCGGCGCGAGGAACAGTTGGAGCAGAACCGTTACTGGCAGCACGTTTTGGAGCGCTACACCGAAAAAGATAATGTCGACCTGGCTGCCTATGTCGACCTTGAGGTCGTGGAGAACCGGGTAGAGGCCGTGACCGCCGCCGACATCCAGGCGTTAGCGCAGGCGTTCCTGCCGCCAGATCAGTATATTCTCGTTTCGTTGTATCCCGAGGACTTCGAGCAATAGCAACTTGCAGCTCAGGTGAGCGGCGGGTGGAAACGCAGCATCTACTCGCCGCTTACCAGGACCTGATGCAAATACGCGTTCACACACTCTGAAAACCCGCGCTTCCCTCTGCGCTCGTGTCGCTCTATCTATTCAAGAGACAGATACATGACTTCCTCTTCGCCCCTGATCGATATTCGCAACCTGACCAGAACCTACCACATCGGCCGCACGGCCCTGCACGCCCTGAAGAACGTCTCCCTTACCATCGACCACGGTGAGTACGTCGCCGTCGTCGGCACCAGCGGCTCCGGCAAAAGCACCCTTCTGAACGTCCTCGGCCTGCTCGACCGGCCCACCGACGGCACATATCGCATCCACAAACAAAGCGCCGGCGAACTGACCGATAGACAACGCACGACCTTGAGGAACAGGGAGATCGGATTCGTCTTCCAGGAATTTAATCTCCTGGCGCGTGCGACCGCCCGCCGCCAGGCCGAACTCCCTCTCTTCTATGCCGGCCTCTCCCGCAAAGAATCGCGCCGCCGCGCCCTGGACGCCCTCGCGCAAGTCGGCCTGGCCGACCGTGCCGCTCACAGACCGGAAGAACTGTCAGGAGGGCAGCGCCAGAGAGTGGCCATCGCCCGTGCCCTCGTCAACAGCCCCTCCCTCCTTCTCGCCGACGAACCAACCGGCGCAATCGATACCAAAACTGGTGAAGAGGTGATGGCCCTCTTCGAGCAACGACACCTTGAAGGACTGACACTGGTAATCGTCACCCACGACCGCGAGATCGCGGCAAGGGCCCGGCGTATAATCACCCTGCGCGACGGTACCGTCATCTCCGATGAACCACGGCTGGCATCTGCCGTCTTGCCGTGAAACACACATCTCGAATGGCTGCCATCAGCCGGGCGGAAGGAGCTCTGAAGTGAAACTGTTGAAATACTTTCCGCTTGCCGCCGAAAACATCGCCGCCCGCAAACTGCGCTCCATCTTGACCATGCTGGGCATCATCATCGGCGTGGCCTCCGTCCTGACCACCTTGGGCATCGGCCGCGGCGCGTCGGCCGACATCATGCAACAGATCGCCAGCGAGGGCATCACCATTCTCAACGTCGAGTCCGGTGGCTATTCCGACCAGACCTGGACATCCGGTCAGCCGCTCACGATGGCCGACGTCACCGCCCTTTCCGATCGCTCCCTTCACCCCGATATAGACCAGGCCGTCCCTCTCTACAGACAATATATCCATCTGGGAACCGGCAACAGCAGCATGTTCATGGAAGTGGTGGGCACCACCCCCGCCTATGCCGCGATTCACAATCTGGAACTGGCCCAGGGACGCTTTCTCACCGAACAGGAAATTGCGCAAAGGACAAAATCCGTTGTCATCGGCGCCGATGTGGCCCAAAGGCAGTTTGCGGGCGCCGATGCCGTGGGCAAAAGCCTGCGCATCGCTAACCAGCCCTTTACCGTCGTCGGTGTGCTCCGTAAACGCGGCTGGGACAGGTTCGGTAACATGGATATCAGAGCAGTCATTCCTCTGGCAGTGGCGCAGGATCGCCTGCGCTCCACTTCCCCCGCCCACCGCCATCGTGGTGAATACACCGTCAGCGAGATCCAAGTCAACGCCGTAAGTATCGAACGCCTCGATGCCGCCGCAAGACAGGTCGAACAGACCTTGCGCCTGCGCCGTGCCCTCGCTGCAGACGAGCCCAACGACTTCTCCATCGAAAGCCAGGCCTGGCTGCTCGAAACGGCCAACTCCGTTGCCGCCACCCTGACCGCCTTTCTCGCCGGCATCGGCGCCATAAGCCTCCTGGTCGGCGGCATCGGCATTATGAACATCATGCTCGTCTCTGTAACCGAACGCACAAGAGAAATCGGCCTGCGCAAAGCCGTCGGCGCACACAACCGCGATATACTTCTCCAGTTCCTGGTCGAAGCGCTCATGTTGACACTCGTTGGCGGTCTCATAGGCATCGCAATCAGCTACGGCCTGGCAACAATTGTCGAGAGATTTTCAAGCCCGGACTTCCCACTGGCCGTGCTCATCGAGCCCGGTTCCCTGGCCGCCGCTGTCAGCGTCAGCGCCGCCTGCGGGCTTCTCTTCGGTCTCTACCCGGCCATACGCGCCACCCGGCTGGACCCGATCGATGCCTTGCGGCACGAGTAACGGCATGGCAGCCCAATACGTGTCCGGCGCGACTTGCACGCATATCTCAGGGCCCGCCACCATACGCCTACCATCGACAGGAGCATCCCTATGAACCGCAGGCGTCTCTTCCTAATTCTCATTGCCATTGCTCTCATAGCTGTGGCCTTCGTCGCCATCGTCTTTTTTGGCCTCCTTGCAACCTCGGTCACGACCCAGGCCGAAAATCTGCCCGAACTGGAAGGGAGCGCAGAAACCACCCGCATCCGGCCGGCCGACGCCTCTATCGGCCAGTTGAAGGCTGCCGGCAACATCAACCTCATCGAAGAACTCCAGCTAGTCGCACACATCGATGGCTTCGTCAAAGATGTACTGGTCGAAGTCGGTGACACCGTCAACACCGGCGATCTTCTCCTGTCGCTCGACCAGGACGACGTGCAGCGCGCAGTGGAGCAGGCCCACATCGACCTCGCCTCCTCCCAACTCAGACTCCGAAGGCTGCTGACCAGCGCCGACGAAATCGAGACGGAACTGGAGAAGTTGAACGTCGCACAAGCGGAGCTGGACCTGCAGAAAGCGTTGCAGGACCTGGCCGCCGCACAGCTGATCGCCCCCATCACCGCCTCCGTACTGACCCTCGATGTCGCCCCGGAAACGAAAGTGTCGCCGGGAACCGTTGTCGCCACCCTCGCCGACCCCGGCCGCCTCGAGCTGACCGTGCAAGTGGCTGAAGTCGACATTCCCAGGATCGAGAGCGGCCGTCCCGTAGACGTCGTCATCGATGCCCTTCCCGACGAAACCTTTGCCGGTGTAATTAGCCGGATCGAACCGTTCAAAGAAACCCAAAGTGGTGTCATCAGCTATCCCGTCACCATACGGCTTCTCGATAACGATTTGGACCCGGCACTGCCCGGCATGACAGCTGTAGCCACCCTGCGCACTGAAGCGGTTGATGACCGCTGGCTTGTCCCCTCCGCCGCCATTCAGGAGGTCAACGGAGAAACCGTTGTCACTGTCGTGCGTGGCCTGGAGCGTTTCCCGCTTCCCGTCACCCCGGAGGGCCTTCATGGAGAATGGACCATCGTCCACTCCACCGACCTGCAGGACGGCGACGAAGTCTTTGGCACGACCGCTACCTTCGTGGAACAATAAGCCGCCGCCCGCATCTGCCCCCTGGAACTGTTTCAATCTCCCACGAAAATTCGTTCCCTCCTTTCCACATCGTTATACATGCGTAGAGGCAGCCCTTGTGGGTGCCTTGCCCCGCTCAATTCCTCTCTCCTATGCAAAAGCCGCATAGATCAGAATATTAACATATGTGCATATGAATATCTCACAGAACAGGGCTTGAACGCCCGCCCTGTGGGTAGGGGGACGGCAAGTGAGGCGTTCCGGGGATTGTAAGGTCTTAGTCGATGCCTGAATCGCTGAAAAAAACACCCAGAGCGGCGCCGTACATGTAGATGGTAGGAATTGGCAAGAATTGCATTGCAATCTATATGAACATATGCATAGATGATCATACCTGCAATATCAACAGCTCACCTCTGCGATCTTAGGTGTTAATAGCACAATTCACCAACTGCATGCAGGCCCTGTTTCAATCGCCAGGAAACGGCAGCGACACACCGCAGCCAGCAAGACTGTCGGAGAAAAACCGGGCCTCGTTGACGGCTGACTGGGCCCAACTGCCCTTCTCTCCAGCAAGATTGACGCCGCCAACCGGAATGTGTAAGATACTTCGCACAATCTCCCACACCTGGGTGGGAACAGCTGCGTGGACACATGGCGAAAAGGCGCTGTCCACGCAGCAGCGACACGGGACACCGAATATGATGCGCGCTCTCAAGAAATGGGGTGGGTTCGTAGCGGTTGCCGTGGCGTGTACCACGGCCGCCGCTTATGTCTGGACGAACGACGCGAGCGCCCACATCAGTCAGGACCTCCCTCTGCACATCGCTGACCTGAATCAAACCCTCCGCCTCCGCCTGCAGCCCGACAATGCCCACGCCTACATCAGTCGCGGCAATGCCAAGGGCGACCTTGGCCAATACCAGGACGCCATCTCCGACTATGACCAGGCCCTCCAACTCCAGCCTGGCAATGCTCACGCCTACGACCATCGGGGCTTTGCCAGGTTTATGCTTGGCCAATACCAGAACGCCATCGCCGACTATGATCAGGCCCTCCAACTTCGGCCCGACTTCTCCGCCGCCTACTTCTATCGGGGCGTAGCACAGCTTGCGCTCGGTCAATATCAGGAAGCCGTCGCCGACTTGGACCAGGCTCTCCGACTCTGGCCCGACGATGTCAGCGCCTACATCTATCGGGGCGGTGCAAAGGTCTGTCTAGGTCAATTCCAGGAAGCCATCGTCGATTATAACCAGGCCCTCCTACTCCAGCCCGACAATGCCGACGCCTACGCCGGTCGAGCCAATGCCAAGTCTGGTCTTGGTCAATACCAGAACGCATTCGCCGACCTGGAACAGGCTTTCCAACTCCAGCCCGACAATGCCGACGCCTACGTCGTTCGGGGCCATGCCAAGACCCTCCTGGGCCAATACCAGGACGCCCTTGCTGACTATAGCCAGGCACTCCAACTGCTCCCCGATACTGCCGCCATATACTCATATCGGGGCCATGCCAGGGCCCACCTGGGTCAATACCAGGACGCCATCTCCGATTATAATCAGGCCCTCCAGCTGCAGCCCGACCATGCCCGCGCCTACCTCTATCGGGGCCATGCCAGGGTTGAGCTTGGTCAATACCAGGACGCCATCGTCGACTATGACCAGGCCCTCCAACTCCAGCCTGACAAAGCCGGCATCTACGTCCATCGGGGTGTTGCCAGGGCCCACCTAGGTCAATACCAGGACGCAATCACCGACTATGACCAGGCCCTCCAACTCCAACCCGGCAATGCCCGCGCCTACCACAACCGGATACTTGCCAAGCTCAACCTGGGTCAAAGCCGGAACACCTTCCCCGGCTATGATCAGACCCTCCATCTCCAGCCCGACCTCGTTGACGGCTACTAGATTTCGCCTCCGTTTGGCAAAGACCGTTCAAAAGTCTGACAACTGCTGGATGCCCGCAGGCAGAATCGAACTACCCCCGCCCGTAGGGACACCCCTTGTGGCGCCCCTGCCTTCGCCCTATACGCTACCCCCGCACTGAGACTCGCCCTTTCCCTAACCCCTGACCCCTATCCCCTAATCCCTGCCGTTAATCCCCTGCCCGAAATAGCACAAACTATATTCAATTCCAACCAAAATTACCACTTGATCACTTACCCGAACTATGCTATTGATCTTGAGCTAGAAGATCTCACACAACGAACCACGAACGCAGATACCCGAAGAGAGAACGCTCATGCAAGACAAGAGTGACTCACCCAACCTGACACCCGCACACAATCCAAGAGTCAGAAAATCCGCCGATTACAGAAAAACGGCCCACATCTCGGTCGGCGTCACCGCCAGTGACAAACGTCGCCTCATCGCCGCCGCCGAAGCCAGCGAAAAACGCTTCTCCGATTTCGTGCGCGACGCACTGCTGCACGCGGCCGCACGCGTCGAAAAACAGGAAAACAAACGATAACGCCCAGGCAAGCCGCCCGGGCGCTGTACGCCATATTGTCTGCACCCAAAAAGCAAAGCCCCGCTCCGGCTGCCTCCGGAACGGGGCCAAATCAGCACACGAGACCCTATCGATCTCTCCTGCGATAATAACACATATGCGCACGCACACAAACCGCATCCCAATCGCACCCGCCGCTGAGTTAGCAGCCAGGCTGCCCTTCCCCCATACCATATCCGGCGGCTGGTATCGCACATCGACCGCCATATGTCACGGCGGCGACCACAAGACCGCCCTCTCCTTCCAGGACGGCGACCGCCCCGGCGAGTCCCCCCTGCGCGTCCACTGCCACAGCCGCAACTGCGATCCAACCGCCATCCGCCACGCCCTCCAGCAGGTAACCGGCCTCTGGCTCTGCCGCTGCGACGCCTGCTTCGTCGCCTTTCGCGCCGGCCAGCCGCCCCCGGGCGCAGATACAACGTCGCCGCAAGCTGCTCAGCAGGCCTCAGGCAATCTCAGGCGGCCTGAACGGGCCAAAAGGTATCTCAGTCCCAAAAACATCGAAAACGGCGCTCAAAGCCGACTAGAGCAAAGCCAGAGCAAAGATACGAACGCCTACGCCGCCGAACTGTGGGCCGCCGCGCAAGCGTCCACGACGGGGCCCGCCTCCCAACATCCGGTAGCCAAGTGGCTCGCAAAACGCAGCCTCTGGGCCACCGCCGAACCATTGCCCGAATCGGTACGCTGGCTCCCCCGCAGCCATCGCAAATTTCCCCGCGGGCGCCCGGACAGCACCGCCGCCGGCGCCCTGGTCATGGCAATGCGTCCGCTCGACAACCCCGCGGCGCCCCCGCGCAAAATACAGCTCGTCGCCATCGACAAAACCGGCCGCAAAGCCCGCCACTGGCCGGACAACGTCGACAAACGCACATACGGGGCAGGCCCATTCTACGGCCTCCTCTGGCGCGGCCAACTCCATGTCGCAGCCTGCGCCCTGCACATCTGCGAAGGCCTCGCCGACGGCCTGCGCATCCTCCGCTACGCAACCGACCCCTCCCTCGTAGCCGTCTGCGCCGGCACAAGCTACACCCGCATCCAACCCGGCTACTTCGACACAATCACCCTTTGGCCCGACGCCGACGAACCCGGCGCCAGGGCAGCGAATAAAATAGCGCAGCGCTGGGCCGACCAGGGCTATCGCGTAACCATCAAGAGGCTGGCCGCCGGCCACGATCCCGCGTCAGCCCCACTACAGGGACCAACGCATGAATGAACGACAAAACGGACGGCCGCAGATCGCAGCCGAAACCGAACACATCCAGCCCGATTCCGTAGCCGCGGCATACGACAATCTCAAAGCAGCCCTGGCAGACGGCAACGACGACCCCGAAGCCAGGGCCATCCTCCAGACAGCCCTGGCGGCCGGTCAAGATGCCGGCGCCGCAGGGCCAACCGGAGCAGACATAGCCGAAGGCCTGCGCTCGCAAAATGATGCAGATCAGCAGAAGGCCAAATCCAAAATCCGGCAGCTTCTCAACCCCGGACCGGCCCTGGCCAACGTGCTGACCGACCACAGCCCGAACCCGCCCCCGGTCTCCTGGCTTGTCAAAGACTGGATGCCGGACGCCACCCTCTCCGTGCTGACCGGTGCCGGCGGCGCCGGCAAAAGCCGCATCGCCCTGCAGCTCGCAGTGGCCGTGGCAACCGGCGCCGAACGCTTCATTCAGACGGAGAGCGGCGCCGCCATTCTGAACGGCCTGAAAGCGCCCCAACTTCTCGCCGCAGGCCCGGTCGTTTTTGCCGCCTGGGAGACCAGGCTCCTCGCTTGGCAAAACCGCCTTGCCGCCGTCTGCGGTCAGGGCGCAGACCGGGCAGAACGAATCCGTCAACTGACCGGTCAGCTGCACTACGTGAACATGCGCCCCTCAGGCGGCCTCTGGGGCGCAGCACAGGGTGCCCACACCAGCACAGCCGGATCCTGGCTCGAAGGCGGGAATGCCCTCCTCGATTACGCCGCCGCCGCACACGCCCGCCTCCTGGTCATCGACCCCCTCGCCGCCGCCTTCGTCCAGAATGAGAACGACCGCGCCCTCGTCAGAGCCTTCCTCTCCGCCCTCGACCAGTGGGCCGAAGACCACAGCTGCGCCGTCCTCATCATCTCCCATCCCCCCAAAGGCGACAGCGCACAGTCCGGCAGCACCGACTGGCGCAACGGCGTCCAGGCCGTCTGGACACTTGAAACCGCGAAAGTAAAGGACGGTAACGAGCAGGGCAAGCTGGTCCCCGCCCCGGGCGGCGAACGCATCCTCCAGGTGGACAAACTCAACGAAGGCGCGCCCCCCGATCCCGTCTACCTGCAGTTCATCGATGGCCGCTTCGCCGAAGTAGAAAAGCCGGCCAGCCAGAATACGACCGCCCCGGGCCGGAAGAGCGACAACAAGGATCCCCGGCGCAGAGAGGTGACAAGTGAAATTTAAAAACCGTTGGAGCAACCTGTTCGGGCAACTCCTGACAAAACACGATCTGCCGCAAAGTACGCCCGAGCCGCAGCCGCGGGACATCGCCAACGCAATTGCCGAACCAGCGCCGTGGTTGAGTAAAGGCCTGCAGGAATTCACCACACGCGCCGAGGCGCTGTTCAAAAAACTGGATGTTGAAGCGCTCTCCACCCTGTTGGAAAAAGAAGCCGGCAGATCCGCTGTGAAGCTTGTGCAGATGCAATGGGGTTGTCATTATCTGCTGGCAGCCACAAAGATGTCGAAAAAACAGTGGCAGATTATCAAGGTGGATAACCCATATCAGAGCGATAAGAGCGCATTTCGAGATCTTCTGGTCGCAGGCTTTGAAGCAATTCACGTAATCTATCAGAACGTAGGCACTAAACCCGCTCTGAAACACCCGCTGGCCGCCCTGCTCGAAGCATGGCTGACTCGACCAACCGATCCGGAAAAAGTAAGAGTCTATACCGCCGGCGCGGCAAATCTGGCCCGCATACCCCACCCGGCCAAAACCGCAGCCCTGGCAACATGGGAACAGATGCCCGATGCGGTAGTTGTAGAAGTAGACGGAGAGCCGGTCGCGTCTCAACTCCATTACATGCCGCAGCGGGCCAGATTAAAGAAGGAAGAACGAACCCTCCTGCCCCTGCCGGGGACGCAACAAGCGATCGACCTGCGCCTCGCAATGATCCAGGCAATCGAACAACACGCAAAGATTGACCGCCGCAACCCGCTTCCAGGCGATGCGCTTTATCTCCTCGTGCTCGGTTCGGCCATCCAGGAAGACATCGTGATGCACGTCGATAGATTGGGCGCAATGATGACCGGGCGCTTCAATCCGACCGGCATTAGCCCTGATCAACGAAAACGATGGCGGGAAAGGGCTTGGGACTCTATACATTGGGTTTCCATGTGGCTGCGTACACCGACGGGACACTGGCGGGCATTATTAGAGATCGAAACAGGCGGGCTGCCGGACGGGGGATTGCGGATATGGCCCTACCGTTGGACGGAAAGCAAAGGCTATCGCCTGACCGGCGTACTCACCAACCAGTCGAATCGACAAGACAAAAGCGGATCATTCGGCCGCCTGATCGCAGGGTGCGAGGACTTCATCGCCGCCGTCGGCTCCCCCGCAAAGGATCGGCGTTCAAGGCTGCTGATCCCGCAAAAGAAGGGCGGTCCGGGGCCGACGTCGGAATTCATACCCTACCCCCATCTTCTGGCACGCTCTGGCTTCCACTTCGACCTGTCGGACCGGCGTTCGCTGAACGCAACAGCACAACTGTGGAAGCGGTTGGCGGCCGAACTGGAAACTCGAGAATACCTGTTGCCCCGCTTGTCAGCAGAGGCCGGGGCTGGTGACACAGTCGAAATCATAGACATCATCACAGGCAAACCAGGTCCCGGCCACAACTTCGGCGGCGTTCGGATAAGGGCGTCGGCGCGCTTTATCGAAGCCCAGACCCAGGTGAATAACCTTCGCGGCGACAGAGCGTTCGACGCCGTCCCATTGTCACGTCTCTTTCACTGACAATGAGGACTCATGCCTTTATCCATCTCCAGGGGCTGCGCCCGCCAGGAAAAGCGCAGTCCCCTGGATAGCTTTACCTAGCTATCCTAGGATCCGGGTGCTACCAGAGGTAGAAACGGATAGTTGTTGACGGAAAAAGGGGGGGTTGTTGACGGAAACGGATCAGGTTGTTGACGGAAACGGATCGATCTGCCCTTTTTCGGAAAAACCGACGGCCCCGTCATCGCGAGACAGAATGCAGCCCGGAGCCGCTGTAACTGAACGTTAGGATCAGGGAGCCTCCAGAGGTAGAAGGATGGAGTTGTTGATGAAAACAGATCAATCTGCCCTTTTTTGGTCAAGCTGGCCGCCTCGTCATCGAGGAAAAAACAGAGCTCCATGGAAGCTTTTTCAGAAACTCTAGGATCAGGGTATTACCAGAGGTATAAGGCAAGAGTTGTTGACGGAAACGGATCGGCCCATTTTGCGCATCTTTTACCCTATTGCGAAACGAACCGTACGTGTAGGGGCACCCCTTGTGGGTGCCCTTAGCTGTTTGTGTATTCTCTTGGAAACCCGGTCGCTCCGGGATCGGGGAAAAACGTCGCCCCAGGAACACTTGACCAGGAATGCTAAGGTTTGGGCGCTGCCAGAGGCAGAAACGGATAGTTGTTGACGAAAACGAAACAAACTGCCCGTCTTTGGGCACTTGATCGCGCTGGTCATCAAGAGGATAACGCCACCCCGCAGACGCTGTACCGGACTCTCTAGGGTCTGGGCGCTGCCAGAGGTAGAAGGCAGGAGTTGTTGACGGAAACAGATCTACATGCCCGTTTTCGGCATAACCGGTCGCCTCGTCATCGAGGAGAAGGCAGTAGATCCAGAGAAACTGTACCTCACGCTCTAGGATCAGAGCGTTGCCAGAGGTAGAGGGCAAGAGTTGTTGATGGAAACGGATCGGTCCCTTAGTGTATCCGACCCTGTTGCAATACGATCTCTACTGTTGGGGCGCCCCTGTGGGCGCCCTGGCTGTTTGTATTCTACCCTGTTGCAGAATGCCATCCTGACCAGAGAAAAAATCAAGCTAGAACAAAGCGAGTTGTTGACGACAATGGATCCGTCTACCCGCCTTTGGGAACCCGGGCGTCTTGTAACCAGGGGAAAATGTCGCGCCCGCAGGAACGAACCTTGGCGCTCTAAGGTCAGAGTACAACCAGAGGTAGAAACGGATAGTTGTTGACGGAAACGGATCGGTCCGTTAGTGTGTCCGACCCTGTTGCAATACGAGATGCACGTATAGGGGCGTCCCTTGAAGGTACCCTTCGTAGACTGGTACTGAGCTGCAGAGGAAGATGCGGCCAGGCATGTAAAGTAATGGGCATGGGCGCTGCGCGCCGGTGCTGTTCTTCTGTCAGCCGGTCTTGATTTCTCTATTCTGCTTGATAGGACGTGCCAGATCCGGCACAATGACCACCGCGCCCCACCCTTTCGCAGTGACCGGCTGCAAGCCCTGTCCAGCGCGAGCATGGTCTAAATAACCCCATTCCACCAGTCATAGAAATATTGACACAACCTTGATACAGAGGTTGCTCAAAATGACACGCCGATGTCATGCGACTGATGTATAATTTAATGATGCCTTATTCTATCCCGTCGTTGGCGCCATTACATTAAACTGTAGACCTCCGTCGCTTGGTCCGCCATGGAAGAACCGTACGGCCAGACTGGCTGAAAAGATCCTCTACGCCGATTCATCCGCCGGTGAAAGACCGCTAGCCCCCGACTGGTCCAAGATTTCGCGGCGCATCCGCGACGGTCTTGAACACAATTTGCACAGGAAAATCAGCGATGGAACGCGCCAACCTGTACGCCATCACTCATTACAGTCATCTTCTTTGTCGCCGCCGTCATTAACCTCAATGCCCGCCAGCGTGTACTCGCCGTTCCTTCCCCGACGCGACGAGGCACAATCGATTCAAGACGATGATGAAAGATTCGGCAGATCCATCAGTGGCCTTGACAGCGACGGCTGTCCAAATCAAGCGCTGCATGGACTTTAACTGACCTGTTGAGGCAGTTGAAACGGCGATTACATTTCTCACCCGGGAAAGAATTTCAGAGGTTAAAACCGAGTGGCCTTTTAGCTGCAGAAACGGGAATTTGAGATGGAAGGAGCGTGCTCGGTGGGTCGAATTCGACGAACCATTCCGGTATGGCTGATTCTCCTTGTGTGGACCTGCGCAGCCTGCGCTCCTGCGACCGCGGACATGGCCTTTTCTGACTCGGCGCCGGAGAGCGCCGTCGCGATCGAGTACGAAGATGCGGACACAGAGCAGCGCGCGGCTGACAGCGAGGCGGAGACGCGCCAGGCTATCGCCAACGCCAACATTTCGCTCGTTGTGGCCAATACCGAGACCGCACAGGCCGGCATCGAGCAAATCACGTCCGACCTGGGCGGATATGTGGCTGATGTCGATCTCTCCAAAGTTATGTACATCAATCTCTCCCAAGGCGTGTCCAACGGGCCGGAATCCCTGCGCGGCGCAATGACGCTGCGGGTGCCGTCTGACAGCTTGGACGAAGCCCTGAACCGGATGCAGGCGCTGGCCACCGGTGTAAGCGATCTGAAACTGAACCGGCAGGATGTTACCGACCAGTACAGTGACTTGGATGCGCGTCTCCGAAATCTGCGCGCCACCGAGACCGAGTTGCTGGCCCTGTTGACCGAGGTGCGCGCCAGGCCGAATGCCAAGGTAGAGGACATTCTGGCCGTCCATCGCAGCTTGACGCAGATCCGGGAAGAGATTGAGACGCTGCAAGGACGCAAGAACCTGCTCGATAACCGGATCGAATTCTCGACCGTCAGGGTTGAACTGATCCCCGACAGCGTTTACCGGCCAATCGTGGAGGAGCCGTGGAGCGCAAGCGGGCCGGTGCGGAACGCGTTGCGGGCACTGGTGGCAACGCTGCAGGGGTTGCTGACCGCGTTGATCTGGGCGCTCCTCTACCTGGCGCCGCTTCTTCTTGTCTTTCTGATACCGCTGGCGGCCCTGATCTGGATGGTGCGGCTTTGGATAAGACGACGGCGCAAAGACGGGACGGAGCCGCACTAAGGGGAAATGTGTGGCGGCGAGAGATAAATTCAGTCGCTATGCGCCGTAAACGTGTATCCAGGACCTGATCGGGGGGCCCCGATTAAGAGGTGATTTACGCTTGCTGCCGCGGCATAGCGAAATGAGACAGTAGGGGATCCTTGAGATATTCAACCCGCGGCGTTCGTAACCTCCTTGCTCCGCTTAGGTCCATGCCTGGTGTAGAAGAAGATTGGACAGGAAAGAGACGCATTGAGATAGGAATCAAACAGCGCCATGACAAAAAGAAAGCCGGATCAGGCGCGCGACGGCCACACCTGGCAGAAAATACAGTTCACCGAGCGCATCAACGAAGAAAACAACATCGAATGGCTCGAGATCTGCATCCACTGCCATGCCGATCGCCGCATGCTCAAACGCCCCGACGGTCAACCCACCGTCCTTCGCACCCATCCCCTGCCCGCGCATTGCACGAAGGAATGACCAAGGGCCAGGGCATGAGCATTTACGGAGCCCGTATGCGCTGCGCGGCAGTGGTCGGCGCCGACGTCAACTCCGCCACCCAGTCGGCGATGGCTGGATTCTACGCGCAAGGCGGGTGATATCCTTGTATAGGGCAGACGTATGATGAAAAAGACGAGGCACCCGGAGTACGCCCGAGGATATGAGGACGGGAAGCATGTAGGGTTTGAGGAAGGGCGCATAAAGGGAAGAGAGGAACTCCTTGCTCAAGGAGATGAAGCGTTCGTTCGGAAAAACGAACAGGAGAGGAAGGAGGCCTATGCCCGAGGATACGATGCTGGACGGTTGGAAAAAGAAACCGTAGCGTTTGACAGAGGATATGAGATAGGTCGGGAGACAGGGTTCCTGGAAGGATACAAGCGCTACCATGACAGCCGCAGCAGGAGTGACGGCTCCAGGCGGACCGCCCGTCGCCAGCAGCGTCAACGACGCGACGCGGCTCAGCTTCCTTTCGTTTGGGAGGATGACGAATAGACAGCCGGATTTAGACGAAAGAGGCAGTGGTTTGAGCTTGGGCCAAAAAACTGGACCACAGGCTAACGTGTATCAATGGAGCGAACTGCCGAGCTTGTGGAAGGGAAGAACAACGGTCAAGAAACGGTGGCGGCGCATGGCAGCCTGTAAGTTCCGGGCTGCGCCGGAGGCGCAGGAAGCGGAACTCTATGAACAGATCGGGCGACCCAAGATTTGGGTTCACCATAAGACATAAGATCGGGGGTAGGCAGGAAATGACAGAAAGGATGCTGACCTGGAGAAGAACCCTGCTCGTCGCCTACGAGACCTTCGATGGCGAGGCAGACAATGTCTCGATCACCAACTTCATTGCCGACCAGATCAATTGGGATGAAGACTGGAACAAACTACACCTCCAGCTTTCCAAGTATAGAGCCCACCTTGCCGAAGCTGGGCACCTTGAAAAGGTCCGCTATCCTTCTACCAAGAGTCCCGGCTTACATAGGCTCACCCCCGCCGGACGGGAGGTCGCTTCCGGCTTGTTAAGCGACGAAGGTGTGACTCCTGACTGAAATGACCTGGTTTCAGGAGACAACTTAGCGCGGGGAGTACTATCGGCCTGAACGGTTTGCCAACAAAGGTACTTGCAGGACTGTACCGCGATAGACAGCCGGATTCAGACGAAAGAGGGAGTGGTTTGAGCTTGGCCCAAAAAACTGGACCACAAGCGAAGGTGTATCCATGGAGCGAACGGCCAAGTTTGTGAAAGGGAAGAACGATGGTCAAGAAACAGCGGCGGCACACGGCAACGCATACGCTCCGAACAGCCGGTTGGTGGCTCTATAAGGCTGAGGCGCTCGCAGCCCGCAGGAAACGTTTCGAAGAATACCACTCTACACAGACATAACCTGTTCTTCTTCCTCCCCCTGGCTAGTCCTCTGTGCGCGTTCGCGTCTACCCGGGTAAAGAATCGTCAGGTTTGAACGATGTCCCGACCCCGTGGAACAGAGGACAGCCAGGACTTCCCCTGAAGAGGCAAACAATGAGCAACAACCCGGTAGTCGGTTTGACATGATTGGAGGACCACCCGTGCAGCGCTTTCTCATTACTATCACTCTGTTGGCCTTACTGGCTCTGAGCGCGTGCCGCGCCGCCTCCTATTTCAGTCAGGGCATTGAACATCACGAACTTGGACAGTACGAGGAGGCCATCGCCGACTATAACGAAGCAATCCGTCTGCGACCTGACGACGCCGACGCATACCTTTATCGGGGTCGTGCCCACAACGGCCTTGGTGAGTACGAGGAGGCCATCGCCGACTACGACGAGGCGATCCAGCTGCAGCCCGACTTTGTCGAGGCATACTTTAATCGGGGCTTTGCTTACGCCGACCTAGGTCGCTATGAGGAGGCCACCGCCGATTACGATGAGGCAATCCAGCTGCAGCCTGACCTTGCCGACGCCTACTATAAACGGGGCGTTGCCCACACCCACCTTGGCCGATACGAAGAGTCCATCACAGATTTGGAGACAGCGTTGGAGTTGGCGCAGACGACCGGCAATGACGACCTGGCCGCCAAAATTGGAAAAGCGCTCAAAGCAGTCAGAAACCCATGATCGCGCCCGATTTGACCAACCACACCACGACGCAGGAGCCCGCCCCAAGTTGGAGAATCCGTAAACAAATGTCTGACACGAAAGCCTATCTCGTCCTTTTTGCGTTTCTGTGTGCGATACTAATCCTGTTCGGGGCCATAGCCGCGCTCGTCTAACGTCCTGCTCGACTGGCGGGTGCCGGCAGCTTCACCAAATTAAGGAATAGAAGACGCGGTTCTTACACTATCTCGTAGTTGCGTTATTTCTGGTGGAGTGCATGAATCGTGCAGAAAAATCAGACCTTCCCCAGGTTGTCTTTGGGACTGAATGTTCTGTCTATGCGTCCGCCTCCACTGATTCAAAGTCTGATTCACCTACTCATGCTGAATCAGGGCGAGCAATTATGGCGTCAGAAGGGCCCATTCAGGTATGAATATGACCACCTGAAAAGAATCGGCTAGCCAAAATCAATTCTCTGGAACCTCAAGCAAGCCCACATTGGTTGCGGTAGCGGCCCCTACTCCAGTCCGGGTAGGGGACATGCCTTGAAAGGAGGAAGGAAAGCATGTCACTACGTAGAACAGCTGGGACCGCGTTTTGCTTGGTCATTCTGATGGCGGCGGGGTGCGATTCAGGTTCGCCGGGCGCTGCCGCGGGAGACCTTGACGGCGGCCTGATGTCGGCCACCCCCAGCGAAGCGACAGACCGGGGGCCGGAACAGGGAGAAGTCGTGATCGGGGATCCTGATGAAAGCGGACCCTACGAGAGCGATCCATACAGGATGGCCACAAGCGGCGGCGACGACGGGCCCGTCATGGAAGGTGATACGTTGACGATTACGGTGTCGTTTAGCGGCGGATGCGCGCCCCACGACTTTACTTTGGTCACCGCCGCCGCTTTCATGGAATCGGACCCCATCATACTGGACGTCTTCCTGACACACGATGATCATGGCGACTCGTGCGAGGCGTACCCGACGGAGCGCCATGCCTTTGATCTGACGCCAATCAGGGCTCTGTACCAGGAGGCTTACGGAGAGAATTCGGGGGGCATCGTCTTGCGGATCCGGGACGGCGATATGAACGTTTTGGATGAGATTACCTACGAGTTCGGGGGAACTGTAGTGGAGGGTGAATAGTAAACGGGTGAGATCGATGGGCTGCCATCAGAGTGCGAAGTGCCCTTCAGACAGTGTTCGATTATCGCAGTCTCCTGACGGTTGTAGAAATTTGAGGTAGGCGATCAGCCCGGTCTGCTGCTGATGCAGGTATTGCTTTCTGGAGCAATTATATGAGAACGCTGACGGCACTGCTTCTGGCGCTGCTCTCTTTGACCTCTTGCGATGGCGTCCTCTACGGCCACTGGAGCTATAACTGCCCCGACTTTCCATCATACGACGAGGTCGAAAGAGTCTTGCAAGAACATAAAGAGATCTTTGAAAAACTGAAAGAAGAAGAATTGATCTGGTCGGCAGATCCAACCGAATGTCCACAAGGGGCTTTTATAACGATTTATCATGGTGGCGAGTGGTAGAAAGAACCCGCATTACAGATCATGGATGATGTTGGGGCCAGAACTGAAGGGCTGAATCGTTTCTTCGGCATTCCGTTTAGATTTCTCAATGCTTGATTGCTCGTCCTGGGAGCCGCTATCTTGTCAACTGTGTACGAAAAACGACCGTTCCAACTTTGCCAATCTCACGATGTGGACAGGCGGCGCTCTCCGGCCAGCCCTCCGCGCGCGCAAGTGTTCACCAAGGCGCCACAAGATCCTGCATCTGAAAATTCAAACCATGGAACGATGGGCGGCCGGGTCAGACAACCGTGTGAAAGGCCGATGCAAAGCCTTCGTCTATCTGAAACGCATCGATACGCCCTGCCAAGTGCCGGCGCTGCTGGTTCCGGTCACAAGGCGCGCTTTTGTGAGCCGTACCGCACGCGGTTCATCCTGGCGACGGTGTACGGCGACATGCCCATCGACCGCGGTTACGTGCGCAAGGTCGTGGAGAACGTCGGCTGGAAGCGGCGGGCCTACCTTCTGGTCGCCCCGGTGTGGCTGGAGGATGAGAGGTAGTTTTAGAGGGCGTGTTATTGGGGCCAAACTCACTTACTCACTTTACCCCCCCGCCCTTCGCCGCAAACGCCGCAAAAGAGAAGGGAGCGGCTTTATCGACAATTTCCCGCGTCTGATCGCCCACGCTCCGGCGGCCCTTTACTTCAGCAACCGCATCACAGCGGTGTGACCGGAGGAGCTGCACAGCGAAACGCTGCCGGGCGCACCTGTACTCGAAGAAGGCTCTTTCCTTCATTCTCTGAGCACGCCACGACCAGGAGCGCACGATGTCCCAAGAATCGACAGTTGACGCAACGCAGGCGCACGAACCCGGACCAGGCAACCGCCGCGAGCAAATCGGATGGTACTTCTATGACTGGGCCAACTCGGCCTTTGCGACAACGGTCGCGACCGTCTTTCTCGGCCCGTACATCGCCAACCTCGCCCGCGCCGCGGCCGGCCCCGATGAACTGGCGCGTTTCTTCGGCATCCCTGTGGCGCCGGACTCCTTTCTGCCCTACTGCATCTCCTTCTCCGTTATCCTGCAGGTGCTGTTCCTGCCGGTTCTTGGGGCCATTGCAGACTATTCCAATCTGCGCAAGAGATTGATGCAGATCTTTGCGGTCGCCGGCTCGTTCGCCACAATGTTCATGTTCTTTGTTACGGCTGAGACCTGGTGGCTGGGCGGGCTGCTGTTTATCGTCGCCAATCTCTCCTTCGGCGCGGCGATCGTCTTCTACAATGCCTTCTTGCCCGACATCGCCGAACCGGAGGACCGCGACCGCGTCTCGTCGGTGGGCTGGGCGCTGGGCTATCTGGGGGGCGGTCTCCTGCTGGCACTCAATCTGGTCCTCTACCTGATGCGGGATACCATCGGAATCGACACCGGTCTGGCTGTGCGTATCAACCTGTTTTCGGGCGGACTGTGGTGGTTCGCCTGGTCTTTCATCACTTGGAAAATGTTGAGTTCGCGAGGCGTAACCCGGGCACTGCCCGCTGGCGAGACCTATCTGTCAACCGGCCTCAAACAGCTGTGGGCAACCTACAAAGAGACAGCGAAATATCCCCATACCATCCGTTTTCTGATCGCTTACCTGCTGTATAACGATGGCATCCAGACGGTCTTTGCGGTTGCAGCGGTCTTTGCCGCTGCCCCGCTTGCTCAGGGAGGACTGGCGATCGAGCAGAGCATGCTCACCATGGTCATCCTGATGATGCAGTTCGTTGCCTTCGGGGGCGCACTCCTCTTCGGAAAAATAGCGACCCGTATCGGGGCGAAGAAGGCTCTGATCATAGGCCTGATCGTCTGGACGGTGGTTGTGATCTACGCCTATCTGGGTCTTCAAGGGGAGAGCCGCTTGCTGGAGTTCTGGATTTTGGGAGGATGCATTGCCCTGGTGATGGGGGGCACGCAGGCGGTCAGCCGCGGCCTCTTCGCCAACATGATCCCGCCGGGCAAGGAGGCTGAATTCTTCTCCATCTACGAGGTCAGCGAGCGGGGAACCTCCTGGCTGGGTCCGCTGGCTTTCGGCCTGGTCAACCAGATAACCGGTAGCCTGCGGCCGGCCATCGTTTCGATCATCCTCTTCTTTATCGTTGGGCTTGTTCTGCTGCGTAGAGTAGACGTGCGTAGGGCCATTGCTGAATCGGGCAACAGGCCGCCGGCGGTTATCTGAGTACTACGACCGCCGCATTGACAAGAAAATAATGGAGTTGTTGTCGGAAATGCCGTTGCACGAGTTGTGCCGGGCCCGGGCGCTGACTCAGCAGACGCAGGCGAAGGAAGCTGAAAATGATCCAATCCGGATTTCAAACATGGAGAAGCGAACTGACGTCTCCCTCCGGGTTCTTTTTTTCAACGCAACCCTGCTCTATTTAGAACCGGAATTATGCCGCTTCGATTCGAGACCCGAGATACTTGCAACCATTCCACAGCTCAACAATCACCTGGTTGTCCGAAACGCACCTCCACTTTGGACCGCACCCAAGTACATGGTCGATTTGATAGTCAGTTGCATATATGTTAATATGAATATAGATGCTATAGTATTATTATTCTCATATGTTCAAAAAATGAGAACCTAAGAAAAAAATCGATTAGCGCCGACACAGGCTGGCATTTCCGAGATCCGCCAAGCCTAACCGCAAATCAGAGCATTTATACCTGACAGGATGAATGCACACTGAGCCCAGCATGAGTCTGTCTGCAATCCATGTGGCTACCGCCAGATCGAAGTCTATGCGGAAACAGAGGGCAGCGCACTCTATACGAATGCACTGAACTTGACGGAGGTGAGAGGACAATAACGAGAGACGCCCGCGACGACGGCGAAGACACTACCTTCTAGCCTGTCCAGCTACAGAGGGTACAACTGAAAAGAAGAATGGCCGGTCGGGACTGCCATCCCACCGGCCCGGCCCACGAGGTAATGGCTCATGGACGCCCAACAGTCTACCACGCGCTATCGCGCGTACAAATACAGAATCTACCCCACCGCTGCCCAGGCAAATGCCCTCGCCTTCCACTTCGGCGCTGTCCGCTACGTCTACAACCGCTACCGCGCCGCCCGCGAAGGCTACTACCAGGACACCGGCGAAACCCTGTCAGAGGCGGACTGCTGCCTGGACCTCACTGATCATAAGCGCGAGGCTGGCAATGAATGGCTCCAGCAAGCCTATAACCAAAGCCTGCAACAGGCGATCCGCGACCTCGATCGGGCCTACCGCAACTTCTTTGCCGGCCGTGCACGCTACCCCCGCTTCAAAAGTAAACGTAGCCACCAGTCGATCCGCTATCTCTTCGCCGGTAGCATCCAATTGCGCATCGCAAACGGGCGCATCAGAATTCCGAAGGTCGGCTACGTGAAGATCATGCAGCACCGGCGCATCGAAGGAACACCCAAGAACATGACCGTCTCGAAATCCAAGAGCGGCAAATTCTTCGTGTCGATTCAGTGCGAAGTGGATATGACGCCCTCACCTGCAATCGGCCCGGAAGTGGGTATTGACCTGGGGTTGAAAACATTCGTAACACTTTCAGATGGTCGGACCATCGATCCGCCAAAACACCTGCGGAAAGCCGAACGCCGGCTGAAACGCCTGCAGCGCCGGCTGTCCCGCAAGCGCAAAGGATCGGCGAACCGCCGCAAAGCGAAAGTCCTGCTTGCAAGGCAGCACGAGAAGGTAGCCAACCGCCGCGCCGACTTCCTGCACAAGCTCAGCCGGCAGTTGGTCGAAACCCACGGCCATATCGGGTTTGAAAACCTGTATGTAAAGGGCATGCTGCGAAACCATAGCTTGGCCAAATCGATTGTCGACGCCGGTTGGGGCGAGTTCGTGCGACAACTGGAGTACAAAGGGGATTGGTACGGCTGTAAGATCATAATGGTGGATCGCTGGTTTGCCTCATCCAAGACATGCAGCGCGTGCAACGCAGCCCTCGATCTGTCGGATCGTCGATGGGCATGCCAACAGTGCGGGGCCCTGCACGACAGAGACCTGAACGCCGCCCTGAACATATTGAAACAGAGTACGGCGAGAACCGTCGGAATTAACGCCCGCGGAAATATGAGCAGGTGCAGTAAGACCACTCAGCCCGGGAATCTCACAGCGTCAGGGCCACCTGTGCAGTTACGCTTCCCATTCGCGTAGGGGCAGCCCCAGACGCACAGGGACGTTCGCGGAGAGAGGGCTGCGGCTGATTTTCCGAGGCAGCTCCAGACGCGCAGGGACGTTCGCACACAAGATCAAGATGCCGGTATCCGGGACGCAGCTCCAGATTCGGTCTGAAAACAGCCGAAGCCGACAAAATCGTCACTTCCAGGTGCCAGCGTCGACTCATCGACGCGCTCAAAGGTGCTTTAAGCGACTTTTTCGAGGGTGCAGGTACAGAAATATCTAGCAATCCGCAGCGCCAGTCTAGCTAGGCCGAACAAACCTTCGCCCCAGGCTATCGTTCGTCGCAAGCACTGCCATTGCTGGTCGGGAGTCCAATCGCAAGGACCTAGCCGGCAACGGCCAGCGCCCCCGAAACAGCCGGGGGCGAGTCCGTTGCCGGGCGGCGGCAGACCGCCGCAACACCACACGCGCCACCGTCAGGCAGACGAGCATGGCCGGCCGCGGCACGACCACCAGGACGCCAAGATGCCAGCTGGCACGCGTGGCCGAGAGGTCCTGGACGACTGGACGCCGCAAAGACGAGCTCGCAGCCGGCGCCTCAGGGAAAGCCGGTAAAGGCCCTCTCCCCAAACGGCCGGGGAGGGACCTTTACCGGGCGGCGGCAGACCGCCGCAACACCACTCGACGACCATCAGGGAGAGTAGCCGGCAAGCGTACAGAGCCGGCAGGAGCTCGACCACCACACAGCTGCGAAAGACTGACAACGCTTGCGCCCAGCAGAGGACACCCCGGATAGCGCCGGCATTGGTGCCGGCCATGTGCCCAGATTCAGTCCTGATTTTGTGCATGTGTCCGGATCGACGTCTGGGCCTGCTCTGATCAGCGTCTGCACCGGCCGACCGCAGCCTCCAGGAGCGAAGAGCACGCCAGGAGCAACCAGGGCGCACAGCAGGCCGCAGACGGCCCCCTGCACCAACGTCAACCCCCCGCCGCCGAGTGGCCACGCACTCCGCACAGCGTCGCCGGCGAACGTCAACGGCATTGCCGGCCCGGGCGCTTTTTATTTACCCAGGGCGCTTTTCGTCGCCGCAGACGGCGCCGGCGCCCTGGCCGTATAACAGTCGTTATAGGGAATGCCCCCGCCCTCGTTCCTCGGGCGGTTGCACCGGCGCAGACGCCTTTCCCTATAACTTGCGATTATACGGAATAAAAAGCGCTTGTCCGGGCCGGCAACATGAGAGGGGTATCCCCCTCTCAAACTCTCCCCAGCGCAGGGGGCCAGCCCCCCACACCCCCCGGCAGCGTTTCGCCGCTGCACCACGACCAGCGCCCGGCTCTGGACCCGTTGATACACCACGCTGGCATTCATAAGACCAGCTCGCAAACATCACCACCCAGACCCAGACCTGGACCCACGCGACGCCCCATTGCAGTATCTTGCACAAAGCCACTCGTACCCGGGTAAAACTACAGACGCAAACTCCGGGCACAGACAATCGCCGCGACCATACAGAAAGCACTAGGACAACCTCGACGCCGGCAAACCCGGGCGGCCCTTCACGGCTCGTTCCTCGCACGCGCCGGGCCGGTCCTACCATAGCCAGGCCAGCAGGCCCGCGCGCGACCGGCCATCGACATGCACCACCACTGGGCGGCCCTGCGCTTCACCCTCGCCCTCGCTTCGCTCGACTTCGGCCTCCGCTTGGGCCGCCGGGTCGACGCCGACGACCAAACGGCGCCGACCACACCGACCGTCCCCATATCGTGCGGCAGCAGCACACGCACCTGCAGGCCTGATGCCAGCGGCATCGTTGCGGCACTCATGTCGTGCGCCTTTTTGTTCGGATGCAGAAGCTGATCAATCCCGCTGACCAGATCATCGACTGAAAGAGGCCAAAATGCACGACCACGGCACTCCCCAGGAGCAGAAATTAATGCGCCGACCAATGCCGCAACTCCTCGTTTCTACCAGGGAGGATTTGGTGAAAATTTTTTTTTCGCGCCGCACACACCACCACTTCACATCGCTACCATGCCGTGATATTGCAGTGCAGTGCCGCAACTTAGCGTAAGATTCAGAGGACTAGAAGGTGCGCCGCGGCCATCCTCTGCCGCGGCCAAAACGTGCCCCTGACAGAGGCCTGGACAATTGGTGTGTTCGATTCTTGATGTACATATATGTGTGTTACTATATGTTAATATTTGCCACACTTGTAGAGGGCCACGGGTTTTGTTGTGCTTTCGGCGTAAAGTAGAAGTTTGGACTATAGGGTAGTTTTGTTTTTCGTGTCACCACACTCACAATACAACCCAAGAATGATACCTATTTGAGTTACCCAAAACACCCCACCCTGAACAAAACCTGAACTTACCACTATCGACTCTGGCGTATATGCACATGTCGATGTATGTCAATAACTGCTATATTGACATCCCCGGGAGTATTCGGCAATGACGGTACTGGCATTCCTCAACCAGAAAGGCGGCACGGGCAAGACCACCCTCTCGCTTAACGTGGCCTATGGATTGGCCCAGGCCGGGGAACGCGTCCTGCTCATCGATGCCGATCAGCAGGCATCCGCCAACGCCTGGTCCTCTCTGCGTGAGGATCAACCCTTTTCCGTCTTCGCCGTGCCGCGCAAAAACCTGCACAAAGAGGTAGACCGGCAAAGAGATATCTACGACTGGATAGTCATCGACGGTACACCCCGTGACGACGCCATCACTCGCTCCTGCTTGATCGCCGCCGATTTGGTCATCATCCCTATCGAACCCTCCGCCCTGTCGGCCTGGGCATCCGACCGCACCGTCGGGCAGGTGGAAGAAGCACGCATTTACCGTCCCGACCTGCACGCCTACTTCGTCATCTCTCGCAAAATAGCCGGCACCATCCTGGGGCGAGAGATGCGTATGCTCGAACTGCCTCTGCCGGCGCTCGAAACCGAAATTACGCAGCGAGTTGCCTTTGCCGAGTCCATGCTCCATGCCCAGAGCATCCAGGAGTACGCACCGGACAGCCCGGCCGCCCACGAAATCGCCGATCTAATTAAGGAGTTGCGCAATGTCTGAAACCCGCTTCAACTTGAGACGACCCAACACCGACCCGGCTGCAGACGTCGAATCCTACATCGACCATGGCACAGCTGCCTTGCCGTCAGCAGAGGAGAAGGGCATGGAGGAAACGCCTGAGAAAATACGCCGCCTTGTCGTACTTTTGCCCAACAGCACGCATCGCCAATTCAAGCAGCTGGCCGCAGCCCACGAAACAACCATGTCAGACCTATGCCGTACCTGGATCGAAGACGCGCTCGAAAAGCACTTCGATTAGACGTGTCGAGAATGGGTGGCCGAGTCGCGGAGTTCACCCCTGCCTCGCCGCGGCGCTCCATTCCAATAACCCGGTTCCGTCGCCCTTCTCCGCCTCGACCCACATCAGCCGGCCGTCACTCCATATGTGGACGCGTCCCTCCCTGTCATTGCGCAATACGAGACGCCCGCCAAGTATCTCCAGCACCTCCGGATCCGGATGACCGTACCGGTTCTCGGCGCCGACTTGGATGATCGCCACACTTGGGCCGACCGCCTCGACAAACGCCGGGCTGCTGCTGTGCTCGCTGCCGTGATGCCCGACCTTGAGCACATGCGCGGCGACCGGCTGACCGTCGCGCAACAGACGCTCCTCGCTGGGCAGGCCGGCATCGCCCGTCAACAGCACCGAAAATTCACCGTAAACCAGCTTCAGCACCAGCGACCGCTCGTTCTTGTCATCCTCTTCCAGCCCCCGCAACGCCTCCTCCCGCGGTGGCCAAAGCGCCCACAGCGCCACCCCGTCACCAAGATCCAGCCAGGCGCCCTGCTGCAATCCCACCACCGGCACATTCTCCGCATCCAGAGCCGCCAGCCAGAGCTGCGAATCCTCGTGATGGCGTACATTCTCGCTGATTATCGCCTGGCCGAGCCCGAAGCGGCTGGGCAAATCGATCTGTCCGCCAATATGATCCCAGTCAGGATGCGTTACGATAGCCTGATCGATCTGACGGTCCCAGAACGGCATAACCGCGCCCAGTTCAGCGAACAACTGCTGGCTGTCATCCCCTCCGTCAATCAACACCTGGCGCCCGCTGGGCGTCTGGATAAAGATCCCATCCCCCTGACCAACATCCAGGAAGTAAACGTGGAGTTGTCCGTCCGGTTGTGTCAGAGCCAGCCACCACAGCAGGCCAGCCACCATCGCCAGGATGCCAACTGCCCATGTAGGCGCCGCTCCCGCAAGGATAGTCAACCGCCGACCGGCCGAGGTTTCTCTGTTTTCTCCAGTAGAAAATCGGACGGCCCTGTGCCCAATCTGCCTCAGAAATCCCGCCAAAGGCTTTCGCCAGTACAACCCTAGAATGGCGGCGTAAGTAAGAGCCATGGGACCTCCTCCATACCCGTCAACCTCCACGCTGCCGCCTTGAAAGGTCGCGTGCCATTTTACGATCATTGTCGTCCACCATAGACTGGCATAGGGTACAAATAGCAGGTATTGAGCGATCTGGTCCAGGCCTGATAGCCCCACGATCAACCCAATGCCGCCAAATATCATTATCCAGGGTTGCACCGGCGCGATCAGAACATTGGTGAACAGACTGATCAAGCTGAGGCGTCCAAAGTAATGGACGATAAGGGGATAGGTCGTTAGGCTGGCCGCGACCGTCATCAAAAGGCTGTCTCGCAGAAAGTCACCAAATGACCTGGGTATGAGAAAATCCGCCTGGGAACTGTCCGGATCACTCCCCTTCTGCAGCAAGCCCTTCTCCAACTTGTGCCATAATGCTGTGACGCTGTCCGTTAGTGCAGGTCCGATCAGGATCAGTCCGACAGTGGCCGCGCTGCTGAGCTGAAAGCCCACATCCCACAGCATGAGCGGATTCCACAGCGTCATCGCCCAGCAGGCCGCGGCCAGGCTTACCAGCGCGGTGCTCTGGCGCCCCAGTACCGTTGCCACCATAAATAAACCGCCCATCAACGCCGCCCGCATTACCGCGGCGTCGCCGCCCACCAGGAACGTGTACAGGGCAAGGCCGCCCAAGGTCGGCCACAGCGCGCCGCGCTTGCCAAACAACCTGATACCCAGCGCCATCAGCACACCGGTCACCAGCGCTACATTGCTGCCGCTGATCACAATCACATGGCTGGTGCCCGTGAGGTTGAATTTTTCATACAGTTCGTCGGGAATGCCGGCTTCGATACCCAACAGCATCCCGTTTGCCAGCGCCGCATACGGCTCCGGTAGCAGGCGGTTCAGCAGCCTCTCGCCGCGATCGCGCAAGCCATAGACGAACTGCAGCAGGAATCCCCCGCGCAGCATGCCCGGCTGCGGACCGACGCGTGCCCGTCGCATCAGGCTGTGAATCTGCTTGCGAGCCAGGTAGGCCCGGTAATCAAAGTCCTCGAAGATCGGCGGCTCCGTCAGCTCGCCTCTCACCCGTACACTTTCGCCGTAGCGAAAGCGGTAGACGCTATTCGTCTGCAATCTCAGGCGCCCGGCGACTCGTTTCCTCTCGCCGTCGAGCTCCAGGTACTCCACCTCGATGTCCAGTCGCCGCCGGCCCTCTTTCAGAACCGGATAGCTCGCCACATACCCGTCTACAGTCACCAGCCGGCTACTGCTGTCCCCTTCGTTGCCGTTGTGGTAAGCCAGGTCGGTGGGCCCGAGACAGGGCTGGGGAGGGTGCGAACCAAGGCGCAAGACGCCGCAAGTGCCGGCCAGCAAAATCCCACCCACAAGCCAGGATGAGGAGGTCCTGCGCGGCGGAACAAAACCAGCCGACTCCGGCCAGACCATAGGCTCCGCCGCCCGGGGAACGTCACGAGCATCCATCCATAGACAGACGGGAATGAGAGCCAGCGCCGCGATCCAGAAGTAGCCGCTGATACCGCAGCCAAACCATCCCTGTTGCCAGAGAATCTGTCCGGCGGCTACGCCCACAAGATAGGCTATGGGTAACTACTCAGCCGCTACTGATTTCCAACCCTGAATGAGGCGAGTGAAGGTGTTTACTCTCTCCTTATGCTCTGTTTTTTGGACGGTCGGGCCTTCGGCCCTCCCTTGTGCAGGGGCTGCGCCCCCGCAACGCCCCCCTCCAAAGGCACGCCTCATCCACCGTACGCCGTATTTCCAGCCGTGCGTCCCGTCCAAGGTGACGGCGGCCAGCGAGTACACGATGAGATAGCCCGAATGGCGGCGTAACTAAGGTCTGGTCAACACAGGCACTATATATGGCTAAGTAGTTACGGCTATGGCAAGATAGAGCAGTTTCATCCAGTCAGGCCAGTTCGAATCGAGTTCTACATCGAGCATGGCCACCCCGCCGCCTCGTCGTGCAGCTGCCGGACAGCACCCACCGGCGCTTCAAGTAGCTGGCCGCTGAGCAGGACGTCACAATGTCCGATCTGTGCCGGGCCTGGGTGGAAGAGGCGCTGGCGGAGCATTTTGGGTAGAGGAAAGAAAGGATGGGGTTGATGAGGGAAAGGTCCGTATCTATAGACAGGCTCTTTTTTGGGCATGAGTATTGGAGTTCCGACAACGCAATCGACGAGATAGAAGTCTATTGCGAGCTGCTGGACCACCTGCAGGACAAGATTGAGGCCTTGGACACACGCGGCAAGGATGAAGAGGTCACACTGTTCAATGTACAGGCGGTCTTAAGCAGTTACGCCATCGAGATCGCGATGAAGTCGCTCTGGGCACTGGACCACCCCGACGAGTCCATTCCGCACACGCACAACCTGGCCGACATATTCGATCAGCTGGAGGACGAGACGAAGAAGTCACTCGAAGGACTTCGCCTGAACCGCCAAGTACTGGGAAGGATGCCTACTCCTTTCACCAGCAACAGATACTCTATGGAGCACGTCGACAAAGAGACCTCAGTTTATAAGGCACCATTTTTGAGGGATGTTACCCAGTTGCTGGAAGATAAGCTGGAGGAGAACCGGGAGGCTCTTCTCCAATCGGCGGACAGACTTACGTTTTTCGTTAAGGGGCCTTTGACGCGCGCAGAGCAATTTGACTAACCGTATCCAAATACACCATTCACTAGGTTCTCAATGAAGAGATTTTTCCGTTTCATCTTCCGTCTTCTCCTCCTCGTCGCGATCGCCGCTGTACTGATCTTTCTCATCGGGCTCTACTTCCAGTTTAACGCCCTGTCTACGCAGGTCGATGAGCTGACGGCGCGCGTGCAACGGCTTGAGCAGACGCCCAGGCCCGGCTCGCCCGCGGGCGGTTCGCAGGCAGCGCAGCCGGCCAGCACGCCCACAGCCACGTCCACAGCCGCGCCGGCAGCGATCGACACCGCCACACCGTTCCTCCGTCCGTCCGCCACGTACACGCGCACCCGCATACCGACCCGGACGCGCATGCCCACCCGCACCAGCACGCCCACCAGCGGCGCCCAGGCCGTCGAGCCGGGCAGCACGCCCACACGCACGCCTGCGCCGACCAGCACGGCGACAAGAAGGCCGACGAGCACGGCCACGCGTCTGCCCACGCGCACGCCGACCGCCACCGCCACGCCGGCGGACCCCTATTTCATTGTCAGCAGCGCGCGCGTCAATGTGCGCACAGGGCCCGGCAACAACTTCCCGATCATCGGCACCGTCACCCAGGGCGAGCGCTTCGACATCATCGCCCGCAACCGCGGCAACAGCCTCAACGCCACCTGGATCGAGTTCTGCTGCGTGAACGAGCAGAGCGGTTGGATCTACGCGCCGCTCCTGGATCTGAGCGTCGCCTGGTCGGCCGTGCCGGTCTCGCAAAACATCCCGGCGCCGCCCTCCAACACGCCGGCGCCCCGCCCGACGGCCAGCAGCGGCAACGGCGGGGGCGGCGGCGACAGCCTGGCAGGCATCACGATCGGGCCGGAAAATCGCTGCTCGCACTATGATTCGGACGACTATTCCTATCCGCAGAGTGTCGAGCCGCATATCGTCAACCAGCAGGGCGGGCGCATCTACGGCCCGTACACCGGCACCTACTTCGCCAGCATCCGAGACACCGACATCGAGCACATCGTCGCCCGCAGCGAGGCGCACGACAGCGGCCTGTGCGGCAGGGACGGCAACACCAAACGCGCCTTCGCCCGCGACCTGCTCAACCTCACCCTGGCCAGCCCCAGCGTGAACAGGCACCAGAAGGTCGACAAGGACCTGGCGCAGTGGCTGCCGGCGCTGAACCAGTGCTGGTACGTGAACCAGGTCGTGCAGGTGAAGCGCAAGTACAATCTCTCGATGGACCAGGCCGAGGCCAACACCGCCCGCCGCGTGCTGGGCGGCTGCAGCAGCACCGCCATGGTGTTCACCGACCAGGGCTCGGCCCCGCAACCGCCGCCGGCCACGGCAACGCCCGTGCCGCCGCCGGCAGGGTCGGGCAGCAACTGCGACAGCAATCCGCTCGGGTGCTACGACGACAACGGCAACGGCCGCATCACGTGCGCCGAGGCGCGCCGGCACGGGATCGCACCGGTGCCGCGCGGGCATCCGGCGTATCAGTATATGCGCGACGGGGATGGGGACGGCGTTGTTTGTGAGTGAGGGGGGGAAGGATATGGCAACGGTTCAGCTTTATTGGCAGAAATTTTACACCACCGGGGACGGCGCGATTCACCGTTGCGAAGTCAAGGCCCGTAAAGAAGGGGACGCGCTGGTCATGGAGGTGTACGACAGAGGAGGGGCGGTGCTCAGCCAATTCAACGTTTCTGCCTACTACCGGTTCGAAGACAGCCAGCGCCGCATACCGCTCTATGACGATGAGGGATTTGGCGGTGTCGCTGGTGCACAGGAGGCGCTGGCGTAGTGGTATTTCGAAAACGCGCCGACGTTGCTGGTGACGCTGGCTGGATAGAGGTAGGCCCTGACCACCGGCCTTGCCCAATTAAGCTGCTTGAGCCGACTGTAGCATGCTGTACCTCTCGTTCGTTATCGACGGCTCAGACGCCAGACGATGACGAATTGTCGCAACTACTTCTGCATCCAGGTCGAGTGAAGCGATCACGGCTTCGTCTAGCGACCGGCGAACGGGACACTCCTTCATCTGGGGCAAAGGCAACAACACATCCTCAGCGTGTGCAACGTAAGTTTCTGCCAAAGCATCCGCCGCCTTCTTTCCGATTGCGGTGAAATTTGGTACGGCCAAAGAACGCAAATTTTCCACTGAAAAATGGGGGTAGGAGAGCGCCCTGTTAGAACGGTCGCCCAACATAGCCAGGATTCCGATTGTTGAGTTCAGATAGACACAATTAGCCATTTCCAATATTTCTGTGTCAAGGCCCTGAAATCTAAATCGACATGGCATCCATGCCGATCCAACAACTGGGGTGTCTAGCCGAACACTTAACGATCTGACAGTATTAAGTCGCAGCCGCTGTGGCAAAAGAAATGTACCGCGTTGTGTCCAGTTCCTTTCCGCTTGGCGCACTTTCGCCGGCTTAGCGTTGATATAGGTGTCCCACGTTGTGAGCATTGATTGAATTCGTTCTGTCTTGTGATCCCAAAGGGCGACTCGTCCCAGCTCGTCCGGCATGTTGACCTGTTTGAAATTTTCCCGAACCCCTTGCCCTGCCGGTCCGATCTCAGAAACTAGCGCTAACGCATTTGTGGGGAACAATTTGCTCGTTTTCAAAGAAGCGAACATCTGGCACAGATACGGCAACAAAAACTGAACAGCACTCCAATCTCCTGCAGCAATCTTCCATTGCGGCCATACCTGTAATGTGCCGTAATCCGAAATCACACCACCCTCGCCTCTAATTGCGTTTGCAACGGGAATAGCACTGGAGGGAGATTCTGGATTCTCCGCAAGATTGATGATGCGGGTTGCCGGTTTAGGGTCAGCATCGTTATTCCACCGCCGGCAAATCAACAACATTTCTGAGATGGAGGTGTTTTCCGAAAAATAGATGCGTTCTGGATCATGTGAAGTTATGATTGTTTCAATGTGATAGTGCTCCGCCAGGAATCTACGGATGCGAAGGGAAGAAGCATTGGTCGCGGTCACAAGAGGAAGGACAGCGGCAATGACCCCAGTGTCCTTCTTGCTGATATGCTCTGCCAAAAACAAAAAAGTGTTCGCGTTGCTGGACAGATGAACAGGTGCATTTTCAAATAAGAATCGCTCCCGTCCTTTAAGTTGATTCTTTTCTCGGGTACTGAACTGTTTGTGGCGCAGACTGTCTCGCGTAAAGGGCGGATTCATTATTACTAAATCAGAAAGTTCGGCATGGTCAGCCTCTTCCTCAGTATCTATCTGCGTTACTGTTTTGCCTTTTTCAGGCCATGGCATCAAAAATGGCTGATGTTTTAACAACTCCAACGACCCAAGACGTGGGACGCCTGTTTTATCCTCTATCCCTAAGAGAGCACGGAAAATCTTCATTTTGCTAAATTGGGTTGTGGGGGACAGCAGACCAAGAGTGGTTGCAGCCAGATGTGTAGCAGTCAGATTAACGTCGTAACCGCTAAGTACCTGCTCTATCAATGCTTCTGACACGCTTTCATTTTCCGTCGAGTGCGGAGACAGCTCTCGTATTCGTTCTGCGGCTGCCATGAGAAGGGTGCCGGTGCCACAGGCGGGGTCAACGATACGCAATCGACTAATGGCTTCGCTATCTCTCCAGTCGCACATCTTGTCATCGATGGCAAGCGTGGCCAACAGCGCAGCGGCGGCTGTTGTCGTGTAGAACGATCCATCATAGCGGGCGGTATCTAGAACCGTGTGAAAAATGCGACCCAACAGATCGTGCCGTAACCCGGCAATGGAGCGGACCGCCTTTAGAGCTGCTCGCGCGCAGTCTTGAATGGCAGTAGTAAAGGCAGCGTCATTGGAGCAGGACAGCAATGCAACTCTAGCTGTTTGAAAGATAGGTTGATAGTCCAACGCCAGGATGAGGTCCCACGCATCGGCAAACGACTGAATTGGATCGGTGGAGTCAGCACAATGATGCGCCATCTCGGGCGGCCAGTTACCTTGAAACGGCTCTGGAGGGTTAGTTCTATTGTCTAGCTCTGGTTTCAACTCGTCTCTATATCTGTCTAATCTCGCATGAAACATGATTGCAGTTGCAATGACAAGAAAGGCACGTTTAGCCGCTGGATTCCAGTTCTTTCTGTTCTTGCTCTGAGGTTTGGCTGGTAAATCCAGTTCTCTGGCCATATCTTGTTTCTGGTTGTCGGTAAGGCGAGATACTGCCAGATCAAGGCTGGAAGATAGCATTTTAGCTAAATTGTCAGGATCGCCCAGCAGTGACTTTGTATGCCGTATTGCTGATGCCAACTGCGTTATGCTTCCAGTAGTCCAGTTGTCTTTTTCTGAAGGAGTAGATGAATGTGTACGAACCAACCAAAGCAGCTGGGCGGAAGGTAACGATTCATAGGTCGTGTTGTCTGGATAACAGACTGCAACTGCACAATCGGCCAATCCTTGCTTCAGCCGCGCGTCAGCATCTTTAATAGCCGATTTTTTCTTCGAGGCACCCTGTCCATGTTCAGCTTCCAGTGCAATCACGGCCGGATCAAGTATGATCTCTACATCAATACGCAAATTGCCTGGTTTCTTGACTTCCGGTGTAGCGTCCAGACCCAGCTCCGTCAGATGAGAGGTTAGCCAAACATTTAGTGTGTGTTCGTGTACCTTGCTCATGAGACAATCATTTCCTTCTTATCGACAGAAACGCATGAAAGTTATAAACCCACAGTGCTGTTCTGGGCGCTGGAGTGCGCGACATCAGCGAGGGCTGCTGCTAGGCTACCCCGGGCAGAGTAACCCGGCAGGCTGCGCACGCGTGCGCGCCGCCGCTCAGAACAGCAAGATTGGTTTGTCAGATCAGGGTTTGGTACAATCGAAGTATCCATGAGATCGCCCTCGTGGATCACGCCGGTGCGGTTCGCCCCGCGACCGGCTTTTTTGCGCCCCCAGTTTGCCACAGATTTTACAGGCCGCGAAAACTCACCACGCGCGCTGCCGGTGGCCGTGTGAAGATTGCCGCGGCACTCTAAAGTCTTGGCAGGTCCGCAGCGTGATCTGGGGAATGTTTTGGCTGTCATCAGCGGCCACCTGCGCCGCTCTGATAATGACCTCAACGACGGCTTGGTTCAGAAATCGTTACTAGGCTACCAGCCGCCGGCATCTGAGTCCCTCATGCCTGCCGACCCTATTCCGGTGCTTGTCGGACTAACATAACGGGTGGTACAAGCATCGGGGGCAGGTCAATTGCTTCCGGGCTGGCAGGCTACAAATACCTGAAGTCTTGAAACGGTGCGTCTGACGGCGTATATAAGCGACTGGCCAACGCCACAAAAGGCATGTTTTAACTTACGCCTTGTTCTCCAAATAAAATTATCGAGCACTCCAAGATTTCACAATCCACGACCTGCCAATGCTCGTTTACATAACGTCGCGAAGGAAGCTCGCTGAATCCGACGGCACCCCTCATTCAACAAATTTAAGTACTCAAATGTCCAATCATCTGAGAAATTCCTATCGCTGAGGGCTTCCAGCAATACATTAGAACTTGGTTTTCTGTCCTTAAGGCGCTCGGCAGGAACCACTATCCAGCGCGGTGTGGGAAGGCTGATGGCCAGAGCAAAGAATCCGACTGCCCCGGACAGATCTACAAGCGAGGCGAAATCCTCACCTGTCAACTGTCGCGGGCGTGGTCCGCTCACCTCAGCTTCAATCTCGAAGCGAAGCTCTTCCTTACCTCTGGCCACGACAATATCTGGGTGCCCGAACTGGTTAATCTTTTCCACTCGATAGTTAAGCCGTAACAGTACGTGGGCGGCCAACGCCTGCACCTTGTATCCAAATTCAGAGGGAGAGACGCTCAGGCGCATATTCTCAATACAATCGGAGGCTTGGAGCTTCACCAAATTATTCATACACAATCTTCAAGGTTGGCCCGCTGCGTGGCAACCAACCGGTAGGCTCGATGATAACGTAGCTGTCCTTATCAAACACTTTCGGTATCATCTCCTGAAACCGCTCGGTTTCCTGGGAGGCAACAATTAGTTGAACGTTACGCCCTAGTTCTCGTAGACGCTCCAGCAAAATATTGATGTGTTCTGTGTCTAGGGCTCGCGTGGGATCGTCTAGCATAACCAAGTACACCTCGGTGGGCGTATCGTCTGTCTGGCTGAACGCAAAATGGGGGACGACAGCCAACGCGCTCTCGGCCTGGCCGTTCAGCACGCCTGTTGGATCTTCTCTACCAGCAGGGTCGTGACTGCTTGCAACGCGTAACTGTAGTTTCGGAAGGGTATTTCTCGAAATTAGCAATCGGTCATACCAAGGATGCTGTGTCAACGCGCTGAAGGCCTTGGAAAGGCTATCTGATACTCGTGGGATGTTCTGTGCAAGTTGATTGCTGAGTTGGGAGCTCACTGCATCTTTGATTTTGCGGACCGATTCTCCAAATGCAACTAAAGAATTGTAGGAGTCTATAGCTCGCTTGAGTTCCTTTCTGTCCGCCTGCAAATTAGTTAGACGTGTTTGGATCCGGTGAAACCGGATCTCCTCGTTGAGCCGGTCCAGTTGAGCGCGTTTGGATGCGAACCACGCCTCCTGGTCGTTCAGCCGAGCATTGACAGTTGATACTTTCTGAGAATAGTTCTCGATCAACTGGTTAATGTCATCAGTCTCGGTCAGTCTAACCTTGTCTTCATCGCCAACGAGATTCATGATAGCTGCCGCTTTGGTATGTAATGATTGCAGCTGAGTTTTTTCTGTCTCCAGGAGATCTGCTAATTCTTTAGACTTCTGAAGTTGAGATTCAAGTGCGGTCACTATCGAACTTGGGGCCTCATCAGACTTGCTTGCGGTGCTCTGCAGGGCCAATTCCAAAACTCGCCGGTCGTGATGTGAATCACAAATTGGGCAAGGAGCCTCCTCGGAGTCGTTTCGTCCAATTAAGGTAATTGCATCCTGAATAATCCGTCCCTTTATGAATTCTGTCGTAGCCTCAAATCTCGCATCTTCAAGCTTTTGCTGCAATTCATCAGGTGTAAGTCCATCATATACGGATTCCAATTTGTACTCTGCCTTTTGGACCGTGACCTCTTGCTTTTCGATTTGAGTTTGAAGATCGCGCAATTCTTCCAGTCGTCCGTAGGATCTGGTCAAATTCTCTGCTTCCTCTTTTAGACTGACTTGGTCTTGAGTGCGCCTTTTGACAAGTGATTCTTCAGCGTTTTCTACTAGAGCAGACAGTGACAACCCTTCCAAGATATCACTAGGTGAGTTCCCGGTGACTTCTTCAATGAAATTGCGCGCCTTTTGTTCTGACATAGCGATTGACGGGGTCGGCCCGGTGCCCCAAGGTGGAGCATTCAAAATATGGCCTCGACGGGTTTCCTCACCTGCTATCTGATCGTTGATGTTCTTTCGGGCATCCGTGAGTTCTGCGTCTAGCTCGTGCTCAGCCTCAGTCTGGTCTTCCAAGAAATCTTCAAGGTTGCTTAGCAGTGCTTGTGGATGCGTCAGATCGAGATAGTTGAAGACAGTCCGTTCAAAGGGGTCAAGATCTTCCGGTAGTCTGCGAAGTGGGGCCGACTGAGGCGCAAAGATAATATGTGTGCCCTCACCGGCATCCACCGAGTCGAGTTGAGGCATTACCTCTCGTATGGGGTGTCTGGTTCCGTGCCGATCGGTGAGAGTGGGCTCACTACTACTGCCGGCGCCAAGGTTTAGTGTGCGACGAAGGATCCAGAGTTCTCCGTCGCGTATTAGCTCAACCGTGACGCGACAATCTCCGGAGTAGTGCTGATTCTTTATGACCTCGTTTGGGCGGTATGCTGAACCAAAAAGACCCCAACGAACGGCTTCTACAATACTGGATTTCCCGTTTCCATTTCGACCAAGCAGGAACACATGGCGACTTTTAAAGTCTATTGTCTTGGGCGATGTGAATCCCTTAAATCCTTCTATTTCAACACTTTGAACCCTGAATCCGCCAGCCATCGATCTTACCTCGCTTTGAACTGTTCAAGTCGGCTTCTTACGTTGTTTTCGAGTCTTTCCCTTTCAGCGTCCAAGTAAGTCTTGACGGCTTCAGGGCCTTCTCTTTCAAAGTGGTCGGCCATCGGTGCCCATAGCTCCCTAGTGTCTGGAGCTAGCTGCTGAGCGACCGCTTCATTAAAAGATTGAATGGTTTGTTTTTCTTGCATTCTCTCCTCCGTTATAGTCCTTGGTCGGGAGACCAAGGCGATTGCATCTAAATTGGGTTGAGAAATAGGTGAGATGACGTAAGCGAGACGATTTGATACGATAGAGAGTCCTTTCAATAGACAAGGGAGGACTCATGGGGGAGATAAAGGGCGTATCACTGTTTGAGCATTTCGAGGATTTGGAAGATCCTCGCGTTGAACGCACAAAGTTTCATCAGTTGAGCGACATCATCATGATTGCAATATTTGCAGTCATATGCGGAGCGGATAACTGGGTCTGGATATAGGAATTTGGACAGGCTGACCTGCCCCCGACGTTTGTACCACTTGTTATGTTAGTCCTTCAAGCACGGGGACAGGTTCGGCAGGCAAACGGTCTCACGCGCAGTCGGTACGACAGTGGCCAGAACTGACGGTGCGTTTGTTAGTTGAAGATATCGCCTGTCGTGAGCCAAACGTCTCTCTCCGCCCAGTGAGCCGTTTTTCGGGCACTTCCTCAACATTAGAGTATAGGGGTTTATATACGAAGGTAGCATCCGTATACCGTTCTGGTAGCACGGCACGGCCTCACTGCACCCACCGTTACGCTACCGGCGCGAATGCCCCACGCGCCATGATGTTCCGGGCAGCATTCACGTCTCTATCTGCAACATGACCGCAACCCGAACACTCAAATACCCGATATATCTTGGCCCTGGCGTTCACGACGCCACACGCCGCACACCTGCGAGATGTGTACGCAGGGTTGACTTCGACAAGTTTGCGACCGGCCCATTCTGCCTTGTACGCCAACTGTTGTCTGATCATACCCCACGTCTGCGCCAAAATTTCTCGGTTTAGTCCTCGCTTATGTACGCCTCCCGCAGCCGTCATGCTTCTCACTTTCAAATCCTCCATGACGACTGTTCCGTACTGACGAACCAAGTCGGTCGTAATGACGTGGCACTCGCTACGATTCCGTATGGCGTTCCGTCGCTTTTCCGTCGCGAATGCCGCCACCGCTTTACGACGACCATTACTCCCTCTTTTGCATCGACTAACGGCCCTTTGCAACCTGCGCTCGCGTCTACGATCCACGACGCGTCTTTCCACCACCTCACCGCTACTTAGCGTCATGCGTTGGTTTACACCCAAATCGATTCCGACGATTAAGTCGTTCTGTGGTAGCGGCATGACCTGTTCTCGGTACACCAGATCAGCCCACAGATGCCGACCCCGCATCACGAACCGCAAAGCCTTGAGTTGACCACCGTCGGGCAACTTACGAGAAGGTCGTATCCGCATCGACGGCAACCCCTTAACGCATATGCGATTGCCCTTTACCATTGCGGGCGTCACCTCTGCGAGTTCGATGCACCGATATCGCCCCGAACCCCGAAAACGCGGGTAGCCGGGCTTTTCCCCCGCCTTGACGCGCCGGAAGAAACTTTGAAACGCGCGCTCCACCCGGACCAGAACCCCGCGCGCAATCTGCACACTCAGATCACGCCACCACTGCGATTTCGTCCGCAGACGTGTCAAACGCTTCATCTGCGCAAACTTCGACATACCCATTCCGCACGCTCTATAGATGTTGCGTCGTTCTTCCAGAGAACGATTGTACAGCCATCTGCACGCCCCCAACACCTCTCGTATGCGTCTATACCCCGCGCTCGACAAATACACGCGTTCCTGATATGTCTTGTGCATCACAATCATCTCAGTCATCCTGTGTTACTTTGCGATATAATCTCCAAAGTATACAGTACCCATATGTAATCAGCGTGTCATTCTGGTCTGTTTCTGTGCCAATATCGTGCCAATATTGAAGCAAACTGTCTCCAGCCCGACAGAATGGCGACCAGTCACGTCGGTCCACAAACGCGAACACGCCGGATCAGCATGATCCGGTGCTCTCAAACTCTGGCCGTCAAGCTTGTTGCAGTTTTCAAAATCGGGGCAGCGAACAGTGAAGACCAGCAAATTCCGGGTCACGCACAATACTGGAAAGACGGTGCCAGCCACTGCTCAACCACGTGTAAGACCGAAGTCGAAGATGCGGCTGTGCATAGCGGGCGCAGTGAGGGCACAATGTAGGAGGGAAGCGTTTCCCGGTTTTCCAGGGGGCTTAGAACCATCTGAGGCGATACAGCGCGAAAGTAGCCGCTACCCGGCCACGACTCTAGCTGATGAAGAGATAAACCACCAACGGGTGCCCTTCCTGAAGAGGCTTCCAAACAGTCGCCTGGGACGCTCCCAACTCCGCTTGATCACGTACCACCTCTGCCAGCACCATTCCCACCCCAGATCTTCCGCACCTAACCTTGCAATCGGTCTAGCAGCCAGGTCCGCCGCGCTCTCCTCCAGCTGATCCAATGCGAGGCAGCGCATGAATGACAGTCGGAATCCGGCTCCGCGCCTGCCGAGGCAGGGCCAACGCCTGGGATCCAGCCGCTCCTCTCCTCCCCCCGTCAAGCCGCCTCCGCGCAAGCCTTGAACTTGCAACCGGTGTCTCCCGTCGCCGACCTCTCCCCGCCGCCCCCCATCTTTAGTCGGCCCAAGATGACCGATATCTGTTTCGCCTGAAGTGTGAGCAGTTTGGCGCCAATTCTCAAAATTGGCATAAAATTGACACGAATTTTTCCAAAAACTCCATAGAGAATACATATCAATGATGTATACTTATAGACTTATTCGAGTGCGCCGCAAACGGCGCAACGCGCCCTGATCAAAGCCGGCCGCATCCGTCTGGATACACCCTATTTTTCCCGTTTTATCATCAATTTATTTGAGGACAATCGTATGAGACGGCACACGCAATCCTTAGCCCGCGGCACACTGGCTCTCATCTTCGCCGCTGTCGCGCTCATCTCAACTGCCGGCAGCGCCTCCGCCTCTGAAGAGCACATCGTCCAACCGGGGGAAACGCTGAGCCAGATCGCTAGATTTTACGGTACAACCGTTGCAGACCTGCAGCAGCTCAACGGCCTGCCGGACGCCAACTTTGTCTGGTACGGCCAGCGCCTTTTGATCGACGCCAGCGAAACTGCAGCTCCGGCACCCGAGAGTGCCGAGAGCTATCAGCTTTACACCGTCCAGCCGGGCGACACCCTGTTCCTTCTGGCCGGAAAGCATGGCATCAGCCTGACCAGGCTCATGTCCATCAATGGATTCTCCTCCGAGGAATGGCTCAAAGTGGGTCAGGAACTGCTGGTGCCCCGCGCGCTCGCACCCGCCCCTCAACCTGCGCATCAGGTCTCTGCCCTGCAGCCCGCGCCGCCCATTGCCGCGATGCAACCAGGGCGGATCCGCCCCGCTGTCCATACCGTGCAGCCAGGAGAACGACTCTCGGATATCGCGCAGCGGTACGGTGTCAATCCTGGTGCCCTGGCCCGGTTGAACGACCTGCAGAACAACAGCGCTCCTGAGCCTGGCCGGGCCCTGCGCATTCCAACTGAAAACGCGCTCGAACTCCTCGAAGGCATGAGTCAGAGGCTTGACCCGGCCCGCTACCCCACGCGCACCGAGCGCTGGATCGAGGTCGACCTCAACCAACAGATCGCAATCGCCTATGAGGGCGCCGCACCGGTCAGAGTCTTCCTCATCTCCTCCGGAGTAGGCGACTCGCCCACCGTCACCGGCACATACCGTATCTGGGCCAAGATCGCCATGCAGGACATGCGCGGCGGCAACCGCGCCGCCGGCACCGCCTACCACGTGACCGAGGTCAAGAATGTCCAGTACTTTCACGAAGACTACGCCTTTCATGGCACCTACTGGCACAGCAACTTCGGCACGCCCATGAGCCGCGGTTGCATCAATATGACCGAAGAGGATGCCGAGTGGCTCTTCGATTGGGCGTCCCCCTTCATGTACGACGATGACGATGACGGCTGGATGTTCAGCACCCGCGCCAACCCGGGCACGCTGGTACTGGTCCATGAACGATAACGGGCGCATCGCCCCGCTCCGCTCCGAAACTCTGACCGCAATGGCAAAGAAACCGGCTTTCCCCAGCGACCAAAAGGCCCTGAGAGTCTCCCTGTTTCAAGACCCTCCCTATAGCGGTAAGACCGGGAAACCGTGCAAAGTACCCAAGATCATTTATTCAGCATGCGAATAGACCAAGGAGGCTCAAATGCCAAAACGATCCGCTTTCCTTAGCCTGCTCCTCATCGCAGCCTTGATGCTGGCCGCATGCGTCGCGGCGCCGCCCGCCTGGGCTTCGATGGAAGAGCCGCCTGCCGATATGAGCGGCAGGGTTCTCGTCGAAGCGGGCGGAATGATCCGCATCGGTGGCTCCTTCGCCCTGACCGGGCCGGTCCCCGACCCCGGCCTCGACATCCGCCACGGCGCCGAACTGGCCGTCGATGACCTCAACGCGGCCGGCGGACTCGAAGGCTTCATGTTCGAGCTGGTAGCCGAAGACGGCGCCTGCGACGGCACGCAGGGAACCAACGTCGGCAACAAGTTCGCCGCCGACGAGACCATCGTCGCCGTCACCGGCGGCACCTGCTCCGGCGAGACCTTCGGCCTCATGCCGATCCTGCAGGAGGCGCGCATCCCCTTCGTCAGCCCCAGCGCCACCAATCCCGACATCACCTCCGCCGACTGCGACGTCTGTAACCGCGTCGCCCTCAGCGACGCCCTCCAGGGCGCCATCGATGCCGGCTTCGTATTCGGTGATCTGGGCCTCACCAAGGTCGCCGTCGTTCACGATAACTCCGACTATGGCAAGGGCCTGGCCGAGATCTTCCAGGATAACATTGCGGGGTTGGGAGCCGAAGTGACCAGCTTCGAAGGCGTCCAGGTGGGCGATACCGACTTCCGTGCCATGCTGGCCAGGGTTGGCGCCGGTGGGCCCCAGGCCATCTTCTTCGCCGGATACTCCACCGAGGCCGGCCTCATCGCCCAGCAGATGACCGAAACCCCCGGCCTCGAGGACACCGCCTTCATGAGCGTTGACGGCGCCTACACCCAGCAATATCTCGAAGCCGCCGGCGGCGCCGCTGAAGGCACCTACATCTCCTTTGTTGCCGGCGCCGATTCCGAAGTGATGAACGCCGAATTCGACGCCAAGTACCTGGAGAAATACGGTGTCAGCCCCGACGATCTCGGCCCCTTCCACAGCCAGAGCTACGACTCCGTCACGCTGATCGCCGTCGCCCTGTCGGCCGTCGCCGCGGTCGACGATAACGGCAACCTCGTAATCGACCGCGAGGAACTGATCTCCGCCATCCGTTCCGTCGATGCATTCGCAGGCCTCACCGGCACGATTAAGTGCGACGGCATCGGCGAATGCGGCGCCGGCGGCGTACAGATTTTCCAGATTACCGACGGTGCTTTCGTTCAGGTCTCCGGTCTCGGTATGGAGTAAACCACAACACAATCAGGAGAGAGAACGTCATTGATACCCGGCCAGCCCACCGTGCGCGGCAACGCGTTAACCCGGGGAAGACTGTCCAATCGAATGCGGAATGCGCATCTTAGCCCACGAGGAACGGCGGGCGGCTGGGGGGATGATGGTTGATTGGGGCGCGGGGATGGAGTTCTTGGACGCGACGTTGAGTCTGGCAGTTGGGTTCTGCCTGATGGGCAGGCTGTTCTGGCTTGTGAGGAGGATAAAGGGGCGATGATTATTACATCCGATGCGCTGCGTAAGCATTGGTGGGCACTATCAGAAAACGCACGATCTTTCCATAGAATTCTATGCGAGAATCAAGACGGTGTTCCGAAGCAAGAGCTGCTAGCCACTACTGATGATGGAGTCAGTTAAATCCTCGGTTGGATCGGGCGCGCTATTGAGGAGGCAGGAGGCGGCCGGTACTATCAAGGCGAATGCTATGAATGGGGGGAGTATGCTACCGCCTGAAAGATCATTCGCGCCCCGTAGTGGGCGAACTGCTAGGACATCACGAAAAGGAAAAAACGCAGCGAAGGGATTGAGTCTTTTGGAGGAATCAACCCTTCAAATCCTGAGAGAGGCGTATCCTGCCGCTCTAAAAGCAAGTGAAATCCGTGATGAGCTGGGCATTCAGGATCCACGAAGAGGCGTCAATACCTACCTGACAGATAGCTTACTCAAGCGTTTGGAGGAACGCGGGCTCGTCGCGCAGACAAGAGAACGCGGTCCCTGGAAGTTGACCGTCACCTAGACGAATCGACCAGCCGCCCGGCCAGCCCACCGTGCGCGCAAGCGTGAACCCTGGGTTACATCAAAGCCGGTGGAATGGGACCCCCAGTGGAACGGCGGGCGGCTTGGGAGGAGGAGAGCGGAGATGACAAGGGGCGCGGGAGGATCACGTTGGACCCGGAAAGAGCTGTTGGCAGTCCTGTATTTTTATATCAAATGCAAACCGGGTTTGACGTCTCCTCAGAATCACCCGCGCATCGTAACCCTCTCTAAAGCGATGGGGCGCACTGTCAGTTCGATTGCCAATGCGGATAGCCAATTACAGGTCACAAGATCCTGCGTACCCCGGACGCGGCCTGGAAGGTGGTGGTCAGTATATAAAGATCTGGCGTGAATACGAAAGTGACCCTGACCGATTGCCGGCCGAAGCGCGGCGATCCTATCAGGAACGCATTCCTGGCGACGCTCGATGACCACACCCAACCGGACGAACCGCACCATGCGGACGGCGGGCTGCCTGGACCCGCTGTTCAACGCGAACCGTAACTACGCCGCGCCCGTCGGCAGCGAGGTCGCGGGCGCGGCCTTCAAGGACACCTGGATACCGAACGATGTGGACGGGCAGACAGGCGAAGGCATCTTCGAAATGTGTGCCGGGGGCAGGGTTAAGGGGTGATTGGAGCGAAGCAACCCGTGTTCAGGAGCAGAACGATGGAAGAGCCAAGGATTCCCAATTCATACCACACATTTATGCGGTTAATCAGGAGGCTTCAGGAGCAAGACCCGAACGCCGGCCGGAAGGTGCTGAAGCGGCGCATCATCGATCTGCTGGATCTGCCGCTGGAGATGGATGACCCGTACTGGGACGAGCAGGAATTTTCCTATCTGCGGTCGAGTCGGACACGTCGGGCGCTGTTCGAAGACCGGTTCAACCTGGCGATGTACGAGATACGGAAAGAAAAGGGGAAGTCGTGATTATTGAAAATTTGGGGGACTATCAAGTTGACTAGCCAAAACAGAACAAACATGCTGCAACGGTAGTGTATTCAGGAGACAGGGGCCATGGCTGGCTTTCATGTAGGTGGGCGGTTTTCCGGGCGAGCTGTAATTGGATTTGTCCTGGAATGGATTTTGGCGCTCTTGATCGAATACGGCCTTATCATTCTGCTGACGACAGTTATCGTGTTTGCAATCGGTTTTTTCAGAGACTAACTGCAAATGGACAAGTACGAAGGCATGGCATTCGTGAGCGGGGAGATATGCAGGCTGACCGGCGTATACCGCGCCCGCTGTCATCCGATGGTTCGGATTGAACTCGATGAGGGCGAGATTTTCCCGCCATGCAAGGCCGGCGGCAGCCAGCATACCGCTATCTGGGAATACGTCGGGTCCCCCTAGAAAGGCTAGTCAATAGGTCGCAACTATGACAAACGGAACTATGACAAACAAGGAGTGCGCCTTTCTGACCGGAGCCCTTCTTCTCCTCCTTGTTTTTGTGCTAACAGGTGAGTACATCAACGCTTTCCTCAATGTTGTGCTGTCAGGTCAGTACTTCAACGCTGTCAGACTGATCCTCGCTGCTGCAGTCCCACCATTGGGGTTGATCCTGGAGTTGCAATTGCAACTCTACAACTGAACGGGTTTTGGCTAGTCAACTTGATAGTTCCCTTTATTTGGACGATGAGGGGCCTACCTGAGCCGTGATAACAGACAAATCGTGGAGTTTTTACACGATGATGGATCCAGAAAAATAAGAGGAAAGAGCGTATGGCAGCTACAGCGATTTTCTATAGGGGGATGTTTAAGCATCAGTTGGAACTAATGCCCAGCGCCCAGGAGCAGGAAAAGAGCATACGTCTTTTCATGCAGCCACATTCAAGATTGCCGATAAAGGAACTGAGAGACGATCCCCCTAGCCCAATGAATCCGGTCATTCTTTATCTTTCTACGAATGAGGATTTTGCGAGGGTTTCCTGGCGGGCGGAGATCATTGACTGGAGAGATAAGCAGAAGCTCAGCGAAGAAGAACGGCAACAGGTAGATAGAGAGGTGCGGTATTACGATTCTGGCCTTTTCGGCATTGAAGAAGGGATGGTCAACCTTCTCCAGATCCGTAATCTGGTAAACTTTGACTCTGGTTTTTCCGTGACGGAATTGACGAAGATTGAGAACGGAAGAGCGGTTTCAGAAAATGCTTTTTGGTCTGGGTGGATCTACGTTAGAGAAAGAGAATCGCGTCAGCACGACGACGGCGAATAATGAAAGGAGAAATCATGGACGAGAATACACGGCAGGGTCAGGCGGGGCTTGGCATGACAAAGGCAGTAACTAGCGTCAACTAAATTCGACCGGTGTTAAACTCGGAAATGGGATTTTGGCATATAACCCCCAAAATTTTAGTCTGATTGGTAGGGTGAAGAAGCTTGGGAACGACTAAGCCGTCCCCCCCGCATCGGTTAGCCTGCTGCGAGGCCGGGTGCGATGCGCTCAGTGCTCAGGGCTTTGCCGCCAACCCCGTTTCGGCAAAAACAGGACACGGACCCATCGGAAGACCCAAATACCCGCCCTCGCAGGCGTCACGAAAACATGCGGGCGGGGCACAATATCGTATGCCGGGCAACCCATTGACTAGCGAGCCTGCCCCACCATGTTTCAGGCGCAGAGGACGATTTCATCTGCCGGCCTCCTTCTCGATCCTGCTCCTGCTCGCGCTGCTTCTGTCCGGATGTGGCGACAGACGTGCCGCGCCCGCTTCCGTCCTCCCCGCAACCGCGACCCTGCCGGCGCCGACCGCCCGAGCCGCAACCTCTACCTTGGACCGGCCGGCAGCGCCTCCGAGCAGCCCTGCGGCCAATCCGCGCGCGACCGCAGAACCTGTGACGGCAGCATCCCTGCTCGATGAGGCCGCCTATCTTCACCAAATCGGCGACTACAGCCAGGAGCAAAGGTTGCTGCAAACGCTGCTGGCCGATCTCCCGACGGAGCCTGCTCAAGGACGGCAGACACCCCCCTCCCGTACGCAGACGCGCGCCGCAATCCTCTACCGGCTCGCCTTAGCCTATCTGGCAGCTGACGATCCGCAACCGGCGCTGGACGCGCTTGAGCAGCTCCGGCGCATGGGCGACGCCCTGGCCGCGGGTGAGATCAACCTGCCTTCCACGAACGGAGAAACGGTGGCGCAGATCCTGATCAACAGCCTCTTCCTGCGCGGGGAAGCTCTGGCCGGCGTGGACCGCTCCACCGAAGCCGCGGCCGCCTACCGCGCATTCCTGGCGCAACGACCCCAGCTCTCCGGTGTCGTAGAGGAACGCATCGCCGATGCACTCCTCGCGGCCGACGAACGGCTGCAGGCCGCTGACGCGCTGCGCCGGGCCGCCGCCGCAGCCATAACCGCAGACGAGGAAGTTCGCCTTCTCGAGCGGCTGGCAGCCGTACTCGAAGGTATCGGCCGCTGGGACGCCGCCGCCTCCATCTACGATGAGATCCTCTTCGGGCCGCTTTTCGAGCGCGCAGAACCGGGTCCGGAGCAAGCCGCGCCGGCGTCTGACAACATCCTCGGCTACAGAGAAGCCTCCATCTACCGCGCCGGTTATCTCTATCGCGCCGGCATGGCCTATGCCGCGGCCGGCGACGAAGAAGCCGCTATCCTCCGCTGGCGTATGGCGCTGACCGCAGACCCGGCCAGCGATGCCGCCTACCTGTCTCTCAGTCAACTGGTGAACAGGGACGCGCCCGTCGATCCTTTTCTGCGCGGGGAGATCTATCTGTTCGCCAAAGCGTACCTGCCGGCTATCGCCGCCTTTGAGCATTTCCTGGAGAAGTCGCCGCATGCCGCCCGCGCCGGCGAAGCCTGGCTGGGAATCGCCCGCTCCCTGATGGGGTTGGAACGGTGGGCAGAGGCCCGTCTTGCCGTCGACCGCGTGCTGACCGACTTTCCCAACTGTGTCTGCTTTGGCGAGGCCTGGTTGGCGCGGGCGCGAACCGCGTCTGGAGAAGTCGCGCCCGCCGAAGGACGCCGAATCTACCGCACATTCGCCGCAGCGCATCACGACGACCCGCTCGCGCCGGAAGCGCTGTGGCTGAGCGCGCAGTCTGCTCTCACCGCCGGCGCCATACATGATGCCCGCGGCGCGGTCGATCCTTTTGACGAAGCTGCCGCCGATCTGCTCAGGCTGGCGGACGCCTTCCCCAGCAGCCCGCGCGCCGCCGACGGGCTGGCCGTCGCCGCAATCGGCGCGTTCGAACGCGGCCGTTACCAGTACGCCGCCAACCTCTTCGAGCGGCTGCTCTCCGAACATCCCCATGCGCAGCCGGACTTTGCAACCTACTGGCTCGGACGTGCCCGCCATGCCCAGGGCGAAGTCAGGGCGGCGCGCGCCCTCTGGAATGCGCTCGCCGCCCGCGCGCCCGAAACATTTTACGGCATTCTGGCCGCCCTCGACGTTGACGCCGCGCATCCCGGGCAGAATCTTATCCCCCGCATGGCCCGTATGGACGTGACCGTGCCCCCATTGCCCGGCGACGATGGCAGCCGCGCATTCGCCGAAGACTGGCTGCGCGGACCGGAGGGTTTCGCGCACGCCCAGAACACCGCAGCGGCAACTGCCACAGACAGCGTCGAGCCATGGGACCTGCCCCAAACCGTGATCGACGACCCGGACCTCGTCAAAGGCGAGCTGCTGCTGGCGCTGGGCCGCCGCGCTGAAGGATTGCAGCTGCTGGAACAGATCTACTGGCGTTTTGAAAGCGATCCGGCGGCGCTCTATCCCCTCATGCTGCGCTTTCATAAGTTGGACGCCAACAAGCTCTCCATTACGGCTGCCCACCGTCTCATCGAGCTCAGCCCGGCAGAGCGTATTGCCGAAACGCCGCTTTTTATCCAGCGTTTCGCCTATCCCAGACACTACGCCCGCCTGGTCGGGAAGCAGGCCGGCGCGTTTGAGATCGCCCCTCAGCTTCTGTACGGCCTCATCTTTCAGGAGAGCCACTTCGAGTCTGCCGCGCGTTCCTATGCCGGCGCCCGCGGTCTCATGCAGATCCTTCCGGGCACAGGCTGGGAGATCGCCTATAGTCTCAACTACCCCAACTATTCCACCGAGCTGCTCGACCTTCCCATCGTCAGCATCCGTTTCGGCGCATACTACCTGCGCTGGGCGCGCGACTATGTCGGCGGCAACGACATCGCCGCCGTCGCCGGTTATAACGCCGGCCCCCGCAAGGCCCGATACTGGCTCAGCGGCACCGAGCCGGACGACGCCCTTTTCATCTACAAGGTCCCCTACTACAGGACACGCCGCTACCTGCAAGGCATTCTCATCTGTTTCGTCCACTACCTGCGCATATATGGAGGCGTCTAGCTCTTGTTGACCTCAGTCATTTTCTGTCAAAGCGGTTGAGCCGGTCCTGTCCGCCTGCTCCCCGGGGACGAACCGAAGACGTTGCTCCCCTCCGCTGATCCGGCCAAACCGCGACCGCCGAACGGTGTGATTGCAGGTGCGGTCGGGCAGTGTGCAGGTTGGGCAGGTGGCGCTTCGCGCCGGCGCGCGCCGACACCTGTCAGGCGCCACCAAAACGCGCCGCGCCAGCTGTGCCGGACCATGCCCGCCTATCCTGTTCCTGCTTTTCTCTGGAGAAACTGTGTCTGTGTGCGGATGCTGTTGAGGCGCGAGGTTTAAGGTGTCGACAGTCCCAAATTTTTTCGTGTAGTCAACCCAATCAGGACTCACCACTCCCAAAAATCACTTCACTTTCATACATAAACCACAACGCCAGAACTCAGCGCAAACCGCATCACCAGCCGAAGGGTCCGGCTACTCGTCGGAATCTCGGCTCGTTACCCCTACTTGGTGAGTTCGGACTTAAGAGCGGCCAAATTGCACCCGCGTCGGCCTACCCCAACCATTTGGACCACCCCCTGAATTTCTTGACAGGAGGGAAAGCAGGTCAGGCCGGGGTTTCCGATCATTTCTCCTTTAGTTGTCTTCGTCTGCGTCTTCCTCTTTTCCAGTCATGCACTACGAAGACGAAGTCAACAATCAGCCCAATGGCCGCTACAATAAATAGGCCCCCACCTAAACAGAACGGTTCCACAAACCGTTCAATGATATTCGCAACATACCACATACCAATTCCTGGAGGTAGTATAAACAGTACCGACCACAGAAAGAAGAGAATGCCAATATACCAAAAAGTGAAATAGCCAAAGATCGACCTCCTCTTCCTGGATTTGTCATCGCCAGAAATGCGGAACGTCTCTACGACCTTTTGCCTGATTTTGTCGGTGACATGTCTCTTAGTCACAATCCAAACTCTTTTTTGGTCTCTATCAATGAAGTGGGCCCCGAAAATTGGACCACGGGCCAGGGTGCATGATGGATCAGATCACCGTGCACGTGTAGGGCCAGTAGTATAGTCAGGAAACCGCGCCGGCCTACCCCAACCATTGGGCGGCGCGTTCGGCGTTTTCAGCGCGGGTGTAGTCGGCGACCATGCCGGCGCTTTTCCAGCGGCCCTGCGCCATGATCTCATGCGTGGGCGCGCCGGCCCTGGCCATGCGCCGCGCCATCCCGACCCGCCCACTGTGCCCGCTGTAGCCGGCCCCCAGGCCTGCGGTTTTAGCCGCGGCCTTGACGCGGCGCGAGATCGACGATTCAGACAGACCGAAGACCGAATCAGAGCCGACCGCATCCTCAAGCCGGACCGCATCGAGATGCATCATGGCAACCGGTGTCAGATAGACGGTGCGCGGGCTGGCATCGGTTTTCGAGCGCCGCACCGTGAGACGGCCGGAGCCGTTGTCCCAGCGCGTTACGTCGTCCCAGACCAGCGCGGCCGCTTCCGAGCGGCGCAGGCCGGCGTCCGACATCACCCAGCAGAGCGCGATATCGACCAGCCCGCGGCGCAGCGCGGTCTCCGCGCCCTCGAGAACGCCGCCGCGGCCGACGCGGGGAAAACAGGCGGTCTCATAAATGTTGACCAGTGCGGCCATGGTCAGCGCGTTCACCTGCCGCGGCGCGGCCGCCTGGCGCGCAAGGCCGCTCAGGGTATCGGCCACCAGCTGGTCGCGCGCGGTCTGCTCCACCTCGGCCAGCGCCTGCAGCTTGCGCAGCGCGGACACGAACACGGTCAGCGACGAAGCGCCGGCGCCTGCCGACGCCCGTTCCAGCAGATAGCGGCGCAGCTCCGGCGGCGGCGGGCACAGGCCGGAGAGCTGCTGGGCCGCGGCCCAGCGTCCCCAGGTTCTGAGCGCGCTGGCGTAGGCGCGGCGCGTGTTGGGCGCCATCGCCTCGAACGCGGCCTGCACGCGGTCCTGTGACGCGTAATCGCCATCAACGTGAACGATCGCGGCGGCCGCCGCGTTCTGCAGCGCCACCAGCGCGCCTGCGGACTCGTCGACATACACTTGCATTACATCCTCCGAAACAGGAAAACAAAAACAAACGAAACCAATCTAAATAAGCGATAACTGTGCTTATCGCTTATTTAGATTGGCCAGTATACACTACCAAAAGAAGGACGCAAAGATGCCAATTCGCCACAAACTGCGAGGTATCCCAGCTACCCCCATGCGGTTTCAAGCGCTCTACGGGCCTCCTGCGGCGTTTCTATTTGGATGATGAGGATATATAGGGGTTCTTGCTTGGGTTGACTACGCGAAACAAATCGCGCTCTATCACTGTGCCGGCTGCAGCCGGTCCGCGCAGGACCGGCCATCCGCGCAAAGTGAACCCGAAGCGCCCTTGCCGTTCTCCTCGCCCCTCCGCGGATCGACCGATTCTGTTTCCCACAAGATTCAAGCCCAAAACATCCCGAACAGGCCCGCAGGCGTTCCGTTCTAGTCGAATCTTGAACGGCTTTCCCAAAATGTCACCGGATCCTCTCGCTCCTTGGCAACACGATTCACCCCCTTGCCTCTCCTGTCCAGAAAAAGTAGAACCTGGGCGATACGGGCGTTGCTGTAGACCCTGCTTCGCACCTTACGGGTTAATTTGAGCTTTCTCACTTATGGTGCCGCCAAGTCATTTAACTCCACGCCTCTGAATTCGCAGTTCTGCCATCTCTCGACTATCTCAATATCATACTTCGAGTCCACGACAACATATCGCATCTCCAATATCCCGCTTTCAGGAAAAATTCTTGCGTCCTGCAGGCCTATGCCTTCCGGCAGTTCCCCGAAACTGTTCAGATACCTGTCGATCGTTTCCGGACGCAGCTGGAAACCGGTCGGGCCGTCCATCCCTGTGTTCGCCGACACAACACAGAACTCGCCAACAGGTATGATCTGATCTGCCTCCAAGGCCGTCACCCGATCATCCACCCCCCGAAGCTCCTTGGCGAGAATAATCAGATCAGTGGCCAAAGCGTGCACCTTGTCGTTCAGACCCTCAATCGTAACCTCGCCCTGAGCGAATAACAGGGCGGGCGCGACCAGAGCGAGCAATGCGATAAGGATCAGAGCGCGTTTCATCGTAAGACAGTCTCTCTCTCCCCGTATGCACGAGACAATACTCGGGTACGGGTATTGGATCCGAACCGGTGATAACGCCGGGCGGATAAAGCACTTCCCGCCTGGCGTTGCACTTGCTGCAGTATGCAACCTCGGTATAGCCGCCCGATTCTTGACGGTCCGTTCGTAAAACCTCCCAACTGTGTCTGCGATAGCGGTCTCGTTCTTTCATCTCTCTGATATCCTTATATACTCCTTACGAAGGTATTTGGGCCGGCCTGTTATCAACTGCCTACAGCCAGAAAACGGGCAGGTCGGCGGCTTCGCCGCCAATATACTTCTCCTCGGTGGCAGCCGCGGCGGGCCTGGCCTCCCGCATTGGCATATGCCTTATCCCTCGGCCGCCACCCAGTCGCTGCTGCCGCGGAATTCACAACCGTGCCAGCGTTCGATCACGTAGAGCGGCTTTTCATCGTGGGTCTTGTAGAAGATCAGAATTTCGCTGCTTTCAGGGTCACCCTGGACGGAATACATGCTGTATTCGGTGGGCAAGGCGTCGAACTGGGCCATGTAGCGGACAATGGTCTGGTGCTGCAGGGTGAGGAGGGGGCCGCCAGCGCCGGATGTGGCGAGGATGCAGTGCCCGTTTTCGAGGTAGGCAGGGCCAGGCCCGTCCCAGAGAGCTTCGAGAACGTCCAATCGATCTGACATATCCCCGAGAGAGTCCACTTCCCGCTCGAGATCTCCGACGAGGAGATCAAGATTATTTATCGTATCCCACAGTTCGTCCTGCTGATCTGCCTCTTCAATGCCCGTTATGCGTTCGTCAAGCTCATCGACACGGGCAAACAGATCATCGATGAGTTCGCCCAGGCGAGTGACGAGACTCTCGTCGTTGCCGGCTTCCTGGGCGTTGGTGTTGACGGCGGCGAGACAGAAGAGGGAAAAGACAATTGTGATCACGATCAGGGCGTAGAGGTTGATGCGCTTCACGGGTGGTGTGTCCTTTTTGCGTTAGGTTTTGTGTGGTGAATGGTGTCGCGAAGAACACCAAAGGCGTATTGGATTTGCTTCGCATGACTGCGCTGCCCTTTGCAGACTAGCCGCACTTTACTCCCTCAATTCGCTATTCTGACAGACGTCAACGATCCCCAGGCAGTCGGCTATTCTTGCAGTTTGGACAGATAAAATTCCCAGGTCGGCGGGATGAGTTCCAGATGAGGTTGGGCATGGTCCATGACTGGACTTCGCGCATGACAAAAAATCTCATACCGCATCATTCGGTCGGCACGCTTTCCTCGAACATCGACCCCACAACTGGAGCACCAGATACGCGCGTAAAATCCGTCGATTTCATCAAATTGAGCCGTGCCCTTACAGTTGCGGCAAATAATTCTGAAATTCATTTGGATGGGTCGTTCACGACGGCATCCTTCACTGAGCCAAAGTGTTCTGCTCCTGGGTCTCCAGCAAGGCCAGGTAGGACACCATTTCGAGTAAAGCGCCGCTGGCTGTTTTCAGATCTCGTGATCGGGCAGTGACAAGGTTTCCTGAAATCCAACTGAGTTCTCCGTCACTGACGCTGCAAACCTGATATCAGTCTGATTCTTCCTGTACCCGCCTGCCCGCCGTTCCACGGGAGGTATCCCGCCGGAATGCCCAACATCTCGTCTCCTCTACCGGCAATGAGCGCATTCCGTAACGATTTCCCTCACGCAACCGGTGACGGGGCCGGTCACACAACCTGCCGGATATTCACTCGCAGGCTGATAGCTGGCAACCACATCGGACTGCACTTCCTCAAATGGCTCGCAACCAAAAATGGAGATGGCAGACCCTAACCCTCAGCCAGAAACAGATCGATTCGCCGCGCGAACTTTTCATCGGCCTGGTACCGGATCCGCCACTGGTTCAAGGTGCTGCGAGGCACGCCCGTCCTCTCCGACACCCGCTGGTTATCGTTAATCTCACTCAAAATCTGTAAGGCTTCCGCCTTCTGTCTGTCGGTGTACATGCGCCGCCTCAATTTGGGCGGAAACTTCAATCTGCGTTCACTCATGGCCTTCCCCACTGCATCAATGGCAAGCTGAATCTGCCCCTTCGACCACGACACAGCCCTTCTCCTGTTCCGGGCCGCCCTGCCCTGACGGCGCTAACGTTGTCGATGACGCTGCCGAAAACATGATCCACAAGCGCGTCCGTCTCCATTCACAGACCGCGAACTTTATAGTATACAGCGTCGAAATGTCATTTGCATGTGAATTGTGCCTTTTTTTTGTATCAATATTGTGTCAATTTTCCTCCGAATGGTAGAATAGGGACCGTCTGCGCCATACGCGGCCCAAATCAGGACCCGGATCCAGCGCCGCGCCTTCTTGCCAGATAGGGAGACTAAGATGAAGCCCGCCGACGAACTCATACAGGAAAATAAAGCATTGCGGGACCGCCTTTCCCGCTTGAGCAGGGCCAGCCTGCGCATCAACGAAAGCCTCGAATTCGACGCCGTTCTGCAAAGCGTCCTCGACTCCGCCCGCTCTCTCACCGGCGCCAGCTACGGCGTCCTCACCCTCCTCGACGAAACGGGCCAGGCCGACGATTTTCTCTCCTCCGGCATGACTTCCCAGGAAGCCCAGGGCCTGTGGGAACTGCCCGATGCACTGAAACTCTTCGAACACCTCGGCAATATCCCGGAACCGCTTCGCCTTCCCGACCTGATCGGCCACATCAGAGCCTTCAACCTTCCCGAACCACCCCTGCCTGGGGGCGCGGATATTCCGTTCTCCTTCCTGGCCGCGCCCATCCACCACGGAGGCGAACGCGTCGGCAACATTTTTCTCGCCGAGACAGGGGCCGGTCAAGAATTTACCGCCGAAGATGAAGAAACACTGGTCATGTTTGCATGCCAGGCCGCGCTCGTCATCGCTAACGCCCGTCGCTACCGCGACGAGCAGCGCGCCAGGAACGACCTCGAAACCCTGATCAACACCTCGCCTGTCGGTGTCGTCGTATTCGACGCAGAAGCAGGGGTACCGGTCTCCCTCAATCAAGAGGCCAGAAGAATCGTCAGCAGCCTGCACAGGCCCGGCCGTCCTGTGGAGGAGCTCCTCGAACTGATAACCTGCCGCCGCGCCGACGGCCGCGAGATCGCCCTCGACGAGTTCCCCCTGGCCCAGGCGCTCAGCACCGGCGAGATCGTTCGCCTTGAAGAAATTGTGATGGAGGTCCCCGACGGCCGCAGCGTCAAAACGCTGATTAACGCCACGCCGATCCACGCACAGGATGGCGCGGTCGAATCGGTTGTCGTGACGATGCAGGATATGTCGCCGCTCGAGGAGCTGGAACGGCTGCGCGCAGAATTCATGGGGATGGTGAGCCACGAGCTGCAGACCCCGCTGACCTCAATCAGAGGCTCCGTAAATACCCTCCTCGACGATGCATCCTCCCTGGATCCGGCCGAAATGCGCCAGTTCCACCGCATCATCTCAGATCAGGCCGACCGCATGCGCAGCCTCATACGCGACCTTCTCGATGTGGCTCGCATCGAGACCGGCACGCTTTCCGTCGCGCCGGAGCCGTCCGACACCGCCACCCTCGTGGACGAGGCCCGCATCATGTTCATGAGCTCAGGCCGCAGACACAGCATCCACATCGACGTTGCCCCGGACCTGCCCCAGGTCATGACCGACAGACGCCGCATCGTCCAGGTCCTCAGCAACCTGCTCTCCAATGCGGCCAGGCATTCCAACGAGCTGTCCACCATCACCGTGCGCGCGGTGCTGAAACAGTTTCAGGTTGTCGTCTCAATCGCCGACGAGGGCAGAGGCATACCGGCCGAACGCCTGCCGCTCCTGTTCAGAAAGTTCTCCCGCGTCAACGGCGAAGAGCGACAGGGAGACCTCACCGGGTCGGGGCTCGGTCTCGCAATCTGCAAAGGCATCGTGGAAGCGCACGGAGGCCGCATCTGGGCTGAAAGTGACGGACCCGGCCAGGGCGCGCGCTTCATCTTCACGGTTCCAATTGCCGGGCAAAAAGAAACCGGCAGCGGCGAACCCGCGCCGTTCGTCGCCGAACCCGGCAATGAGACACAAGAGCGGACGCGCATCCTCGTCGTGGACGACGATCCCCACGCGCTCAGATATATCCGCGACGTCCTCTCTAAATCAGGCTATGACCCCATCGTGACCGCAGAACCGGATGACGTCGACCGTCTGATTGCCAAGGAGGGGCCCCATCTCGTCCTGCTGGATATGATGCTGCCGGGGTTCGATGGGATCGATCTGATGAGGAACATCCTGGAAAAGAGTGCACTGCCCGTCATCTTCCTCTCCGCCTACGGCCAGGAGAATCTCATTGCCAGGGCCTTCGACACAGGGGCCGCCGACTATGTGGTGAAACCATTCTCTCCCACGGAACTGGCCGCGCGCATCAGGTCGGTCCTGCGCCAGCGCGCCGGCATCGGCTACCTCGGGCAGCCCGAAAACTATCTCCTGGAAGACCTGGTGATCAACTATACTGAACGCCGCGTGGCTCTGGCCGGACAACCGGTCGTGCTCACCGCGACCGAATACGCTCTGCTCTTCGAGCTCTCGACCAACGCCGGTATGGTGTTGACCCACGGCCAGTTGCGGCAACGGGTCTGGGACCAGGGCCATTCCGGCGACGCGGGATTGGTCCGCACCGTGGTACAGAGACTGCGCCAAAAACTGGGTGACGATGCATACGAACCCAAATACATCTTCACCGAGCCGCGCGTCGGCTACCGCATGGGAAAGCCATCATCCACCTGAGCTGACGCGCCCCGTAGGGGCACCCACAAGGGGTGCCCTCCACCCCCTGTGTGCTCCCCAAACCAGGCCGCCTCCCGTTCCCGGTGTGCTGACCTGGTGGATCGCTCCGAGTTGACACCCGAAGACGCACAGAAGGCTGGCCCGGGGCGGTTGGCTCAGTTGGAATCCCACATCTCACCCCCCCACATGAAAACCACTCTTCCTCAAAATGCGGGTAAGCTGTTCATGATCCGGGTCCTGCGACCCTTCCCCGAAATCCATGATGTTCGATGTAAGATATTCAAAAGATGCAAGGAATGCCCTGCGGAACAAATCGTGATGGCGTGGACTGTATCCCGGCATTTCAGGCCAGTGAAGACTCACTTCATCGGGAAACACAGCAGCGTTGTCGGCGCAAACGCGAATGCATGACTTGAACTCCTCCAGGGAATGCCGTTGCGCTATGGCATGGAGCGCCAGATTAAGCATTATGCGATCTGCGAATTCCGAACCGCTCCTTGCTGCTGCATTCAATTCGATGGGAAGCATGATCGTCTCCTCTCGGTTGTTGGTTAGTTCGCTGTCCGGGAAGATCCATCCCGATTCGATGACAAGAGTCCTGACGGTAACCTCCGGGATCATGACATCCCCACCAATAAAGGACTCTTACCTGATCGTTCCGCTCATCCTTCCAGCCAAGACGCCTGCCCTGACCTGCAGAACGCCCCACCGGACAATGGGGCCAAGCTTGCCAGCTAGCTCAGATCCTGGCCCTCCCCAGATAGCTCCCAGCTGCTCGATGCGTCCAGCAAGCCGGATGACGCGTCTCTCTTCGTTCCCCTCTGCACGGAAAGACGTCTTGAAGAAAAAGTAAATTCTGAAGGCAGGTGTAAGGCAAAAGTACTGAGAATAAGGGAAAATATGACGAGCACAAGAGCGATAATGATTACGACGTTCCGAGTCTTGGTAGTCATGAGGTGGAATCCTTTAGGGTCTATGATGAATGAATGACCAAAACGCGCAGCAGCCTCCGAGCCCAAACAGCTCCGCAATCACCACCCAAAAAAGGCAACCTACTATACCCCCTTCTTGCCTGGGGGATTCTTCACCAAAATATGGACAAAACTTGTAACCTCCTTTCCACATCCATCCCTTAACCCGGCCGCCTCCCGTTCCCGGTGTGCTGACTTGGTGGATCGCTCCGAGTTGACGCCCGAAGACGCACAGAAGGCTGGCCGGGATCGTCTACCAGGCCGCGTACCTTGCACACCCTTCCCCATCGACGGTGAAAATGTAGGGTTTGTCCGCCGCATCAGCATAGAACGCCGAGACCCGTAGCAGGCGCCTGTAGGTGAGTTAATCGACGACCACCTCCTGGCCGGTTCCGCTGTTGAGGCCGAGGGAGAACTCCACTTCGGCCGGTGCATCGCCGAATGGAAAGTCAGACACCATTTTCCTGATCGAAACGACAATGAGGTAATGGAATTCCAAGCAGGCGACATCCCCAGCCATCTGTCTCTATAGAATACACGAGTAATATGTGGTTTTTATGGAAATTGACCCTTTTTCTTATACCAATATCGTGTCAATATTCAAATTCCACACAAAATTGCCTCCATTAGCGCAATCATCCCCTGGGCCGGACAGAAGCCGCCACCGCCGTACAGGACCTCGCCATCGGCGCATTGCTTCAGCGCCTGCCCCGCTCTCTACATCACCGCCCCAGCAACAGACGCGCAAAGGGCCAGGATCACGTGGATCTTGGCCCCTCTTTCTTCTCCAGTTCGGTCGCCAAAAGGATTGCGATTTAGGGTTCGTTGACGCTTGTCTGAACAACGACTTCCGGGTGCAAATTACGCCTGATCGTCGAAGGGCGACGCAGCTGCGCAAAGAAAATCCGATACGCCTTTGGTGTTCTCCGCGTCCTCCGCGGACAAAAAGGTGTTCTTCGCGTGACTTCGCGGATCAATTGGTTTTGTCTGTTTCAACATGCAAGCGAGAAACATCTCTAATAGGACTGCATGCTTTCCGTTCTTGTTGACATCTGAACAGCCTTCCCAAATGTCACCGTAATGTCCCCTTTTTCTCCCCCGCTTGCACACATAAAATGGTATACGGGTTCAAATAGGTGACGCTGCCCGCGCCGACTATGTTGCCCCTTGACACAATACTGGCGCAAGAAGAGGCGAAATTGGCATAACCATGACACGCAAGAGCCGCTCTCCCCTCTTCCCTCCCTGTAAGACCCCACCCGGACAACCCTTGTGTGCCCCGAATTCGTCTATCTCAAGATGTTCTCCGTGTACTCGGCAGTTCACTAAAAACGAAAAACGGACGACTATAAACTGCCGTTCCGGCCTTCCCAAAATGCCAACCGAACCTAATCACCAAACGTCCACAATCTGTTGGCAAAAAAGTTCCAGACGAGGACAACGCCCCCCTCGTCATTAGCTGCCTGAGAGCTGTGAAAATCAAAGAAGTGAACCGGTTGTGTCTGAAAGCAATCTGCCGGGCTCGCACCCCTGTCCGCAGCAATACCCATATGCACATATCTCAATATGCGAATACATGCCACACCTGCACGATTGCCATCCCCACCGCGGTCAAGCACCCACCCCCGCAACCCGATCATACGTAGCCCTGAACGAACTCTCCAGCAGCCAGCGCCAGAACGACCCGTTGTCGCTGAACTGCTTGAACAGCTCCGTATGGTCCGCCAGCAGCACCGTCATCGCCTGCTCCAGCGCCCTGTCATGCTCGATGCGCGCGTTCTGCCTGTCGGAGTTGACCTTCGCATTCTGATACGCCCTGTCCTCGGCAACCATCGCCGGCAGCTCCTCGGTGACGATCTTCCCGATCTTGTCCTGGTCCTGCCACGCAATGTTGCCGAAACGGTCGTTGAACTCCCTCAAAATGTGGGACAACCGCTCCATCTCCGCTTCCGGCCTGTGTCCGCCGCCGTCGGCCGGCGCACAGGACGCTGTAACGCCTCGCGCGCTTGGCTATGAAACGCATCGTCGCCGGCGCTCTTCGCCGCACGGCGCGTTACTCTCGTCACGGTTAGCGGCGTTTTGACGGCTGACACGAAACGCCGCGGCCTGTAAGGGCGCCCCGTGTGGGCGCCCACAACCCCCCGAACTGGCACAACAACCCCCGCGCGGGTACACTACGCCGCAAACGCCGCCCACAAGCCACTGCCAATGCCCGGGCAACTCTTCACCGGTTCCCTGGCCATTTCGTCAGGGTTTCGACTGCATCCACTGGCCGGTCAGCGCAGCGGCTGCTACGCCGTCTCCGTGTCGGGGAATTGGCGGGTGACTTTCAGGTTCGAGGATGGACACGCGGTCGAAGTCGATTACACAGACGCCCACTGAGGAGGTGGGACCAATGGGTATGCGCAACCCGCCCCATCCGGGCGAGCTCATAAGGTACGAGTGCCTGAAACCGACGGAGAGTGCCAAGGTCGCATCCTCTGGGACCAGGCCGTAGCTGAGGCCATGCGTTGGGACCCCGAGCAATTGGCCCGATTGCGCGAGCCGCTCAGCAACGCACCCCGCGTCCGGGAACTCGGCTACAACCAGTATGCTGACGAAATAGTGGACATCGAGGGCATGGAAGCCTGTCCCGATGAAGAGACTGCCGGTGAAGATTGAATATGTCCTGGATAATTAGACTCAAAGCGCGTCTAGGGGCACGCATCCCGCACTTGCAACGAAGACAAACGCCTGGGTGGTTTGCATACGGTGCATGCGGAAGTGGTGAGGAATCCCAAATGGACCCGGCATACAGCCGCGTGACCAATCCCGAGCGCTTTCGCCCGTTGCATACCGCCATGTTGGCCATCATCGACCGGCTCGAAAGTGACTTCGACGTCGAGCGTGCAGAAGGATTTGGTTTCGACGAGAAGTTGACGAGGGGTCTGGAACTTGCTCGTGCGGATGTGAGACTTACCCCGAAAGACCCTGGCGCCGCGCCTGTCTCGGTCGTGTTTACTGCATTTCCGGGTCTTCGAATCCGGTTTGGACGATGGTACATCGAGCCTTTCCCAATCTGTGGCTGCGACGCCTGCGATGAGTCGGCAGAAGACGAGATCGAGCGGCTGAATGATATGATCGACGACGTGACTGCCGGGAGGTTTCGCGAAGCGATCGAGATTCCCCTGTTCTCCTCTATGGGGGCCGGTTGGGTGGAAACGAGATTCTGGTCCTCTGACGTCAGGAGAACCCGGAATAGGTCTAGAGTTGACCGTCGCCAAGGGCTTGAGATGTCCGGCGGACGTCGCCGACTGGATTTGAACTGGAACCCGTGGCCCCGCAGACAGCTAGCCAGACGCGGCGGGCCTGGTCCCGGATCCAATCCCGCAGTTGAGCGCAACAGTGTTGAGGTTGGCCCCGATCATCAGCCCAGAAAACGGGGAAGGTGAGGTACATCCATACAGATACATTGTGTTCTGTTCGCAAAGCGGGCGGTCTGCCGCCATCCAGAGCATGGTGCGCTCTTCAGCCGGCGTGCAATGGTCGGGACCTTGATTCGGTCCTTTCATGATTGCAGAACTCTCTAGGTCCGCCTTCCGGCAGGTTAGGCTGGACTGGCGTATGACGCGCTGCTGCGGATCAAAGAGATGCTTCCGTAAGGGAGCCGGGTTCCCGTCCTCAAGGAGCGGGGCATACCCGTTCGTACCGCCCAGCACCTTATCCATTTGCGACAGACACACCCGCAAAAACGACAAATTGTCGCATTTGCCAGCGCGTCGGCGGCGCTGAACACATCAGGCCTGAAGCGTCTGTATACCAGTTTTGTGGACAAGAGCTCACTGGCACGTTGACCGAATGACATAGTGGATTGATCCTACACAACAGAAAGGAAGCAAACATGAAGCGTTATTTGATCATCATTGCAGTACTGACTTTGCTTGTGCCTGGCGTTCTGCTGGCGCAAGATGAGCTTACACTTGAGGATCTGGCCGAACAGGTCGCGGAGGTTGTGGAGCAAGTCGCGGATTTGGCCGAACGTGTCGCTACAATCGAGGAGATATGGACAGGGCCCGGGTCCAGGGAGTTGAACGACGTGGCTTGCATCATCGGCGAAAACACCGTTCTTCAGGACGAGTCTGTTTTGAAATACAAGGATCAATACGAAGAATGGGTCAACGTTGAGGAAGTAACGATAAAGGCCGTCGTTTACAACAAAGAAACTGGCTATATCGTCATTACTTATGCCGACACCCCCTGGGGGTTTGACGATAAACTAGTTGGCGAACGTTGGGATGGCTGCGAGTTTGTAGAATCAAGCGATTGGTGGGAGACAGAATAATGGAGAATTTAAGTGGAGCCATGGGGCGGCTGCGAACTCGTTCGCACCGGCGACTGGACCATCCAGGACCACTGACACACTGAAATTCTTCGTATATTCCTTATAAGATCGGACAATCTGTACAGAATTGACCGCGTTCCGAGAAAATATTGAAGGCCGAAAACCGACAAATTTTGTCGGTTTTCGGCCGATTTCAAATATCGGAATTTTTTTATTCCGTATAACATCTAATTTATGCGGAGTGAAAATTGAGGGCCATACCGGAGGGAAGCATGAAAAATTTACGGGGAGTACTTCAGCTGTTCGCCCTGTTCTTTCTATTCCTTGCGGCGGTTATGAACGTTCAAAGTTATCTGAAAAACCGTTTGACGGTTCCGCAATATGGGAATGTTGTCTGTCAAAAGATTATCCCGCAAGTGTTTCTGGAGGAGATGCCGACAAGCAGAGGTTTTTTTTGGGAGTTGGAAGATGGGCTGGAACGGATGGACGCCGTTACTCCCCCGTTGATCTTGTGGGGCTATCATAGGGCGCTGACCGGTTTTCTGCACGAGATCTATGACGGGTTCGCGGCGGCCCTGTCAAAGAAAAACCCGTCTATTGTTGAACTGCTGGAATTGATAGACCTGACCCGCTACGAAAACGAACTGCAGTCGGTCGGCCTATGGTATCGCCTGTTACCGAGATCGACGCGGCGCGTGTTGGATATGGGAGATTGCCCTACTGGTCTTTGAATATCGATTTCCATACGGGAGGTGACCATGGAGAGACGGTACACAGGAATCGCCCGGCGGCCAGGCACTTGCATTGTAAGACGACAACGGGAACGGCCGCATCACCTGCGCCGAAGCCCGCCGGCACGGCATCGCGCCGGTGCACCGTGATCATCCCGCCTACCAGTACATGAACAATCGCGACAACGACGACGTCGTATGTGAATGAAAGGGGATTATATCGAATAGTGTCGCGCCCCAATCCAACAGCCGAACAGGCCGATTCGTTTTAAGAGTTGGCCCAAACGTCAACACACCGCAATAAAGCCTCCGGATCATCGCGATGATCCGGAGGCTTTATTTTGCGCTGGTCGGGAATTGGAGTGTACGATACAGGAAGGTGCGACTCGTCGATTTGAAAATCATGGAGGAAACCATGACTACAAATCAGCGCAAGCACAGAAACTCGAAGAGAAACAACCGTCGGACACCGGCTCAAGGTTGGCCGACACGTTTTTCGCACAGAAGCGGATGTCTTGTCGCAAGCTTTCATTGTTTTGCGATCAGACATCATCTCGTTCAAGTTCGCTCGGGTCAACGCCTGAGACGCTAACTCGATAAGCCATCGACGAGCGCACCTTATAGAAGACTACTGGTTTTTCATACTTGGTCGATTGGAAAGCCAGCAGATTTCTATGTACACGATACTATCACATTTGAGTTAACATTGAAATAACAAACTCACCTAGATTTGACAAATCACATAAATGAAATTAGTGCCGCGATTATATCTAGAGCGTGGCACTATTCGATATAATCCCCGAATGAAACCGGCCCGCTGAAAGCCGTTCTAAGCGACTCTTTCGCGGCTTTAGGTCCCTCTGCACAGCCCCTTGCCTTTCACAGCAGCCAGCCCGCCCCAGCCGGCCTTGCCAGAGCGAATACCAGGGCGTCAGACCCACGCGTGCATCAAAGGGCCGAAGACAACGGCCGCCGCAAATCCCTGAACAGCACAGAGCGAGCTGCAGCAAAGCCGCGATCCAGGCGTCCACAACCCCCCGAACTGGCACAACAACCGCCCCGCGGGTACACTACGCCGCAAACGCCGCCCACCTCCCACAAACCACTGCCAATGCCCGGTCAACTCTTCACCAACTACTTTCTCGAAGAAGGCATCCTCCACACCGCCGCCTGGCAGGAATCCCTCGCCCAACCCGCCGCCTTCGACGCCTTCCGCGCCCACGCGCACGCCCTCCTCAAGAACGCCGCCGCCTTCCACACCATCAACGAGGCCTCCACCGAACAGGAGCTCATCCGCCCCCTCTTCGATCTCCTCGGCTGGGCCGACTACCTGCCCCAGCAGGGCAGCGACCGCAACGAAGACATCCCCGATCACCTGCTCTTCGCCGATGCCGCCTCCAAGGCCCGCGCCGCCGCCAAACCCGGCCCCAATCGATACCCCGACGCCCTCGCCGTCTCCGAGAGCAAGCGCTTCAACCTGCCCCTCGACGCACGCGACCGCGACGACCGCGGCCCGACCACTTCGCCGCACGCCCAGCTCCTCCGCTACCTGGCCACCGCCGACATCAACTCCGACGGCCGCATCCGCTGGGGCATCCTCACCAACGGCCGCATCTGGCGTCTCTACGACCGCCGCGCCCTCCCCCGCGCCAGCGGCTACCACGAAATCGACCTTCAAGCCGCCCTCCACGCCGGCGGCAACGCCCATAGCCTGCGCACCTTCCGCCTCCTCTTCGGTCGACCCGCCTTCAGCCCCCAACACGGCGCCCAGACCAGCTTCCTCGAAGACGCCATCGCCGAAGGCCGCCGCTACGAAGAACAGGTCGCCAACGATCTCTCCGGCATCGTCTTCGCAAAGATCTATCCCGCCCTGGTCCGCGCCCTCGCCGAAGAGAGCCGCGCAGAACTGGATGACGTCCGCCAGGCCGCCCTCATCTTCCTCTACCGCCTCCTCTTCCTCCTCTACGCCGAGGACCGCGACCTGCTGCCCGTCAACGACAGCCGCTACGACGACTACGGCCTGCGTAAATCCGTCCGCGACGACGTCGACAAACGCACTGCCGCCGGCGACACCTTTTCCGGCTTCGCCAGCCATTACTACGACCACATCAGCACGCTCTGCCGCCAGATCGACAAGGGCGACCCCACCATCGGCCTGCCTCCCTATAACGGCGGCCTTTTCGCCCGGCAGGCCGCGCCCATACTCGAACAGGTGCGCCTCTCCGACGCTGTGCTCGCCCCCATCATCCACAACCTCAGCCACACCGAAGGCGAATCCGGCCGCCGCTACGTCAACTACCGCGACATGACCGTGCAGCAGCTCGGCTCCATCTACGAGCGCCTGCTCGAGCGCGAACCCGCCCGCACCCCCGACGGCCAGATCGTCGTCCGCCCCAACAGCTACGCACGCAAGGACAGCGGCAGCTTCTACACGCCTCAACCCCTCGTCGACCTCATCGTCGAGCGCACCCTCACACCCCTGCTCGAGGAACGCAAAACCGCCTTCCAGGCCAAAGCCGCTGCCCTGCAGAGCGACACACGCGCCAAAGCCGGCCGCACTGCCGAGCTCCGCCGCCTCGATCCCGCTGAAGCCGCGCTCAACCTCAAACTGCTCGACCCCGCCATGGGCAGCGGCCACTTCCTCGTCACCGCCGTCGACTACCTCTCCGACGCCATCGCCGACCTGGTCGAAGACGCGCCCACCGCCGCGCCCTGGCTGGAGGACGCCTACACATCGCCCCTGCTTGAACGCATCGCTGCCATCCGCGCCGACATTCTGGCGCGGGCGCACGCCGCCAACTGGGTCATCGACGAGCCCCAGCTCACCGACCAGGCCATCATCCGCCGCATGGTCCTCAAACGCTGCATCTACGGCGTCGACAAGAACCCGCTCACCGTCGAGCTCGCCAAGGTCTCCCTCTGGCTGCACAGCTTCACCGTCGGCGCGCCGCTCTCCTTCCTCGACCACCATCTGCGCTGCGGCGACTCGCTCATCGGCCTGCGCGTCCACGACGCGACGCAGGAGCTCTCCCGCCTCGGCGGTTTCACCTCCGCCAGCGCCATCCAGGCCGCCGAAAACGCAACCGGGGGCATGCAACAGATCGAAGAGATGTCCGACGCCGACATTGCCCAGGTCGAGGAGTCTGCCACCCTGTTTCGCGAGGTCGAAAAGACCACGTCAGCCCTGCGCGGCCTGCTCACTACACTTTGCGGCGTCAACTGGCTCGCCGCCGGCATGAAAAAGCGGCAGCGCGCCGAATTCGAAGCGCCGCTCCAGGCGATAATCGTCTCGCAGGCGGAAAAAGCCTTCTCACTGCTCTCCAACGGTCCCGACAGCGTTGACGCCGCCGACCCGGTCCGGCAGCACACCCTATGGCCCGCCTTCACCGAAATCTGGCGCGCCGCCAAAGAGATCGCCGACCGCGAAACCTTCCTGCACTGGGAAGCCGCCTTCCCCGGCGTCTGGCATCGCTGGCAGAACGACCAGCCCACCGGCGGCTTCGACGCCATCATCGGCAATCCCCCCTGGGACCGTATCAAGCTGCAGGAGGTCGAATGGTTCGCGACCCGCTCCCCTGATCTGGCCCTTGCCCCCACCGCCGCCGCCCGCCGCCGCGGCATCAAGCAACTGCGCGATGAGGGCGATCCGCTCGCCTCCGAATTTGACGCTGCCAAACTGCGCGCCGACCGCCTCGGCCAGCTAATCCGTGCCTCAGGCCATTACCCACTGCTCGGCGGCGGCGACATCAACCTCTACTCCCTCTTCGTCGAGCGTGCCATGCGCCTGGCCAAACCCAACGGCATCGTCGGCCTGCTTACGCCCTCCGGCATCTACGCCGACAAGACCGCCGCCCGCTTCTTCAAATCCGTCTCTACCAGCGGCCGCGTCGGTGGCCTCTTCGATTTCGAAAACCGACGCCTCGGAACAGACCTTCCGCCCTTTTTCCCAGATGTCGACTCCCGCTTCAAATTCTGCGCCCTCATCTTCGGCGGCAAGGAGCGCCGCTTCCCCCAGACCGACTGCGCCTTCTTCCTCCACGACACCGCTGCCATCGAAGACTCCGACCGCTGTTTCCCCCTGGCCCCCGCCGACTTCGCCCGCGTCAATCCCAACACCGGCACAGCCCCCATCTTCCGCAGCCGCCGCGACGCCGACATAACCCGCCGCATCTACGAACGCCACCCCGTCCTCGTCGACCGCTCCGGTGAAGACGAGATCCGCGCCTGGTCGGTTGGATACATGCGCATGTTCGACATGACCAACGACTCCCATCTCTTCCGCACCGCCGCCCAGCTTGAAGCCGACGGCTACTATCCTGTGCAAGGCAACCGCTGGAAAAGGGGAGAGACGTTGTATCTGCCGCTCTACCAGGGACGCATGATTTGGCACCTCGACCACCGGGCAAACTCCGTGCGCGTCAACCCAGAGAGTACGCACAACCCGTACTTGAGCGAACCGGTCACGGAGAAACAACGCTCTGATCCCTCGTTCCTACCTCAAACACAGTACTGGGTCCCAGCAGTGGAAGTGGAGACTGCCTTGCCAAAGTCCAAAGGCTGGACGTTGGGGTTCCGTGATATCGCAAGACCAACAGATGTGAGGACCATGATAGCAGCGGTCGTGCCGTGGGCTGGGTACGGAAATACGATTCCCTTGCTCACGTTGGAAGATAGTCTTTCTGCGGCGTGCTTTATCGCTAACCTAAGCGCTTTTTCCGTGGACTTCGTGGCGAGGCAGAAGGCCCAGGGCACACACATGAACTGGTACATCGTCGAACAACTCCCCGTCATCGCCCCCGCCGACTACGACCGCGCCTTCGGTGCCACCACCGCCCGCGACCTCGTCCGCCACCACGTCCTCCGCCTCACCTACACCGCCCACGACATGGCCCCCTTTGCCCGCGCCCTCGGCTACGACGGCCCGCCCTTCATCTGGAACGAAGAAGAGCGCCGCCACCTGCGCGCCCGCCTCGACGCCCTCTACTTCCACCTCTACGGCCTCTCCCGCAAAGACGCCGCCTACATCCTCGACACCTTCCCCATCGTCCGCCGCCACGACAAAGCCGCCTTCGGCCACTACCGCACCAAAGACATGGTCCTCGCCTACTACAACGCCCTCAACGCCGGCGACACCGACGCGGAAGTGGCGGTCTGAAGGGTGCATCCCGGATCTGGGGTGGGAACGGTCTGGCGGGGAATTGATGCCGGCGGTGGCTGGAACTGTTTACCGGCTTTGGGAGAGACGCAGAGCAGGCACTAAGGCGAGGAGAGTGTGGAGAGGAGATAACTTCGCTCGCCTCGTTCAGCGTCGCGAACTGGGGATGGATGTGAGGACCGGACATGGCTAGTCGTTACCTGAGGTATGAAAAGTTCGCCCCCGTTTCACTGGCATAATCAGCCCTGTTGCGCGACAATTTCCCCCGCCAAATCCCAGGAGCCTGTCCGCTGTCAGGCGCCGCGCACATTGGCGCACAGTTGGAATCCGGCCAGAACCAAACAAGCGCTTGTTAAGGTGACAATTTTGTGCTAACGTCACCTGGCCCAGGCAACCGGGGCATACGAGAAGGAGGCAGGGAATGGACAAAATTCCTCCCAATCCGCCCGCGAGGCGGCGCACGCCGGCACAGAGACGGACGGCCAAGATTTCTTTGTCGCTGACGCCGGACGAAAAACAGCGCGTCATCGACGCGGCGGACGCGACCGGACGCGTACTTTCCGACTTTGTAAGGGAAGAACTCCTGCAAATCGTCGCGGAGGTGGAAAAGGAGCTAGCCGGAGAATGAACCGGCCGGAATTTCGCAGGACACGGCGATGACCAATCAGGCTGACCAAGAAGCCCGAAGCGCAATCATGGCCAAGGTGCGTTCCAAGAACACGAAACCCGAAATCGAGGTCCGCAGAGCCATCCACAGAGCCGGGTTTCGATTCCGACTTCATCGCTCAGACTTGCCCGGGAATCCCGACGTGGTCTTTCCCCGACACCGCCTAGCCCTGTTCGTCCATGGTTGCTTCTGGCACCGCCACGGGTGCAAAAGGACCACGATGCCCGCCACCAATAGGGAGTTCTGGTCCGAGAAATTCCGCCGCACCGTGGAAAGGGATCAAAGGGCCCTGAAGGAACTGGAAGAAATCGGATGGAAGACGGCCGTCATTTGGGAATGCCAACTCGAAACTGGAATCAACGCCTTGCTTGAAACCCTAACCGAAAGCGCGCAGCGGTTTGATTGAAAAGCAGTTGTCGCCGATCGGCGACGCAGATTCATTGATCGCGGATTCCAACTCGATCGACGATGCGCAACCGACTTTCTCTCCATGCCATGCGTGCTCGCCGTGAACCGGAGGATCGTTCGATGATCAAAGCCATAGACTTTTTCTGTGGGGCCGGCGGACTCACGCGCGGCCTGCTGGACGCCGGGATTTCGGTCGTTGCGGGAATAGACAACGATGTTCGGATACGGAAAACCTATGAGAGCAACAACCGGTCAAGCCGCTTCATCGCTAGCGACATCAGAGACGTAAACATCGGCGTCCTTCGTAAAGAACTCGACATCTCTCCAAGGGATCCTACCCTTTACGCGGCTTGCACCCCTTGCCAACCGTTCTCCACTTTGAACACGATGCGTGCGGCGGACAGACGGAAGTCGCTGCTGCTTGACTTCGCCGCGCTCGTCGATCAAGCGCCCCCCGACTTCATCATCGTCGAGAACGTGCCCGGCCTGGGGGCTTCCGTTGGAAAGGAGATTTACAGAGAGTTTGAGAGAACCCTAAAGGGGCATGGATTCCTGTTGGATGCAGATATGCTGGACGCCAAGGACTTCGGCGTGCCCCAGACCCGCAAGCGCTTCCTCCTGGTTGCCTCGAGGCACGGCTGTCCTTACTTGCCGCGCCCCATCACCAAAGAGCGGTTCAAGACGGTTGGAGACGCCATTCGCAGGTTTCCGGCCATTGCCCACGGCGAACGGTCGCACAGCCACAAAAACCATGTTGCAAGGAAGCTGCCTCCGCACCATCAGCGGATCGTTGAGGCCGTGCCGCTCGATGGCGGAAGCCGCCGAGACGTGGCGGACACGTCCATCCTGCTCAAGTGCCACCAGAAGAATCCCAAGGCCCACAAAGACGTCTTCGGCAGGATGGCCTGGGATCGGCCCGCGCCGACGCTGACCTGCCGATGCACGGACGTTTATTGCGGTCGTTTCATACATCCGGAGCAGCATCGGGGCATATCGCTCAGGGAGGCTGCGGCCCTGCAGACGTTTGGCGACCGGTACGAATTTTTCGGAGATTCGATGCTGGAGCTGGCCCGACAGATCGGCAACGCCGTTCCGGTCAGGTTGGCGAAGCTGCTGGGAGCTAGCGTAGTTCAAGCCCAATCCGGTCAATCCACTCCCTGACGAGGCAGACCATGGCAACCGACCAAAACGGAAGACGCCCTTACCGGATGGAATTCGACGTCGGGACCATCAAGCATCTCGGCTTGCAGATGTATTCCACCCTGCCCCCGGTTATGGGCGAGTTGGTGGCGAACGGCTGGGACGCAAACGCGACTCGCGTCGACATCGTCATTCCAGACAGTAAGCTGGATCCCCACCGGTCTGAGGTGATCATATCCGACAACGGCATCGGCATGTCCGACGAAGACATACGCAGAAAGTACGTCATCACCGGACGAGACCGGCGCGAGGACGAAGGTTCCGACGAGACTCCGGAACCCCTCAAGCGCAAGGTGATGGGTAGAAAGGGCATCGGCAAGTTTTCGAGTTTCGGAATCGCGAGGGAAATCGAGATAGAGAGCGTTAAGGACGGAGAAACCAGCCGGCTGAAAATGAACTACGACGCCATGCTTGAACAGGCGGCAACCCGTTCCATTGAGTTCCCGGCGCTCCCACCCACGGGGACCTTGGCCGAGGGTACCCGGATCACGTTGCGGAAGTTCACCAAGTTCAGCAGCAGAAGCATCCCCATACCCAGACTCCGCAAGGGACTTGCCAGGAGATTCTCGGTTATCGGAGGAACGCACGACTTCGAAGTGGTCATCAACGGGTCCCCGATTTCTCCGGCGGAACGCGACCTTCAAGCGTATCTGGACAAGGATGCCGACGGGAATCTCTACATATGGCCCTATGAAAACGTCAAGATCGAGGAAGATGAAGATTGGACCGTCTCCGGATGGATTGGCGCACTCAAAAGGACGGATCAAAATCTTGACGGGATAGATCGCGGCATAGCGCTGATGGCGAGGGGAAAATTGGTGCAGGAGCCGTTTGTCTTTGAAGCGGTCGTGGGCCAGCAGTACGCCCTGTCCTACATCATCGGAGAGCTCCACGTCGAATTCGTGGACGCCGCCGAAGACACCATAGGCACGAATCGAAACGCGCTCGTGTGGGATATCGACGCAAATGCAGCGCTAAGACGGTGGGGGCGGGACCAAGTCAACAGAATTGCGCGGGAATGGGCAGAGAAGCGAAGCGAAGACAACCTGAGGGAGCTGGACCAAAACGAACTGTATCAGGACTTCAAGAGAAAGGCTGGCGAAACCGGCGGGAACGCAAGGGCGCTAAAGCTCGGCGATCAGTTAATTCGACAGACTATCGGAAAAAACCAAACGGTGTCGGACGACGAACTAAAGTCAACAATCCAAACGACGCTGAACTTTCTGGAGTTTGACGCCTTCCTGGACGTCGCTTCGGACCTCGTCGAAGCGGATTTGCGCGACACGGGGAAGATACTCAGCTTGTTCCGGGAGTGGCAGGTGATTGAAGCCATGGAAATGACCAGAGTGACCGAGGGCCGGATCACAACCATCGAGAAACTTCAGAACCTGATCGATGCAGATGCATTGGAGGTCCCCACCCTGCACAATTTCCTTAAGGAGTTCCCCTGGGTAATCGATCCCCGCTGGACCATGGTGGACGACGAGGTTTCGTTTAGCAGGTTGCTTCGCGAGGAATTTCCCGAACCGCCGAATCTGGAGGAGGGCGACAGAAGGATCGACTTCCTCTGCGTGGGTGAGAGTGCAAACCTCGTGGTCGTGGAGATCAAGCGGCCGGGCCACAATGCCTCGGTAAGAGACTTGAATCAGATCGAAGAGCAGGTTAATTTTGTGAGGGATTACATTGCCAAGACCACAGATCCAGAGCGCAGGTACGAAACGGCGACCGGATATCTGCTGTGCGGCGACATGGCTGACACTGTCAATGCCAGAGGGAAAAGAAAAAACCTGGAAAGCGCGGGTATCTATGTCCGATTGTATTCAGCCCTGCTGGCGACAGCGCAGCGAGTCCACGAAGAGTTTATCAACCGATACAACGAACTCAAGGAGGCGAAAGCGGCTTCCTTGAGCGGCGAACCCTAGCAGGCGGCTGTTTTTGAACAGGGACCGCAAGCACGGCGTCCCAGGGGTCAAAGCGTCGCCTGGAGCGCTTCGAGATGGCAAAATCGGCAGTTTTGCCGAGATTACCGATCCGCCGGCCCGCCTCGCCGGATCCAGGCCCAGGTCAGAAGACTGTCGCCCGCGACTTCGGCTACGACAGCCAGCCTTTTATCTGGAACGAAGAAGAGCGCCACCACCTGCGCGCCCGCCTCGACGCCCTCTACTTCCACCTCTACGGCCTCTCCCGCAAAGACGCCGCCTACATCCTCGACACCTTCCCCATCGTCCGCCGCCACGACAAAGCCGCCTTC